>Ga0190274_10000016_pt1 | contig 309993 bp, 218 predicted proteins | sample Popmic531T_FD_133002 | JGI IMG/M metagenome (GOLD analysis project Ga0190274, IMG submission 133002) | Populus adjacent soil microbial communities from riparian zone of Yellowstone River, Montana, USA - 531 T | ecosystem: Environmental > Terrestrial > Soil > Riparian zone | place: USA...
GCACGAATCGAGGCGCGATCACCTGCACCGGCTCGCCGTCCTCGGTGGCGGCGAACGTCGTGCGCAGGGCCTCATGGCGGTCGGCCACACCCGCGAGCGCGAGAGCCAGGGACGGCAGGTGGAAAGACCCGAGGATGCGGGTCGCCGACGGCAGGTTGTAGACCGGATCGCCGGGATGCAGACGGTCCAGGAACCAGAGCCGGAGCTGGCTGAACGAAAGAGGGAGCGGAGCGAGCCGGTCCTCCCGGGGCTCGATGCGATCCCTTCCCCCCTCTGCCGGCCTCTTCTTGCGGAGAAGGTTAGAAAGGACCGCCCTCTTGGCGGAAGAAAGTCCGGATAGCTTGTTCTGCGTTTGAGTCATCGGCCGTCCATCTCTCCTCGCGAGCTCCTGCCGCGATGGGGAATCAGAGATGATAGACGATCCGGGCGCGCCAGAGCCCTCGCGTCCGGCGCACGCGAGCCATGGTTCAGGCGCTCAGTCGACGAAGACCTCACCTCCTCCAGATCTTGGATGGCTGGGATTCTGGCGCCCGGAAACCGGGCGGGCAGAAGGGAACGGCGCAGGAACGCGGTGAAGGCCCTCCGCAGCTCCAGGTCGTCCGGCCCGCGCAACACTTCCGCCAAGCGGGCCACTCTGCGGTCGATCTCCTCATGGCTCTTGCTCCGTTCAAGCGCGAATAGAAGGGCGACGAGGTTGTCGGACTCCCGTTGAACATGCCGGCCGCGAGAGCGAGGGCGATGTGCGACGGCACCGCTATCCTCACCCTCCGCCGTCTCTCTCACACGCAGGTTCTCGCTCCTGACGAGACTACGCTTCGCAAGTCCTACCTAAATCTTTTTCCAAAAGTCTCACCCGGCCCCGACTTCGATCTCCGCTCCCGGAGACAGCTCATGGACTACAAAGAGAAGGCTCAAGCCGCTGCCCAGGAGATCCTCACCGCTTTCGAGGAGGGCACGATCCCCACGGCCCTGGCCCGGATGTTCATCCACCGGAAGAACGACGTTCCCGCTCGCCGCTGGTCCTTCTCCAATCGACTGCTCGCCGCTCTTCGCGGACACAACGACGCGCGCGGCTTCCGTCAGTGGAAGGAGGTCGGACGCTTCGTGAAGGCGGGCGAACGCTCCTTCAGTATCCTGGTCCCGCGCATGGGCAAGGCCAAAGAGGACGACGAACAGTGGGGGATCAAAGCCGGCGATCCCATCGTCACCGGTTTCGTCACGGCCCCCGTCTTCGGCTTCTCACAGATCGATGGAGCGCCACTCCCAGGCGAAGAGGAGGAGGCGAGCTTCATCGAGGCCCTGCCGGTCGTGGAAGTTCGCCACCTGGTGCATCTCCCAAGGCCGGGCCGAGTACTAGCTCGCGCGGCCGGAGCCTCTCGCGTGGGCCATTGCGCCCTTCATGCGGTCGGACTCCCATTCCCAATCGGCACTCGTTGAAGCCGCCAGGGCACGAATCCTCCAAGCCAGGCGCTCTGACGACGATGGCGCGGCCCTTCTCCGCTTTCTCACGCCGGATCTCCATCGTGAGGCGTACGACGAAGCCAAGTGTTGAGCAATCCCTCTCCGCCAGGTCGCCACCTTCACTTTATGAACAGGACGCCGGCCTCCGGCGTTTCTCGAATACATCTCCTCCGGACTCGACGACAACCGCTGCACCCTCAAGAGCCAACCTCAAGCTCCCTTCCCCCGTTGCTCCGACGCGTCCAGGGTGGAGGCGTTCGCCGGCGGGTTGGTTCTCAAACGCACGCTGCGAGGACGTCGCCGGACGGACGGGCGCTCGCGCGAAGGACCCGCCAGGCAAAACTGCGCCCGTCAGGGCCTCCGCCCTCTGCGATCGCCCTCGACGACCTCTCCGCACGCTACTGCCTCCTCGCGTTCGTCGGCCCAGGTCCTCAGGCCGGGTGAAGGACCTGGGAACCAACGAACTCAAAAGGAGGCAGCACATGACCAGCACCGCCACGACCAAGACCACCACCCCCCTCGGCCACCTTCTACGGCAACGTCGGGAACGATCCCGAGCTCCTCCACTTCGAGGCGCGCACGGATGTCGTCACGGTCTACGACCCCATGGTCGATAATATGGTCGAGAAACCGATCACGATTCCGGCCAGCTCCGCCATGCGCTTCAGTGTCGCCGTCAACTACAAGGACGGAGAGGAGGAGCGCACCCGCTGGATCAACGTCTTCGACCCCGAAGAGCTCGCCGCCAAGAACCTGGTCCGCAAGGGTGACCGCGTCAAGATCACCGGCTACTTCCGCACCGCAAGGTGCCTCGATATCATCGGAATGATTGCGGCCAATCTCTGCTCCGGGGGCTTTGGCGGTGTGAGCTTTTGTGTTCATGGAAACACCCTGACCCGCAAGGCCAGAGCCTGTCAAGCGTCCGTGCTCATCCTTGTCGTCCCAGTCGATTTGGGCGGTGCACCTCCTCGACGCAGCCACTCTATACCGACGGAGCGAGAAGCCGCGCCTCCAAGAGGTCGCTGACGCCTCCGCCGAGCTCCTTGAACACCTTGTTTTCCCTTTTCTTGAGCCGCTGGTAGGCGCGCACTATGTCGAGGATCAGGATGATCCGCGAGCTGGTACAGGCGAGCTCGCCATAACGGTGCGTGCCGATCCTTTCGAAGCCGAGCACCTCGGTGTGGAAGCGCAACGGCGAGTGCGGGTCATCCTCGAAGACGTCCGTCAGGAAGTGGGTGTAGCCGCGCGACACGACCTCGATGATGGCAGCGCGCATGAGTTTCATGACCACGCGGATGTTGCGGCGATAGCGCGGAACGATCATGAAGCGGCCGATGTCGACGAAACGGCCGTGCCGCCGGAGATTCTCCAAATCCACCGACGACTCCAGCGTGACATCCAGCTCCGCGGGCAGCTCCAGAGGCGGATCGTAGACGAGGCGGATTACGCCAGCCGGCGCGCCATCGGCGGTCACGAGAAACCAGGACTGATCCGGTCGGTCCGCCGCATCGGCCGGAATCTCAGCGAGGGGATCGCGGATCCATTGCTTTTCCTGCAAGTACACGGCCTCGATGACCGTGAGCGCCTGCGCCCGGTCGGCGGGGGTCAGGATTTTACGGGCCTGAACGGTTTTCATGACGCTCTCCTGTTGGCGAAGAAACGGGGCTCCTTCCCCGATAGATGGGCGATTTTAGACATCACTTGCGCTACGACCTGACGAGCAAGAGCGCGGCGGGTGCCAGCCGGGAGGCAGGAAGCGCGCCGGCGCTCTTCCTGGAAATGGAGCGGCTCCCCGATCGCGAGGACGATGCGGCCAAGGCGCGGCGGACGGCCGAGCCGCTCCGTGGCGGGGAAGCGAAGGCCGACGGGCACCACCGGGGCGGCGGAGCGCAGCACGATCTCGCCCAGACCGGGCCGGCCTCGCAGGAGCTGATCCGCGCTGCGGTTGCGCGTCCCCTCGGGAAAAATGTCGAGGCTGCCGCCTGCGGTGAGGCGCTCCAGACAAGTGTCGACGACCGGCCGGCGCCACTGCGCGAGGCGGTGGCGCTCACGAAACCGCCAGCGCGCCGGCTTGCCATAGACCGGGACCGGATCGTACCGGCGCATCAGCCAGCCGATCCCGGGCAGGTGCAGATACATCCAGTCGATCAGGAAATGGATCGGCCGCCCCCCGCGAAGCCAGAAGAGCGCGGTGGGCGCGGCGAGGCATTCAAAGGTGCTGTTGTGGTTGAGGGCGAAGATCGCCGGCTCCGGCAGACCGCTCAGGTGTTCGGCTCCTTCCACTGAGGTGAACGGCCCGAAGCAGGCCACCAGGCCACGGAGCACGGCACCCTCGAAGCCCGGGAGATGCGGCAGCTCCGCCGCGCACACGTCACGAAGGCGGCATGGGAGTCGCTGCGGAGGCGGCGCCTGCTCGAGGTCCATGACGCGAGCTTGTCAGGCCCGCTTGATGGAGCCGTGGCGGTCCGGTGGCGGGTGGGTGACATCCCCCACGGTCGGCCCTGCGTCCGGCCTAACCGGCGAGGTTCACATCGACTTCACCTCTTTGCAATACGGGGGGCACAAGCCCACCACAGAATCCAGCTCCATGAACCTCCTAGCCTGGCTGCGGGGGGCGCGGGACCCAGCTCGTGCGGAGGTTCGGCACTCTCTGGCGTCCGCTGTCCGAGCCGCCAGGCGCCGCGGGCTGGCCGCGCCCGGAGCCAAACCTGGCCCGCTTCCAGACGACGGACCTGGGGCTCGGCTTCGATCACGACCTGGCGCTCGATCCCCGCGGCTATTTCAATGCCATCTACGGGACGCCGATGCAGGATCAGCTCCTCACCGACCTGGCTCTTGCCGTGCTGGCCGATTCGTCGCTGGCCCTGGGGCGGCGCAACGTGCCCGACCTGCTGGCCCTGTCCTTCTCGGCCCACGACGTGGTCTCCCACTCGTTCGGCAACGAGTCCGAGGAGGAGCTGGATGCCCTGCGCCGGCTCGACCGGGAGATCGGCCGTCTGCTGACGGCGCTGGACGCGCTGGCCGGCGTCGAGCCCCGGGGCCGCGTGGTCCTGGCGTTGTCCGCCGACCACGGCTTCTCACCACTGCCCGAGGTCGTGCGGCGCAGCACCGGCAAGCGGGCCGGCGGCCGTTTACAGAGCGTGGAAAGCGGTGCCGAGACCCCGTATCCCAACACGCAAAGAGAGGCTGAACCGGGCGCTTTCCGAGGCGCTCTGCCTGGCCCCGGGAAGCCAGCCGATCTACGGCATCGAGGGCTGGACCGTCGCCTACGACCGCTCGACTTTTCCGGCCCGGAGCGTGGAAGGTCCGTGCGGCGAGGCCGGCCGGACCGTGACGGTCGCCAATCTCGACCGCGTCTTTCCCGACGTGGTCCGGCGCCTCTACCGAGAGGAGGTCGAAGACGTGCTGCTGATCTCGCAGCGCGCACAGTGGCCGGCGGACGCCGCGGCTGTCCCCTTCGCGCGCAATGACTTCGACGCCCAACGGTCGGGCGATGCGTTCCTGGTGCCGCGGGATTACGTCCTCATGCATTGGGATCCCGAGCGCGGCTCCGGTCACGGCTCGCATCACGAATACGACACGCATGTGCCGGTCCTGTTCTGGGGAGCGCCGTTTACGGACCGAGAAACGGACGAGACCTGCGCGCCCTACGATCTCGCTGTCACCCTGGCGGACGTGCTGGGCCTTCAGCTGCCGGACGCGACCGGCGCCTCGCACGCTCCCCGCCGCTGATCCGCTCTCCGCCGCAGAGCCGTCACATCGCGGTCGTCGCGATGTGATCAGCGGCGGGTACTGTACCTCCCATCCGCGAAGTTGGATCGGATCTCCGACATGGTCGAGCTCTCGAACGTGCGCGCCGAGTTCCTCACCCGGCTCAAGACCGGCTCTACGTTGGCCGAGCTGCCGGGGTATGAGGTGTGTCTCGAGCTGTCGGAGCGCGCGAAGCGGGCCGGCGGCTTCTTCCACGGCCACCCCGAGGTGCCGGGCCTGCTGTTGACCGAGGACGGGCGCTTCCGCACCGTCCTCTCCCGGCGCTACTACCACGAGATCGTCGGCCAGTACTGCGGCATGGACCTGTACCACCCGCGTCCGCTGCGGTTCATGATGGAGCGCCTCGACAAGCTCGGCGGCGCCCTCGCTTTACCCGGCGCGACGCCGATCGAGGAGGCGGTGCGCCACGGTCTCGACTGGCCGCGCCCCCTGATCTACGAGCCGCTCGCCGTCCATCTGGGGAACGGCGGCACCTCCGGCGCCGAGGTGGCGCGCGAGGTGGAGGCGCACCGCGTGCGCGGCGAGCAGCACCTGGAGCTGGCCATGGCGTTGATGCAGACCGACCCCGCGGCCGTCGTCGCCCTGCTGGACCGGCTGGAGGTCCAGCTCCGCGAGGCCGAGGCTCTCGATGCCTCCGATGCCTTGCTGCGCGAGCTGCACGGGGTGAAAGGGGAGGCGAGCCTGCTGGGGTTCGCCGCCCTGGCGCGGCAGGTCCACCAGCTGGAGGACGCCTGCGGCGGGCTCCGCCGCGGCGAGCCCGATCCCGCGACGGCCCGGTCCACGAAGCTTCTCGTGGTGGACGACTCCCTGGTCGTGCGCAACGCCATCGCGTGCAGCGTCAAGAGCGGCGCGATCACCGAGGTCCTGCGGGCCGAGGACTCTGGACTACTTCGCCAAGCTCTCCCCCGCGGACCAACCTGTGCTGCGTTCGTGCGGGTGAATCCCCAGCTCCTCCGGGGCAACGGCATCACGACCCTGCGCTTCGAGGAGGACCGCCTGCTGACCGACCCTGATCTCCAGCAGGCCCTCCTGGCGAGCGTCGAGCACGTCGTCGGCCGGTCCTGCCCCCCCGAAGTTTTCGTGCGGGGCTGAAAAAGGCCGATCTGTCACATCGCATCACTATGATTGCGTGCCGAAGGGAGGGAAAAAGGTGAAGAACGCACGCAAGATGACGATTCACGAGGCGACTGCGAGCTACGAAGACTGGCTCGGCGAGCAGATCGAGCTCCTGCCCGACGGCCTCGAGCGCAAGCACGAGCTGATGCGCAGCGGGCCGTTTCCGTTCCTGCGCGCCACCTACTACCGGTGGACGCAGCTCTGGGCGCAAGCCCCCAAGCCGGTGCGCACCGCGCGGGAGGTGCTTGCCGTGGGAGACCTGCACGTCGAGAACTTCGGAACCTGGCGCGACGCCGAGGGCCGCCTGGCGTGGGGAATCAACGATTTCGACGAGGCCTGCCGCCAGCCCTACACCTACGACCTCCTCCGGCTCGCCACCAGTGCCCGCCTCGCAGTGTCTGCCGGTAAGCTACAGATCGAGCCGCAAGAGGCGGACGCCGCGATCCTTGCCGGCTACAGGAGAGGTCTGGAGGCAGGAGGCCGTCCCTTCATCCTGGCCGAGCAGTGGCGCGCCCTGCGGCAACTCGCCGCGGCGAGGCTGGACCGGCCGGGCAAGTTCTGGAAGGAGCTCGACGAGCTGCCCACCGTCGAGGCCGACCGAGTGCCGGCGAGTGCCTCCAGGGCTCTCGCTGGGTTGCTGCCCACGGAAGGGCTGCCCTTGCGGTATGTCCATCGGGTGGCCGGGGTAGGAAGCTTGGGCCGCCAGCGGTTCGTGGCGATCGCCGACTGGTGCGGTGGAAAGATCGCTCGTGAGGCAAAGGCCGCGGCCCGGTCAGCCTTCTTCTGGTCGCATCGCGGCCCAGGGGAGGCCAAGGAGCTCTACCGCGAGATCCTGGGGAAGGCGGTCCGCTGCCAGGACCCTTTCCTTGCCGTCCGGCGGCGGTGGATCGTGCGGCGCCTCTCTCCGGACTGCACGCGTATCGAGCTCGACGATCTGAAAAAAGAGAAGGAGGCGAACGAGCTACTGCACGCCATGGGCGGGGAGACCGCCAACGTCCACCTCGGCAGCGCCACCGCCGCGGCGCTGCTGATCGATCTCGCTTCCCGGCCCGACGACTGGTTGCATGAGGCGGTCGAGGAGATGCTGACCGCGGTCCAGGCGGACTGGGCTTCCTGGAAGGAACCAAAAGTCGCGCGAGAACCTGCGGAGGAAAGAAGCCCCGGCAGTTGAGACCGGGCGCCGGGGTCTCCTCCCACCGGCTCATCAGGCGATGCTCACCTTGCAACCAGAGCGAGGTTGCGGCCTGCTGGAATCACCGCCAGCTTCGCCGGGTCAAAGCCACGGGCGACCAGGGTCTTGCGCTCCAGCTGGCTGGGCACCCAGATCCTTTTGGCCTGTCCGAAGAGCCAGCGCTGGTAGGCCCAGGCGATCTCCGTGAGCGTTTCGCTCCCGGAGACGAACCGCACCCGGGCCGAGATGTCTTCCTGCCAGACCGCGGTGACCGGTATCCCGAGAAGCTTGCCGGCCAGGAGGCCGAGCAGCCCGAAAGGGCCGGGGGTGCTGATGACGATCTCGGAGTAGCGCTCGGTCTCGCAATGGTCGACGACCTCCAGGACAGGGGGAATCGCGAGCTTGCGCCCATCCCAGCCGGGCAAGGGGATCTGCAGCCAGGCAGGGAAGCGGTGCACCTGGAGGCCGGACATCCTGGAGTCGGCGCTGCTTGCGCAGGTGATTGCTTCGAGAGAGCCGAGCTCGGCGCCGGGGAGCGTCTCCAGAACCTCCGTCATGCCGCCGGCCTCGAAGAGCGAATCGGTGAGCCAGGCCCGCTTGCCGCTCCGCCCTTCGAGCCGCCCGCCGAGGAATCTCTCCGCAGCCACATCGAGCAGATCGGCATCCTTGTGAAGGGAGTGCACGGCGACGAGGTGCGGCGCTACGCTCAGGGCGAACGGGGCCAGCTGTGCGACCGAGGCGAGCCCCTCCATGAGCCGGCCGCGGCGCGCGTGGCGGACGAAATCGCGGAGCATCCGGGCGAGATGCTTCTGGCTGGCTCGGCTCGCCGTGCGGAACGTCGCCTGCTCTCCCGAGGGACCTGCCGCGAGAGAGGGTGCCTGCGGCCGACGCCAGCCCCAGAAGCGCCGGCGCCGCTCCTCGGAGGCGCCGGGCGGTAGCGCCAGCCCTCGCAACAACCGAGAGAATGGGTCGCGACGCTCCAGGCCGAAGGGGAATTGCCGCCGGTAGTGTTCGTAGGAAATGGTGTAGAGGCTCTGGAGCAGGCGTGCGCTGGACCCCGTCGCACCGCCCGGCTCGTGGCGGCCGGCGCGCAGGTGCCCCAGGAATTCCTTGACCGTGGCCGCCTCCGGAGTCTCCGTCCAGGTGGTGCCGAGATAGAGGCCGCTATGGTCGTCGCTGCCGCCGGTGAAGGTCTTGATCCATGGCGTGGGGCCGAACGGCTCCAGCCGGTGGCGCTCGGCCAGGTCCTCGAGAATTTCCGGGGTCAGGGAGCCGAAGATCCGCCGCACGAGATCATTGGCCCGGCGGTCGTGCATGCCGTTCCGCGCCTCGAAGCGGTCGAAGAGCACCAGGAGCTTTTCGACCTGGTCGAGAGTCAGGCGGTTGTTGACCCGGAAGAGGGGATGAGCAACGGAATAGAGGATCCCCTGCCCCCGAACGTAGTCGCGCACCTCGTAAATGTTGCGGCGGATCTCCTGAAGATCCCGGTGCTGCTCCTCGGTAATCCCCAGGGCGAGCAGATGGATCTCGCAACCGTCCTCGGGGAGCTCGACAGTGACTTCGGACGAGAGGAATGTGCCGGGCAGGTGCTGGATCTCCAGGGCGCCCTCGATCGAGTCGTGGTCGCTGACCGTGACGAGATGCATCCCTCTCTCACGGCAGCGGCGATAGATCTCCTTTGGCTCGGTAAAACTCTCGGGAGCCCCGACTTGGCGGAGAATCCATTCGGTTGGCTGGTTCGAGTGCTTGCTGTGGACGTGCAGATCGACTCGTGCCAAGGTCTTCCTCCTTTCGATCAGGGTAGGCCTTGGTGTGTGCTTCTCCGTGACATCGAAGTCTCGATTGGGTCACGGTTTACATTGTCGTAACGGCCAGCAAGCCCGTGGGATGGGCTTTGGTCGCGAGGAATGTACAGCACCCCAGCGCCTCTTGCCTGGGGTGACCATGTCATTCCTTATCCGGAAGTCTCAGTCGAAGGCCCTGGTACAGGGCAAGCCTATTGATCCCATTCAAGCCACAGGCGCCCGGCGCGGTGGACCTGTCCGGTCCGCCCCAGCTCGGTGGAGCCGTTCTCGATCTGCCGGTGGACGTTCTCCACCGGCACGGGGAAGGCGTCGCGTCCCAGCGCGAACGACTGATCCCGGACCAGGACCATGTAGGCCTTGGCCAGGAGCAGGGCGCGCGCGGGGTTGGCCGGATCGGCTTCCTCGATCGCGAAGACGGCGCCGTCGGCGTCGGGCCGCGCCGGCGATGCCGTGGCGTGCTGGGCCGGATCGAAGACGACGCCGTTCTGGTCGAGAGCCACCTGGCGGCCATGGTTGGTGAAGGCGACGTAGAGGCGTGGCTTGCCGCTGGGGTCGAGCGGATTCCACTCGATGTCCTCGGGGCGGTTGAGCTCCATGACCCCGATCTTGTTGCTGGCGGTTAACAGGGCGAGGTTGAGGTCGGCATCGTTGCGGAATCCGCCGAGGCGGTTCCAGTTGACGTCGCGCAGGGCCTGGCCCACGGCCTTGGTCGAGGCGCCGAGAGCGGCGGCGTTGGGGGTGATGTCCGCGCTGAGGGTGCTCAGATAGAGCCACTGCCCCTGGCCGGGATTCGTCTCGCTCGGCGGCTGTCCGGTCGCCAGCAGGGTCAGGCCGGTGGCATTGTCGAGCCCGGCGAAATGAGCGACATAGAGCGTGCCGGTGTCGAGCAGCGAACGGACCTCGGCCCGCGTCATGCCGGTCTGATAGGCGCCCTGGCTGACCCACTTGTAGATGCGGCCGCCGCGGCGGTCGTCCCCGGAATAGAGAACGATCGGCTTGCCCGGCACGAGACGGAACCGGGAATCCACTGCGACGGTCGTGTTCTCCCAATGGGCGCGGCCCATGTCTCCGATCTTGCGGTGGCCGAGGCCATCGCCGCCGCGCTCGTTGACGCTCATGTAGAAGAACTGGGACGGAAGCCCCGGATCGATCTCCGACAGATACCCATAGACGTCCCGGTTGTGCCGGTCCGTCGCATTGCTGGACCGGCCGAATTCCGCGGCGGTGCTGGGCGTCACGGTCGGATTGATGAAGCTGCCCGCGTCGAATCCGGCTCCGGTGACGAGCTTCTGGCTGCTGGTCCAGGCGGTCTCCAGGTCGCCATAGAAGTCCTGGGCGTTCTCCTCGGCCGTGATGACCGTGCCCCAGGGAGTCTGCGAGCCGGAGCTTGTCCATCTACTGCCAATCCATGGTTCGGTTGTGCTGTTCGAATTGGATGATCCGCAGAATCCAGACCAACGAGGGCTGCTGTTTCTCGGGCCTCGGCAATGGTCGGCCATAACGGGCTGGTTGGAACTAAATGGCATACAGCTTGGTCCACCCGGAAGTAGTGGAGGATTTCCTGCTCGCCCTGAGCTTCAGAGCCAGGAAGAACGGCTGATGGCTCACGGCCATATATATTTTCAAGGCAAGTGGTTTACTCCATTGTTCATACCACCCAGCAGAAAGAAGCCACAGTATCAACACTGGTTCTTTCGAAGGCTTCGGCGCCTTATTCGCGCGCGCGCTCCGGCTGGCTGGGCACCCAGATCCTCCCGGCCTGCCCGAAGAGCCAGCGCTGGTAGGCCCAGGCCATCTCGGCAAGTGTTTCGCTCCCTGACGGACCGCACCCGGGTCGGGATGTCGTCCTGCCACACCGCAGTGACCGGTATCCCGAGAAGCCGGCCCTCCGCCCGATCGTCGTTTGCCGCCGAGCCCGGCGCCCGCCCGGGCATCCTCACCAGCCTGGGCGACTAACGGCCACAGCGCTCTCCTTCGAGGCTTCCAGGTCACCGCCGCCGATCACGTCCACGTCGCCGCCGGCCAGCTCGTCCCGCGGCCGCCTCGTCGGGCACGTCACCGCCGACCTCGTCCTCGACCAGCTCGACAGCGCCGCCGAGCCCCTCGCCTTTCCAGCGAGTCCTACCTCGCCCTCCTCCCCGCCGTGCCCCACCGGCATCACCGTCACCAAGAGCCTCCGAGCCCCCCGTCGCCGTCCGCCATGAAGCCAAAGCTTCCGAGATCGCCTCGACCGACATCGAGGAGCTCCGCGTCTTCGACCGCTACCACGCCGAGCCCGGCGCCGCCTTGCAGCTCCGAGTCCACGCCGGCCGAGCCATCGCCGGCGGAGCTGGAGACCTCCAGACCGGCCCGGGGACCAGCCGGGGGCGGCGTCCTTACTTCGCTTGTGCCTGCTGGTGCGTCTTTAGGTTGAACGGCCGATGGCGTCACTCTAATGGGTGATTTCGATCTTACGCGGCTTTCCGTTTGCCTTCCTGGCAGAACGCGAGCAAGTCGCGGTTGACGAGGTCGGCATGGGTGGCGGTGAGGCCATGCGGCAGCCCCGGATAGTAGATTTCCACGGCCTCCTTGATCAGCTTGACCGTCTTCCGCGACGAAATGTCGATCGGTACGATCTGATCGTCCTCACCATGCATGAGCAGGGTCGGGACATCAAACTTCTTCAGGTCGTCGTGGAACACGGTCTCCGAAAAGGCCTTGACGCAGTCGTATAAGTTCTTGAGGCCGCCCTGCATGCTCCAGAGCCAGAACTGGTCCAGGAGGCCCTGCGAGACCTTGGCCCCCGAGCGATTGGTGCCATAGAACGGGACCGCGAACTCCTTGTAGAACTGGGCACGATCATTGGCGAGTCCGCTCCGCAGCCCGTCGAACAGCTCGATCGGCAAACCCTCAGGATTGGTCGGCGACTTCACGAGGACCGGCGGCACCGCGGCGATCAGCACGGCCTTTGAGACACGCTTCGTACCGTACCGGCCGATGTAGCGGGTTACTTCACCGCCGCCGGTCGAGTGGCCGACCATCGTGATGTCCCTGAGATCCAAGGCCTCGATCAGGGCTGCCAGGTCGTCGGCGTACCCGTCCATGTCGTTTCCTGACCAAGCCTGGCTGGACCGGCCATGGCCACGACGATCGTGTGCCACGACTCGGAAACCGTGCTGAGCGAGAAACAACATCTGGCTGTCCCAGGCGTCCGAGCTCAATGGCCATCCGTGCGAGAGGGTGACGACCGGACCCTCGCCCCAGTCCTTGTAGTAGATCGTCGTCCCATCCTTTACTGTGATCGTGCTCATGTGTGTGTCTCCTGAATGCTCCTGAATGATCTGCCTTCAAAGCGGGATTGCTTGCAGTAGGTACAGTCGCCGCGACGCGTGCATTCGTGAAGACCGGGCATCACGTCGGGATGTGACAGCCGTGGCGAGCCGTTGAGTGTCACAGAACGGCGGCTGACGTGGTCTGTAGTGGCGACGTTACATTTGCTTGCCGAATGGAGCATCACCATGAGCTCGTCTACACCATCAACGTCGGTGCCCAGTCTCGTCGCGGACGCGCATGACGCGACGTCGCAAGCCGCGTCGGCCGCTCGGCGCAAAGCCTTTCGCACGCTCCATGAGCGAGGATGTCTCGTGATTCTGAATCCGTGGGATGTGGGTTCCGCGCGTTACCTTCAGCACCTGGATTAACGGCCTCTTTGCCACGAATCTTCCTGGGCACCAGGCCCAGGGACGGTAGGCGTCCGGCGGAGGGCGGCATGAGCACGGTTGCACAGGAGGTTGGTCGGGGAGGACTCGACGAGTCCGGGCCGCAGACTGAGAGCTCGATCGAGCCGCGGTTTCGCCTTCGTGGATCCATCGACAATGAGTGGGGGCGATCGGAGAGTATCGATCCGGGTGACGTCGATCGCATCATCGCGAGCGCGAGGAAGGCCCGGCGCCCGACCGGCCAGCCGGCCGCCACGGAGCTGGCGAGAGATCGGGCTCATGTGAACCGCTTGACGAACTCGAGCGCCTTCTCGGCGACCTCCCGCCAGCCGGCGTCGATCGTCAGCGCGTGCCCGCGGCCCGGCATTTTGACGATCTCGGTCACGCCCTCATTGCGCTTCTGCTTTTTGTAGGATGCGTTCGCGATCGCCCACGGGACCGTATGGTCCGAGTCGGCCGAGACGATCAGCATCGGACCCCGCTCCGGGTTCGTCGAGTCCACCTTCGCCTCTGACCACGGATTGACGTTCGCGGCCGCCGCCTGGAAGAGCGGCTCGCCGGCGCCGGGGACGGAGTAGCCGAGGTACAGCTCTTTCGCCTCGTCCTCGCCGACCCTGTTCGCGAAGCTGTAGCGGAACTGCTCATAGCTGAGCGGGACCGCGCGATTCCAGTTCGCGGGGTTGCGCAGGGCGACGCTGGCCGTGCGCAGCGCCGAGAATGGCAGCGGGAGCACGCCGCGGAACGGAGCAGGGCTGATCGCGATCGACGCGGCAGCGAGCCCGCGCCCCGCGAGAATCATGGTCAACAGGCCCCCGAAGGAGTGGCCGATGATCACGGGCTTCCGATCCAGGCGCCGAATGATCGCCTCCTCGTAGTCGGCGATCTCGCTGATCCCCTTGCCAGCGAACACCTCAGGGTGCTCCCTGGCCTCAGCGACCGTCTCGGGATCGTCGGGCCAGCCCGGTGTCACGCCCACGTAGCCGGCTTCCTCGAACAGCGTTACCCAGCGCTCCCAGCTCGAAGGCAGCAGCCAGAGCCCGTGAACGAAGACAACGGGTGTGGCGTTCGAGGCGTTCGCGCGCTCGACCTGCGCTGTCTCGTGTCCAGTGATGGTTGGCTCGGTGGTCGCGATGGTCATCTCCTCCTCCTTGTCTCTCGTGACAGCAGCACGTCAGCAGTGCGTTCGTGCTGGCTAGGACCAGGCAGCGCGTCGTGATGTGACAACGTTCTTCTACGCAGACCGTCACATTCCGACGCGCCGTTCGGTCTTCGAGCACCTCGCGGCTCGAGGGATGGCGGACTGGATCCCCGAGATCGAGGCGATGATCGTGGATCACCATAAGGTCACGCCCTCGCGCCCAAATCCGCAGTCGCTGGTCGAATCATTTCGGCGCGCAGATTGGATCGACGTATCGCGCGGGTTACGAAGGTTCGGCCTCCCGCGCACGTTCATCGCGGCTGTCGCCGCCACGTGGCCGAGCGCGGGCTTCCATCGACGGCTCGTTGAGCTGACGGTTGATCGATTTTGGAAGCACCCGCTCAAACCTCTGCCGATGGTCACGTGGTGACGTGAACAACCTCAGGCGGCTGCGTCGTTGACCCGGTGATGAACTACTTGCGCGGCAGCCGCTCGCGGGGCAAGGCCTCGAGCGCGTCGCGCAGGGCCGCACGCGTCGCGACACCGAGCTTGGGAAAGGCTCGGTGGAGGTGACCGCCGACGGTCCGGTGAGATAGGAACAGCCGCTCCGCGATCTGCTTGTTCGTCAAGCCCGATGCCGCGAGGCTGACGATCTCGAGCTCCTGGGGCGTCAGACGGTCCAGGACGTTGTCACCCGAACGCGGCTTGGTCTGTCCGGTCGCCCGCAGCTCCGCGCTCGCGCGGTCCACCCAGGATCGCGCCCTGAGACGCTCGAAGATGTCGCGCGCGGCGTTGAGCTGGGCCCGAGCTTCCCTCATCGCCCGGAGACGTCGGAGGCGTTCGCCATAGGCCAACCGCACCCGCGTCAGGTCGAACTGCCACCGCTCGATCCCAGGGAGCGCCAGCGCCGCCCGGAACAGCTCCAACGCTGTGTCATCCGGTGCCGCCATCGCGGCCGAAGCGCCGACCACGAGCGCGAGGCGCGGCGACAATCCGGCGAGGTTTGCCTCATGCATCGCGGCGACGTGCGCTGCCGCTTCAGCGTCGCGACCCGTGCGAACCGTGGCCTCGACGAGATCCATGAGCACAGTGAGGGCGTGCGGAACGTGCGACGCGAGGGTTCCGGGCGGGCTGATCCTGCTCGCCTGCTGGTATGCCTCCTCGAAGTCACCTCGCCCTAGCGCCGAGAGCCCTCGTGCCTGCCAGGCACGGCATAGACCTACTCGGATCCCCCGTGGTGCGGCCCAGTGGACAAGCTCGTCGCTCAGCTCCTTGACCCGATCATCGTCGCCCCGTGCAGCCGCGAGAACGACTTGCAAGAACCGGCACGGCCAAGTCAGGTTCTGGTATCCGTGGGCGTTGCACATCTCGATTGCCTCGGCGATGAGTTGCTCGGCTTCATCCCAGGCGCCCGTCTGAAGATCGTCGTTGGCAAGCTCGAGCATGGCGACGATTCCCGACGCGACCGCGCCGCCTTGACGCGCGTCACGAACAACGCGCCAGAGGGCCTCTCGACACCCTCCCAACCGATCGACGTAGGTAGCCGCCATCCCGATCCGGATGATCTGGGTCGGGTCCGACTCGTCAGCGAGCGCGGCGATCGCCGACTCGAGTGTCTCGAGCGCACTCGCCCCGGCGTGGGCCGGATCGGCGAAGGTCTTGCTATTCAGATAGAGCGCGACGGGAATCCTCTCGGCGCGGGCCATCGCGTCCTCGAACGGCTGCCAAAGGTCCTCCTCGCCGCCGTACGTGCACACAATCAGCAGGGAGTGGAGCGCCTCGGCGAGGACGGGATCCTGAGCGTCCTGCGCCTGTCGCCCCTCGATCGCACCGACGAGCAGACGATGGGCGGTTGCGATGTCGCCGTCTGCGTTCAGCAGGAACGCGGACGCGGCGACCGCCGCCTGGAGGGACGCCTCGAGCTCCATGTCGCCGCGACGCAGCTCGGCAAGCACATCGGCGGCGTTGCCCAGGTCCCCAGCCACATCGGCGCCGACGTAGGCGGCCGCTGCAAGTCGGCGGCTTCGCTCTGCACTGCGCGGGCTCAGCTCGGATGAACGAGACAGCGCCTTGACGCAACCGACGGCATCGCCCCGGGCGAGGATCCGCGCCGCCGCCGCTTCGAGCTGCGCCGCCACTGACTCGTCCGGCTCGACGGTGGCCTCTGCGAGATGCCACGCCCGGCGGTCAGGCTGGTCCGCCCACACGTCGGCCAGCGCACGGTGCGCGGTTCGACGCTCCTCGGCGTGCGACAGATCCACGACGGCCGAGCGCATGAGGGGATGGTGGAACGCCAGCCGGTGTGTTGCCTCGTCCACGTACGCGAGTCGTGCCTGTTCTGCCGCGGTGAGATCGTGAAAGCTGGCGTTCGGGGCCGCACCCGCCTGCAGGACACGCACGTCTCCGGTGCCATCAAGCGCCATCAGCAGCAGGAGCTGCCGCGTCCGAGGCGGGAGCTCGGTGATCCGTGATCCAAAGAGCGCCTGCAACCGGCGGCCGAGAGGGAGGGTCGACGGCAGCGCCGTGGCGGATGCGCGCATCCCCGGGCTGAGCGCATCCGGGAGCTCCAACAGCGCGAGTGGGTTCCCTTGTGCCTCGGCCAGGATACGTTCGCGGACGGCCGACGCGAGCTCGGGGAACCGACTGTCGAGCAACTGTCCTGCCGCCGCATCATCGAGCCGCGGGACTTCCAGCTCGGGAAGTCCAGCGTGATCGAAGAAGTCCGCCTCCCCCGTCCGCGATGCACCCAACAATCCGACCTGGCTGCCCGCCAGGCGCCGCGCGACGAAGCTCAGCACGCCCGCGCTCGCCCGGTCCAACCAGGGCAGGTCGTCGAGGATGACGAGCGCTGGTCGTGCAGTGGCCGTCTGGTGAAGCAGCACGAGAGCCGCGTTCGACACGACGAGCCTGCTGGGGGGCGTGCCGACGCCGAAGCCGAGCGCGACGTTGAGGGCGTTTCGGTGGACCGCCGGGAGCTGTGGCAATGCGCCCAGGAGGGGGAGGAGGAGCTGGTTCAGACCGGAAAAGCTCGTCCTGGCCTCGAACTCGACGCCGGCAGCACGGAGGACCTGAGTGCCGGCAGCCGATGCCGCCTCCGATGCCGCGTCCAGGAGGACCGTCTTGCCGACGCCGGGCTCGCCAGTCACGAGCAGGGCTCCGCCATCGGTCCGGGCCGTGGCAAGGAACGCGCGAACGCGGTCCATCTCCCCTTCGCGCCCGATCAGATGACCGGCCTGGCGACCGTCGCCTCGCCGTTCGTCGTGCTGCGCCGCGTGAATGTCGTTCATTGGCGCCACCCGTGAAGGCGGCCCCCCCGTGGACGAGCAGTATGCACTCTCGGCAGATGGCGGGGCAAGTGAGCGAGCACGCCGCCATAAATGGAGTCATTTGACGCAAGACGACGCACTGGCGCCGGCTCCAGGATCGTCTCACTCGCCTGGTCCAGGAGGTGCGATGCCGAGCGAGCGTTCAGATGTGCCGGACCGGCGCAGCGAGACCGGTGATGAGGCCGTCGTCACGAAGCTGAGCCCATGGTCGATGGCTGATACCCTCGCGCGCCTGTCGGCGGTGGTCGCGGCACGCGGGATGGAGATGTTCGCGGTCATCGACCACAGCGGCAAGGCCCGAGAAGTCGGTCTCGACCTGCGAGACACGAAACTCATGATATTCGGGAGTCCATCGGCTGCGACGCCGGTGATCGAAGCCGCGCCGCTTGCGGCGTTGGATCTGCCATTGCGGGTTGCCGTGTGGGAGGACGGGCATCAGACGCGGGTGAGCTATCCAGCACCCGCAGCGGTCGCACGCCGGTACGGCCTCGGTGGAGACCTGGCAGACGCACTTGCCAGCATCGATGCGCTCATCAGCGCAGTCATCGACCGCTAGTCCCAACGGACGCGACCACCGCCCCCACAGCCTCGTCCGCCGCTCCGGCGCAAGGGGAGACAAGCCATGACAGCACCTGATGTTCCATCTCGGCCCGCTTCGAGCGCGGACGCCGCGCGCACGGGAGAAGGCAAGGTCAGTCCTTACGACGACGGCCTCTCGGTGTTCCTGAGCGTGCGTCCTCGCCTCTTCGGCATCGCCCACCGGATGCTCGGCAGCGCAGCCGAAGCCGAGGACGTTGTGCAAGACGTCTGGATACGATGGCAGACGGCAGATCGAAGCCTGGTTCGGAATGCCGCGGCATTCCTCGCGACGACGGCGACACGATTGGCGATCAACGTCATGCAGTCGGCACACTCGCGCCGAGAGACCTACGCCGGACCTCGGCTGCCGGAACCCGTCGACACGAGCGCCGACCCTTGGTTGGGAGCGGACCGAGGCGAGGCGTTGGCGTTTGGCGTTCGCTTGTTGCTGGAAAGGTTGACGCCCACCGAACGAGCCGCGTACGTCCTGCGGGAGGCGTTCGATTATGCATACCGCGATATCGCGAACGTCCTTCGGCTTGCAGAGGCCAACACGCGACAAGTGGTGACTCGCGCTCGGCAGCACGTCGCCAATGGCCGAAGAATGCGCGCGAATTCGACCGCGCAAAGACGTCTTCTCAACGCTTTCATCGCAGCGGCCCAAAATGGCGACTTCGCCGGCCTCGAAGGTCTTCTTGCATCGGACGTCACGTTGTCACAAGGCAGTGTGTCGCTCGGTCATACCAGGTGCACGTTTGGCAACATTGAATCGGATCAACACGGAAAGGGGCATCGAACATGAAACTCGTCATCATCGGCGGCACTGGGCTCATCGGATCAAAGCTCGTGACCAGACTGAGGGAACACGGCCATGAGGCCGTGCCGGCATCGCCAGACACCGGCGTCAATACCCTCACCGGCGAGGGCCTGGCGGAGGCCCTCCAGGACGCGTCGGTCGTCGTCGACGTCTCGAACTCTCCTTCGTTCGAGGACACGGCCGTCATGGAGTTCTTCACCACATCCACGCGCAACCTTCTCAAGTACGCGACAGCAGCCGGTGTGAGGCATTACGTCGCGCTGTCAGTGGTGGGAACCGAGCGGATACCCGACAGTCCCTACCTCCGGGCGAAGAACGCTCAGGAAACACTGATCAAGAGTGCCGGCATCCCATACTCGATTGTTCACGCGACGCAGTTCTTCGAGTTCATCAAGCGCATCGCCGATGACGCCACGGATGGAACGACGGTTCGGGTGCCACCGGTACTCATTCAGCCCATGGCGGCTGATGACGTCGCCACGGCGGTCGGCAGGATCGCCGTGGGCACGCCACTGAATGGCACGGTTGAGGTGGCCGGTCCCCAACAGTTCCGTTTCGATGAACTGATCCGTCAGGGCCTGCGCGCGCGCAACGACCCCCGCGAGGTTGTCGTCGACCCGCACGCACGGTACTTCGGGGCCGAGCTCGGCGAGCGCTCGCTGATTCCTGCCGACGACGCGCGACTCGGCGAGATCCGCCTCCAGGAGTGGCTCGGCCAGCCCGTACTCCAGCAGCGGTGACAAAACGCGCCCGGAAAGGTGCCGGATGCGCAGCCACCGTCGAGTCGCCGGCACCGCGCGCGACCGAACCAGCGGCATCGGATCGCCACGAACCGCGGCGAGGTGCTCTGGACCGAGGGGTTCGGCCACGCAGACGTCGAGCGCCGCGTGCCCGCCACGCCGGACACGCTCTACCACATCGCCTCGGTTACCAAGACGTTCACGGCGATCCTCGTCCTGCAGCTCGTCGAGCAGGGCAAGCTCGACCTCGACGCGCCGGTGTCGCGCTACGTGCCCGGGATCAAGGCCGGCTGGATCTCAGGCCCAGCCGGCGACCGCAAGGACCAAGCCTCCGGTCTTCCCTGCGCTCCAAGTCCTTGCGGAACCCGCCGAGCCGCCCTCGGATAGCGGGCACAGGAGGCGCGGAAGAAGGCGGGGCTGGTCCCGACTTCAAATCTCGCCTCTCCATCACAACAGCCAGCGGGGTTCGCTGGTCGATCGGGGAAGTGACCGGCCTGCACATGGTGCGCTGCCGCGAGCTTCTCGCCGAGATCTGGAGTTGCCCCGCGATTGCGGGAGCTTCGGCTGGGCTGCGTAACCCTGGGGGGACAGCTGGGGGAAATCGAGGCAGAGAATCGCTCTCACAGGTCGTGGCCCATCGCTTGCGGAGTCTACTGCATGAGTAGTTGACTCCGCAGAACCATACCTTCGCATTGTCAACCGGAGAGATTCTGTTCGATAACCTGGCGGATGCGGAAGAGGTCGTCCGCACCTCCCAAAGCGTATTGGGCCAGAAAGCGCTGGGTATGGTTGCGCAGGGCCTCGTCGTAAGGAACAGTGCTTGAGAAGGCAACTGCGGAGGTCGGTCCGCGTGACGCGGTCTTGGGACCCTCGGAGAGGTATCCCTTGGCGACGAGGCGTACCGCGAGGGTGCCGATGGTTGTGTAGCTGGGCAGAGCTTCCGAGCCTTCCGGAGCAAGCTCCTCGAGAATCTGCCGCACGGTGAGCGGGCCACGGCGGGCGAGAAGGGAGAAGATCCGCCACTCCCCAGGAGAAAGAAAGGGACGCTCGAAGGAGCCGGTCGGTGCTGCTGTGGGATCACCCATCCCCTCAAGTGTACCTCAGCCAGGTGTTTTTTAGCCGAATGCGCGACTGTCTGCGGACTTCTAAGTACTTCTTACCATAATCACGGTGACGTATCTGCGTCGACTGGTGTTAGACGTCTCCCCGGCAAGGTGGCCGGCATAGGCTGCCCGTCCGCGAGGCAGCAGCGCTCGGGCTGAGTTCGCGGCTCTTTGGCCACCTCAGCGCTTTCCCCCCGCGAATGCGAATCTGCTCCTCGGAGCGTGAGAACTACATAAATACCATCTTAATCGAAGATACTATTAGTGGATTAACTCAATTCAGCTACAATATTACGAACTGGAACGGTCCAGGGAAATTTTCCCTTCGCAGGCGCCGGTAGAGCTCCGCCGCGCGGGCATTGTCCTCTGGCGCGCCTTGGCCGTGGTCGACCAGGCGGCAACGGTCACCGTCGCCCCGGGCCTCTTGACCGCACCGATGCCGGGCGACCAAGATGTCCGGTACCAACGAGGAGGATTCCGATGTTCGACGGGACGAGACCAAGCCAGCTCCTGTTGTTCGCTCTCCTGCTGCTTTCCGCTCCCCCACTGGCCGCCGAGGCGCGGCGGCCGCCGATCGATCTGCAAGGGGTCCGGGTCGTCGACCTCACGTACTCCTTCGATGAGCACACGATCTACTGGCCCAACGCACCCTCGACCTTCAAGCTCGAGAGCCTCTCCTATGGCAAGACTCCGGCCGGGTTCTTCTATGCGTCCAACTCCTTTTGCACGCCGGAGCACGGCGGCACCCACCTCGACGCGCCAATCCACTTCGGAGAGGGAAAGCGCACGGCCGATCAGATTCCGCCCGAGCAGCTCATTGGCCCCGCCGTGGTCCTCGACGTCAGCGCGCAGGCGGTCGCCGATCCCGACTACCGCCTGACGCTCCAGGACGTTCGCGCCTGGGAGGAGAAGCATGGCGCCGTGCCCGCGGGCTCCCTCTTCCTCCTGCGCACCGGCTGGGGACAGCGCTGGCCGGACCGCAAGCGCTACCTGGGCGACGACAAGCCAGGCGACACGTCGAATCTCCACTTCCCGTCCTATGGCGCCGAGGCCGCGCGCTTCCTGGTGGAGCAACGCAAAGTGGCCGCCCTGGGCGTGGACACCGCAAGCATCGATCACGGTCCGTCCCAAGACTTCATCGTCCACCAGATCGCCAACGGAGCGAACGTGCCCGGCCTGGAGAACATCGCGCGCCTGGAAGAGCTCCCCGCGACCGGCGCCTGGGTGATCGCTTTGCCGATGAAGATCGCTGGAGGCTCCGGCGGACCCGTGCGAATCGTGGCCCTGATCCCCCAGGGCTAGGCTCGCACCTCGATCCAATTGAAGGCCAGGCCCAGACGGCGGCGATCGCCGCTCGCCGGATCGAGCTCCGCAGGCGCACCAGTCCGATCGATCAGAAACGTCAGCCGGGGCGGTCCGAGGCTCTGTGCCAACGCGGCCGCGGGCAGCCGGCCCCCGAATATCATTCCACCGAAGTTGTCGGCATGCCGTGTGAGCGCGACCGGCTCCCCGTTGACCTCCAACCGCAAGCTGTCCAGAACGTCGCGCTCCAGCCAGTGGAGAACCCGAAAGTTGATCTTCAGATCTCGGTCATTGACGAGCGCAGGTGGACGGACGATCTTAGGCCGGGTTCACGGTCTGCACATCGGGCCGAGGCTCTGGCATGTGCAGGATGATATCAAAGCCCCGGGTCAGCCAATGATTCCCGCGGGATGAGCTCCCCGTGGAGGATCACGTTTTCGATGGTATTCCAGGCCTCCACGCTCGCGAGAGGATCGGCTCGCAGCAGAAGGAGATTGGCGACCTTGCCGGGCTCGACTGTCCCGAGGTCCACCATCCCGAACGTCTCGGCATTGCGGAGCGTCGCGGCCTTCAGGAGGTCGCGAAGGGAGAGGCCGGCCCGCGCCATGTGCTGCATCTCCCCCCAGGTGTGGAGCCCCGGCTGGTCTGTCCAAGTGGGGGCCGAAGGCGTATCGCTGCCGAGCAGGATCCGTCCGCCCTTCTGGGCCAGATAGGCAAACGCCCGCTCCCCCCGGCTCACCACTCCGCCGAACATCCTCTGCGCGACCGCCGGATCGGCCAGAGCCGGAACCTCCGCCAGCAGCTCCTGCTTGAAGAATTGCGCCTCCTCGGTCCGGTACCAGGCGAGGAGGCTCGGCGGCACGACCTTCTTCAGAGCCGGATCGTCGAGAAACTTGGGATCGAAGAGATGGCTCATCCCGTCGAGGACTCCGAACGTCGCCTGGTACGCTGCGCCGCTCGCCAGAACGGCGTCGAGATGCTGCCGGATCGGCTCCGGCAGATCCGGTGCCTCATTGGAAGCGCCCCAGTGCCACAGGCCGTGGGCAAAGACGTCCGGCTGATGCCGGAGAGCCGCCGTCTGCATGTCCAAGGCATTCGCATGGATCACCAGGGGCATCCCGAGCCGCCGGGTCTCCGCCCGCACAGCCGCCGCGACCGGGTCGGACGGAATCGGCCAGATTTTCTCCTCCCCGAAGCCATCCTCGAAGAAAAGCTTGATGCACCGATTGCCGTCCTCCTTGGCGCGCTGCACGAGGCGCGTCGCCGCCTCCGGGGTATCCGGTAGCGCGTAACGGACAAGCCGAGCGCGCACCTCGGCCGGAAGGAACGCGGCCGGATACCCGGTTTCGAGGACCAGGGGCGCGCACGAGACGAGATCCGGCGCCAGCGACGCCGACCGGAAGCGCTCGGCCGAGCCCGGAGGCGAGGCGAGGTCCACGACCGTCGTCACACCATGGTACAGATAGCTCCGGGGCTGCTGCCGCCAGTAAGCCGCCAGGATCGCCTCATGGCGCTTCACGAAGTCTTCCGTCAGGGTGCCCATCCCCGGCGGCGTGCCTACATGCACATGGCTGTCGATCAGCCCGGGGACAAGAAACCGCCCGCTGCCGTCCACCACCCGGACATTCTTGGCGACCGGCGGCCGGGTGGTGCCGACCGAGCGGATTCGTCCTCCTTCAAGGAGAACGAAGGCGTCCCGCAAGGGAGCTTCCCGTTCCGGGGAGACGACGGTGACCTTTTCGATGAGGACGGGGGTGCCGGCGGGAGCCGCGGAGGCTGGCGGGACGAGCGCGAGAGCGAACCAGAAAAATCCGAGCAGGTGGCGTGCGCGCATAGGCATTCCTCCTGGCTCCTAAGACGTTGAAGGAGCCAGGAAGGTTCCTCGATGTACCATCTCTCTGTGCAACTGCCAGGGCTCGATACCGCGATCGTCGTCGCCTCCAACAGCGGCGACGCCGGCGACGCCACCAGAGAGGTCACGAATGCCCTGCTGGCCGCGGCGGCCCCGCAAGCCGCGGATTCCATATAGTACCCACCAGCCCACAACTCCCCCCGGAGGGAACCGATGACAACGACGTACCGGCTCTTCTTCAGCCTCACCCTGCTCCTCCTCGCGTCCGGCCCGCGCCTCGTGGCGCAGGAGGCACCGTTTGACCTGGTGATCCGCAATGGCCGCGTCATCGACGGCACCGGCTCGCCCTGGTACTCGGCCGACGTCGGCATCCGGAACGGGCGCATCGCTGCGATCGGCCGGCTGGAGGGGGCTCCGGCGAAGCGGACGATCGATGCGGCGGGGAAGGTGGTGGCTCCGGGGTTCATCGACATGCTGGGGCAGTCGGAGATGTCGATCCTGGTCGAGCCGAAGCTGCCCTCGAAGATCTTCCAGGGGATCACGACCGAGATCACCGGCGAGGGGGGCTCGATCGCTCCCATCTCGGACGCTCTGATCGCGGCGGACAAGATCGGGTACGAGCACTACAAAATCACTCCCGACTGGCGCACCCTCGGCCAGTACTTCGCGCGCCTTGAAAAGCAGGGGATCGGAATCAACCTCGCGAGCTACGTGGGCGCGACGCAGGTGCGGCGCATGGTGCTCGGCGACGAGAACCGCGATCCCTCCCCGGCCGAGCTCGACCGCATGCGCGGCCTGGTGCGCGAGGCGATGGAACAGGGGGCGGTGGGTGTTTCGACCTCGCTGCAATATCCGCCAGCCCCGTATGCCAAGACCGAGGAGCTGATCGCCCTGGCTGCCGAGGCCTCCCGGTATGGCGGTCTCTACGCCTCGCACATGCGCAGTGAGAGCGACAGCATTCTGGAGGCGATCGACGAGGCCGTCCGCATCGGCCGCGAGGCCCGGATCCCCGTCGAGATCTGGCATCTCAAGGTGGCCGGCAAGCACAACTGGGGTCGCATGCCCGAGGTGGTCGCGAAGATCGAGGGGGCGCGGCTCTCCGGTGTCGACATCGCCGCCGATACCTACGCCTATACGGCCTGGTACAACAGCCTCTCCGCGTTCATTCCGCCCTGGGCCCACGATGGCGGCGCGTCGAAGCTCGTGGAGCGGCTGCGCGATCCCGCGACGCGCGCCCGCATCCGCAAGGAGATGGAGACTCCGTCGTCCGCGTGGGACAATGAATGGCAGGAGATCCCCGGCCCCGAGGCGGTGCTCCTCTGCTCCGTCCACGCTCCCGAGCTCCGGCCGCTGGTCGGCAAGAACCTGGCCGAAGCGGCGAAGCTGCGCGGCCAGGACCCGATCGATGCTCTCTTCGACATCCTGATCGCGGACGAGGCGTTCACCTCGGTCGCTGTCTCAGGTATGTCCGAGCCGGATGTCTCCCTCGCCCTCGCGCAGCCCTGGACTTCGATCAACAATGATTCGCAGGGCAGCTCGCCGGAGGGTCTCCTGGGCAACGAGCACCCGCACCCGCGGGCTTACGGAACGTTCCCGCGCATCCTCCGCAAGTACGTCCGCGAGGAGAAGAAGCTCACGCTGGAAGACGCGATCCGCAAGTTCAGCGCCCTCCCCGCCCAGCGCATGCGCCTCGCCGACCGCGGCGTGCTCAAAGAGGGCCTGTGGGCTGACGTGGTGGTGTTCGATCCGGAGACCGTGCGCGACCTCGCCACCTTCGAGAATCCCAATCAGCTCTCGCAGGGGATGGAGTACGTCCTGGTCAACGGCGTGCCGGTGATCGACGGCGGCAAGATGACCGGGGCGTTGCCTGGCCAGGTGCTGCGCGGGCCGGGTTGGAAGGGATCTCGGGACTGATTCCCTCGAGGAACGACGGAATGCAAACAGATCTTTTTTCGCTCTCGAATCGGGTCGCGATCGTCACCGGCTCCGCGCGCGGCCTTGGGCAAACATTGGCGGAAGGCTTGGCCTGCCAAGGCGCGCGCGTGGTCGTCTGCGATCTCAACCAGGAGGGCGCCGAAGCGGCGGCGGAACGCATCCGTGCCGCTGGGGGGCAGGCGATCTCCACGTTTGTGGACGTGACCGATGCGGCGAGCTGTAAGGCGTTGGTGCGCTTCGCCGCGGAGCAGTACGGACGCGTGGACGTCCTCGTGAACAACGCGGGCATCGACATCGTCGAGCCGGCGGGACAGGTTTCCGAGGAGGGCTGGTCGCGGGTGCTGGACGTCGATCTCAAAGGCGTTCTCAACGCATCGCAGAGCGTCATCCGCCAGATGCAGAAGCAGGACGGCGGAGGCTCGATCATCAATATTTCTTCGATCGCCGGCGTCGTGGCGATCCCCGGCCTGACCTCCTATAGCGCGGCCAAAGGCGGAGTCATCCTCCTCACCCGCGTAATGGCCCTGGAGCTCGCACCGCAGAACATCCGGGTCAATGCGATCGCGCCCGGATATCTGGAAAACATCATGACGGGCCTGACGGCCGAGCACGCCAAGCCCGAAACGGAAAACCGCATCAAAACCCGCACGCCCCTGGGACGCCGCGCCCGGCTCTCGGAGCTGGTCGGCCCGGTGGTGTTCCTCGCGTCGGACGCGTCGTCCTATGTAACGGGTGCAGTGTTGGCGGTGGACGGCGGATATACCGCCGCGTAGCGGACCGCCCGCGCTGCGTCACGCCCTGGGAGTCTGGCTCGTTCTGGTGCGACGAAATTGAGGCATCCCTTGGGGTGCCACGGCACCGGTCCACCGGATCGGCATCTCGGCAGACACGCCTCGACGTGCGGTCAACAGGAAAGGCAGATCGGAGTATTCGCTCACCGGGTAGAAGCCCATGCGCCAAAGGAAGTTTCCCGAGAGCCGCGGGGAGTTTCCCGAGCGCCGCGGGTAAAAGTACATGTTCAAAGGGTAAGAGCCTTTGCGCCATGGGGAGTAGTACATGTTCAAAGGGTCGGAGCCCGAGCGCCGCGGGTAAAAGTACATGTTCAAAGGGTAAGAGCCTTTGCGCCATGGGGAGTAGTACATGTTCAAAGGGTTGGAGCCCGAGAGCCGCGGGTAAAAGTACATGTTCAAAGGGTAAGAGCCTTTGCGTCATGGGGAGTAGTACATGTTCAAAGGGTAAGAGCCCGAGAGCCGCGGGTAAGAGTACATGTTCAAAGGGTAAGAGCCTTTGCGCCGCGGGGAGTAGTACATGTTCCAAGGGTAAGAGCCCGAGAGCCGCGGGAAACTTCCCGAGAGCCGCGGGAAAGTGCCCAAGCGGCGCGGGGAGGAGCCCGAGACGCGCGGGGCGAAGCCCGGGAGGCACGGGGCGAAGCCCGAGACCCATGGGGCGAAACCCGAGACGCATGGGGCGAAACCCGGGGCTCATGGGGAGAAGCCCGGGAGGCACGGGGAGGAGCCAAGGAGGCGGGGGGCCGAGCCCGAGAGGCATGGGGCGAAGCCCGAGAGGCGTGGGGCGAAGCCCGGTAGGCAAGGGGCGGAGCCCAGGAGGCAAGGGGCCGAGCCCGGGAGGCGCGGGGCGGAGCCCGAGAGGCAAGGTGCAAGCCCGGGAGGCGCGAGCAGAACCCGCGAGCGGGGCGCGAGACACAACGAATCTCTCGCCGGCAATGTCTGGCCGGAGATCGAAGCCTGGATCGATCGAAACGTGACGCAGGTGCCTTAGAGCACCTGATGATCAAAGCCAACCCGGGGCAGAATCATCAGCTGTTGGTAGAATCCCGGCTGTGCGCTGGAGCACGACCCTGAAAGGAGGAGACCATGAAGAAATGTGTCATCGTCCTGTCGCTTGTGGTGCTGGCGGCCCTCGGAAGCTCGGGTCTTGCCTTGGCGGGCCAGGAGGCATCTGCCTCCCAGCAGGCTCCCAACACGGTCTCGGCCGCAGAATTCCTGGCCTCGCTCGCCGCTCCTACGGTCGGGGAGAGCTGTGCCTTGACGCCGGGAAAGACCTCGGAGATCGGCGTGCCCGCGCCGCTCGCAGCCGCCTGCACGAACACCTGCACGATCGCCAAAGATTGTCCCCGGTGTCCTCGCACATGCCCCGCGGAGTGCCTCAGCGGCTGCTGTCTCTGCCCTTGCCGATAACCCTTGCTTGAGACCGGCGGCCTTTTGGCCGCCGGAGCACCCGCTGCATCGTATCCTCTAGCAGAGGGTCTCTGGCACCGGGGATCGACTCGTGGCTTCAACGCCCCGGAACATGGAGCTGGATTGGGAGATGCGGAGCGAACAGGGGGAAATCCCCGTCCGTGGCCAAAATCGCCATGCCGTAGCGGTCGGCGATCGCGCAAATCACGAAGTCGGTGTTCGAGCCTTGGACTCCCCGCGAGCGGCACACGTTGAAGAACTCGGCGGCGCGCTCATGATCGGCCGTCTGGACCGGCAGGTCAGGGAACTCTCGGAGGTGGGCTCGGAGCCGGTCGAATTGCGTCTTCTCTCGAATTCCCGAGAGCACCTCCTGGCGAATGGGGCCGATGAGATGAGCTCGGCCCTCGCGGATGAGCTCGCGGAGCTCCAACACAGCAGGGTCCTGAGAGATTTGCCGCCGGCGCAGGGCCAAGGACCAGACGCCGGTGTCGACCAGAACGTTCATTCCCGCCTCCGCTGCTCCTTGTAGTCATAGTCCGAGGCGTAGTCGATCTGGCCGAACAGGTCCAGGATTTTGAGCTGCTTGCGGCGTTGGATGTACTCCTTCAACGCTTCGTTGACAGTCGCTTTCTTCGTCCGGTGGCCTCCCAATTGGAGGGCCTCCTCCAGAAGCTCGTCGTTGATCGCCAGATTGGTCGGCATCCCTCACCTCCTTTCACACAATAACACGGCATAAACTGTGTGAGAAGGCTCGGCCTCCCGAAAGACGGGCGGCGTCTTCCCTCAGCCGGGGGCCGCCCGCCCCCCTACTCCTCCTTCCGAATCAACCGCCCTAGCGCCTGCCGGTCGGGCGCCAGCAGCTCGGCGATCCGTGCGCGGTTGACGTCGGCAACGATGATCTGGCCGACCTCGGTTTGGACGTCGCTGAAGATGCCGTGGGACTTCATCTTCTAGGTCTGGTACTGGTTGTCCTCGGTCGGGGTGACGTAGTGCACCGAGTCGGCCTTGAAGCGGTGCACGAGCCAGAGATGGATGAGGGTCATCAGGCGCTTTTTGCGCAGCGCTTCCGCGAAGGTGTTCTGGTCGCGCACCGAGAGGATGCTGCGGCCGCGGCGGTCGTGGATGGGAGAGAAGATGACGTTGGCGTGCTTCTCCTCGTCCTCGCCCTCTTTCTGGCCGAAAATGCCGAGCTCGAGCACCTCCGAGCCGGCGCGGCTCGGCCGGAGCTGGACGCGCAATCGGCCGGGGAGACCGTGGTGCTCGCTCCACATCGCCAGCCACTCTTCGAGGAGCTTTCTGGGCACCTCGGTCTGCACCAGGTGCTGATGCTGGGTCGAGCCCTTGCCCATCGCCTTGGTGGTCGCCGTGCGCCCCGAGGAGGCGAGCAGCGCGGCGTCGCTGCGCGGGCCGCCGACGAGAGTCTGCGGCGTGCGGTAGGGGGACTCGACCAGACGCAGCTTGCGCTGCAGGCGGGCCAGCGCCAGCATGCCGTCCTGCTTGAGGGCGGTGGCGAACTCCTCGGCGGCGAGGCCGTCGACCTGGTGGCCGCCATAGGTGATGAAGTTGAAGACGAAGCCCAGCTTGCCGAGCTCCTCGGGAAAGCGCTTCATCTCCTCGTCGCTCATCCCGGTGGTGTCCCAGTTGAACGAGGGCGAGAGGTTGTAGGCCATCATCTTGTCGGGAAACTCGGCGTGGATCGCTTCGGCAAATTGCCGTGCCTCGGCAAGGTCCGCGGTCTTGGTCTCCATCCAGAGGATGTCGGCGAACGGCGCCGCGGCGAGCGATTTGGCGATCGCGTACGGAATGCCGCCGCGGATCTGGTAGTACCCCTCGGGGGTCTTGGACAGCTCGCAGTCCCAGCCGATATTGACGCCCAGCTCCCGTGCCTTTTCCTGCGCGGCGTAGAGCGAGGCGCGCGCGGCGAAGCGCCGCCACTCCTCGGCGCTCATTTCCGCCTGGTCTCCCTCGCTCTCGCGGAAAGCGAGGACGTCGGCCACCGCGTCGCCGTAGGTCTGGAGGTTGGCGTCCTCCTGCCAGGCATCGACGAAGCGCGACTCGACCTTGTCGAACAGGGAATCGATCGAGGGCTCCTTGCCCGCGCGGTATTCTCCGGCTGCCGCGGCCACGAGGTCGAGAATGCCCCGACGCTGGAGCCAGCTGCCGGCGGCGGCGACCTCGCCGGGGGAGAGGGCGTAGAGGAGGTGGCCGTTGATCTCCTTGACTCCCAGCTCGTAGAAGTGCCGCAGGAGCGCCAGGTAACAGGCCTTATAGGGCGGGATACCGAGGTTGGTGGCGCCGAGGAGGAACGGCTGGTCGCGCTCGTCGGCGCGGCTGTCGATCAGGTTGGCCGCCTCGGCGTCGGTGCGGGCGACGATGATGCCGGGGACCCGCATGACGTCGAGCTGGAAGCGGGCGGCATTGAGCCGCTTGATCTGCTCGTCCGAGGGGACCAGGACCTTGCCGCCCTGGTGACCGCACTTCTTGGTGCCCGGGCGCTGGTCCTCGATGTGGTAGCCCGGAACGCCGGCCTCGACGAAGCGGCGGACCAGGTTGCGCACGTGAGGGTCACCGCCGTGGCCGGTGTCGGCGTCGGCGATGATGAACGGACGGTAGTCGTAGGCCGGGGTCGCGGCGCGCTGTGCCTCGCTCATCCGCAGGCGCAGGTACTGCTGGTTGCGGTCGGCGGTGAGCAGCGCGCGCACCAGCGTCGCGGCCTCGTCCGGCACCTGGCTCAAGGGGTAGCTCGCGAGATCGGGCCCGGGATCTTCGGAGGTGGAGCCCTTGGCGGAGGTCGCCCAGCCGCCGAGGTAGATGCCTTCGATCCCCATCCGCTTCATGGTCACCGCCTGCCCCGGCGAGTAGGGGCCGAAGGTGGTGACGCTCTTGCGCTCGGCAAAGAGCTCGCGCAGGCGCTCGTAGAACGCCGCGGCCGCTTCCCGCGCCACCGTGTAGTCGACCGGGATCGTGCCGCGCTGCTCGGCCACCTGGCGTGCCGTGTAGAGGCGAACGATCCCCTGGAAGCGGGGACTGTCCATGTACCGCTGGGTGGCGGCGGTTTCCTGCTCGAAGGACGTGCTGCTCTGGACGTCGACATCCGATTCGATGATGGCCATGGCTCAGCTCCTGGGGACCGAAAAGCGAGTTCTCACAACCTGCACACAGCTTACCGCGAGCAGAGGCTGATGCAAGGAGCGATCCACTCTGGTCCAGGGAGCCCGCCCGCTCCTGCGCCTCCCCTTCCCTCTGGAACAGCGAGAGCGGTAGACTCGGCCCAGCACTGCCGTTCAACGTCTGCCGGTCCTTGTTCATGACGTTCGACCGTCGTTCCCGAGGTCGGTTCTATGACACCCGATAGTGGCTTTACCGCGGCGGCCCGCAGGAATCCGCCGACCCTCAATCATTTCTTCCGCAGCTTTCTCGCCGTCCTCTTGCTCGCTCCCGCGGCTTTTCTCGGGACTGCGGAGAGCGCCGACAAGCCCGCGGCGACGCTGCGGATCGTCAACGCCCGCCTGATCGACGGCACCGGGACGCCAGCGCGGCCGGGGAGCCTGCGCATCGCCGGCGACCGCATCGCCGCGGTGGGAGATCTGGAGCCGCTTCCGGGCGAGCCGGTCTTCGATGCGAAGGGGCTCGTCCTCGCCCCCGGGTTCATCGACACGCATTCGCACGCCACCTCGGACCTGCCCGCGATGCCGGAGGCGCTCGGCGCGGTGAGCCAGGGGATCACCACGGTTGTCGGCGGGCAGGACGGCTCGTCGAGCGTCCCGCTGAGCGACTTCTTCGCGCGCCTGGAACGCACTCCGGCGGCGGTCAACGTAGCCTCGTACGTGGGGCACGGCACCCTGCGCGAGCAGGTGCTGAAGGAGGACTTCCGGCGCGCCGCCACGGCGGCCGAGATCGCCGCCATGTCGCGCCTCCTCGAAAAGGACCTGGAGGCGGGAGCCCTCGGCCTCTCGACCGGGCTGGAATACGATCCGGGGATCTATTCGAGCCGTGCCGAGCTGATCGACCTGGCCCGGGTCACCGCCCGCCACGGCGGCCGCTACATCAGCCACATCCGCAGCGAGGACCGAAAGTTCTGGGAGGCGATCGACGAGATCCTCGCCATTGGCCGCGAGACGAAGATTCCGGTGCAGATCTCCCATGTCAAGCTCGCGATGCGGTCGCTCTGGGGCGAGGCGCCGCGGCTACTCGCCCGGCTCGACGACGCACGGGCGCAGGGGATCGACGTCACGGCCGACATCTATCCCTATCTGTACTGGCATTCGACGCTCACCGTCCTGTTTCCGGACCGCGACTTCGAGAACCTCGCGACCGCCCGGCAGGTGCTCGCCGAGATCGCGCCGCCCGACGGGCTGCTGCTGGGCCGCTACCGTCCCCATCCCTCCTACGCGGGGCGCACTCTGGCGGACATCGCCAAGGAGCGCAGCGAGGCGCCCGAGGTGACGCTCGTCGCGCTCATCCGCGACGCCGAGGCGATGCGCCGGCAAGGGGCGGAAGAGGTCGAGAGCGTCATCGCGACGAGCATGATCGAGAGCGATCTCGACCGGCTTCTCGCCTGGCCGCACACCAATCTCTGCACCGACGGAGAGCTCGACGGCCGGCATCCGCGCGGCTTCGGCTCGTATCCGCGCGTCCTCGGCCGCTCGGTCCGCGAACGCGGCGTGCTCCGCCTGGAGGAGGCGGTCCGCAAGATGACCTCGCTCGCCGCGGATCACATGGGGATCGCGGACCGTGGGCGCCTCGTCCCCGGCGCCTATGCCGATCTCGTGCTTTTCGATCCGGACAAAGTGATCGACCGCGCCACGACGAGCGATCCGCACGCGCTCTCCGTCGGCATCGAGCGCGTCTGGGTGAACGGCCAGCCCGTCTTCGCCAGCGGCGCGGCGACCGGGCTCAAGCCGGGCCGGGTCCTGCGTAGAGGGGCAGGTAAAGCTCCAGGGGCCGACGCGGCATCTATATGAGCTGAGGGCTTATCACAAAATAACTTGCCGGTATCCGGCCCAACGGGCCGATGCAACCGTGCACACCCTACGCCACTCGTTTGCGACACATCTCCTCGCAAACGGCTACGACATCCGTACCGTCCAGGAAATCCTGGGCCATCGGTCGGTGAAGACCACGATGATCTACACCCACGTCTTGAACCGAGGAGGCAGAGGGGTTCGCAGCCCTCTGGATGCCTTGTGACCAGGGCCCACGACGCCGAACGAGATGGCCAATGAGCGGCGCCTTGCGTCCGCTCGATCGGCGGGTTAGACGACGGTCTCCGAGCCCAGAAGTTTATCCACGATTGCCCGAAACCTCTCGATCAGATCGTCATACGTACTGAATCGCCTATCGGTTCCTGAGAACTCGGCCTGCAGAATGGACCTTTCCCCTACGCCTAGTTCAGCAGAGCGACCCGTTATGAGGTGGAATGTGGGGCGCCCTAGTTTGGGAAGCTTCTTCTCTAGATATTGGTGGTTCTCGGAAATCCAAGCGGACCATCGCAAGAGTTGCCCTTTCGCTTGGGTGAACTCTTGGGAAAAGTGGCCTTTCGAGACGAAAATTGGCTTTGTTGACTTCTCAATCTCTACGAATATGTACTCTTGGCCAGAGAAACCCTGCACAAGAAACACATAGTCGGTAACGTAGTCCTCTCCGAGCCTAAACTTGGGCTGACATGTAATGAAGTCGGGATACAACAACTCCGGGTGAGCCGCCAAGAAAATTTGAGCCTCCTCTTCCCTACCTTCCGCGCCCAGAACTTCCTCGAAACTAGACAGTATTAATGCTGATTTCTTCCTTAGCTCCAGGCGCGACACTGCTTGATTTTTCGCCAGATTCTGGGCCACGACATCGGCCTTGAGGTTTTTCACGGCTTCTTCATCGGGCTCTGGCAAAGGAGCATTCCAGCCAAACAAGAAAATTTTCTGAAACTTGGGTCCCACTGCACCCAAGCAACCAAAGCTTGCAATATCAGTCAAATACGTGATGTGGTTGTTGGAATCTCCAACCTGCAGCGCTACTCGCCAAGAGACCGGGGAGCCATCTTCGTTGTAAAACGTTGCAACTTCCGAGGTGCCCAGAAACTCGTGATGCGACTTAGAGCTACTTTCACGCACCACAACCTCAATAGCATCGATGTCGCTCGGGTAGATTAGCACTACTGCTGCGTCAGAGCACGGCCAAACCTCGTAGCGGCCTACTGAAGCAAAGGGAGGCCGCTCACGAAAGGCCTCCTCAGGTAAAGCCTTAAGCAGCGCTCGCATCGCGTACTGGTAGTTGAGTAAGTAGGCCCGCAGTTTCTCAACTCTCGCAGCAACCAACTGGGTTCTTGCTCTCTGCTGCCCCACTTTATAAATCCTAATCAACTGGATAAAGCACTACTCGGCGTCTAACGTGATGCACCTCAGCGCGCGGCATCAGCCGTCCCGTTGGAGGTGCAGGGTTGGCCGGTGAAACGCCGCCTCGTTGAGCCACTGACGTAATTCTACCTTGAGAAGGCTTCGGAGACCAGAGGCTCGATAAGGTGCCGTGCTTGCCGGCAGTTCCCCCTGCGCTCGACAACGCCTCGGGACGGAGCCGGCGAACGACCACCGAGGGTATTGACCGCGAGCTCGCAGGTTCTGTGCGCACCACCTCTCAAAGCACATCCACCTCCATACTGACAATCCCCCGGAGCCCAGACGAGAGCAGGTCTCAATGCCGCTTACCGTCTCAACCTGGATCGATACCTCTTGATTTGGATTAGTCGCCACATAGACGTACTCAACAATTGTACGAGAGAACTCGTCCATTGCCCATGTCAATGGAACGCTTATCTTGCTGCCTGAGTTGTGGGCACCAGCGTTTCCAAGTAGCGGCGAGCCGAAACATATGCAAGGTGCTCTTCGCCGGCTGTTGTGTCAGGCTGGTTTGTAGTCGTCAGGAAACCATCGAAGGAGCTCCTCGATTTTCCGCTTCCATTCGAGGTGGTGCCGTGCCTCGTCAGGCCGTAACGGTGTGATCTCCCAACTCACGAAACCTCCAAATACATCGAGTATGCTGTTACGTCCGTGTTGGTCGAAAAAGAACCATGCACCGTTTTGGGTGCGATAGAGCGATCTCCGAACCCACGGCTGTCCATCTCTGACGCCCCTTTCGACGAGCGTTGCCAAATCAGTGTCATAGATCTTACCGCCCTTTGCTAGACGTGGCACGGGAGCCTCCGCGGTCCACCGAGTGAGTGCAGGCACCTTCTGCCCATCGCAAACCGTAAAGCTTCCACTGCTTTGAGACACACCGTCGCCCAACGGCGTTGCTGCTAACCGGCGGCGCAGTCGTCCGGTTGAGCAGCCGGGTTGAGCAGCCGAGTTAGAGGCTTTCCTCCAAATAAGATTCAGTTGGCATTTTCTGAACGCGCTTCATTCCGCTCTTTACTCGACTTTTCTTCTTGCCTCCGCAAGCTAAGCGGACGCATGTCTGTCCATACTTCCTTTATGTAGTCAAGGCACTCCTGCTTAACGCCAGACTTCCCCGCGTCCCTCCAACCTAATGGATTTTCCCTATGTGCAGGCCATATAGAATACTGCTCCTCGTGGTTGATGACGACCTTATAGATCGTGTTGTCCTCGCGGTCTTCCCACGAGGAACTCTTTCTCTCCTGTTTAGCTACGGAATGCTCCTCGGATTGCAACTCTTTCACTGCCACGAGATCGAGCGGCTTGAAGTATCTTGCCAATTCAGGTCTATTCTTCTCATGGGCTTCTAGAAGCTCTTCCTTTGCTTTTTGGGGTACCTCAACAGTAATCTTCACGCTTCCCTCCCTGAGAGATGTAATCTTTACGGAAGAAGGATTAATATTGAGGAAGCTTGCAAGAGCGTGGCGCAACCAAAGCTGCTGTGTCTCATCAAAATTTTTTAACTCCATATCGATGGTCAACTCGACCTTTGCCACTGGACCAGTATTATCGGCCGAATCAAATCGTCGCCTAATCCATGGGTTTCTCTTATACTCCCGTAAGGTACTCTCGCCCCAATTCTCAGAATCTGCACGTTGGTGGCAGTTTGCGCAAAGGCAAATCAGGTTGTCGGCAGTGTGTTCTTTAACAGTTCGCCAAGGAATTATGTGAGCTCGCTCCAGCGGAGTTGACTCACCACAGACTGCACAGCGGTGTCCAGCTTCAAGGAGAATCTCCATTGCGATGGCTCGAGGAACTGCAGGACGCCCTCTTCCTGGCAGGTCAGACTCCTGGGAGATCAAGTGAGGACCAGGATCCGATTCCATAGTTTCTTTACCTCCCTAATGGTCGCACACCAACCGTAGAGACCTCTAACGACCGTAAGCTCACCGGCGGCGCCAGCCGTCCTGTGCAGCGCCTGGTTAACTGGCATTCCATTACCTCGTCGAGACCATCGGCACCCTCTCATTGAGTTCGCCTGGCCCCAGCTCCCCAAGAAACTCCTTTGTAAAGAAGTCGGTTCTTTCCGCTTCCGGTAAATCCGCGATTGTGTTGCAAATCAATTGAAGCGTAGTTGAGTCGCGCAGGACTATCTTCTGCCTTGTGGGGGCTCCGGAACAGCCGTAGTTGACGTCCATGTAGAAAGCATCGCGAGTAAACGGCGCGATCAGCTTTAGTCTCATGGTAAGCGCATGAACTCGGCCTCCAGGAGGAAGTTTGAAGCCGTCTTTGCTAACGACGCTGAAATGCCCGCCGTAGAGGCGATAGCAATCGAAAACAGCCTGATCGCCATGCTCCAGTGAGATCGAGGATTTTCCACCCGGGTGAAAGATATCAATCGTTACAAAAAGGTCCCGAGCGATTCCTGGACCGTCGCTGACTAGGATAAACCCTATGGTCGCATGCACAGCCGATTCTTCGGACGAGACATGGACAGGCTCAATATAGAGCTGATGAAAGATGAAGGGCTCGGGCCGTTTTCCGAAAAGACCTGCAAGTACGCCATAAGGGGCCGGTGAGAAGTCGGAGCCGGCGCGTATGTAGTAGTGGCCGCCCTTAAGTAGGTCTTGATGGGGGGCACGCGCACTCTTTGGAACATAAGTAGCGGCAAAGCCCGAGCTTCCAATTCCAGATGTGGGTACGGGTATGCTGCGAACTCCCGAACATGCGGGCATGGTACACCCTGAAACAGAGCCTTCCAGCCAGCTGACGAATGCAGCGATATCGACCAAAGGGTGCTTGCACCTAGCAACATCGGCACCGCTTGCGTCGCGCCGACAGTCCACTCCCCACACGATGACGCCGCCTTCGGAATTTGCAAAGCCAGATACAGCCCTGCCTAAGTTGCTCCGGTCATCTAGATGCAGCCGACTACCACCGCCGTTATCTGCCGATCGCTTGAAGTCGAGAAAAAGCTCCTCCGACTTCCTTGTCAGGATGAACTCGTCAATGGCATATTCACCCTCTCGCGAGATCCGCTCAAAGATGTCTTCCGCCCTTCCCATGCCGGTACCTCATGCGCCAGTTAACCTCGAATTCGCCCCCGGCAGCCGCCCCATTTACGACACTCTGCATCGCCTTCCCTTGTCGGCCAGTCCCCCGGGGCAGTTCCAAGTCTCCTGATACCCTCAACTTACGCCGTTTACGTATCCATGTCAACGATGGAGGGCGCAGTCCCAAAGCATTCCAGATCCATGTCCCTCCTCGTGGCTTTTGGGCTGGGCGGGAATGCTTCGCGCCAGCCCTATGGATTCCAGCGATTGGGTGGCTTCGGCGACCACAAAGGATTCCTACGAGAACCCCGGCAAGTAGTTTTCCGACAATAGATTGCCTCCGATCCCCGGGAGCTCGGCGGTGGCTTCAAGGTCGCAACTTCGGTCATAAGGCGCCGGTTGTCGGGAGGCTTATCCGGCGGCCGGCTCACAGAGTGTCCAAGGGGCTCGCCCTCCTCGGTTCACAACGTGGGTGTAGATCATGGTCGTCTTCAGGCTGGCGTGCCCCAGAAGCTCTTGGACCGTCCCGCCGGCCCAGACGTCGCATAGCCGCAATCCCGGCCGGACAGCCGCTAACTCCGCCGTGTAGTCGCTATCCCGGCCGCGTAGCCGCTATCCGGTCGGGGATCACCGCTATCCAGTCGAGGATCACCGTGATCCGGTCGGGGATCACCGTGATCCGGTCGGGGATCACCGTGATCCGGTCAGGGATCACCGTGATCCAGTCGGGGATCACCGTGATCCAGTCGGGGATCACCGTGATCCGGTCGGGGTTCACCGTGATCCGGGCAGGGATCACCGTGATCCAGTCGGGGTTCACCGTGATCCCCGGCGGTTTCAGCGTGATCTCGGCCGTCTCGCCGTGATCTCGGCCGGATCGCGGCCTGCTTCAGGCGGTTGGCCGCGTCGCGGCGCGGCTTGCCGTTCCACCGGGCGGTTGGCGTCCTGGGTCCGTCGTCTGCGGCGACAATCGCGTCAGGCCGCGGGCCGCAGGCTCCGCGTGATCACGAACAGCCCTCCGTCCCCCCGCGTTCCCGCGTAGATCGTCGCGGGATCGAAGGGATCGAGGCTCACCCGGACGACGTCGCGGTTGGTCAGCCCGTTTTTGGGCAGGGAGAGCCAGTGAGCTCCCGCATCGTCAGAGACGAAGACGCCCCGGTTCGTCGCGGCGTAGAGCGTCGCGGTCCGCTCCGGGTCGATCGCGAGGTCGCGGATCTCGGTCCCGAGCGGCAGGCCCTGCTCCGCCCGGGCCCAGGTGGTCCCGCCGTCCGTGCTTTTGATCAACGCGCTCTGGTCGGAATACAAGGAGCTCGCTATGGCATACAGCGTCTGAGGCGCCGCGGGATCGATGACCAGACGCGAAAAAATCGGAATCTCCAGATCAATGCCCCGCACGGGCAGGGTGGTCCACGTGGCGCCGCGGTCGGTGCTCTTGAGCAGGTTTCCCAGGCCGTCCGGAGCATAGAGGACCCGCGGGTCCTGGGGATCGAGGGTGATGCCAATCTCCACCAGCGCCGTCGGCTGAAGCTCCGCCCAGGTAACGCCGCCGTCCGTGCTCTTCGCGGCGCCGTAGACCGGCTCGAGAGGGCAGTGCCCGCCACAATGGGGATAGCCGAGCTTGAAGCCCGCGGCATAGAGGGTTTGCGAATCGGTGGGATCGATCGTCACCGAGAGGACGGCTTCGAGGATCGATTCCAGGCCGCTCTGCAACGACTCCCACTGTCCTCCCCCGTTGGTGCTCTTGAATAGGCCGTGTCCGGTCGCCGCGTAGAGGATGCCCTCGACCTGGGGGTCCGGCACAATGGCATAGGCCTCCAGGACCCGGATGGGATTACGCAGGCCGCTGCTGAGATTCGTCCAGTTCCGCGCCGGATCGCCCTTGAGGAAGCCCAGGTCGTCGTTGTCCGCCAGGATCTCGAACGTCTGCTCGCACACCCCCGCGGAGATATAGAGGAGATCGCGGGTGAACGGATCGGGCGCCACCGCGCAGAGGGAGGCGGCCATCAGTCCGCGGTTCGACCTGCTCCATCGGTTCCCGCGGTCGACGCTGCGCAGGATGCCGATCCGGCTGACCCCGGCATAGATGCGGCGGGGTTGCACGCTGTCGACGCGGACCGCGGTGACCGGATCGGACACCGCGATCTGCGTCCAACTCGCGCCGCCGTCCGTCGTCCGATAGATCCGCCCCTCGTAACGGAAGATCCCTCCGCCGTACCACCCGCTGTATCCCGGAACGGAGCGGTTGAGCGCGAAGTAGAGAGTCGACGGCGACGAGGGATCGATCGCCAGGTCCGCCGCGTACCGGGGGGAGTCGCCCAGCGTTGGATCCACCTCGGCCAGCCGCGCCCAGTTCGAGCCGCCGCTCGTGCTCCGGGCCACCGTGTCGCCATATGCCGCGTAGAGGATGTGCTCGTCCCGCAGGTCGACCACGAGCTTCATGTCGGGATTGACGGCGCCCGCGAGCGATCCCTTCACCGACCAGGTGCCCCCGTTGTCGATGCTGCGCAGGATCAGCCCCCGCGATTCCGGAATGGCCGTGTAGACCGTGTTCGGGGCGGACGGGGCGATGGCGATCGGACCGAGCTTCGAGAGCACGTCTCCGAACCGGGTGTCGATCCTCTTCCAGGACCTGCCGCCGTCGGTGCTCCGGAACACCATCTGCTCCGAGCCGGGCGAGCGGTACCCGAAGAACAGGGTGCGGGCATCCGGAGAGGCCGCGAACGAGACGATGCCGGCATTGGGCTCGCCGTTGCCGTAGACCTGGCGGGGCAGGCGCCGCGGCTTCCAGGAGCGCCCGCTATCTTCCGAGGCATAGACCGCGGCATCCAGGACGGCGAACAGGAGCTGCCCATTCCGCCCGCCCGCGGTGACGAACCGGATCCGCTGCCCGGAAGGGAGCCCCGAGCGAGCCGGCTGCCAGCTCGTGCCCCCGTCGCGCGACACGAACACTCCCGCCGTTTCGGTGCCGGCGAACACCAGGCCGGCCACCCCGGACGGCGCGGCCAGGGCCGTGACAGCTCCGCCGTCTGGTCCCAGAGGAGTCCACCGGTCGACGCCGGCCGAGAGAGGCCCAGCCAGGAGGAGTGCGGCGAGGGCGAGCGCTGGGACGATCCGATAGCTGGGCATGCGACCTCCGGAGTCAGATGGGAGCAACGTCCTCATTGTACGGATAATAGGTTATAATCGCCTTACCGTATGCTTCACGAGTTGTCCCCTGCCGATGTCCGTCGTTTCTACGACGAAGGCTATCTCATCCTCGAGAACCTCTTCTCGCGGGATGAGGTCGCGGCGATGGCCGAGGCTGCGGAGCGGCTGCGCACGATCGGCCGGGAGCTCGCCGCCGCCTTTCCCGCGAACGACCCCACGGAGGGCGAGCGCAAGGTCGAGCACGCTGGGAGCCAGTTCGTCTTCGGCGGCTCGAATGGGTCGACCCGGCTGCTGCGCGTGGTCTGGGCTGGAGGCTGCGAGCCGGCGTTCCTCGACTGCGGACGCGACGTGCGGCTCACCTCCATCGTCGGCCAGCTCTTCGGTGCCTCCACGGCGGTGCACCTGCTCAACCAGCTCCACGCCAAGTATCCCCACGACGGGCTGGAGTTCGAGCCCCATCAGGACAGCGAGCATCGCCGCTACGGCACCTCCGAGTGGCGCGACGTCGACGGGCGCGGCAGCTACATCCAGACTGTGGTCGCGATCGACGATTCAACGCCGGAGAACGGACCGCTGGTCTTTTATCCGCGCAGCGGGCGGCGCGGGCATCTCGACCCCGCCGCCGTCCGGCGCCGCTATCGCACGCGTCCCGGCGTTCCCGCGCTTCTCAAGGCAGGGAGCGCGGCCTTCTTCGGCCCCTACGTGGTCCACCGCAGCGCCGAGAACCAGGGAGCCGCTCCCCGCCGCATCGCGATCAACGGCTTCGCGCTGCCGGGCGCCAACTCCCGCCCCTACTTCGGCTCGGGCACCGGTCTGCCGATCGACCTCTTCGGGCGCGGCTGACGGATCGCAGCCTCAGTCTCTTTTGACATGGCACGGCACCGGGGCGGCGCTCCGGTCGTGGATGTCGCCGTCGATGCCGAGAAACGCCCAGGCGTAGCTGTCCGGCTGGAGCGTCATGAGGAGGACGCCGAGGCGGCCGTCGTCGCGCTGCTCGCTGTTCGCCTTGCGCGTCTTCAGCCTCCGGAGCTCCGCGCCGCCCGTGCCGGCGACGAATTCGCGGATGCCTTCGTCGGAGGCTTTCCCGGTGTGATCCTGGGGCGCGAAGCGCTCGTAGTGGTGATCGTGTCCATTGATGATCACGTCGGCGTGATGGCGCTCCAGCGTCTTCCACAGCGCACCGGTGAGCCGCCCTGGATCTCCGGATTGGGTGCCATGCCACCCCGAGCTGAATAGCGGATGGTGCCAGACAGCGAGGATGCACGCTTTTTTCGTGCTCCGCAGATCCGCTTCGAGCCACGCGACCTGCGGCGAGGCAGTGTCCATCGGAATGTCGCTGTTCAGTGAGACGACGTGCCAGTCGCGCAGGTCGAAGCTGTAGAAACCACGTTTCTTCGCCGCCGGGTCCTTGCGGTAGTGGTCGAAATAGTCGAAGTAGGGGCGGGCTCCCCGCGAGTGATAGTCGTGATTGCCCGGCGCCGGCATCGTCCTGTCGTTGAACGATCCCCAGGCCGGCTCATAACAGCTTGCGAACTGGCTCGCCGTGCCGTCCTGGTAGGCATTGTCGCCGGCCGTGAACACCCGGACCTCGGGGAACGCCCCGAGGAGAGCCCGGATGAGATCTCCCGTCGCCTTGGCATTCGCGCGCTGGCTGCAGCGGGCGATGTCGCCGGCGCCGACGAAGAGGGCATCCTGCGCTCCGGGCTGAATCCAATCCGAGGAAATCTTGATCCCTTCTTCCGTCGAGACGAATGGCAGATCTCCGCTCGTGCAAGCCGCGAGAAGCGCGAGGACAGCGAGAAGGAAAGGTTTCAGTTTCATCCGTTTCATCGGGACGATGACCCCAAATCCCGCAGCTCCCGGCTCTTGGGATACTGCGCCTGGGCATGCCGCAGCAGGCCCGCGGCCGAGCGGGGGTCTCCGACGGCGCGGAGGGTCTTGACGGCTTCGGCGTAAGCGGCGGGGCCGGGGTTGGTTTCGACCAGGGCCCGCAAGGTCGGCCCTACTTCGGCCGGCCGGCCGGAGAGGGCGTAGAGGAGCGCCAGGCTCGAATAGGCGCGGAGGCTGTCGGGGAAGAGGCGGATCTCTTCCCGGAAGGCGGCCTCGGCTCCGGCCGCGTCGCCCGTGTCGGCGAGGATCCGGCCGCGGATCAGCGCGAGTCCCCGGATCAGCTCCGGGTCCTTGGCTTCGCGCTTTCCGTAGGCCACGGCGGCCTGGCGCGTCATCTCCAGCGCTCCGGCATAGTCGCGGCGGGCGTGGAGGACTTCGGCGAGCGTGACCATGGGGCCGATGCGGGCGCTCTCGTCCTCCATGGCCAGCCGCGCCTCGCGCTCCGCCGCGGCGTTGTCCTTACGCGCCAGGGCGATGCGGGCCAGGAGGCCGTGAGCGAATGAGGGATGCGCCACCTCGGCGAGCTTCGCATGGGTCTCCGCCTCGTCCAGGTCCCCGAGCTCGAACCAGAGGGAGGCGGCGGACATCGCGATGTGCGGGGAGCCTCCAGAGATGCGCAGCGCCTCGCGGTAGGCCTCCAGGGCCGCGTCGGTCTCCCCGGTCTTCTGGAGGGAGCGCGCCAGGAACTCCCAGGCGTCGACCATCTTCGGATTGGTCGCCAGCACTCGTCGGAAGGCCGCCACGGCTTCCTGATTTTCCCCGCGCGACGTGTGGCGGAAGCCGACTTTGAGGTCGGCCAGGGCGCCGATCCGGCTCTTGGGATCGGGGAGCGGCCCCTCGGCGGCTCCGCCGGACGAGCCCACGTAGCCCAGAGCCATCATCGCCTGGCGGGTCTCCTCGTCCACCGCGGACGGCGGCGCCAGGCTCCGGTCGTACCCCGCCAGCTCACGGCGCATCTCCGCGTAGGTCCGTCTCTGATCCTGCAGGAGATTCCGCTTCTCCCCCGGGTCCGCCGCGAGATCGTACAGCTCGGGATCCGGCCCTTCGATGTAGTGCCAGCGCCGGTCGATCAGCGAGGAGAGCTCGCTCCAGCCGAAGTGGAGGCGCGGGTAGAAGGTCTCGGAGTAGGCGCGCCGCTCCGGCGTCTTTTTCTCCAACGCGGCGAGGAGCGAGCCACCGCGCTGCGTCTCCGGCACCGGAAGGCCGAGCAGGGAGAGGACGGTGGGGGCTACGTCTGTCAGCTCGGCCGGCGCTTCGGAGGTCTCCCCCGCGTGCCGCCCCTCGGGCAGCTTGAGCATCAGGGGGACGTGGATCGCCTCGCGGTACAGCAGGACGCCGTGCTCCTCCTCGCCATGCTCGCCGAGCCCTTCGCCGTGATCGGAGAGGAGGACCACGATCGCGCGATCGTAGACGCCGAGCCGCTTGAGCTCCGCGATCAGATCGCCGACGATGGCGTCGGCCGCGGCGATCTCGCCGTCATAGGGAGAGGAGGCGTAGCGGGCGTTGAACGGCGCGGGGGGCGCGTAGGGCGTGTGCGGCTCGTAGATGTGGAAGAAGAAGAAAAACGGCTTCTCCGCCGCGCCGCGCAGCCAGTCCATGGAGAGCCGCAAGGTCTCGCTCCCGGGCCGCTGCAGACCACCCAGGCCGCGGTTGGTGCGCAGCTCGATCGAGTCCTCGTAGAAGTCGAAGCCCGTTTTGAGCCCATTCCTCCCGAGCAGGACGTAGGCCGACACGGCGCCGCCGGTGGCATACCCCTTTCCCTTGAGGATCTGCGGCAGGAACGGCAGCTCGCCGCGCGAGATCTTCCCCGCGTCCAGCGAATAGCCCACGTTGTCGCGGACGCCGTGCTGCCCGGGCAGCAGGCCGGTGAGGAGCGACGAGTGCGCCGGGAATGTCAGCGGCGTCGGCGTGTAGGCGTTGGTGTAGAGAATCGCATCGCGGCGCAGGGCGTCCAGGTGCGGGGTCTCGACGCCCTTGTAGCCATACGCCGGCAGGTGATCGGCGCGCAGGGTGTCGATCGAGATCAGGATGACGGGTGTGCCTTCGGGGATGTTGGACTTCGAGGGGGAGCAGGCGGCGAGGAGGAGCAGGGCGAGGGTGAGGAGGAGGCCGAAGAGGCCCTCACCCCCGGCCCCTCTCCCGCAAGCGGGAGAGGGGTGAAAAGCGAAGATGGAAGAGGAGGTTGTCTTTGCTGTTCTCCCCTCTCCCGCTTGCGGGAGAGGGGCCGGGGGTGAGGGCCTCACGGCAACCTCCGCAGCATCTCCCGCGCCGTCGCCACATCCTCTCCATACCGCGCGGGCGCGCCGGCCGCGAAGCGCTCCAACGCGCGGCGGGCCTGGGTGGTCCGGCCGAGCTCGGCGGCTTTGAGGCCGAGGTTCCAGAGGGCGTCCCAGAGGCGGGGATCGAAATCGACCGCCTGCTGCCAGGCGTCGACCGCCTTCTCCTTGTCGCCGAGCTGCCAGAGGGCCACCCCCAGGTTGTTCCAGGCCCGCGGGAGCTGGCGCTGGCGCTCGACCGCCCGGCGCGACCAGTCGCGCGCCTGCGGCCAGTGCCCGAGGCGCAGCTCGACGAGACCGAGCTGCTCGGAAGCCCGGGCATTGTCCGGATCGAGCTTCAGGACCTTCTGGAGCAGCTCCCAGGCGTCCCGCTGCCGGCCGGCTTCCGAATACGCCAGAGCCAGGGCGTTCATCGCATCCGTGTCCTCCGTCTCGGCGACCGGGCGGAGGACCTCGATCGCCTCGGCGGACTTCCCGCTCTCCGCGAGCGTCAAACCAAGTTGCCGCAGCAGCGTGTCGGACGCGTTGCCCTGGGCGCGCGCCTTCCGCATGACCTCGATCGCCTCGGCGGTGCGGCCGGACTCCAGCAGCCCCTGCGCGAGGAGCGAGTGGCCGAGGGGCATGGACGGCCTCTCCTGCACCGCCTCGCGCGCCAGGCGGACCGCCTCCTCCACCTGCCCGCGCGAGTAGCGGTCGATGATCTGTTGGATCTTCTTGTCGAGCCCCACGAGCCGCTTGGGGTCGTCCTCCGGACCGTAGCTGGTCCGGGCCGGCGCGCTGCTCGCCAGATAGCCGAGGCTGCGCAGGCGCGCCTCCTCCTCGGCGCTTTCAGACACCCGGGCCGGCGGCCAGACCGACTCCTGCGGCAGATCACCGAACGCGGCACGGGCGAGGGCCCGGTCCGGGTCGATCCGGTTGCGCGCCTCCTGCGGGTCGCTCTTCAGCTCATAGACCTCGGGCAGCGGCAGGGCAATGAACTTCCGGCCGCCGCGCAGCAGCCCGCGCAGAGGGGCCCAGCCGCGGTTGAGGGTGGTCGAGAGCGCCTCGAAGTAGCTGTCGTTCCCCGGGGCCGGCGGAGCCAGGAGGGAGCGCCCCGGCCGGCCGGGGCTCGCCGCTGGTGGCTTTACGCCTGTCGCGGCCAGGACTGTCGGAAAAATGTCCACGTGCCGCGCGGCCCGGCCGTCGCGCCCCGAGCTCACCCCCGGACCCCAGAGCACCAGCGGGATTTTCAGAGTCGCCTCGTAGGCGAACAGCCCGTGCGTGGCCTCGCCATGCTCGCCGAGAGACTCGCCATGATCGGCGGTGACCACGACCAGGCACGGCGGCTCCTTCCGGTCGAGGAGGGAGCCGAGGAGCGGCGCGAGGAACGAGTCCGTAGCCGCCACCTCTCCCAGATAGGGGTTGTCGGCGAAGCGGGAGGCGAACGGCTCCGGCGGATCATAGGGAGCGTGCGGGTCGTACAGGTGGACCCAGAGAAAGCGCGGCTTGCCACGCTGGCGCTTCCACCAGTCGAGCGCCGGAGCCACCACCTCGTCTCCCCTCCGCTCGGCCAGCGAGAAGGTCTCGGCCTGATCGCCCCGGGTCGTACGGTCGTCATAGACGTCGAATCCCCGGTCGAGACCGAACCGGGAGTCGAGCGGATAGGCGCCGACGAACGCGCCCGTGGCATACCCTGCTCCGTGCAGCGCCGTGGCCAGCGTGGCGAATTTCTCCGTCAGCCGGAATCCGGTGTTGTCGCGGAGGCCGTGCTGGTAGGGATAGAGCCCGGTGAGGATGTTCGTGTGGGACGGCAGGGTCACCACGTTGTGGGCATGGGCGTCCGTGAACACCCGCCCCTGCGCGGCCAGCCGGTCGAGCACCGGCGTCGCGGCTTTCTTGTTTCCCGAGAACCCAAGGGAGTCGGCCCGCAGCGTATCGATCGTGATCAGCAGGACGTCCGGCCTTTGAGGGGGCGCCGCGGCAAAAAGCCAACCCGCCACGAGCGCGGCGAGCGCCGCGAAACCGAGCTTCTTCACGGGAGGGATTGTAGCGGAAGAGGCCCTCACCCCCTGCCCCTCTCCCGCAAGCGGGAGAGGGGCGCAAAGCGAAGGCAAATCCTGCTGTTCACCCCTCTCCCACTCGTGGGAGAGGGGCTGGGGGTGAGGGTTTACCGGTACCTGACCGTCGCGCCGACGCGGAATACCCGCGGGCTGAGGGTCTCGTTCACCAGATAGGCGCGGCCCACGCGAGAGTTGCGCTCGACCTGGAGGACGTCGTCTTCGTTGGTGAGGTTGAAGCCGTCGAGGCTGAGGGTCAGGCGCACGTCGGAGAAGGAGAAATCCTTGTCCACGTGCGCGTTGAGCACCATCACGTCCGGATTGCGGAACTCCTCGATGTCTTTGGTGAGCTGCACGTTGCGGCGGCCGAAGGCGCTGCCGACCCGGGCGTAGGGCGGTGAGATGTAGCCTTCGTGGCCGTCGAGGCTCGCGCCGACGTTGAAGCTCCACGGCCGGTCGGGCGCAATCTGGTACAGGCCGTCCAGGTGGAACGACCAGCGGGCGCCGACGAAAATGTCGACCTTGTTGCTGCCTGACTGCTCCGTGAAGATCTCGTTGCCGTCCGCAAACCCGAGGTCGTCGGCGACCTCGTCCGTCGGATCGTCGTGCGCGCGGAACTCCGGCCCGATGTCCCAATCCCAGTCGGCCCAGGTGAAGCTGCCGCGGGCCGACCAGCGGTTCGCCAGCCGTTTGTTGAGACTGAGCGTGGTCCCGAGATAGTTGATCTCGCGATCGCCGTTCGTGTAGAGCTCGCCGCCGGTGAACTCCAGGCCGTCCTTCAGGTCATAGATCGGGATCGGATCCGAGAGCTGCCCGTTGGGGAGCGTCTCCCGGATGGTGCTGATCTGCTCGAAGTCCCCGCGGTTGATGACGCGGGTCTGCCCCGTCTCGTCGACGATGAGGTATCGCGTCTCCGGCACGTCGGTGACGTTGCGATAGACCAGGTTCACGCCGCCGGCGAGGTTCGAATTGAACGAGTGCTCCAGGCCGAGCGTCAGCTCGTTCGTCATCGCCGGATCGAGGTTCGGATCGTTGACGTTGGGCGTGATGAGCGCGTCCGGATGGTCCGGATCGAAGTTGTAGGGGTAGGCAAACTGCAGCGAGCCCCGCTCGCTGGGATCGAGGACCAGGTTGCCGTTGGCGCCCTCGAAGTAGAAATAGGCATAGACATAGTTGATGGGGTTGACGCGCGTGATCAGCGGGATCTGGCCGAGCTGCTCGGCATACTGCGAGAAGCTCCCACGCAGCAGCGTCTTGCGGTCGTCGCCGAGGGCGTAGGTCGCGCCCACGCGGGGCACCACGGTCTCCCACTCGAAGCCGCCGGCGTCATTGCCCTTGAAATCGAGCGGCGGGAGGAGACCGTTCGCCTGCGCGTTGCCCGGATCGGAGGTCGCCAGATTCTCGCCCCTCTGCTTGTCATAGCGCAGGCCGGCGTTAAGCGTCAGGCGGTCGATCGTCAAGGTGTCCTGCACCCAGGCGGAGTCGTAATTGGTGCGGAGGCCGACCTGGCGATCGCGCGCGAAGGCGACGACGGCGATGCCGGGATCGAGCTCGGTGAGCTCGCCCGCGTTGACGAACTTGCCGCGCGGCCAGACGGTCCCGGAGAAGTTCTCCTGCTCGCGGAAGCCGCCGCCGAACTTGAGCTCGTGGCTGGCCGCGCCGGTGTTGAAGAAGTAGCTCATGTCGAGCCGGCCCTGATCGATCACCGCTTCCTGCGTGAAGTCGGCATAGGTTCCGCGCAGCACGCCCTCGGCGTCGGTGTAGATGTCGGCGTCCAGACCGCCCTGGGGCGTCAGAGTGAAGATCCCGTCGTCGCGCGCCCAGAGAGCGGTGACATAGAAGTTCGAGGTCGGGATCCACGTGTCCTCGATCTTGTAGATGTCCTGCGGCGTGGTCTGGTCCCGGGTGGTCTCCGGCGCCCGGGTGGGGCCGGCGCCGCGGCCGAACTTGAGCTTGTCGTTCGTCCAGTAGTGGAAGACGCCCGAGTTTTGCTCGCCGATCGCGAAGTTCAGCTTGGAGTTCAAGTCTTCGAGCTCTGTACTGTCGAGCTGGCCACCGCGGGCGATGTTGTTGATGTCGCTCTTGCCGTAGGCCGCCCAGATCCACAGGTGGTCCTTCCAGAGCGGACCGCCGATGTCGGCGCCGTACTCCTCCACCGCGTCGATCTGGTTCCCCACCAGGCCGTCGCTGAACACGACCGGATCGGACTGCCACTCGCCGTCCGTGCGCAGATAGCGCGCCTGGCCGCGCCAGTCATTGGTGCCCCGCTTGGTCACCTGATTGACCGTGACGCCCGAGGTGGCCACGCTGACGTCGGTGCTGGAGGTGGTGAACTGGACCTCCTCGAAAGCGCCGAAGTCGAAGTAGGTGGCCGACGCGCCGACCGCGTTCATGTCGGTCAGGACGACGCCATCGATGGAGAACACGTTGTCCCGCGAGGTGGAGCCGGAGCCGACGAAGTTCGACTGCTGGCCGCTCTCGTTCCCTCCCAGGTTGAAGCGGTCGACGAGCACGCCCGGCGCCTGGCTGAGCAACGACCAGGGATCGCGCGCGGTCGGCACCTTGTCCAGCGCCTCGGCCGGGATGTTGGCGCCGGTGTTGAGCTTGCGCTCGTCGAGGAGGGGGGCCTCGCCGGTGACGGTGATGACGTCCTCCACCGCCGACGAGAGGGTGATCTCGATCGTCGTCTTGCCGCCCACGCGGATCCCGATGTCCGGGTACTCGAGCGTCGAGTGGCCCTGGAGCTCCGCCGTGACCTTGTACGTGCCGGGGTACAGGCCCAGGGCACGGAACTCGCCCCTCTCGTCCGTGACCAGAACCTTCGGAGAGCCGACGCCCTCCACGGTGACCGTCACCCCCGGCAGGGGAGCTCCGTCCTCGCCGATCACCGTTCCATAGAGATCGCCTGTCTGCAGCTGTGCGGCGGCCGGAGCGGCCATCCACAACAGCAGCACGGCGAGACCAGCGAAGAACCAGCACCTGTCGACTCTGCTCATGCTGTTTCGCCCCTTTGCGAGCCAGAGGGCTCGCGGCCATTGATTTGGGCTTGAATGATAGCAGAGGATGCTGCGAGAAGGAGATGGGAAGGATGTGCTACTCTGCATTTCAGGAGTCACTCCGCTCGACTTGAGGGGCGCCGGACACGCCATGCGTGATACCAAGATCGTCCTCATCCTCCTCGCCATCCTGACGTTTCTGGCGATCGGGTTCGTCCTGAACCTGCTCCAGGCGATCCTCGTCCCTCTGGTGGTGGCGGTCTTCCTCTTCCAGATCTTCACGCCGCTGATGACGGCGCTCCGGGCGCGGCGGGTGCCGGCGACGCTGGCGATTCTGCTCGTGCTGATCGTCGTCTCGGCCGTGCTCGTGCTGTCCTCCTGGATCCTCTACTCCACCCTCTCCTCGTTCTCTGAGTCACTGCCAGGCTACCAGCAGCGGCTGACCAGCTTTCTCGACAATGCCTCGGAGCGGCTGGTCGCCGCCTTGCCGAGGCTCCGCCAGCCGATCGACCGCTTCCGCTGGGAGGAGGCCCTGGAGATCTCGTCCGTCACCAGCATGGTGGCGGCCGGCCTGGGCTCGTTCCTGGTCTTCTTCAGCGACCTGGTGCTGATCCTCCTCTTCCTCGTCTTCCTCCTGCTCGGCAGCGAGAGCTTCCCGCTCAAGCTGGGCCGGGCGCTCAATCCGCGCCACGCCGAGCGGGTCGCCGAGGTGCTGCACAACATCGAGGAGCAGGTCCGGCGCTACCTGCTGACGAAGACGCTGATCAACCTGGCCAACGGCACGGTGGTGGCGATCCTCTTCGCCTCCTTCGGGGTCGACTTCCCGCTGCTCTGGGGGTTCGTGACCTTCCTCGCCCACTACATCCCGCAGATCGGCGGCGTGCTGTCGGTGGGGCTGCCCACGGTCTTCCTGTTCCTCCAGTTCCAGTCGCCCGGCTGGGCGCTCTTCGTGGCCTCGCTCAACATGGCGGTGCAGTTCATCATCGGCAACGTGGTGGAGCCGGAGGTGATGGGCGAGCGGCTGGACCTGAGCCCGATGCTCGTGCTGCTCTCCCTGATCTTCTGGGGATGGCTCTGGGGTCCGTGGGGCATGGTCCTCGCCGTGCCGATCACCGCCACGATCCGGATCGTCTGCGAAAACGTCCGTCCCCTGCAGCCGCTCGCGGTGCTGATGAGCGCATCGGCGGAGCCGGAGGAGCCGGTGGCCTCTGAGATCTCGCCTGCCCCGGCACCAGCCTCGGCCTCAGAGCCTTGAGTTGACGGTTCCCCCGGTTTCCTCCTAGAGTGGAGCTACAAACAGGCCTACATCCCGGAAAACCGGGAAGGAGGAGAGCATGACGGCGTCCCTCTTGTCGCTGCTTGCGTTCCAGAACAACTATGGCGCTGAGCCCGGAGCCGAAGGCCCGAGCATTATCCTCATCATCTGCTGGCTGGTTATCGCTGCTCTGATGATCGTCTCGATGTGGAAGGTCTTCGAAAAGGCGGGAGAGCCCGGCTGGGCTGCGATCATCCCCATTTATAACTACATCGTGCTCCTGAAGATCGCCGGTCGACCGGTCTGGTGGCTTCTCCTGTTGATCATCGTCTTCCCGATCATCTGGATCATCATCTCGATTGACGTTGCGAAGCGCTTCGGCAAGGGCACGGGCTTCGGGCTCGGCTTGGCTTTCCTTCCTTTTATCTTCTATCCGATCCTCGCCTTCGGCGACGCCCGCTACAGCCCTAGCGCCCTCCCGGCCTGACCCGCCCTGTAATCCTTCTCCTCCGCCGGCGTTTCTCCGGCGGAGGGCTGTTCCTCCCGCCTGCTTCGGAGACTCGGGATGAAATCGCTTTCTTCCTGTCTGCTGCTCGGCCTGTTCCTGGCCGCGACGTCGTCCGCCGGCGCCGCGGGCCCGCAGGAGATCCTGGCCCGCGCAAAAGCCGCGTCCGGCGGCGTGGCGTGGGATGTGGTCCGCACCATCCATTCCAAAGTGCGCGTCGAGACCGGCGGCATGACCGGCACCGCCGAATCCTGGGAGGACGTCCGCGCCGGCCGCTTCGTCGACACATATCAGTTCGGTCCTGCAACCGGCGCCGAGGGGTATGACGGCACGAAGAGCTGGTCCCGAGATGCTTCCGGCACTGTGACCCAGTCCGACAGCGGCGACGACCGCGAAGGATCGGTGAACGAGGCCTATCGCCGCTCCCTCTCCTACTGGTATCCGGATCGCCGCCAGGCCACCATCGTGGACAACGGCGAGCGCCGCGAAGGGGAACGGATGCTCCATATCCTGCGCGTCACTCCCGCGGGCGGCCGTCCCTTCGAAATGTGGTTCGACATCGGCACAGGGCTGCTCGACCGCACGATCGAGAAAAAAGCGAAGGAGACCCTGACCACCTCGTTCTCCGAATACCGCGAGATCGGGGGGCTCAAGCTTCCCTTCCGGCTGCACGTGACCAACGGCGACGCGCGGTTCGATCAAACCGTCACCTACGAGACGTACGAAGTCAATCCAGAGATCGAGGCCGCGAAATTCGAAGCCCCGAAGGTGCGCACCGATGACTTTTCGATCGCGGGCGGCGCCACCTCCGTGACCATTCCCTTCGAGCTGATCAACAATCACATTTACGTCGACGTCCGGGTGAACGGCCGGCCGCTCCGCCTCATGCTCGATACGGGCGGCTTCAACGCCCTGACCCCGCCGACCACAGAGGCGCTGGGCCTCAAATCCGAGGGGAGCTTCCAGGCGCGCGGCACGGGCGAGAGCACGGAGAGCTTCGGGCTCACCCGCGTCGACGAGGTCCAGATCGGCGGTGCCACCGTCCGCAACCAGGTGTTCTACGTCCTTCCCTTCAAGGACCTGGACAAGGTCGAAGGAGTCCCCTTGCCCGGGCTCCTCGGCTTCGAGGTCTTCAAGCGCTTCGTGGTGCGGATCGAATATGCGGAGCGGCGTCTCACTCTCCTGCTTCCGGAGGCCTTCCAGGAGCCGAAAGGCGCCACCCCGGTCGCCTTCACGTTCGACGAAATGACCCCGCAGGTCGAGGGAAAGCTCGACGGCATCGCCGGCAAGTTCACGATCGACACGGGAAGCCGGTCCTCGCTCGACGTGAACCGGCCCTTCGCCGAGAAGCACGGCCTGTTCGACAAACCCGGGTCGAAGGTCGAAGCCTTGACCGGTTGGGGCGTGGGAGGCGGCGGCCGCGGGTTGTTGACGCGCACCGGCCTTCTCGAGCTCGGCGCCGTGCGCTTGCCCGCTCCCGTGACCAGCATCGCCCTTCAAGAGAAGGGCTCTCTCACCGATCCTTACCTCGCCGGCAATGTCGGCGGCGGCGTGCTGCGGCGCTTCACCGTGACGTTCGACTACCAGAAGCAGCAGATCTGGTTCGAGCCGAGCTCCGCGTACGCCCAGGAGGACGTCTGGGACCGCTCCGGCCTCTGGTTGAACCGCGTCGACGAAGGCTACCGGATCGAGGACGTGGTGCAAGACAGCCCGGCCGCCACCGCCGGCTTGAAGGTCGGCGACCTGGTCCTGTCCGTGAACGGCCGGAAGGCGACAGATCTCCCGTTGGCGAACGCACGCGAGATTCTCAAGGGCGCGCCGGGCACCCGGGTGCGGCTCCAGGTCAGGTCCGGTGAGACGGCTCGGGAGGTGGAGGTGGTGCTGCGGGAGATGGTCTAGCGCGCGTCAGGGAAGTGCACTGATCACGCGGTCATAGACATCCGTCAGACGCAGCTCACAGCCGATCGAAGCCAGAGGGATCGCTTCATCGAGCCGGCTCGCCTCGGAGAGCAGCCAGTGGCCGTCTTCCCGGCGGGTGAAGACTTCGACCCGGACCTCTTCCTGGGCCACGAGGACATACTCTCGAAGAGAGTCGAGCGTCCGGTAGTGGGCGAATTTCTTGCCGCGGTCGTAACCTTCAGTGGAAGGAGAGAGGACCTCGATCAGGAGCGTGGGATTGAGAAGCGTGTCGAGCTCCGAGTCGTCGAATCGGGGCTCGCCGCAGACCACGGTCACGTCCGGGTATGTGTAGAACCCCGTCGCCGGGATGTGGACCCGCATGTCTCCGGCGTAGGTCTCGCACGGACGCCCCTTCAACTGGCCGTGCATGGACGCCGCGGCATTGAGGGCGATGAGATTGTGCGACCGGCTCGCCCCGGACATGGCGAAGACCTCGCCGTCCAGGTACTCGCTCTTCGTCTCGGCCTGACGCTCGGCGGCCAGGTAGTCGGTGACGCTGATGCTGCGATGGGGCTCGGCGGACATGGAGAAAGGATATCATATCTCTCCCATGCCCTACGAACGCCACCGCGAAAGCTTCACCGTCAGCGACGACCCGGCCCGGCTCGACCTCGATGCCGTCCACGATTACCTGGCCCATCACTCCTATTGGGCGCAGGAGATCCCCCGCGCAACCCTTGACCGGGCGATCGCCAATTCCCTCTGCTTCGGGCTCTACGACGGCTCGCGCCAGATCGGACTCGCCCGCATGATCACCGACCGGGCGACGTTCTCCTATCTCTGCGACGTGTACGTCCTTCCGGAAGACCGCGGGAAGGGGCTCGGCAAGTGGCTCATGGAGTGCGTCATGGAGCATCCCGATCTCGCCGGACTCCGGCGGATGCACCTCGTGACGCGCGACGCCCATGAGCTTTACCGGCCCCTCGGTTTCACGGAGCTGTCCGATCCCAAACGCCATATGGAGATCATCCAGCCGGAAATCTACAAGAACCGCGCGTGAGAACGGATCACTTTTTCCCTTTCACCTCCAGCTCCAACGTGATCCGCGACGGCGGCAGGACGCCGGAAAACGCGAGCGCTTTGCCGGTCTCCGGAATCGATACGGGCAGCGGCTTCACCCCTCCCACCAGGCCTTGTTGCAGCCCCTCGACCTCCTGCCGGAAGAGGGTGGCAAACGCGTCTCGCGCGGTCGGGATCTTCTCGAGCTCGGCTTGCGAGACCGTGGCGCCCGTGCTGATCCGCCTCTCGTCGAACAGAGGACTTTCCCCGGTGACGGTGATTACGTCGTCGACAGACGCGGACAGCGTGGCCTCGAGGACAGTGTTCCTTCCGTTGGTGAGCACAGTGTTGGGGTACTCGACGGTCGAGAAGCCCTCGAGCTCGGCCTTCACAGAGTACGAGCCGTCCGCCACCCCCAGGAACCTCACGCCTCCTCGAGCGTCCGAAATCTGGACGGCAACACCGGCGTCGTTCTGCAACATGAAGGTCACTCCAGGCAGAGGCTCTCCCTGCTCGTCCGTCGCGGTCACATACAGGTTGGCATAACCGCCGCGCAGCGAGCCCGAACCGGCATATGCGGACTGCTGCCCCGATTCGTTTCCGCCCACGTTGGTCCGGTCGGTGAGCACGCCGGGTGTCTTCTGGAGGATCGCCCACGGATCGCGTGCTGTCGGGATCTTGTCGAGCTCTGCTTGGGACACCGTGCGCCTCTTCGTGATCGCCCGCACCACGACGGGTGCGTAGCGCAGGTCGCCCCGGCGGACGCGGTAGCTCGCGTCTTCCGGCAGGAGGAGACGCAGGCGGTGCAACAGGACGGGCGCCGTCACCTGCGGCAGGTCGAGCGCGAGCTGCGAGCGACCGGACGGCAGGGCCTTCTCCAGCACGGAAACGACCTCCACCTCGGCCCGCATGCCTCCGTTGAAGCCGAGCGGCACCGAGATCCGGCCGCCCCGGTCCAGCGGCTTCACCGGCTGATCATCCACCTTGGCCGACCAGAGCTTGCCGCCCGCCGGGAGCGTCACGTCGAGCGCCGCCCCGGCCCGGCTCCGGGAATCCACGACGAAACGGTCGAGGAAGAGGAGCGTGCCGTCCACGGTCAGGAGGGTCGTGGTGTCACGGCGCCGGATGGTGGCGTCGAGAGTCGGAGCCGAAGGCAGCCGCGCCACCGCGAGCCGCGTGCCCGCTCCATCCGCCGCCAGGCGCCAGGCCGCCGCCAGATCGAGCGCCGTCAGCGCTTCCGAGAGGGCGGCGGGCAGGTCCGACGTGTCCACCCGGGTCCAGCTCGCCGCGGGCAGCGGCTGGACATCGGCGGCTACGGCCGAGGAGATGGCGAGATAGCGGGCCCGCACCTCGGGCTGGGGCTTCACCGCCTCCAGGGAGAGCTCGTCGGCCGGCAGCGACGCCGGCGTCGAGCTCAGCACGAGATAACCCACGCCCTGGAGCTGGCGCTGGCGGTGGACGGTCAGGCGCCCGGTCTCCACCACCGGCACGACCGTGCCCTCGTCGGTGCCCGCCTGGTCGATCTCCAGGCCGGGCGGCAGCTCCACGGTGAAGCGGCCGAGGCTCCCCCGCCGCACCTCATAGAGGACCACGTCGTGCCGCCGCAGCCCATCCGGCCGGAGCTGAAGAATGGTCAGCACCACGCTCTGGGCAAGCAGCTTCTCGGCTTCGGCGCTGTCGACCTTGCGCCGCACGTCGAGGACGGCGTCCGCGCCGCGTGCTGTGGCGAGGCGGACGCGGCGGCGGCCGTTCTGCTCCCGTTCGTCCACCACCACCGCCCCCGGGCTGGCCCAGGCCAGATCCGCCGGCAGGTCGATCTCGGTCGAGGCCACGGCTGCGGCGACCCGGCCGAGCGGCAGGCGGCCGGTCCCCGCGGTGCCCAGGTCGGCCCGGCCGTCCACGTGGACCGTGTATCGGCCCGGCTGGGGCGCGGTGAGCACCACGCCGCCTTCCAGCGCAGTGACGGCGGCCGTAGTGACGCGACCGGCCTCATCGCGGACGTCGATCATCTCGGGGAAGCCCGCCAGCGGGAGCAGCACCGGCCGGAGGATTTTGCCCTGCAGGAGGACCTCGAAGTCCGAGGCGATCTCGGCTTCGTTCTCCTTGACCGCGACCGATACCCGCTGTGAGACCACCTCCGCCACCGGCGTCTCCTGGCGGGCGAGCTCCTCCGCCCGCTGCCGCTCGATCCTCTCCGCGGTCTCGAGCAAGGAGAGGTAGTCCTTCAGGGGGATTTTCACTTTTCCCGCGGGCGGATCGGCGGAGGTGGCTCCGGCGGGGGAAAGGACGCAAAGGACACCAAGGACGGCAAGGACGGCAGCCCGGATGGTGCGTTGTGCTTTCATGACTTCCCCTTTGCCTTGACGTCCAGCTCCACGGTCACCCGCGACGGCGGCAGGACTCCTGAAAACGCGAGAGCTTTGCCGCTCTCTGGGATGGACACGGGCAGCGGCTTCACCCCTCCCACCAGCCCCTGTTGCAGCCCCGCGGCCTCCTCTTTAAAGAGAGCGGCATTCGCATCGCGCGCAGCCGGGACTTTGTCGCGTTTGGCGTTGAGCTGCCGTCCGTCCGGCAGCAGGCGCGGCTCGGCCTGGACGGTGATGACGTCCTCCACCGCGCTGGAGAGCGTGACCGTGAGCCCCGGCCGGCTCCCGTCGCGGAGATTCAGGTTGGGGTATTCCTGCGCGGAGAACCCTTCGAGCTCCGTCTTGATGCTGTAGGTGCCGCCCGCGACGTTGAGAACGGCCACACCCTGCTCATCCGCCACGGCGACGCGGACGCCGAACTGGTTCTGGAGGGTGACGGTGGAGCCGGGCAGAGGGCTCCCCTGCTCGTCCACCACCTGAACGTAGAGCGTGCAGCGGCCTGCCGGCAGCGAGCCGGAATCGGTCATCTCGGTGAACGAATCGAAGTCGTAATATCTGGGTGACGCGGGTGACGAAGACCCAGCCGCTGCGGAGCGCAGGTCGCTCCGGCGGACGCGATAGCTCGCGCCTTCCGGGAGGAGCAGGCGCAGGCGGTGGACCAGGACGGGAGCGGCCACCCTCGGCAGGTCGAGCGCGAGCTGCGAGCGGCCCGGCGGCAGCGCCTTCTCCAGGACGGAGACGACCTCCACCTCGGCCTGCCTTCCACTGTTGAAGCCGAGCGGCACCGAGACCGTACCCCCGCGCACCAGCGGACGCACCGCCTGATCGTCCACCTTGACCGACCAGAGCGTCCCCCCCGCCGGCAGCATGACGTCGAGAGCGGCTCCCGCCTTGCTCCGCGCATCGACCAGGAAACGGTCGCGGAACAGGAGCGTGCCGTCGACGGTCATCAAGGCCGTGCTGTCGCGCCGGCGGATCGTCGCGTCGAGCATCGGCGCGGACGGCAGCGGCGCCACGGCCAGCCGCGTGTCCGCCCCGTCCGCGGAGAGCCGCCAGGCTGCCGCGAGGTCCAGGGCTGCCAGCGCTTCGGAAAGCACGGCCGGCAGGTCGGAGGTGTCGACCCGGGTCCAACTCGCCTCGGGCAACGGACGCACGTCCGCAGCGATCACCGAGGAGATCGCCAGATACCGCGCCCGCACCTCGGGCTCGGGTTGGACCGCCACGAGCGGGAGTCCCGCGGCCGGAAGCGATGGCGGGGTCGAGCTCAGCACGAGATAGCCCACGCCCTGGAGCTGGCGCTTGCGATGGATGGTCAGCCGCCCGGTCTCCACCACCGGCACGACCGTCCCTTCGTCGGTGCCTGCCTGCTCGATCTCCAGGCCGGGCGGCAGCGCCACGGTAAAGCGGCCGAGGCTCCCCCGCCGCACCTCATAGAGCACCACGTCGTGGCGCCGCAGCCCCTCCGGCCGGAGTTGCAGAATGGTCAAGACCACGCTCTGGGCAAGCAGCTTCTCGGCCTCGGCGCTGTCCACCTTGCGGCGCACGTCGAGGACGGTGTCCGCACCGCGTGCCGTCGTCAGACGGACCCGGCGCCGGCCCTTCTCTTCCCGCTCCTCCACCACCACCGCCCCCGGGCTGCTCCAGGCCAGGTCCGCCGGCAGATCGATCTCGGTCGAAGCCACGGGAGCGGTGACGCGGCCGAGGGACAGGCGGCCGGTGCCGCTGCCGGTCCCCAGCGAGGCCCGGCCGTCCACGTGGATCGTGTAGCGGCCCGGCTGCGGCGCGGCGAGCACCACGCCACCGCCGCCATTCAGGGCACTGACGGAGGCTGTGCCGGTGCGCCCGGCCTCATCGCGGATCTCGATCTTTTCGGGGAAGCCACCCAGCGGCAGCAGCACCGGCCGCAGGACCTTGCCTCCCAGAAGGACCTCGAAGTCGGCCGCGATCTCGGCCTCGGTATCGCCCACGGCGACCGTCACCCGCTGCGATATGACGTCGGCGACCGGCGTTTCCTGGCGGGCGAGCTCCTCGGCCCGCTGACGCTCGACGCGCTCGACCGTCTCGACGAGCGAGAGATAGTCCTGCAAGGGGAACGTGACCTCCGCGGGTACGGGCTCCGCCGAAGCGCCTCCGCCGGCCAGCAGAGCCAGCACGGCGGCGATCGATCCGCAACGCTTCACATCCACGGGTTGGCCTCCTTCGCGCTCTCGAAGCGGAGCACGAGCGGTCCGGGGCTCGCCGACAGGGCACTCCACGCGGCGGTGATCTCCTGATAGCCCGGAGGCACCAGGAACATTCCCGGCAGCGGCCCGCCCGACGCGGTGTTCGACAGGCCGGACTTCATCTGCGCCACCAGCGCGTTCGAGGTGGCGGCGGACACGGGCGCCCCCTGCGGCGGTCCCTTGATGGAAGCGGCGCGCGAGGCATCGGCCAGCTGCCAGGTGCGGCCTCCGGGCAGGACCGCGTGGACCTCGATCCGGGCGGCCGGTGCCGAAAGAGCCGGGAGCGGCAGGACGAGCTCGCCCCTTCCCGAGGCTGGCAGCGCGAGCGGCAGGACACCGTCGATGTGGACCGCCTGCGCCGCCTCGCGCGTCAGGAGCGGCACGGCGAGACCGCCGCCAGGCGCGGTGCCCGCCGCCACCTCCAGCCCGTCGAGCCGGGCGGTGGTCAGCTCGAAGCCCGGGGGGAGCTGCAAGACGAGCTGCTGGGCTCCGCGGTTTCGCACCTCGGCCCAGAGCCGGTAGACAATGCGCCCCGACTCCCCTACGGCCACGCCGAGGAGCAGGCGGTCGACCTGGGCGGCCAGGACCTCGGCCCCTTCCGCCCACTCGGCCTCCCACCGTGGCGGCCGGGTGGGATCGGAGACGGCCAAGAGCCGGCCGCCGGAGCCCAGGATCGAGGCGGGCACGCGGGCCGTCTCGCTGTCTTCCGGACCCCGCACGGTGCCCGGATCGATCAGCGTCAGGAGACCGTCGCCTTGCAGGGCCGCCTTGACCAGATGGAGGGTACGGCGCCCTCCGGCCGGCGTCAGCACCGGGCTCGCAAACGCCGGCTGCGGCTCGCCCGCCAGCTCCATCTCCACGGCGAGCGTCCCCTCGACCGGCTCCAGAGGGGTGATCACCAGCGTGCCGTCCGCAGTCTGTTCATCCACAAGATCCCAGCCGGCGAGCGGACCGCTCACCGAGACGACCTTGAGGCCCGCCGGCACCGGGATGCGCAGCTCCGAGAGCCGCCCCTGGGCGACGCGCGCCTCGACCCAGCCGCGCACCCGGAGCTGCGTGCGCGAGAGGGTCGCCGAGGTCGCCGAGGTGGCGTCGAAGCGCAACGGGAGCTGGGCCCGTTCCGGTAAGGTCCGCTGGCCGAACAGGGTGAACGTCACGCCCGCGTCCTTGTCGAACGCGGAGACGAACGTCCACGGCCCGCCGGCCGCACCGCGGATCATCCCTTTACCAGTGAGCGTGACCTCGTCGATGCCCGGTTGGGTCTGGAGCTTGCCACGCAACACAGCGGCAGGCGGCAGACGCAGCGAGAACGACGAGGCAGGCCGGGTGGCCGTCTCGTCGCGCCGCACCGGCACCACGGACTCCAGCGTCACCTCGTGCCGGCCGCGCCCATGGACCTGGAGGGCCCACCCTTCTTTTTCGGTGACCTCCACGCGCCCTTCGAGGTTGCCGAAGCGGGCCGAGGTGAACGACCCGGCCTCCCCCAGCGGCACGCGCTCCCAGGTGTCCGAGAAGACCGTGAGGACGAGCTTCTGGACGAGGCGCGCGCTCGACGCACCCACCGCGATGTCCAGATCGGCGGACTCCAGGGCGAACCGCGCCGGAGGAGGAGCCGGATCGTCCGGCCCCGGATGGGCGCGGGAACGGAGCTGCTCGAACTGTGACAGCGGCAGGGTCACTTCCTGGCTCCGCAGAACCCTCGGCGCCGCAAAGGCCACGAGAGCGCAGACGAGCCACAGGACCCCGAAACGGGTCGATCGAATCATGTCTGGTCACCTCCTGGAACCTGGTCCTCAGCACAAAGCTTGCCGCGGCGTTCCAGGAGTCAGACACGCGCGCCTCCCTGGAGGAAACATGCGGGCGGCGCTTTCATCGCGCGGTCTCTGGCCCGGCAATCCGGTTTTTTGGATTCAAAAGAATGCATGTAGGATACGAGCTGCTAGCGGCACGAACCCGATGCGGCGGAAAATTCTTGTCCTCGCTCTGATCGCTGGTGCCACGCTGGTCTGCGGCGCGGCTTTCAGTGCGTCAGCTACCGGCGAGGCCCAGCCTCTCTCCGGCCCGGGAGCGGACAATCTGACCGCTTTCGCCCGTCTTCTCGCCTACGTCCGCTTCTTCCATCCCAGCGACGAGTCCGCGGCCGCGGACTGGAGCCGCGTGGCGGTGGCCGGCATCGGTGCGGTCGAGGACGCCCCGAACCCTGCCTCCCTGGCCCGGGCGCTGGAGGGCTTCTTCCGCCCCTTGGCTCCCACCGTCCGGGTCTTTCTCAACGGAGAGCGGCCGGAGCTCGATCCCGCACTCCGTCCACCCGTCGGCGGCGGGCCCCCGCGGATCGTCGCCTGGCGTCACTACGGAGGAAAATTCGACAGCACCGCGCGGACCTTCCACAGCGAACGGATCGACAATCTCAGCTCGCCGTTCGGAACCATCCTCCAGGCAGTTGATCCCGGCGGCCTGCGGGGCCGGCGCGTGCGCCTGCGTGCCCGCGTCCGCGCCGAGATGAAGCCGAGCGGCAAGCTCCAGCTCGGCCTGCGTGTCGACCGGCCAGGCGGCCAGCTCGGGTTCCTCGACAACATGGCCGATCGACCGATCCACACCACGGACTGGCGCACCATCGAGATTCAGGGGGATGTGGCCCCGGATGCCGAACGCATCGTCGTCCTCGCCGTCCTCACCGGTGAAGGGCGGGTCTGGCTCGACGAAGTCTCTCTGGAGCCGGTGCAGGGAAAGCACGAGACGCTTCTCGCCAATCCGGGTTTCGACGAGGGAGAGCCCGGGGCCGAGCCGCCGGGCTGGTATTTCCCCTATGAGGAGTCGATCCGGGCGGGATACCACCTGGAGCTCCGCCGTGGCGAGCCCTGCCTGCAAGGCGGCTGCGTCGAGCTGTTCAGCGACGAGCTCGCCGCGCCGCCGCGCTTTCCGCGCCCCGAGGAGCCTCTCGAGGTGGATCTCGGCGGCGGCGTCTCGGCGCTCGTCCCCCTCTCTCTCTATGCCGGCGCGCGCGGCACGCTCCCCCGGCCCGGCGCCGGCGCTCCACCCGCATGGTCCGGCGCCGATCCGGCCCCCGACACCCGGGACACGCGCCTCGCCGCGTTGCTGCTCGCCTGGGGGATCCTCGCGCACTTCCATCCCACGCTGGATATCCCGCCCGATGACTGGGCCGCCGTGCTGCGCTCCGCTCTGCCCGAAGCTGCCGCGGCCGGCGACCGCGAGACCTACCGCCGGGCGGTCCTGCGCCTCCTCTCTCACGTCGACGACCCCGTTGTCAGCGACTTCGAGCATCGGGACGATCCTCCCCTGGGATGGCTTCCTCTCGAATGGGAGTGGATCGAGGACCGGCTGGTGATCACCGACGTGGCCCCGGGCACCGCGGAGATCCGGAGGGGAGACGTGGTGCTGGAGGTGGACGGGCGGCCGGCCGGCGAGGCCCTCGCCGCCATGGAGTCCATCGTCTCGGCGGCGACGCCGGAGGCACGGCGGTGGATGGCCCTCGCCTACCTGAATGGGGGCTTCGCCGGAACCTCCGTGAGCCTGCGCCTCGAGCGGGCTGGAGCGCCCCCCCTGGCCGTGTCCCTGCGGCGAGAGAAGACACGCCGTACGCCCACGGACTGGCTGCTTCCTCCGGTCGCCGAGCCGCGCCCGGGGATCGTCTACGTGGACCTGCGGCGCATCGACGACCAGGAGCTCGAGCGCCAGATCCCCCGCCTGGCCAAGGCGAAAGGAGTCGTCTTCGACCTCCGCGGCTTCGCGGAGGTTTCGTCGGTCCTGCTGTCCCACCTCGCCCCGCGGATCGTGGACACCCTCACCTGGGAGGTCTCGGTGATCCAGCGGCCGGACCGGCAGGAAGTCCTGTTTCTGCACACCGTCACCTGGCTCGCGCCCAGACGCCCGCGGATCGCTGGCCGGGTCGCCTTCCTGGCCGACGCCCGCACGATGCAGAACAGCGAAAGGATGCTGGAGACGATCGAGGCCTATGGCTGGGGAGAGATCGTAGGGGCAGGCACCGCCGGCAACGTGGGGAATCCCAACTGGAGCAACCTGCCCGGCGGCTGGACGATCGCCTGGACCGGGAGGCGCGCCCTCAAGCACGACGGGAAAACGCTCCTCAACGGCACCGGAATCCGTCCCACCGTTCCGGCGGCAAGGACCCTGCGCGGCATCGCCGAGGGCCGGGACGAGGTCGTCGAGCGCGCGGTCGAAATCGTATCGCAGTAAAAATCCTGTGAGATAGCCGGCCCTCTCGCGACAGCAGAGAGGATGGAGGATGCTCATGTGTCTCAAGGATCTTCAAGGAGCGCATCCATGACACCGGCAAGCAGGAGCCCGGGATATGATGTTCCCCATTCTCGGGAGATCTCGGGCGCCGATGAGCACCGATGCGGAACCAGAACCGGCCGAAGCCGAGGTCGCGGCCGACCTCGTGCGGCGGATCGCGGCGGGCGATGCCTCCGCCGAGGAGGAGCTCGTCCGGCGCTACAGCCGGGGCCTCGTCTACCTGCTGCGGCGCCTGGGCGCTTCGCCGGAGCTCGCCGACGACCTGCACCAGGAGACCTTTCGCGTCGTGCTGGAACGGCTGCGGCGGAAGGGGCTCGACGATCCGGCAGGGCTCGCGGCCTTTCTCCGCGGCACCGCGCGCAATCTCATGACCGCCGAGCGGCGCAAGACGGCCCGCCGCCGTACCGATGCGGACGACGACGAGCTGGCGCAGGCGGTCCACCCGTCGCCCAACCAGCTCTCGTCCGTCCTCCACGACGAAGAGGCCGAGATCGTCCGGACGCTGATCAACGAGCTGCCCACCGACCGCGACCGGCAGCTCCTGCTCCGCTTCTACGTCGCCGAGGAGGAAAAGGACGCGATCTGCGCCGCCCTTGCGCTCGACAGCCTCCATTTCAACCGCGTGCTCTTCCGGGCCCGGCAGCGATTCAAAGAGCTGCTGGAGCGCTTCGAACAACGGCAGGCGCGCTCGCGGGCCTCCTGAGGTTGCCATGAAACACCTCGACATCGAAGACAACCAGGTCATCGACCGCTACGTCCTGGGGAGCCTTCCGCCCGACGAGGCGGCGGAGTTCGAGGAGCACTACCTCTCCTGCCAGCAGTGCCTCGACCAGCTCGCGCTCGCGGAGTCCATGCAGCGGGGCTTCAAGCGCGCCGCCGGCCAGGACGTCGCCCGCATCGCCGCGACCCGACAGCTCGCCCTGGTCGCCTGGCTCTCCCGCCTCAGCCGCTCGCGCCAGGCCGCGGCTCTCCTCCTGACGCTCCTCGTCGTCGCCGTCGTGGCCCTCCCCGGCGGGCTTGCCCTGCGGCGGCTCGGCCAGGTCGACCGGGAGCTGGCGGAAACCCGCCGCGCCCTCGAACAGGAGAAGGAACGGTCCGCCGCCAGCTCCCGGGGCACCGCGGACGTCGAGAAGCTCCGCTCGGAGCTGGATGCCAACCGCCGCGAGCTCGCCCAGGAACAGCAGGCGCGGGCCCAGGCCGTCCAGCAATTGGCCCAGGCCCAGACACCTCAGGCAAACGTGCCGATCCTTTTCCTCGATGCGGTGCGGAGCGGCTCCTCGCAGGAGGCTCCCCCCTTCCAACTGCGCCGCCCCTCCGGCAATGGCTGGGCCGTCTTCGGCTTGCAGCTCGATCCGCCGCTGGCTCCGTCCTATCAGGCCACCCTGCGCGACTCCCGCGGGAAGGTGATCTGGCGCGGCCCGGGGCTCCGCCCCGACGAGAGGGAGTCCCTGAGCCTGAGCCTCCCCGGCAGCCTGCTGGAGCCGGGCGACTACACCCTCACGGTCGAAGCAGCAGGCAGCCCCGCGGCCTCCGCGAGCCGCTTCAGCTTCCGCGTGCTGCCGCCGGGGTGATCAGGGTCTCCTGCAGATCTCCAATATGATCTGCTACCATAAAACCATGAACGCTCCGACGACGGCCCGTGCCTTCCGTAGCGCCCTTCTCCTCGTTCTCGCCCTTCTCGCCTCGACGGTGACCGCTTCCGCGGCTGCGCCGCGGTGGGTCCAGGTGACCCCGTTCGGCGGCCAGCTCATCGATCTGGAGCAGGCGCCTTCGGCTCCGGCGACCTTGTACGCTGCGGCTGCGAACGGGTTCTTCTTCGCGAGCGCCGATGGCGGGGCGACCTGGCGCCGGCGCAATGGAGGCGACACAGACACCCGGACCGAGGATCTGGTGGTGGATCCCTTCAACGCCCGGATCGTCTATGCCCGAACAGGCGGCGCGGAGCTCCTGCGCACGGTCGACGGCGGCCTTCACTGGTCGGCGATCGAGCCATTCGCATTTACCGCCGGGATCGCCGTCGACGCCACGACTCCCGGCGTCCTCTACGCCGGAACCTCGGACGGGCTCTACCGCTCGATCGACCGCGGCGAGACCTGGAGCCAGGTCGCTCTCGATGGCCTTTACCTATCCGGCGTCGCGCTCGCCCCCCACAGCTCCCTCGAGATCTTCACGGCGCTCCGCACCACCTCGACCGGGCCGCTGGAGGTCTGGAAGAGCACCGACGGCGGCCTCCACTGGACGTCGGCCGCGCTGCCGAATGGCTTCACGGCGGGATTTCCCCGGTTCGTCTTCGATCCGGTGCGGCCGGGCACCTTGTACCTCTTCTTCGGCGAAGCCGGAGGCAGTTTGAACCCCCTGCTGCGCAGCACCGATGACGGCGCGTCCTGGTCGGAGCTCGGGATCGAAGTCCTCGATCTCACCGCGGCAACGGACGGCACCCTCTTCGCCGGGACGGAGCATGGAGTCTTCCGGAGCACGGACGCGGGCACGACCTGGGTTCCGCCGCTCTCCGGGACCGCGCCGCCGAGGGATTCCATCGAGCGCGTTCTCGTATCCGCCTCCGCGCCGGACGTGCTGCTCGCGGCCGGCACCATCGGCATCTGGATGTCCTCCGATCGAGGGGAGACCTGGGAGACCTCCAACCGGGGCATCCGCGCACAGGGCGCTTATTCCGTGGCCGTCGCGCCGACGGAGCCCTCGACGGTCATCACCCGCACCGACAACAGCTTTTACCTCAGCATGGATCGCGGCGCGACCTGGCTCCGGGCGCACTCCTGGTTCGAGGGTCCGCAGCCGTATGAGATCAAGGCCGTCGACCCGGATCATCCCCAAACCATCTATGGCTTCGGCTTCGGCGTGGACGGCCTGGCGGCGGTTCCGCTCAAGTCCACGGACAGCGGACGGACGTGGATCCGGCGCCGGTTCCCCTACAACTGCATCAACCGGGGTTCCATCTGCGACGTCACGCTGACCGCGCTCGCGCTCGACCCCCACCGTCCGAACGTCGTCCTGGTGGCCGGCACGTACGACTACCACCTGGGGGGCAGCGGCAGCTTCCTGCTGCGCAGCCGCGGCGGCGCCCTCGCCCACTGGGACGAGCTGACTCCGCTCCCTGGGACCGGTGCCCTCGCCGTGGATCCGGACCAGCGGAACACCTACTACGGCCTGACCTGCCGCGGCCTCTTCCGCAGCCAGGACGCGGGAACGACGTGGCAAAAAACGGGCAGCGGACTGCCCGGGAACCTCTGCCCGTCCGGGAAGCCGAAACCGTCGGAGCTGGTGATCGATCCCCAGGACGCGCGACGGATCTACGTCGGCACCCTGGACCGGGGAGTCTTCGTCAGCTCCGATCGAGGAGCGACCTTCCAAGCGATGAACCGCGGTCTCGCAACCGCCCAGATCGACACCCTCGTGATCGATCCGGACGACCCCACCCGGCTCTACGTGGGAGTCCCTTCCAAGGGCGTCTTCCAATGGAACGCGAGCCGCCGGACCTGGGTCCCGCTGAACCGCGGGCTGCCATTGGAGTTTTTTGCGGGCGACATCGCGCTCGATCCTCAAGACCCCAAGGCTCTCTACGCGGCCGCGCAGAATGCGGGATTGTTCCGGCTGGATCTGGACGAGTAGGGCGTCAGCGCGAGTTCACGAACTCCCACCCGAACCGCCCCTTGATGCAGAGGTGGCCGTTGGTCACGTCGTGGTCGAGGGGCGAGGAGACTTTCACGATCTTCTCGTCCTGCACGTGCACGGTGAGCGTGCAGCCCACGCCGCAATAGGCGCAGATCGTGTCGGTCTCGGTCTGGCGGGACTCGTCCCAGGTGCCCGCCTGGCGCATGTCGTGCTCGCTCTTGAACATCAACGCGCCCGTCGGGCAGACGCCGATGCAGTTGCCGCAGTAGACGCACGCCGAATCGGGAAGATGGACGTCGAACTCGGTCGAGATGCGCGCCTCGAAGCCACGCCCGGCCACGGCGATCGCGAAGGTGTTCTGCGCGTCCGTGCCGCACGCCTCGACGCATTTGTAGCAGACGATGCACTTCGAGTAGTCGCGGACGTAGAGATCGTTGTCCACCTTGACCGGCTGGTGGACGGTCGCCGCGTGGCCATCGTGTGGCGGATGATGATGCCCGGGGATGGCGGCGTCGCGCTCTCCGGGGCCGGCCGGCGGCTCCGGCGGGCCGAAGCGCTCCGGCCGCGCGTCGTACCGCGCCATGTACTCCTGGAACTGCGGCGCCGTCGAAACGTCGACCGACGAAGCGAGAAGCTCCAGCACCATCCGGCGGCTCAGGCGCACGCGCTCCGAATCGGTTTTCACCACCATGCCCGGCTCGGCTTTGCGCGAGCAGGCCGGAACGAGCGTGCGGGCGTTCTCGACCTCGACGACGCAGACGCGGCAGACGTTCACCGGCGTCAGGTTTTCGAGATAACAGAGCGTCGGCGTGTCGATCCCGATCTGGCGCGCCGCCTCCAGCAGCGTGGCCCCCTCGGGCACCGCCACCTTCTGGCCGTCGATGGTCACCTCCACCATGTTCCGGGGACGCGGCGGCGGAGCGACCGGCACAGGTCCGCGCGGGACCGGGATCTTCAGATCGGGAGCGTTCTGAACGGTCATCGACTCTCCTGGCCTTGATAAATAGGGAACCGCGCGAGGGCCGACTCGATCGCGCTCGACGCGGTCTGGCCCAGGCCGCAGATCGACGCATCGCGCATGGCCTGGCCGAGCTCTTTGAGCAATCCCAGCTCCTGCTCCATCGAGCCCAGCGGCCGGTCCGTGGCCAGCCGGTGCAGGAGCTCTTCCTGGCGCACGGTGCCCACCCGGCAGGGCACGCACTGGCCGCACGATTCGTCGCGGAAAAACTGAGCGATCCGCCGCAATGCCTGACGCAGATCGACCGTGTCGTCGAACGGCATGACCACGGCCGAGCCGAGTGCAGCCCCGGCGGCGCGCGTGCCTTCAAACGTGAGTGGTATGTCGAGCTGATCGGGCGTGACGAACGCACCAGCCGCGCCGCCGAGCAGAATCGCCTGCAGCCGCCCGGTCACTCCGCCCGCCGCGTCGAGCAGCTCCCGTAGCGTGATGCCGAAAGGAAACTCGTAGACGCCGGGCCGGCTCACAAACCCGGAGACGCAGAACAGCTTCGGACCGGTCGAGCGCTCCGTGCCGATGGCCGCGTACGCCTTGCCGCCCTCGATCAGGATCGGCAGCACGTTGATCAGCGTCTCCACGTTGTTGATCACCGTGGGTTGGCCGAAGAGGCCGACCTGCGTCGGGAACGGCGGCTTGTTGCGCGGCTCGCCGCGGCGGCCTTCGATCGAATTCATCAGCGCCGTTTCCTCGCCGCAGATGTAGGCCCCGGCGCCGCGCCGCAGCTCCAGATCGAAGCGCACACCGTCCCCGAGGACGTTCTCGCCGAGAAATCCGCGCTCGTAACAGCGGCGGATCGCGTTCTGAAGCCGTTCGGTCGCGAGAGGATATTCGCCGCGGATGTAGAGATATCCGCGCTCGCAGCCGGTGGCGAAGCCCGCGATCGTCATGGATTCGATCAGCGCGTATGGATCGTGCTCCATGATCACGCGATCCTTGAACGTCCCCGGCTCCGATTCGTCCGCGTTGCACACGAGATAGCGCGGCAGCGGCGCCGAGCGCGCGCCCAGCCACTTCTGCCCCGTCGGGAACGCGGCGCCACCGCGGCCCACCAGCTTCGAATCGATCACCTCGCGCACCACCCGGTCGGGGCCCATTTCGATGGCCCGGCGCAACGCCAGGAAGCCACCGGCCGCGCGGTACTCGTCGATGCTCGTGGGATCGATCTGCCCCACCCGGCGCAGCAGCGTCAACCCGGGCTGCCCCACCTGCGGCACCGAACGGGAAAGGGACACCGGGGGGACCGACTGGCCGGCGGCCGCGAACAGGATCTCCGCGCCCGTGGCCGGCGCCAGCGCCTGATCGCGCGGTGGGTCTCCGGCGGAGATCACCAGCGCGGCGGGCGCGAGCTCGCACATTCCGAGGCAGGGGCTGCGGTGCCAGGTGACCCGGCCGTCCGGGCTCGTCCCCACAGGACCGATCGCCTGCTCCATTTCTCCGCAGAGGATCTCGCCGCCCTTGAACCGGCAGCCGATGTCATCGCAGACGTGCACGGCCACCGGCGGATGCGGCCGGGTCTGGAACAGCGCATAGAAATCGGCCACGCCGAACGCCTCGGCAGGGGGGACCTCCAAGGCGCGGCACGCGTGATTGAGCGCTCCCAGGCTGATCCATCCCACGCGCCCCTGGATCGCATGCAGGACAGGGAGCAGATACTGGCGGCGCTGCCTGAGATCATTGTTCAAAGAAAGGGCGGCGAGACAACCATCGATCGCCGCCCTCTCGTCCGGTGTCGGTTCGTCTGCCGTGAAGTGCAGATCCATTCGTTCTCTCGTTCTCCGTTAAACCGCCACCGGCGCGGTCGCCGTGGCCTCCGCAGCGGCAATGGGCCGCACGACCGGCTCGACCCGCACGGCGGCGGCCTTGAACTCCGAGGTCCCGGAGAGCGGGTCCTTGGCGTCCACCGTCAGCTCATTCGTCGCCACCTGGTCGGGGAAGTGGAACGTCATGAAGGCCAACCCCGGCCGCAGCCCCTCGTCCAGGCGCACCGGCGCCAGCACCGAGCCGCGCGCCGAAACCACCCGCACGATCTCCCCCGGGCTCACTCCCAGACGCCGGGCGTCCTCGGGATGCAGGTCAATCGTTTCACCCTGACGCATCGGCGAGGAGAAGTGCCCAGTCTGGACGCCCGTGTTGTAGGAGTCCAGCCGCCGGCCGGTGGTCAGGCGCATGGGGAACGCCTCCGAGAGCTCCTCGAAGGGCAGCCGGTGATCCACACAGTCGAACGGCGCCAGCGGGCCGAGAGCTGGCCGCTCCCACAGCCGCCCGTGCAGATAGCTCTCGCCCGGATGCGTCTCGTCGTAACACGGCCACTGGATGCCGTTGAGCTCCTCCAGCCGCGTGTACGACATGCCGGCGTGCACCGGGCTGAGCGAGCGGAGCTCGTCCCAGATCTCCTCGGCCGTCGGGTTCCCGAGATCCTTCCCCATCCGGCGAGCGAGCTGGCAGAGGATCTCGATGTCGTCGCGCACGCCCGGCGGCGGCGGCAGGGCGCGGCGTACTCGCTGCACACGGCGCTCGCTGTTCGTCACCGTCCCCTCGGACTCGCACCACCCCGCGGCCGCCGGCAGCACCACGTCCGCCAGCTCGGCGGTGGCGGTGAGGAGCATGTCCTGTACGACGAGGATCTCCAGGCTCTCGAGCAAGTGGATCGCGTGATGCTGGTCCGCCTCGGAGTTGGCCGGGTTCTCGCCGATGACATAGAGTGCCGTGAAATCGCCCCGCTCCATGGCCTCGAACATGCCGGAGAGGTGCAGCCCCTTCTTCGGCGGGATCGTGCAACCCCACGCCTGTTCAAACTTGGCGCGCAGCTCATCGTTCTCGACGTGTTGGACACCCGGCAGGCGATCCGGCAGCGCGCCCATGTCGCCGCCGCCCTGCACGTTGTTCTGTCCGCGCAGCGGGCACACCCCGGAGCCCCAGCGGCCCACGTGGCCGGTGAGGAGCGAGAGATTGATCAGCGCCCGCACGTTGTCCACCGCGTTGTGGTGCTCGGTGATGCCCAGCGTCCAGCAGAGCTGCGCGCGGTCGGCGCGGGCATAGGCATGCGCCATCTCGCGGATCAGCGCCGCGGGCACGCCGGTCACCCCCTCGGCAAATTCGAGGGTGTAGGGCTCCACGTGCCGCTGGAAATCCTCGAAGCCGCTGGTCGCATTCTCGATGAAGCTGCGGTTCTCCAGGCCGGCCGCGAGGATCTCGCGCGCCACGGCGTTGGCGAGCGCCACGTCCGTGCCCACATGGAGAGGGAGATGCCCAACTGCCCATTGCGCGGACGACGTCCTGCGGGGGTCCACGGCATACATCCGCGCCCCGTTGTGGATGCCCTTGAGCACGTGATGGAAGAAGATCGGATGCGTCTCGCGGGCATTGCTGCCCCACAGGAGAATGACATCCGTCTCCTCGATCTCGCGATAGGAGCTCGTCCCGCCACCCAAACCGAAAACCGTCGCCAGACCGACGACGCTGGGGGCGTGTCAGGTCCGGTTGCAGCTATCGATGTTGTTGCTCCCGATCACCGCCCGAGCGAACTTCTGCGCCAGGTAGTTCAACTCGTTCGTCGTCTTGGAGCAGCTGAAGAGGCCAAACGTCTGCCCCCCCTTCTTCTCCACCGCCGAACGGAACCCTGCCGCCGCACGGTCGAGAGCCTCGTCCCAGGTCGCGGGACGAAGGACACCGTTCTCGCGGACAAGCGGTGTGGTGAGCCGGGTGTTGCGCTTCGCCATGAGGTCGTCTCCCTTCGGCGGAAGTATAGCGCGGAGGGGTGGGGACAGGGTCTCGTCATGGTGAGGAAAACGATGCCGCGGCGCGGCGGAGCCCTCCCCCGTCGTCCCGCCACACCGGAACCTGAAATCAGGGTATAATCACCTCCATGGACGCAAACCGCCCTCGGCCAGATTTCGTCGTTGAGTCCCCAGATTGTGGCACTCGGCTCGTGGTGGAGGCAAAGAACGTCGTCGCCCCCACTCCCGAATGGCTGGAGCGTTATCTCCACAACCTGTTCAACCTCGGAGCCATCCCGCGGAGCGACTACCTCCTGCTCGCCCTTCGAGACCATCTATACCTCTGGCGCAGGCCGGACCCGGAGGTTCAAAGGCCGCCCGACTTCGAGGGCGAGACTGCCGCCATACTCGCCCCCTACCTCCGTATGGTCCCCAACCGTCTCGAAACCATAACCAAGAACGGCTTCGAGCTAATCGTCTATGCCTGGCTGACCGATCTGGTCAACGGGACCGAGCCTGAGCCCGAGGCTGGGAAGTGGCTCGAAGGCTCAGGGCTTCCGGACTCCATCCGGAACGGCACGATCACGGCGCCAATGGCTGCGTGATCATCTATGCCGAGACCAACTTCCTGCTGGAGATTGCCTACCAGCAGGATGGGTGCGAGAGCTGTCGCGAGATCATCGCGCTGGCCAGGCAAGGCAAGCTTTCTCTGGTCGTGCCGGCGTTCTCTCTCATGGAAGCTCGGCAGACGTGGGACCGTCGAAGCTCCGAGCACAATAGTCTTCAAAATCAGCTTCAGCCCATCATTCGGCAGCTCGCCCGTTCCCAGCCCTTCAGGACCCTCACCGAAAGCTCCCGCGAGCTGCTCTCCGCACTGGCGGCGAGCGGTGAAGACACACGGCTTCGACTCGAAGTGGCGATCTCCGCGTTGAGCGCCGAGGCAACTGTCTTGCCTCTCGCCGCAGACGTTGTAGCCCGTGCGCGCCGGGAAGAGCTCAACCTGTCGCTATCGCCCTCCGATGCTGTGGTATATGCAGCGGTGATCTCTCATCTCGAGAATGCGCCTCCAGGGCCCAAGTGCTTCCTCAACCGCGACTCCAAGGGGTTTGCGGATCCGAGCATGGCCAACGAGCTTTCCAGGTTCGGATGCAAAGTGATCACCAGCTTCGAGAGGGGACTTGCTTTCATTCGCAGCGAGCTGCACGCGTGAGGACCGCGTTATGACATCTGGCACCTCGCCTGACATCATCATCCGGGATAGCAATCCTGTGGCCGTCATCCTGAGCCTCGTCGCCTACCGCGAGCTGCTGGAGAAGACAGAAGACCTGGAGGCGCTCCGACTCCTCGATGACTCTCTCGCCAAGCTCGTGCAGCCGGCCAGCCCTGCCGCCGATACAGAGACTGTATAGAGAAACGCCGCCACAGCTTCGACGGCCGCGGCCTACCGCGGCACCGGCCTCATCTGCTCGTCAAATTTCAGCCCCAAGCGGGCCTGCCACTTTTCGAGAAGCGCTTTCGGATCTCCCTCGATCGGAGGATCGGTGGGCCCGTCGAGACGCAGGGTCTCGAGGTGGAAAGAATTCCCGGTATCCCCCAATGCTACCTGGAGGCAGCGTTCGCAGTCGGGAGGGAATCGGAACGCCTCCTTCCAGAACCCATGGAGCAACTGACTGCTTTGAGACGCGACCTTCTGGCCGTCCCATGAGTAGGTGTTCAGCCACTGGTCTGTGGCAACAAAAAAGGACTTCCCGTTGGGCGTGAAAACTATGTTCCGAACATAGGCCTGATGCTGCAAGGGATGCGCGAGGAGCTTTCCTGTGCGAGCATCCCAAAGACGGGTAGCGTGGTCTCCTGACCCAGTCGCGACGGTCCGGCCATCAGGGCTGAAGGTCACTTCGGAGACGAACCCCGAATGCTGCAGGGGAGGCGCGAGGAGCTTTCCTGTGCGAGCATCCCAGAGGCTGACGCTGCCCCCGGAACTAGTCGCGACAGCCCGGCCATCAGGGCTGAAGGTCACTTCGGAGACGACCCCCTGATGCTGCAGAGGGGGAACGAGGAGCTTTCCGGTGCGAGCATCCCAGAGACGGGCAGTGTTATCTCCTGACCCAGTCGCGACGGTCCGTCCATCAGGGCTGAAGGCCACCTCGGAGATGAACCCCTGATGCTGCAAGGGAGGCGTGACGGGTTTTCCGGTGCGAGCATCCCAGAGGCGAACGTTGTCATCTCCTGACTCAGTCGCGACAGTCCAGCCATCCGGGCTGGAGGTCATCGCTAGGACAGTATCCCCACGCTTCAAGGGAGGCGCGAGGGGCTTTCCGCTGCGAGTCTCCCAGAGGCGGACGCTGTTATCTCCTGACTTAGTTGCGACGGTCCAGCCATCGGTACTGAAGGCCACCTCGGAAACGAGCTCTTGATGCTGCAAGGGAAGCGCGAGGGACTTTCCAGTGCGAGCGTCCCAGAGACGGGCAGTGTTATCCCCTGATCCAGTTGCGACGGTCCGGCCATCGGGACTGAAGGCTATGGCGGAGACAAACCCCTGATGCTGCAAGGAAGGCGCGAACGGCCTTTTGCGAGCGTCCCAGAGACGGACGGTGCTGTCCCTTGACCCGGTTGCGACAGTCCGGCCATCGGGGCTGAAGGCAACCTCCGAGACGAATCTCTGATGCTGCAATGGAGACGAGAGGGGCTTTCCCGTGCGAGCGTCCCAGAGACGGACAGTGCCATCCACGGACCCAGTCACGATCGCTTGGCCCTTGGGGCTGAAGGCCATGGCTATGACAGAGCTCTGATGCTGCAAAGGAGACGTGAGGGACTTTCCGCTGCGAGCATCCCAGAGGCGGACAGTGCCATCCTCAGACCCAGTCGCAACGTTCAGGCCATCGGGGCTAAAGGCCACGGCGACGACCATGTCCTTATGCTGCAAAGGAGGCGTGAGTGGCTGCCCGGTGCGGGCGCCCCAGAGACGGGCAGTTTTGTCCCCAGAACCAGTCGCGACGGTTCGGCTATCGAGGCTAAAGGCCACGGCGAAGACGCTTTCCTTGTGCTGTAAGGGAGACGCGAGTGGTTTTCCGGTGCGGGTGTCCCAGAGACGGGCGGTGTTGTCCCCAGAACCAGTCGCGACGGTCCGACCATCCGGGCTGAAGGCCACGACGAAGACCACGCTCTCGTGCTGCAAGGGAAGCCCAAGTGGCTTTCCGGTGCGCGCGTCCCAGAGGCGGGCGGTGAAGTCCTGTGACCCCGTCGCGCAGATCCGGCCATCCGGGCTAAACGCCACGACGACGACGGGATCCTGATGCTGAAATATCGCGAGGCGCTTGCCAGAGCTAGCTTCCCAAAGTTGGGCGGTGTTGTCCCAGGACCCCGTCGCGACGGTCCGGCCATCCGGGCTGAAGGCCACGGCGACGACGCGACTCTTATGCTGCAAAGGCACGAGAGGCTCACCGGTATGAGCGTCCCAGAGCCGAGCAGTATTGTTGTCGGAGGCAGTGACGAGTGTTCGGCCATCGGGGCTAAAGGCCACGGCTCTTACTCCTCCCGCATGCCAAAGTGTGAGCCGGAGTCTTTCGTAGTCCGAACCCACCAGATTCCCCGCTTGTCTCCTGAGCCATTCATCGTCCTTCAAGCTCAGCTCCTGGAGGGAGCACAGAAGGCTCTCGCCCCTTTTGCCAGCCAAGGCGTACCGCAGGGCTCGCTGTTCCCAGAACTGCTGCATCAACTCGGTCGCCCGAGATCTGGAGAAGGGATTGGCTCGGAGGTTTGCGTAGGCTTCTATGGCAGTGTAGTAACCGTCGTCCTCCATGGCGGTTTGGAAAGCTTGTACGTAGGGGCGCGGCTGGAAGGCCGCATACCAAACCAGTACACCTGCGAAAACCGCCGCCATAGTGGCTGCGGCAAGCTGCCTGCCGCGATCTGCAGGCATCGCGGACTTCGCCCATTCCGGCGTGAAGACCGCCTCATAGATGCGGTTGCGCACGGCGAGCCGCCCTTCGTCCGTAGCTTTGACGACTCCCGCGAGCTTGAGCTGCGCGAAGAGGGGCGAGGTGGGTTGGTCAGCGACCGGCCTCCCTTGACGGACACGGCGATAGAGTTGCAAGAGACGACGGCCTTCCGGGCCGGGTTTCTCAAGGCGCGCTCGCGCGTGTTTGAGGTTGGTCTCTTCCCGCTGTGCCCGCGAGGAGAGGAAAAGCTCCTCGACCTGGGGATCGACCACTTCCTCCGCCGTTCCGTTGCCTTCCCTCTCCCGGACAGCACGGCAAAGCGCCTGGGTGAGGTACGGGTGCCCTCCGGTCCAATGGAGAACGCGCTCCAGCCTCCGGCCCGCCTCACCGGCATCGGGATGTAATCCGGGCGCAAGGACCTGGGCTTCATCTGGATGGAAGTCGGTGAGATCGATCCTTTTCCCGATGTTGAACGGCGTGCGTGCCGGATCCTTTATGAGCTGGTCTGGAGAGGCAACACCGAGGAGGACAAAGGTCAAGCGCTCGAAAGCGTCGTCCGTGGCCCGAGCGTTGAAACAGGCGCGGAGGGCCGCGAAGAAGTCGTCCGCGAAGGGGAGGCCGATCGTCGAATCGATCTCGTCCACGAAGACCACGACCCGGCCAGGGCAGTGTGCCAAGACAAGCTCGCGGAAAAAGTCGGTGAGGCGTTGGACCGAGGATAAATCGGCCCGCTCCTGCCACCAGGGACGTAATGGAACGGAGATTCCGAGCTGCCGGTGGATCACGTTGGCGATTCCGAAATACCACTGCGCGGCCGCCTGGCCTCCCCGTTCGCTTCCGATTTGCGTGAGATCCACGATCGCCGAGGCGACGCCGGCCTGCTCCAGCCGTTTCGCGGTCCGGGCCATCAGACTGGATTTTCCCATCTGACGGGCGGTGAGGACGTAGCAGAATTCCCCTGCCCGGCTACTCTCGTAGAGTTCCGTGTCGGCCCGCCGCTCGACGTAGCTGGGCTCCCCGGGCTTCAGGGTACCCCCGGCAACGTAGAACGGACGGGCGGGTGTCGCCGGCTCGCTCATGGTCCGTCAAAGATGCAGGGAGAAATACTGCTGGTAGAGGGCGCAGCGCAGGCGCGCCTCGAAGCGGGTCTCCCCCTCCACCAATCCCGAGGCTAGAAGCCGATGGAAGAGTGCTTCGTCGCCACAGCCGCCGCCTTTCGCAATCTTGGCGACCACGGCTCGCAGGCGATCGTTCTGGAGCAGCGCCCAGAGATGCCGCCGAAGGTGATCCCCGAAGGGGCCGGTGTCTTTGGGGGCCTCTTCCCGGAGCCGGACCAGAGACCAGCGCTCATTCGCGAGTACGTAGAGCGCCTGCCGGACGAGATAGGGATGGCCGCCGACTAGATCCATCAGGCCTGCGATCTCCTCGAGGCTATGCAAAGGGCTTCCGTGGCGGGCGTTCAGGTCTGCCACGTGATCGCGGTTGAAGTCTCCGAGGCGGAGGCGGTCGCCGACGTTGAAAGGGGACTCGTTCAGGTTCTCGATCCACAGCGCCGGGTCTGTGGCGTGACCGAGGACGAGGTGGAGGTTTTCCCAGGCTTCGTCGGTCGCCCGGTTGTTGTGCCAGCCGCGGACGGCGGCGAAGAAATCCCCTCGATAGAGACGGTCGAACAGGCGGTCCACCTCGTCGAGGATGAGGACGACCGGGGAGGAGGACCCGTCGAGGATGGCCCTGGTCAGGAACTCCGCAAAGCTCCCCTTCTCCCCGAGCAGGTCCGAGTCCCACACGTCGGCCGGCTGTATCGTGGTCTTGAGCGTGCGGGCGATCCGCCGGGCGAGCGTCTGGAGAGTGGTGCCCAGGCTGGCGAGCTGGGGCTCGTCGAACGTCTGGAAATCCAGGTAGACCGAACGCCGCCCATCCCGCTTCGACAGCGCGTGCATCCGGGCCAGCAACGAGCTCTTGCCGCTCTGCCGCGGTCCCTTGACCACGATCGTGCTCCACGACTGGGCCAGGCAGCGCTCGGCGGCCTCGTCCTCTTTCCGCCGCACGTAGAACGGCGAGTCGAGGCGGATCGTCCCCGTCTCCATGACGATCCGGGGATCGGCTGCGGGGAGGGGAATTCCCTTCCGCTCGGCGACGACCGTGGGATCCGCGAAAGAGACGACCATGGGATCGTCCAAGGACGGTGTGACTGGGAGAGAGGCACCCTCCGTGATCGCGGCATGCAGAAGGGCGAACAATTTCTCCGCCGGATCGCCCGGCTTCCAGAGTGCGTACTGGATACGGTTCAGATATGAGGCCAGGTCATAGGGCAGCTTCCCTTCGAAACCCAGCCGCACGGGAAAGATGACCATCTTCCCCTCTTGCCGGATCTCGTGGGCGGTCTGGATCTCCTGGCGCACCATGTCGCTGCGGATCGAGCCTTCGGAGAGGAACACAACGAAGGAGTCCGAGGCCCGAAGCTGGCGGTCGATCTCCGCCACCCAATCGAGGCCGATCCGGATCTGCTTGTCGATGAAGACACGGAGCCCCCGCTCCTCGAGGTAGGCGCAAAGCCCCTCTGCGAGGTGCTCGTCCGGTGGGACGTGCCGGTAGCTGAGGAAGACCTGGCTCACAGTTCAACGAGGAACTGTAGCATGCCCGGCAACAAGGCACGATACTCCGGGGATTCGGGACGATGTCCCGGGACGATGCCTCGATGCTCCGCGGGTTCGAGGTGGTGTCCGAAGGCGATGAGCCGACGTCCTGTGATGTTGCCGCGATACGCCGGGAGCTCGAGCCGGTGCTCCAGGAAGATGGGCTGACATCCCCGGACTGTACCTCGATGCTCCGGAGACTCGGGGCGGTGTCCGGGACGCTGAGGCGTTGTGCCGGGAGGATGAGAGGATTCCCGGGGTCAACACGCCGATGCTCCGGAGCGCAGGCGAAGGCCGCCGGGATCAAATGCGTCGCTTCAGCTCTCCGATCCTTCGCCTTCCTCTTCCCTGTAACGTCAAGATGCGACAGAATCCGATCGGAGAGAAGGTCAGCCATGGGAATGTTCGACACCATCCATTGCGAGTATCCGCTCCCGGTTGCAGAACACCAGGGTCTGGAGTTCCAGACGAAGAACCTGGAGTGCCTCCTCGACATATACACGATCACCGCCGACGGCCGGTTGGTGCGGCATGCACGGCGCGGAGGGCTCTGGAAGACACCAGAGGACCATGACGTCGAGTGGCCGCTCCATGGCGACATCAGGTTCTACACGTCCAAAGACAAGGAGTGGATCGAGTACGTCGCTCGCTTCACGCACGGCCAGGTCGAATGGCTCCGCCCTCTGGCAGAAGCAGGCCCTGTTCTCGACCAATCCCCGGACTGGGGCGAGCCGCTCCTTTGGCCGTTCCCGGTGCCACCGAAAGATGCCGTGCTCAAAACCGAGCCTGCCATCCCTCCCAGCGCGCTCCACACCGTGGCTCTGAACGGCGTCGCGCGTGACGCCGCCGAGGAAGCCTTGCTTCAGAGCCTGCGGCGCGACAGGAGCGAGCTCGAAAAGCTGTTCGAAGCGTCGAGCGATCACTGGGGATACGAGGACCCTGTCTACCGCTTCTACCATCAGAGTTTCAAGGTGTACGGGCTGCAGCATCAGACGCAGGCGATCCGCGGCCGGCTCCAGGCGCTCGCCCCCGACCGTCCTCTGAATCCCTGGTTTGTCCAGATCATCGAGTCAGGAACCGGGAAGAGGTTCAAGTCCGAAGACAACGAACGCTGGACTGAGGCGACCCGGCCGATCCTAGAGGCGTTCTTCCACGCCCGCTTCTTCCTCGAAATGGCCGTGCGCTACGCGGATGTTGAGGCCCCTCCCCGCCCCCTGCCCAGTGGGTATGCGGGGCTCCTCTACTTGTTCGGCCTCCGCTGATCCCGGAGCCTGGCCCCCCGGCGAGCTTCATGTAACGTCCGCCCCCTCCCCGCAGCCTAAACCTCCACAACCGCGAGGCGGACCTGCTCGGCAGAGCCCAGGTCCCTGCCTGCCTTCAGCCTTGCGATTCAGGAGGAAACCATGAAGCTGAGAACAACGACACCCTGGTGCGCCGCTCTCGGGCTGGCGCTCGCCACTTTCTGTCTGGCGCCGGCAGCCGGAGCGCAACCATTTACCGATAACATTGAGATCGCGAGCCAGTATCCGACGTTGCAGGATGCGATCAACGCCGCCGGCGAGGGGGGGATGCTGATCGTCGATCGCGACTATCAGAATCTCTCACCGTTGGTGCTTCCCCGGCGCTTCCGCATGATGGGCAAGGGCCCGCAGGGGAGCGCCGTGCTTGCATTTCAAGGGCTTGCAGCCGGAAGTGCCATCTCGATTGGGCAGAGCGGCGATGCGTATGTGGTCATCGAGGATCTGGATATCGAAGGCTCGTTCGCTCCCGGCAACGGTTTTCGGACTTCGGCGCGCGGGATCGACCTGACCGGCTCGAACGTCGTGTTCCTGCGCCAGTTGGTGGTGCGCGGCTTCGACGTCGGCGTCTATGGCGAGGGCTCGATGTCGGTCTTCGTCGACAACTGCAACGTCTCGGTGAGCCAGACCGACAACTACCAGGTCACCGCCGGGGCGAACGGCTGGCGCATCAAGGGCGGCATTTCGTCGCAGGCCGGACGCTATGGGATCCATCTGGGAGTGGTGAACGACACGTTGATCCAGGGCGTCCGGATGGAGAGCAACACCGCCGCCGGGATCTTCACGGAAGCGGTCGGCACCCACATCGCGCACAACCGTTTCGAGTGCTGGGTGCATCCGGACCTGCCCTTCTGTCAGGCGACCACCCGGGCGGTGATCATCGGTCCGTCGGCGATCGAGACGACTCTGGTGGACAATCTCTATGCGGGAATCGACGTGGTGGACCAGAGCACCGCCCATTCCACCTATCGTTTCGACAACGGCCATACGGTCCAGATCAACCCGCCTGCTGGGACCGATGCGCTCACCGTGCAGCTCGCCGGCTCGCCGTCGCCGGATTTCCAGGTCGATGACAAGGCGTGGGTTCGGATCGGCCAGGAGCAGGGCACCGATGCGCGGCTCACGGTCAATGCCGATGCGAGCGAGGACGCCCTGCGCGTGCGGACGGGAGGCGTCACGCGGTTGATGGTGATGAGCAACGGCAGAGTCGGTGTCGGCACCTCGGTCCCCGGAGCCAAGCTCCAGGTAGCGAACGGCGACGTCTACGTCGGCACGATTGGCAACGGCGTGATCCTCCGATCGCCCAATGGGGGCTGCTTCCGCATGACGGTGAGCAACGCCGGGACGCTGGGGGCCGCGGCCGTCGCCTGCCCTTGAGGCAGCGGAGATCGTTCCGCCTCAGGCCTTCTCGTGCGCGTCCTTGTACGCCCGCAGAACGGCGTTCATCTGGCTCTGGTACCCCGAGCCCTTCTCGCGGAACCACTCCAGGACGTCGGCGTCGATGCGCAAGGTGATCTGCGACTTGCGCACGACCGGCTTGAGGCCCTTGCGGACGAGTGCCTGAGCAAACTTCTCGGGAGAGATCTCGGGAAGATCCGAGAGATCGATGTCTCCGTCCTTCATCCGATCGACCCGCTCCCAGTCAGTTCGAGACTGTAGAGAGGAAGCTTTTTGTTTCACAGTGCCGGAATGTAGTTACAGTCCGTAGTTACGTCAAGTAGGAAGTGGTGGGGCGGTCTCGAAGACTCGGAGGAGAATCTCTCGGTCGCAGTCTCGCAGGCCGGTCTCTCGCCGGCCCGCCCCGCTTGACAGTCTTTCGCCGGGCACCTAAGATGCTATAGAACCATACGCTGTATTCCCCCAAAAGGAGGTGCTCGTGCGACGAATTGCGTTCTCCTTCCTGCTGCTGGTGGCTTTGGGCGTCGGTCTTGCCACAGCGGCGGGCCGCGTCGGAACCGAGTGGAGGATCAGTGTCAATGACACGCCGCGACAGCGCTACCCCGTAGCAGCGCTCGACGGCCAGGGTGGTGCTCTCGTGGTCTGGGCCAACACCCGGCTCGGGATCATGGGACGCCAGGTGTCTCTCGCGGATCCCAATGCCGCGAGCGGCCCCGAGATGCGGCTGCTGGGCAACACGAACCTCCCGTCGATCCCCGGCGAGGGTATCGTGCTGGCGCATAAAGAGCCGGCGCTTCTCTACGAGGCGGATGGGAGCTTCTGGGTCTTCTGGACCCGCGAGCGCTCCTACCTGAAGTCGGTGCCGTTCCATGACACCCGCACCCTGCTCACCCAGGACATCCGCGCCCTGCATTTCGATGCGAACGGCCAGCAGATCAACGGGCGCACTCTCGTGGTGGGCCAAGGCGCGCCGGGTTTCCAGAGCAAGGCGCGCGTGCTGCGCACGGCAGCGGGCACGACCGCCGTCGTCTGGCAGTCTGATGACCTGAACACCGCCACGACCGTCGGCGACGGCGTCTTCGCGCGCTTCCTCGACGCGTCGGGCAATCCGCTCGGGCGGCCCTTCCGTGTCAACCCGACGATCGGCGACCTGTCGGCCAATCCCGCGCTGGCTTCCGATTCCGCGGGCCGCGTGCTGATCGTCTGGGATGCGAACGACGGCAGCGGGCCCGGCGTCTACGCCCGTCTCTACAGCGCGCAGGGTGAGGCGCTCGGCGCCGCGCAGCGGATCAACTCCACGACGGCAAGCCGTCAGAACCGTCCGGCCGCGGCGTTCATCGAGGGCCAGGGCTTCCTGGTCCTGTGGCAGGGAGCCACCGGCGAGCGCCTCCGCACCCGCATCTATGGCCAGCGCCTCGACAGCGCCGGCCAGAAGATCGGCGGCCAGATCGAGGTCTCGCATGGCGCCCTGGAGTACGAGTACGATCCGTCGCTCGTGGCGACGCCGCGCGGCACCTACATCGCGGCCTGGATGCTGTGGGACTCGAGCTTCCCGCGCGCCGTGCGCGGCCGCGAGCTCAATGCCGACGGCTCACCGTTCAGCGACGAGATCAACGTCAGCACCTCCCGCATCGACGCCCAGTACCGTACTGCGCTCGCCGCGCACCCGGTCGACGGCGTGCTCGCGGTGTGGGAAGGCTTCCCGAATCACCGCGCCGGAATCGCGGCGCAGCGCCTCGGCGACTAACGAAGACCTCACCTCTGTCCCCCTCTCCCGTCGCATACTGACCGGGAGAGGGGGCACCTCTCGACAATTTCGCGGGAAGCTCAGAAACGGTATGTAAAGCCGAGGTGAGCTCCCTTGACCAGGTAGTCATCCAACTGCCCAGTCCGGCCCGAGACCCGATCTGTAACGGTCCAGTCCGTGAAGTGCTGATCGAGCCGGAGGGCGGTCTCGAGCGCCCACCGCGCGCCAAACCGGAAGCGCAAGCCGGCGCTCGCGGCGGCGATCAACTCGGTCCCGACATCCTGCGTGATCTCGTAGGTCCCGATGCCCGCGAGGGGTCCGGATGCATCGTCGACATCCACGGATGCGAGGCCTCCTCCCGCGGTCCAGAACCACTCCAGGCGGCGGCCGGGCCGCTCGTACACCCTCTCGATCCAGGCCAGGAGAGCGGTCGACGTGCTCTTCGCATCGACGTCCCCGAAGGCCTCGTCGCCGGGCAGCCCGATGAATTCGGAGGGCCTCTCCACGTCGAACTCGGGCGAGTGATCGATCGCCAGCCCGAGCCGCCAACGATCATTGAGGCGGTAGCGTCCGAACACGCCACCGCCGAGCATGTCGTTGGCCGGCTCCCCATCCGCGACCAGCGCATTGAAGCGGGCGCCGAGCTCGAAGCGTGCGTCCTGGGCCTGAGCGGTCCCGAAGACAAAGAGCCCGGCCAGAAGAGCCGCGTTGATCTTCATTCGCCTTCGCCCTCCTCGTCGTCGAGATGGAAGGAGACGAGCTCGAGCACCTCGTCGATCACCAGGCCGACGCCAGGGCAGTAGCTCTTCGTTTCTTCGGCGCCCGGATCGAGAGGGTTGGTTTCGCGGACCTGGACACACCCGTGGAACGAGCCCGCCGGCACGTCGATCGCCACCCCCATGGCAACGTTCTCGCCACGGTCGAGGGCCACTCCGGGCGCGATCTCCTGGAAGTACCTGGACCCCAGCAGGAAGGTTCCCGGCATGATCAGTCCCGGAAGAGCGCTATCTCGACCGGCGAGCCAGCTTCCGTTGTGGTTGGCGATCTCTCCATCCTCGTAGTTGTCGACGTTCTCTCCGAAGTAGAACACGTCGTTCGTCTCTTCGCAGCGGGCGAAGAAGTTCCGGGAGACCTCGGCCAGCTCGCCGTCGACCCACTCCCGTTCCTCGACGATGCGCGCCTTGACCCGCAGCTGGGCGCCGCTCTCGGTGGTGAGCCTTATATTTTTTGTTTTGTCGAGGACCTTGATGACGAGGACGACCTCTTCTCCGTCCTCTTCTCCTTCGAAACGGAAACGATCTCCCGGCTCGATGCTGAAGTAGGGATTCCGCCCTTCGTCGGCGAACGTGCAGTCTTCCAGCCGGAAGTCATCCGTGAACGCGGCCTCCGGCTGTGCCTGGACCGCACCGCCCCCGAGTGCCAGCCCCGTGGCGAGACTCAGCAGAAGAGCTCTCGCAAAACCCTTTCTGGCCATGCTGTCACCTCCATTTCGCATTGCTTCCACCCGCACGGCGCAACCCGATCGGTTGTGCCTGCTCTCTTTGTGGGATGCCGCGCGGCGGGAGATCCTTCGCGGGTGTTGGACGCGTATTGGAGGTCTACCGAGCTTCGTCCGCCACAAACACGGTCATCGTCCCTTGGGAGACGCGGTGGCCGAGGCCGCAGCTGGAGAGGACGACACCCGGAGCCTCGGCAAGGGTCAGGTGCTCAATCGAGCCGTGCAGCACGGTAGAGTCGGCGAGAGAGGCCGCCTGCTCGTCGGCGAAGTGGAGGCGCCATCCGTTCTCGCGGGCGAGCCAGTCGAGGAACTCCCGCGCTTTCAGGCCTTCGATGTCGAGCATGGGGGCTGTCCCTAGGACCCAGCTCCACTCCGGCCCGTAGACGGTGGCCGGCTGCCGGACGAGCTGGCCGTTACCGCGCACGATCAACTCCTCGCCCGCGCCGGTGGTGACGGTTCCTCCTCCATGCTTCAGGTCGACGCGCCCCTGCCGCACTCGGAGCCGTGTCACGGCCTCCGCCTCGCGCCGTTCGATCCTCACCTCGAACTGGGTCCCCACGTCCTGGAACAGCCCGGTGGGCGTCCGCACCGCCATCTCGCCCCGGCGGCCGGGCTCGGCCCCCGAGTCGACGTAGACCGCTCCCCGGTCGAGCTCGACCAGGCCCGCCGCGACGAGCCGGACCCGGGTGCCGGCGTCGAGCCGCACCGACGGACCCCCGGCCATGCGGAGCGCGAGGCGTCCCGCTCCGCCGGCTCCTTCTCCGGTCTCCAGCTCCGCTCCGGCGGGCAGGGGCCGCCCGAGGGCGCCCGGAGGCAGGGGCGCCGGGCTCTCTCCGGCCGCTCCTCGCATCCGGACGGCTCCGGTCAGGACCTCAATGGAGGCGACGGGAGGCATTGAGGGGGTGGGCCCGGACGTTCTCGACCACCAGGCCGACCACCAGACAAGACCGAGGGCGAGGGCGAGGGCCGCCGCCGCGGCGAGCCCGATCCACCACCGTTCCGGCCTCGCCGGGGCCTTGTGGCCATAGCGCTGGGACCATGCCCCACGCGCCGCCTGCGTGATCGCGGCGAGGTCGTCCTGCGGGAGGGGGGGACGAGGCCCGGCCTCTTCGAGGAGCCTCCGCACCACGTCTTCGTCAGGAGCGCCTGTCTTCTCCGATTCGCTCATGATTCCGTCTCCTCGGCGCCCGGACGATCCGTGAGGTGTTGATAGATCTCGCGGAAGGCCTTCCGGGCTCGCGAGAGCAGAGATTCGGTGGCCTTGTAGCTCGATTCGAGGCGGCGCGCGATCTCGGGGACCGCGAGGTCCTCCAGGTATCTCCACTCCATGGCCCGCGCATAGCTCGGCGGCAGCCGGTCGAGAGTCACGTGCACGAGCTCGGCCGTTTCTATCCGCAGCAATCGCTCCTCGGGTCCGGCGATCGCCGAGGCTTGCAAAAAACCGCCGCCGGCCGCGGCGTCCTCCAGCTCGACTTCCCTTGGGCGCCGGCCGAGGCGCCGGAAGTGCATGGCGATCTCGTTGCCGCAGCAGGCGCACAACCAGGTGAACAGCGGCGCCTCGCCGCGATAGCTGTCGAAGTTCTCCATGACCTTACACAAGGTGGCCTGCACCACGTCCCGCGTCAGCTCCCGGTTCTGATCGAGACGCCGGCTGGCGAATCGATACAGCCCCGGAATGTACTGTTCGGCAAACGCCTCGAACGCACTCTCCTCACCGGCCCGCATACGGTCCACGAGCTGGCGTTCCTCCTGGTTCGGCCCCGGCGGTTCGAGTCTCATCATCTGGCAGCCCGCATTGCGGAACCCCCTTGGGTTTGCCTGCTATTCTCCCTTGGATGCCGCACGGCGGGAGATCCTTCGCGAGCCTGATCATCGCGTGCCTTCTGGTCTGCGTGCCGGCCGGCGCCCAGCAGCTCACCGCTGGTATGCCGCTCACCGATGCGCTTCTGACGCTCCAGGCGCGTGGCCTGAAGCTCGTTTTCAGCAGCCGGGTGGTCAGCCCCGAGATGCGGGTCGCAGCCGCGCCGGTCTCGACCGATCTCCGGTCGATTCTCGACGAGATCCTGGCCCCCCACGGCCTGACCGTGGAGGAGCAGCAGGGAGGGAGCCTGGTGGTGGTCCCCGCACTCCGTCCTCCCCCGCGTCCGACCTTGCGCGGCTCGGTCCGCTCTCGGCAAGCCCTGACCGCGGTGCCGGGAGTCTCGGTGAACGTCCTTGGAACTGGAGTCGAGACGAGGACCGACGCCGAAGGGCGTTTCGAGATCGAGGGGCTGCAGCCGGGCACCTACACCCTGGAGGCGCGCCGGCCGGGCTTCGTCATCGATCAGCGCCAGGACGTCGTTCTGAGGCCGGGCGCCGGGGTGGACGTCGCGTTCCTCCTGCAGCCCGCGCCGCTCACGACCGAAGAGATCACCGTCCAACCCAGCCGCATTTCCCTGCTGTACGAAGAGCCGGTGGCGCCGTTCGCGTTGAGCCGCGACGAGATCCTCGGCCTGCCCCACCTCGGAGGCGACGTCTTCCGCGCCGTGAGCCTCCTGCCCGGAACCACCGCGAACGACGTCACCGCGCAGTTCCATGTGCGCGGCGGCCGCCGGGACGAGGTGCAGGTGCTCCTCGACGGCCAGGAGCTGTACGAGGCCTACCACCTCAAGGACTTCGACAACGCCTTGAGCATCGTGCCCACGTCGGCCCTGGCGCGGCTGGATCTGGCCACGGGAGCGTTCCCTTCGAGCTACGGCGACCGGATGGGAGCGATCCTCGAAATGTCGACGCTCACCCCATCGCAGCCCCGGCGGTTCCGTCTCTCCCTGAGCGTCCTCGATGCCCAGGTGGAGAGCGCCGGCAAGCTCGGCGAGCGCCTGGGCTGGCTCGTCTCCGCCCGCCGCGGCGCCACCGACCTCGCCGGACGGGTCTTCGGCCAGGAGGATCCGGGCTACTGGGACGTGTTCGCCAAGGTGGACGATCAGCTGACCCCGCGACAGTCGGTACGGGCGAACGGCCTCCACTCCGCGGACCGGCTCGGCTTCGCCGAGGAGCGGAGCGGCGAGATCCGGCGGCTCGATACGGAGTACGACAGCTCGTATCTCTGGCTCACCCACCAAGCGGTGCTGAGCGATCTCCTCTTTGTGGACACCGCTCTCTCTACGAGCCGGATCGACCGCGACCGCCGGGGCTCCGAAGACGAAGAGGAGAAGGAATTCGAGGTTCGGGACGAGAGGGACCTGGCGGTGGCGGGGCTGCTGCAATCGTGGAACTTCCAGGCGGGCCCGCGGCACTTCCTCAAATCGGGGTTCGAGCTCCGACAATTCGACGCCGACTATGACTACTTCAGCTTCCGCGCCTTCGAGAGCCCATTTCGTGAGCTGCGCGCCGAGCCCCGGGCCGGGCTCTTCACCCTCCGCGATGAATTTCAGGACGAGTACTTCGGTGCCTATCTCTCCGACCGCTTCCACCCGGTCGACACGCTCACCCTGGAGCTGGGAGCCCGCTACGACCGTCACACGCTGACCGGCGACAGCGATTGGAGCCCGCGGGCCAATCTCGCCTGGGGGCTGGGCAGCGCCAGCGTGCTGCGCGTGGGCTGGGGCCATTACCACCAGAGCCAGCGGGCCTACGAGCTGATGGTCGGCGATGGCGATACCCGGTTCTACCCGGCGGAGCGCTCGGAGCACTGGGTCGCCGGCTTCGAGCACCTCTTCGGGAGCGGGGCGTCGCGTCCGCCACTCGCTGTACGGGCGGAGGTCTACCGGCGGCGGGTGACCGATCCCCGGCCGCGCTACGAAAGTCTTTTTGAGCCCCTCGAGCCCTTTCCCGAGGGCGAGCTCGACCGCTTCCGGATCGAGCCCGAGAGCGGCACGGCCGAAGGCATCGAGCTGTTCGTGCAAGGGCGAGCCGGGAGCCGGCTGGACTGGTGGATCAACTACGGCTATGCCACGACCGACGACGTGATCGCCGGGAAGAAGATCCCGCGGCAGATCGACCAGCGCCACACGCTGAATGCCGACGTCAACGTCCATCTCGGCCGTCAGTGGGACCTGAACCTCGCCTGGCGCTTCCACACCGGGTGGCCGACCACGCCGGTCTCCCTGCAAGAAAGGGACGGGGAGGATGACGAGACGGAGCTGGAGCCCGTGCTGGGGCCTCTGAACAGTGAGCGGCTTCCCGACTACCACCGCCTCGACTTGAGAGTCAGCCGCAAATGGCAGCTCAGCCTCGGGCGGATGACCCTCTTTCTCGATGCGCAGAACCTGTACAACCGGAGGAACGTGGCCGGGTACGACCTGGAATTCGACGAAGAATCCGGGCAGATCATTTCCCGGGAGGAGCCCTGGCCTGGATTCTTCGCCTCGGCGGGGGTTTCGTTGGAGTTTTAAAGAGATTCGTCCGCGACATCCACAATCACGCTCGCCCCGCCCAAAAACCGATCAATAACCGCGAGCACGTCCTTGCGCGTCGCCTGGCGGAGCCGCCTTTCTTCTTCCTCGTCGGAGAGCAGGCGGCCGTGGTCGATCCAGTCCTGGGCGTAGAAGGCGGAGATCTCTTCGTTGCTCATCGGCGCGGTGAGGAGCCGGCCCAGGAGGTGCTGTTTCGCCTCTTCGATCTCGGCGGCGGTCGGGGGCTCGGTGCGCAGGGCGTCCATCAGCTCGGTGAAACGCTGGCGGGCGGCGTCCAAGTTCTCCGGATTGACGCCCGCGGTCATCGAGATCCAGGCGGTCCGGCCGTCGGATTGATAGCGGCTGTCGATGGAGTACAGCAGGCCGCGGCGGGCGATCAGGTCCCTGCCGAGGCGGCCCTCGTAGCCGTGGCTCATCACGTAGAGGAGGATGCGCCAGGCGTCCGCCGCGGGATCAGAGGGCGGAGGGGCGGGCACCGCGTAGCCGATCTGCGCCTGAGCCTTGCCGGGCAGATGGACGATCTCGTGCCGCTTCGCCACCCGGAGGGCTGGCGCAGGGAAGGGCCGCCGCGCTGGGAGGTCCCCAAAGGCTTGCTCCAGGAGACGGATCGCCTCGGCCTCGTCGAGGTCGCCGACGGCGGCGATCACCACGGGAGTCGGAGATCCGGGCGGCGCCGTGACGGACGAGGCGCCGAGCAGATCGCGCAGCGTGGCGTTCAGCCGCGCCTCGGGATCTTCGATCGACGAAGTCGGCGGAGCCGGCTCAGAGGCCGCGGTCGCGAGAGCGCGGCGCGCCTCACCGGCGGCCCGGGCGAGCTCGCCGGGCTGGAAACGGACCTCGATCGAAGAATGCCGCCAGGAGGGATCGTCTCCGTTCCCAGGGATGACGACCCGCAGGAGGCCGGCGGAGATGCGCGGCACCCGGCGCGCGATGAGGGCGATCCCGTTGTCCAGCCGCTTCACGACCGGATCTCTGTCGGTTCGCTCGACCGGCTCCGCTGAAGACGCCGAAGCCGCCATGGGAGCCGGCGGCGGTGGCGGCGGAGCCATCAGTGGAGCTCCGGCGGAGAACCATCCGATCGTTCGCTGCCAGGGCTGGAGGCGGCGGATCGCGACGCGCCGCAGGTCCTCGGCGGTGACCGCGGCGACCCGCTCCGGCAGATGCCGGAGAACGTCGAACGCACCGATTCCTTCATAGAAGGCCATCTGATGCGCCACGTCCTCCGTCGTCTCGACATCCAGCTCCAACTCGGCTCCCAGGCTCCGGCGCGCCCGTTCCAGCTCCTCGGCGGAGATCAGGCTCTCGCGGAGCACCGCAATGCGCTCCTCGATCTGGGCTTCGATCTCAGCCGGAGGGACCCGCGGATCGGTGGTCCCGGCGATCTCGAACAGGTAGGGAGCAGCCGTGGGCGCGAAGACGGTCTTGAGATCGTCTCCGATCCCATGGAGGCGCGAGCCGGCGCGGACCGTCACGCCGTCGCCGTCCTGCCGGAAGTTCGCGCCGGTCGAGCCCGCGAGCACGGCCTGAAGGAGAAGGAACGCAGCGAAGTCAGGATCGGTCGCGGCAGGGGCGCGGTAAGCGATTTCGAACCGGCTCCGCGCTCCCGCGCCGAGCAGCTCCACGCGCCGCTCGCCGAGCTGCGGCGGCTCGATGGTACGAGGCGGCGGCGTGGGCTCGGCCGAAGGCAAGCCGCCGAAGAGGCGGCGGACGAGATCGAGGACCTCCGTCGCCCGCACGTCGCCCACGATGGCCAGCACGGCGTTGGCCGGCCGGTAGTGGCGCCGGTAGAAGTCCACGATCTCGGCGTGGGAAATCTGCTCCACGTCCGTGGTCCAACCGATCACATTATTGCGATAGGGATGCTCGGTGAACGAGACGGCCGCGACCGCATCATGAAGAACGCTCGCCGGATCGTTCTCATATCCGTGCAGCTCCGTGAGCACCGCCTTGCGCTCCGCCTCGACCTCCCCCGCTGGAATCACCAGCCGCGCCATACGGTCCGCCTGAATGGCGAGAACGAGCCCCAGGTGCTCGCGCGGGACCGTTTCGAAATAGGTGGTCTGATCGATCCAGGTGTAGCCGTGCCATTCGCCGCCCACAGCGTAGATGCGGCTGACCACGTCCGTCTCTGGAAATTTTTCCGTCGCGCGAAACGCCATGTGCTCCACGAAGTGGGCGAGCCCGGTGGAGCCGGAGCTCTCGGTGCGGCCGCCCACTTTGTAGAGGACCTGGGTGCTGACCAGCGGAAGGGTGGGGTCTTCCAGCACCATCACGGTAAGGCCGTTGTCGAGGCGTTCGACGACGGCGGCGGACAGGCGATCCGCGGCGGCGGGCGACGAGAGGGCCGCGAGGCAGGCGAGGAACACCCAAAGGGCGAGGAGAACGCGGAAGGAGAGGGACGATGGTTTCACGGACGTTCCGTGGAACTGTAGCACCTGAAGGGCCCTCACCCCCGGCCCCCTCTCCCACGAGTGGGAGAGGGGAGAACAGCAAAGCAGTACCTCCCGGGAGAGTGGCGGGCTTTTCACCCCTCTCCCGCTTGCGGGAGAGGGGCCGGGGGTGAGGGTTTCCCCTACTTCCCCACCCTCCCCAGATCCACCATCGCATCATCCGCCATCACCACGAACGGCCGCGGCTCCACCGTGAGCCCGCCCTTGCCATCGTGGCGGACGACCTGGACGGTGCCCATGCCATAGCCCATCGGTCCGCGGCTGTAGTAGTGCACCTGAAGCCGGTAGAGCATGGCGTCCTTTTCGAGCGGCCCGCGCACGGTGAAGCATTCGGGGCCGTAGCCGGTGGTCACGTCCTCGTAGAGCTCGCCTCCCGAGGCCAGCTTCTTCTGGCTGTAGTAGGCGTGGTTGTCGTGACGGTCCCAGATGTGGAGGTCGACGTCGTTGGCGTCGGTCTCCCAGGTGAGGACCAGGCGCAGGGAAGGCTCGCTCTCGAGCCGGGCCCGGTGGGCCTGGAGGCGGTCGAGGATCTCCTCGCGCCGGGCGGGCTCGGCGCGCAGCCAGGCGGCGCCGAGGAGGCCGAAGTCTTCGCGCAGGATGCGGTCGGCTCCCAGGAAGCGCCCGCCGGGGTAGTCCTGCTCCAGGCCGGTTTCGAGCGCCTCGAAAGCTTCCGCGAAGCGGCCGGCGCGCAGCAGGGCCCAGGCGAGGAGACGATGGCCGGATGGGTGGTCCGGCCGGTCCTGGACCGCTTTCCGGTAGGTGTCGATCGCCAGGGCGCGTCCCGCGTCTCCCAGCCGTTCGAGGCGCTCGCCGGCCAGCCGCCGCATGTCGACGCGGCTCGGGAAAAGGTCGATCAGCGAGCCGTAGGCCCGCGCCGCCGCCGTCTTCTCGCCGGCGGCCTCCCAGGCCTCGCCCAGAGCCAGGAGGGCCAGCACGTCTCCCGGCTCCTCGGTGTTCCAGGTCTCGGCGAGAGCGCGTGCTCGCGCGGTCCGGCCGGCGGCCAGGTGCTCCATGACCTCGGCGAAGCGACCGCTGTAGGGCGCGACCTTCTTCTTGTTCTCCTCCTGGCGGTCCTGCCGCTGCCGCGGGGCCTCAGCGCTGATGGTCTCCGCCATGGGTTGTTCGTTTCCGCCGACGCGACGAGGCGCGTCGTCCGATTCAACCGGCCGCGGACGCTCCATGGGAGGCGGCGGGGGCGGCACTGCCATCGGCGACGGGGGCGCCTCGACGGCCTGGGCCGAGATCACACCGCCGGGCACGCCCCCGACCACGCCTCCGGCGACGCCACCTTCCACACCTCCCTCGACTCCGCCTTCGACGCCTTCCTCCACGTCGATCGGCATCCCGGGCTCTCCCGCCGGCCCTGGGGCCTCGAAGGTGTCGAAGTCGGTCTCCGTCGATCGTTTGGTCTCGACGGCGATCCGGGTCTCCCCGGACGCGCCGGACTGCTTCCGGGCGAGCACGTCCAGCCCACCCGCGCCGACAGTCAGGATGTCGGCGAGCGCCCGGCGGTCCAGGCCGAAGCGCGCGTAATCGGCCTCGGTTTCAAGCACCAGCAGGGCGGTGTAAGGGCTCAACACCCGGTGGCGCACGCTGAGCTCGGTGATTTGCAGCGCGAGAGCCCGCCGCAGGTCGTCATCGCCGGCGTGCTCGGTGTCGCGCAGGTGCAACAGCCGCTCGATGCGGGCCTGCGCCCAGGATCTTTCGAGCAGAGGCCGTTCGGCGGGCGTCAGCTCACCGGCGAGCGTCAAGGGTTGGCCGGCCAGAGAGAGACGCAGCGGCCGGTCCGCCGGCAGATCGGCATAGACCAGGGCCTGGTCGCCGGGTTGGATGCCGTCGAGAGTCTCGGGCCAGACCCAGGTCGCTCCGTCGACCGCCACCTGGATGCCGGAGCGGCTGGCCAGGGTCAGCCGGCGCGAGATCTCGGTGAGCGGAGCGCCACCGTCGAGGCGCTGGCCGTCGTGCTTCAGGTTGCCGGTCACCAGCTCGCGCAGCACCGCATCGTCGCGCAGCCCACCGACGGCCAGCACGTCGAGGCGCTCGACTCCTTGCGCACCCAGGGCCTGCACCGCCGCCTTGAGCGCCCGCGTCTCGGTCTCTCCGGCGGTGGCCACGCCGTCGGTCAGCAGCAGGACGCGCGGATACTGCGCGCGTTCCTCGCCAAGACGGCCGGCCAGCCAGGCGAGAGCGCCCTGCAGGTCCGACGCCCCGAGCGGACGTCGGGCGGCGAGGCTCTGCACCTCGGCCGTACCGAACCCTCCCGCCGTGCCTTCGAAGACCGGCACGACCACCTGGTCGAAAGCGGCGATACCCACCGGCGTCGCACTGCCCGCGCCGTCGCGCAACCCGCCGATCAGCTCGGTGAGCCGCCGCACCTGCGCCGGCCAGCCGAGGGCGCGCGAGGCGCTCGAATCGATCAGCACGTAGAGGCCGGTGATCTCTTGCGGCACCGACTCGACGGCCGGCGCGACGCGCACCACGGCAAGGTGGTCGTGCCGCAGCCCGGCGCGGCCCGCGACCTGCTCCTGGCCGATCTCGAAGTCGCGGTCCGGCGTCCAGCTCCGCTTGTGCAGCTCGATGACGCGGCGGTCGCGAACCTCGCCGCCGAGGTTGCTGGTGGCCGTGCCGCCGGCCGGGCGCTCGCCGAGGAGCACCCGCACGTCGAGCTGGCTGACCTCCGAAAGCCCGCGGAGCGGGATGACGTAGGGCTCGTCCGCCCGCGCCAGCCCGTGCGAATAGGAGACGATGATCTCCTTGCGGCCCCGGGCCGGGATCGGGAAGACACGGGCCGAGAACTCGTTCCCCGCCTCCTGCTCAAGGAGCGCCGGATCCTGCCGGCGGTGGAGGAAGTCCTCATAGGCCACGCGGGCACGCTGGCGCTCCACCACCTCGCCCTCCTGCCAGGAATCGCCGATCTTCATGGCGAAACGGGAGAGCGCCGCTCCCGGCGGCAGGGCGATGCGGAACCGCCCTTCGATCACCTGGTCGCGGGGATTCTCGAAGGTGAGGTGGAGCTCGGTGAACGCGAGCGGCGGCTCCAGCACGCCGTTCGCCTCCAGGGCGACCAGGGAGAGACCCGTCCCGTCGGTCGCGGTGAGGCGGACCGGCGCCTCCGGCTCGGTCTCGGGTTGATCGGCCGTGGTCTTCGAAAAACGGAACGAGGCCGGCGTGAAGCTGGCCACGGTGGGTGCGGGAGCAGTGGCGGCAGCGGGCCGGGGACTGCCGGAGCCTGCCTTGTCCTGCGCCAGGCCGGAGGTCAAACCAACGGCGGCGAGAGCGAGCAAGCCGAGAAGCGAGACGGTCCGGAACATGGGCGTCCTCCCTGAGAACAGAGGTCTCGAAGGTCCCGCTCTTGGGACCTCCACTCTCCTTAGACAGGAGCTGCGGCAAAAAAGTAACCGGCCGCGGGCTCTCTCTACGACGTGCGGTTCACCAACGCAGCCGCTGGACGCTAACCCGCCCACACACAAAGTCTCTGACACTCCTCTCTCCGTAGCGGGCCCGCCCCGGGTTGGAACACCCGGGGCTCTCCAGGATGTGTCCCTCCGGGGAGACGGAGACTGCCGGGAAGCTTCACCACCTTCGCCGGCTACCCTGGTCGCCTCCCCGGCTCCAGCCTTCGGCTCGCGGACGAAGACCCGGCCCACTCGGGCATTGACCCACGCCTCGCCGGCTCCAGCCCGGAGCTCGTGGGCTTCACCCCGTGGCTCGCCAGCTCTTGCCCGCGCCTCCCGGGCTCCACCCCGGACCTTGCGGGCTCCAGTTCACGCCTCCCCGGCTCCAGCTTTTGGGTTGCGGTCTCCGACCCGCGCTTCGCGGGAGCTGACCCGCGGCTTCCTGGAAGTCCCCCGCGCCTACCGGGTTCCGCCCCGCGGCTCGCGGGCTCCAGCCTGTAGCTCGCGGGTCTTGCCCAGCGCCGCCCTGGAGCTGGCCCGGACTTCTCGGGGAATCACCCGCGCCTCGCGGTCTCCAGCCCGAGACTCGTGGGCTTCACCCCATGGCTCGCCGGCTCTTACCCGCGCCTCCCGGGCTCCGCCCCCGACCTTGCGAGCTCCAGCCCACGCCTCCCCGGCTCCAGCCTTTGGGTTGCGATCTCCGACCCGCGCTTCGCGGGAGCTGACCCGCGGCTTCAGGAGAATCTCCCGCGCCTCCCGGGTTCCGCCCAGCGGCTCGCGGGCTCCAGCCTGTGGCTCGCGGGTCTTACCCAGCACCGCCCGGGAGCTGACCCGGACCTCTCGGGGAGTCACCCGCGCCTCGCGGGCTCCAGTCCCCGACTCGTGGGCTTCACCCCGTGGCTCGCTGGCTCTTGCCCGCGCCTCCAGGGCTCCAGCCTTTGGATTGCGGGCTCCGGCCCGCGCTTCGCGGGAGCTGACCCGCGGCTTCCTGGGAGTCCCCCGCGCCTCCCGGGTTCCGCCCCGCGGCTCGCCGGCTCCAGCCTGTAGCTCGCAGGTCTTGCCCAGCGCCGCCCGGGAGCTGACCCGGACCTCTCGGGGTCTCACCCGCGTCTTGCGGTCTCCAACCCGCGTTCAGCCGGAAGCTCCCGGCGGCTCCCGGGGAGTTGCCCACGGCTCCCGGGCAATTACCCGGCGCTACCGGGTAAATTACCCGGTACGCAAGTACTTCTCCCCGCGGCTCGCGGGAAATCTCCCGCGGCCCAAAGGCTCTCACCCGGTAAACAAGTACTTCTCCCCGCAGCCCAAAGGCTCTTACCCGGCACGCAAGTACGAACGCCCGCGGCTCTCGGGCTCTTACCCGGCGCGCAAGTACTTTTCCTCGCAGCCCGCGGGAGATCTCCTGCGTCCCAAAGGCTCTCACCTGGCACGCAAGTACTTCGGCCCGGGGCTCTCGGGCTCCTACCCGGCACGCAAGTACTATCGCCCGCGGCTCTCGGGGAAATTCCCGCGGCGTAAAGGCTCTTACCCCGTACGCAAGTACTTCTGCCCGGGAGCCCCGGGAAACTCCCCGGGAGCCCCGGGAAACTCCCCGCGGCGAAAAGGCTTCTACCCGGTGAGCGAATACTCGAATCTGGGTTCCGTGACGGACGTACCCCGAGGCGCGCCGGCCGGGATGTTCAGCCTGTTCCTCGGCATCATGGCCCGCCAGGGGGGCGTCGAGGTTGCCGCTGCCGGACATCTACCTCAAGAAGGCGCCAGCGGCATTCCAGAAGGCTGCGACCCTCGCCGACACCTCACGAGCAGATAAGCCCCCAACACTCCCCGGATAAGCTGCTTCGCGGACACGGATAAGCCCCTGCCGACCCGAACGAGAGGCGCATACCGACAAGAAAAAAGCTCCTCCGTCGGGGGATTTGGAGTCATTCGACGACGGATAAGACGAATGCCTTGTCGAGTGTCACAGATGTACATATCGCCACAGGCCCGCATATTGACGAGAATGCGAATGCCTCGTAACATCTTGAGCATAAATCGTATAGCAAGCTCGGCGAAGCTCTGAGAGCAGGCGCCAGCGGCAATACGGGAGAATGTGGGAGACATCGAAGAACACGGCCGTCAAGGTCTCTAACCAGATTATGACACAGCATAAGACCCCGACAGAGGCTTCATTGTCGCAAAGGCTGCAGTCTAACTTTCGGCGGCTCAAGTCAACTATTGTAAGCCGACTCCAAAAAGATGGAGAGAGTTCACCGATTCTTCGTCGACTTAGCGTATACACGGCGGGGTTTCAGGTGTATTCGACTTTGACGGGTATTCTTGCTCTCGGCGCTGTCGGAAATTGGATAGCAACCCACTGGCACGGCATAACAAGAGCTTGTTGGGATCTTTTGTTAGTGAAGCTTATTGGGTTTAATTGGCGCTTGTCTGCGGTTGAGAAAGACGCGCTGACAGCCCTTGTATTTTTTCTCCCTATGGGAATGCTATCGTTCGTCTACGTAGCAAAGGAGGCTGATTCTAGTTGGATGGATCCATTCAGCCAGAAACTACCCACTACGCGTAAGGTACTGGCGCGCGCAGTAGCAATGTTTTGCGGGTGCGCTCTAATCTACATCTTATCCTACCCGACGCTTAGCGCAATATGGAGCTTCTGGAGGGCGACGCCGATACCACTGTGGCTAGCAAACTTCACCATAATGGTCCTTGCGCCACTACTTCTCATAATTGCCGTATGTAGAGGGATCTTCGGTCGCATCCGCCGAGGATGGGCGGAGAAGGCCTATGCGTTATTTAATAGCGCATTTCGCTTTTTGTGGGCCACCGGAAATTGGATCGCGGTTGGCTTCCTCCTCTACTCGGCATGGCGTTCAGCCAATGCCATTGGTTTTGTGTCGGCCTTTTGCGGACTAGCCATTTTTTACTTCGTCTTGTGGACGGGTATCCGTTTTCCCGAAAGACTCATACATGTTGCGGCAGTTGTTTTAGCTCTTTTGGCGATAGGGGGTATCTCGGAGCTAGTATCTACTTTTATTAAGGTGCTTGAGCGAACATCGTGACAAGTATCATGAAGAAGGGTAGGCAGTGGAGCCCGTAGCCATTATGCGAGTAGGAAACCTTGGTTCGGCCAACCATACGCTGCACAGGACGGCTGGGCTCGCGCCCATCCGCCTGTGAGCTTACGAACGTTAGGCCCATGAGTAGCGTTCTCCGTTTAGCGAAGGTGGATCGCAGTTCATCGGTCATTGCAGGGCAGATCCATCGGGTGCAGATGCTTGCCTACGCTCAGGAGGCGGAACTCCTCGGCGCTATCGACTTCCCGCCGCTGAGGCGCACGGTGGAGGACATACGCACATGCGAGGAGGAGTTCTTCGTCGCGGTAGTAGACGAGGAACTGGTCGGTGCCGTCAGCGTGTGGCCAGACCAGGACGGCATGGGCAGGAACATCGCCTCGCTGGTCGTAGCTCCGGCATTTCAACGCCGCGGCATTGCTCGCCAACTCATGGCAGAAGTCCTCCGGCGTTACGGAGACACCGCACTGACGGTACAAACCGGAGCGCTGAACGAACCCGCACTGAACTTGTATGCGCAACTGGGCTTCGTGGAAATCCGGCGTTGGTTTGTCGGACGAGAGCCGTTGGAGCTGGTCAAACTGTACCGTGCGCCATCAGCTGCTGCATCGATCGGGGAGAATACGGCCTAACCCTTCCATCGAGCGGACATCCAACAGCCGGCTTCGCCGTCTGTTGGCTGCCGCTCATGTCAAACGTTCGCCGTCACGCTTACCTGCGTGATCTTTCAGGAAGCAGTGAGGTGTGAGCTGCGGTAGCCTATCGCCCAAGAAGTGTGTCGATGCCTCCGAGCACCAGATCCAATTCGCGCCGCGTCAGCTTGCCGACACATTCGGTCATCTGCCGTCTGTCGACGGCGACGATCAGCGAGACATTCGCGACCGATTCCTTGGAAAGGCCTGTCGCTCTTGCCGCTAAGAGCACATTACCGGGTGCGTCTGCCCACTTCAAATTAGTCGTGAGTGGCACACATACAACCGTGTTCACCCGGCTTTGATTCAGCGCATCGCACTGCACGACGATGACTGGCCGCCGATATCCAGGGCCTGATCCGGTTGGCTCCCTCAAGTCGGCCCACCAGACCTCGCCCTGGCTGATCACCACTCGACTCGCTCCAACACTCGGTAGGCGGCTCTTTGGCTAAACTCATCGATCTCGGACCCAACCTCGTCGACCACACGGTTCATCGATTCGGTCAGGCGATCGGGGGCATGTCTGGCCATGAACTCCTGCAGCGCACGGCTGTAGAGTTGGCTGCGAGAGGTCTGCAACTCAGCCGCGAGGCGCTCGGCCTCTTCGAACACGTCATCGGGAATTGAGATGGCCGTCTTCATACTATGAGTATAACCGCTCCGGCCTGGCTTGGTCAAGCAAGCCCTTGACGCGGATCGCCCGCAACAGGCTTTGCTCGTTGCTCCTCTCGCCGCAAGCGACCGAGAGGAGGCGGAGTCGCTACTTAGCAGCCGGGTCGACACAATCGGCCTTTGAAAGGCTTGAGCCGTATGCGGGGAAACTCGCACGTACGGTTCTTAGAGGGGCCTGGGGGCCGTAAGGTCCCCCGGCCTACTCGGCGGGCAGGATCTCGACGTACCCGTCCGTTCCATGCACGCGGCGCCTGGGACGGCGACGAGCGAGACGCTCACACCGATCCGGCAGATGCGGACAGCAGGCCTTGATCCAGGAAGGAAAGACATGACCACGAGTCAGGTGTCTCTCTGGCAACGCCAACCGCCGGGTGGAACGTCAAGCCGCGCCGCGACGCGGCCAACCGCCTGAAGCAGGCCGCGATCCGGCCGAGATCACGGCGAGACGGCCGAGATCACGCTGAAACCGCCGGGATCACGGAAAATCAGCCCTGGATCGCGGTGGTCGCGGTCCGGATCACGGTGATCGCCCTTCGGATCACGGTGATCCCCCACTGGATCACGGTGATCCCCCACTGGATCACGGTGATCCCCCACTGGATCACGGTGATCCCCCACTGGATCACGGTGATCCCCCACTGGATCACGGTGATCCCCGACCGGATCACGGCGATCCCCGACCGGATCACGGCGATCCCCGACCGGATAGCGGCTACGCGGCCGGGATAGCGACTACACGGCGGAGTTAGCGGCTGTCCGGCCGGGATTGCGGCTATGCGGCGTCTGGGCCGGCGGACGCCGGCGCGCTGTGGGCGCTCATCTGAATCCGTCGCAATTTGGGCCAAGAGGTCGAGACCAGCATCATCATCCCGCGTGGAGCGCGGCGGGTGGGCTGCCCGGGAGCCCCGGGAAACTCCACGCGGCGAAAGGCTTCTACCCGGTGAGCGAATACTCGAATCTGGGTTCCGTGGCGGACGTACGCCGAGGCTCGCCGGCCGGGATGTTCAGCCTGTTCCTCGGCATCCCGGCCTGCCAGGGGGCGTCGGGGTTGCCCCTGCCGGACATCGGTTCATCCGGCCCAACGGGCCGGGACACCCCAGCCCAGGGCCGAGGCCGCAGGCCGATGCCCTGGGTTAATCGGCCCCGCAGTCCTGCGGCCTGAAGGGCCGCCAGAACCTGAGCCGACTCCGGCAGAAACTCTCGCAGCCTTTCAGGCTGCGATGGATGATCGCCTTTCCTCCCCAGGGCATCGGCCTTCCGGCCTCAGCCCTAGGCTTGCAGCCCGCCCGCTGGGCCGGTCTTTCTGAGCCTCTGAGGCTCTATCTTCGCAACAGCCAAGACGAAATGCCCCGTCGAGTGTCACAGATGTACATATCGCCACAGGCCCGCATATTGACGAGAATACGAATGCCTCGTAACATCTTGAGCATAAATCGTATAGCAGGCTCGGCGGCGCTCTGAGAGCAGGCGCCAGCGGCAATACGGGAGAATGTGGGGAGACATCGAAGCACACTGTTGGCCGACATTGCAGGTAACTACCAAGGAATGCCTTGGAAACCCGAGCTACCACTTTGTACTTCCTCATCGCGACGGTCCTCCCCTGTGGGAGTCCATCCCTATATTGGCGGACATCGCCGTCGTCCCGACCGATCCGCTCACCTATCGCCCTTTTGGGCAAAACCCAGACAGGAGGAGTTACATGGTAGACTTCGTGCGTCTCTCGATGCCATCTCCATCGGCAAACGAAGGCTTGCTCGCCTCCGCAGCTGGGGAACTTCACGGTTCTCTATTGCGCAGACTCAAGGCTCTCCAAGTGCCAGGTAGCGAGATTGAAACCTCAGAAAAGATACTGCGCCACCTACAGACTACCGGAGCGCTCTCGCTGCCTGAAGCGGATCAAATCCTTAAGATCATTAGCCTCGTCGGCCGATCGGGTCGAGGAAATGTCGCGGAGATCGCCCGGCAAGTGGAGGCTATCTATCACTCCATACTGGATGACGCCAGCGCCAGTGCTGCTGCACTGGTCATCGTCGGCGTAGCAGCTAACAGTACGAGGACGGCCTCTAGCCAGGGAGGCGATCCCGATCTGCGGATTTCTTGGGGCGACATTGGAGGATGTATCGTAGGTGTTCTGATCGGGGGTATATGGGGCGGGATAATCGGAGGCGTGATAGGGTCGTCGGCTGATTGATAATCTAATCACCGCGGCCAACACGACCCCTCCACCGGACTGCTGTCGCAGCCGGTGAGGGGTTCCGTTATGCGATGGAAGACTACATTGGAGGTGACATCATGAAGTTCTGTGTGAGCCTATTCCTATCTCTCCCCCTGTATGGCGCTTTTTGCGGCTGTGGCGGAACTTCTGTTCAGCAGTATTTTCCCTTGAAAGAGGGAGCAAAGTGGAACTACTCCCTTGAGTTGCTTATGCCGTTCGGCAACGTGGTTAAGGGTGAGCTTGTTTCGAGGATAGACGGCATGGAGGAGGTCGGAGGCAAGGATTATTACAAGCTTGTATCGGTTTCGTCCGGTATTCCAGGGGCAGAACCTGAGTACCAGTTTATGCGAGTGGACGATAAAGGAGTCTACGCCATCGATAGCAAAAATAGGGACTTCGGCGAGTACCTGGTGGCTCCCGTGCCGTTTCAGGCTGGAGGTTCTTGGGAAGTGGTTAGCTCCAAGGGAAAGCAGACCTGTACCTTGGAGAGTTTTGAGCCTGCTGAAATGATAGAAGAAAAGTTTGACAATTGTGCTCGCATAAGTTGTAAGGGAGAGCTAAGCGAGGATGGAAGAAGCATGGATGTCGAAAGCACTACGCATCGTTGTCCAGGTATCGGGCTTGTCAAGGAAAATAGTAAATTTACTGTCGACTTCAACAGCATCAGTGCGACCCAAGCTTTGACGAAATATGAAGGATGATGGTAGCTGAAGCCGGGTATGCAGTATAGAATGAGAGGCATTGTCGGCATGAGAATATCGCACCGCATAATACGGCCCCTGCACCGGACTGCTAACGCAGCACGGTGAGGGGCGACAGCGTTGGGCGCCGAATCGACTGGATGGATGGTGAGTCATGAAATCAATAGACTGGGCCGCTGTAGGAGCTATCTGGACTGCCGTAGGAGCCTTAGCCTCGGGTGGTTGGGCTATTGATCGTCGCCTATTCGGTAGTACAGGCGAGTAGGGCTTTTAGAGCATCCGTAATCAGTCAGGTTTATGGGGAACTCCACCACGTTCACCACACATTTATTGAGAATCCCAAGCTCCGCCCTTACTTCTTCCACCGGGTACACATCGGACCAGATGACGAAGATTATATGCAAGCACGGGGAGTGGCCGAGATGTATTTGGACATATTCGAGCAAATTCTCATCATGCGTCCATATGCGCCGAGGAAGCTCCGGCCTTTCTTTGAAGCCTACATTCGTGAGATGCTATCGGGAAGTCCCTTTCTGCTAGAGTACCTAACTGAAACTGAAAACCAGAAGCTTCTATATCCTGAAAGGTTGGTCGAGATCGTGAGATTAGCTAATGCCCAAGAGAGCCAACGCCGGCTGCGAGAAGGAATTTCGGCGCCCAAGGGCCTCAAGCGGACGCCTGACGGCACCGTATCTGGACTCCTCGGTCAAGATGCGGATAGTCCCCGGGGGCCGGGGGGAAGATCCCGGAATCGTAAGAAGCTTTTGGAGGCTGAGGTGTAGTCTCCTTTCAGGCCGATTCTTTGAGAGTGATCATGGACGGTGATCGTACAAGACTGCAGCCGTATCTTCGGCCTCTTTGTGGAGCCAACGGGAGCTCCGGGCCATGATGGAATCCGCGCGTCGGGAGCCAACCGCTTATAGCCGGCCTCAAGGGGGCCAGGCGGCGTCTCGGCTTAATCCCAACGCCGGTCTTACCGATCATGCCATCCGTCGATCAGTCTCGTTGCAGTTCACGGAAGGGACCCTCTCTTCTCTTACCCAGAAGCCTTCTATCTTATGCAGCCAGAGCTTTGGATTGGTACGACGTTTCGTTGATCCACACAGCCCAGACGATCCTTGCGATTTTGTTGGCCAAGGCGACCGTGGCTTTGTTGCTGCCGCGCTTTCTCTGGACATGCAGTGCCCAGGACCGCAGCTGGTCAGGCTTTTCCAAATTCTTCGCAGCAATCAGGACTGTCCGCGCTCCGTGGATCAGGAGCATGCGCAGGTACGCATCGCCTCGCTTGCTGATCGCCCCGAGCCGGCGTGTTTGACCACTGGAGCGTTCTCTCGGCGTCAGACCGAGGAAGCTGGCGAAATGCCGGCTGCTGGGAAAGCGAAGAACCGAACCAACAAAGCCGACGAGCGCTGTCGCCGTAATCAGGCCAATTCCCGGGATCGAGAGCAGCCGCTGGATCACTGGGATCTGGGTGGCCAATACGCGCAGTTGGCACTCGGCAGCTTGGATGCGCTGTTCAAACTCACGGATCTCCAGGCAAGCCTCGGCAAGTGCCAGTCGGAGAGGATCGGGGATGGCGCACCCAGCGTCCTCAATCATTGCCCATACCTTGGGAACCACATGGTGAGCGCCCACTGGCAAGAGCAGTCCGAGCTCGCGAAGGATCCCGCGGACGAGATTGATCCGGGCCGTGCGGTCCGCGACCCAGGCAGAGCGCAACCGGTGCAAACCAGTCAGAGTCTGCTGGGCAACGGACTTGATGGGAACTGGGTGGATGTCCTCGTTCCTGTGAGCTTCGAGCAGGCCCTTGGCATCGCTGCTGTCGGTCTTGTTCCGTCTCACATAGCGTCGGACGTCACCTGGGGGCAAGAGCAGAACCTGGTGCCCGAGTTGCTGGATCTCGCGAGCCCAGAAGTGCGCTGTGCCACAGGCCTCGAGAAGGATGAGAGCGGGCTTGCGCTCGGCGAAGAAACGCAGGAAGCCCTTGCGGGTAATCCGGTGCGTCTCGGCCACCTTGCCTGGATGGTTAGAGACGGCGATCTGGAAGACGTTCTTTGCCAGGTCAACAGCGATCGTAGTAGACTTCATGGTGGGCTCCTCCTTTCGGTTGACACCAGCGACTATGGCACACCAGATGCCGGCCCGTCGCAGGAGGAGTCCATCCCATCACTTAGGCCGAGCACGTTCGGGCGTTGGTCGGTATGCACGCGAACGACAAGCTGAAGGAAGCCGCGTACTTCCTGGGCCTGCTGCGAGGGACGACGGACCGCGCCCAGTTTCGCTATCTGATGTCAGCATTCTTGGCGGCAGCTAGAAGTGTGACATTTTCACTTCAGAGCGACCTCAGGCATGTAGGCGTCGCTTTCGACGAGTGGTACTCCGAGGTCCAGCAGAGACTCAGAGACCACCCGATGGGGCCAACCATTAATCGCGTTCGCACGGTCTTTCAGAAGGAAGGCAACAAACTCTACTGCCGGACAACCTTTCAAGCACCGGATGGATCTGGTCCCATTCTTCGTCTCGATTACAGCCTGAGTCGGGTTCCGGTGACGTTTCGGGAAGTTGATTCCATTACGATCGAGTTTCGCGAGAATCGCCCGGAAGTGCGCGCCTCAGATGATATTGAGAAGGCCATCATGGACTGGCACTCGAAGAACATCGACGCGATAATTCATAATCTCTCGCAGAACACTCCTGGCGAGTGGGAGATCGCACTCACCCCCGACGCTCCGCGGGTTCCACCACGCATCCTCCTCGATGAACTTTCTTCATTCGTCGATCTTCTGGGCCAGGTTGTTGCGGAGGCTTCGGAAAGGTTCTCCCAACAACAGAGCGCCGACGCCTAACCCTTATGAGGCCCCCGGTCGTCAAGGCGTAAAGGCTCAGCAAGGGCGGTGATTTAATCGACCACCCAGGTGAGGATCTCGAGACGACGAAGATGCTCTCCTCTGCTTGGTTTCCAACTCGGTGCAGAGACCGTCTGCACCAAACATCTATTCAGGCTCAGCCGCCGTCGAGACGGCGGTGCAGAGTTGTAGCTCTGCGTCCTAGAAACTGTTTTGTGCCCTCATGCCGGCCCATTCAAAAAGTATTGCGGGCTCACGATCGTTCGACCACGTCCAGTTATGCGGCGGGCTCGGGGGAGGGGCAGAGCAGCCATCTTCATGTCTCAGGAGACTGATGTGATCGAGCCGTTTATCTTCTCCCGCGATCTTCGGCCTGTGGAGCCGGTAGCCTCCACAGGCCATGGGAGGGGGAAACCTCCGTTCACCAGCGAAAAGATCGGCGTCTCGATGGGTGCAAGAAGGGAAGCGAGAGAGGGTGTCCAATCCCAGCGACGGGCTGCCGGGCTTTGAAGCCATGGACCTCGGAGGCGCTCTGAGGCGCACGGACATGCCGGCTCGAAAGGTCCTCAGTAATGACGATGCTGTTGGGTGTACAATCTCATCGAGGCATCCTTTCTGGGTTTCCATTCCAGCAGCCTACCGTAGTGGTAGGCCGGAGGGGGCCTCAACCAGTATCCGAGGCTTGCAGCGGATGCCTGGCGGCCTCCCTGAAGCCCAGGAGCGTTGGGCCGTCATGCAAGTAGCCAAGAGGAAGAAAACGGATCAATGCGAATCAGCAGCATGGCTCTTCTTACAGTTCTGACTGCATCGCCAGTCCTCGCCCAGGCCCAAGCCCGACAGGCTACCCCGGAGGACCTGGGCAAAGAACCCGATGTCACCGAGGAAGTCAGTGACCCGATGCTGCTGGAGATCAGCCTAGGGGGCGACGGAGTGAATGGATGAGGTGCACTCACGAGCCCAAATGGAGAACAGAATGAAGATTGAGATCGTCTACTGCCCTATATGACAGGGCAACAAGGCCAAGGCCACGAGTCTCGTGGCCCTTATCAAGAAGCAGCTCAACGTTGACGCCGTCACAAGACCTGGCAGGACAGGTCAGTTCGAGGTGATCGTCGACGGTCAGAGAATCGCCGAGCGCGGCGGAAACTGGTTCTCTCGGAGATTCGGGGCTGGGTATCCCGATCTCGAGTCCCTTGTCGAGCAGCTCAAGACGCTTCGGACGAGCGGCGCGAGTCCGTAGTCGTCCGCCAGGACGGTCGGGCCGCCAGAACCTGAGCCGACTCCGGCAGAAACTCTCGCAGCCTTTCAGGCTGCGGTGGTTGATCGCCTTTTCTCCCCAGGGCATCGGCCTGCGGTCTCAGCCCTGGGCTAAGGTCTGCCGGCCCGTTGGGCCGGAGGAGGACCGAAGCTTCAACGCCGCAACGACGGCCACCGCGCGGAGTAGAATCCTCGGACTTCGATCCAGGAGGAATCCAGATGAGTGAGAAGCTGAGCCGTCGAGAGCTCCTTCGCGCCGGCGCCGCGGCTGGCCTGGCTACGGCGGCACCCCGGTTGGCGTTCGGCCAGGCCCCGGCGGTCCGGACGTCGCGGAGCGGCCTCGAGCCTGTCGTTATCGCGTCGGACAACGGCAACGTCGCCAAAAACGGTGGCGATGTCACCTGCGTGCAGAAGGCCTTCTCCCTCATGACCGAGGGATCGGACGTCCTGGACGCACTCATCGCGGGCGTGAACATCGTGGAGTTCGATCCCAAGGACACCAGCGTCGGCTATGGCGGTTTGCCTAATGCGGACGGCGTGGTCCAGCTCGACGCTTCGTGCATGCACGGTCCGGCCAGGCGGGCCGGAGCCGTGGCGGCTCTCGAAGGGGTGCGTACCCCGTCCCTCGTGGCCAAGGCGGTTCTGGAGACGACGGACCATCACCTGCTGGTGGGCCGCGATGCCCAGACCTTCGCCCGCAACATGGGTTTCCAGGTCGAGGACGATCTGAACACCGAGGAATCGCGCCGCCTCTGGCTCGAATGGAAGCGGCGGACCGATCCGCAGCATTACCTCGATCCCAAGAAGCGCGCCGAGGCGGGCTATCAGACGGGCCTGCAGATGGCCCGCGAGGGGCTCATCCATCCCAATCACCTCTGGGGTACGATCAACTGCAACGGCATCAATGCCAAGGGCGAGATCGCCGGGGTCACCACCACGAGCGGCCTGGCCTGGAAGATCCCCGGCCGCATCGGCGACTCCCCCATCCTCGGCGCGGGCCTCTATGTGGACGGCGCGGTCGGCGCCGCGGGCTCCACCGGGCGCGGTGAAGCGAATCTGTACAACCTGTCATCGTTCCTGATCGTCGAAGCGCTGCGCAACGGCGCGAGCCCCAAGGACGCCGGCATGGCCGCTCTCCGCCGTGTGGTGGCGAACACCGTCGAGAAGCGGCTGCTCAATGACCGAGGACTGCCCGCGTTCGGGCTGACCTTCTATGTGCTGAATGCCCAGGGCGAGCACGCGGGGGTGTCTCTATACCCGGACACCTACGCGTTCTGCTCAAAGGATGGGCCGCAGAGCGTGGCGACCGAGGCGCTGTACGAAGGGCGGCCGTGAGAGAGGCGGCGCTCGGCCGCTTCGACCGCGCGGTCCGCGCCGTTAAAGCGGCCGAAGAGCCGCGGCCAGGAGATTGAAAGGACAGCAAATGCACCAGGGATCTCAAGGGCGCGGCTCACCCTGGTGCAAACCGGCTCGGCCCCCACCCGCGTATAGAGCGACAAAGGACCTGACCGGCCGCATCTCCGGCCGGTTCGACGCACCAGCTGCACAGTCGCCGCCGGGTGCCGTCGATCGCTACCAACATGGCACTTACACGTGGATGGATCACTCGGACGTCCTGCGTCCTGGCCCTTGGTGTGGCCGCCGTTCTCGGGCATCGCTGGCTCGCGGTGGGCTGGAACGCGTGGCACTACCCCACGGCGGCAGCTTCGGCCCGTACCCAGGTGGTCGTGAACGGGGGCCATGCGTACCTGGCGGCCGGCGCCAAGGGGATCGAGGTGATCGATCTTGCCACGCAAACGCGATCGATTCTCTTGCCGCCTGAGGCGCCGGCGGACCGGATCGACGATCTCGCCGTCGCCGATGGTTGGCTGTTCGCTCTGGATGCTACGCCGCCAGGTCATTTGATGACGTATTCGTTGGCCGATCCGGGCCGGCCCTCCCCGTCTGGAGTGATCGTGCCGGTGCCGGTCGGGCCGTTCTCGGGTGTTTCGGCGGCCGCGGGTCTGGTGGCCGTGTCCGGCGGTACCTCGGAGCTGACGTTGCGCGCCTATGACCGCGCGGGCCGCTTCGGGACGGAGGTGGCCACCGCGGATTTCGGCCGCGGGCAACCGGATATCGCCTTGCGTCCGGATGGACGGATGGCGGTGATCTCGACACATCTGTACGGCCCGGAGTTCGCTGTCACCTTTGCCGGGATTCGACGCCAGCCGCTGGGCTGGGAGATGCTCGGCCAGCTCGAATTGAAAGATGCCGGTTTCACCACGGGGGGTTTCAAACCAGCGCATTTCCCGTTGGTGGCAATCTGGCGCGGTGACCGCGTGTATCTGGCGGATGGTGGCGGCCTGGGCGTGGTTGACGTCTCTGATCCGAGACAACCGCGCCTGCTGGTGCGGGACCGGCAGCCACAGCCTGCGATGGACGTGGTGGTTGCCGGAGACGATCTCGACGTCCTTCGCGCCGGCCCTCAGCCGGCGGTGTTCCGCTACCGCCTGGATCGCTCCGGCCTGCCCAGGCCGGCCGGGAGCTCAAGCCTCCCCGCCGGCAGTCACCCGGCGGCGATCGCACGCAATGGCATGAATGCATTGATCACTCAGCACGACCGCGGGTGGCAGAGCGTGCCGCCGGGCAAGTTTTCACCGCTTCTCCCCAACCAACCCTGATGTATCAACCCAAAGGAGCAACTCGATGCAACTGCAGACCAAACGACTGACCGTGATGGCGCTGGCCATTCTGGGCCTCAGCGCCTGCAAGCAGCAGACCTCTGGCAATGAGGCCGCCGCCCTGCCCGCCGCAAGCACCGAGGCTGCCGCGGTCGCCGCTGCCGCCACGCCGCAGGCCGGCCCGGCCAAGTACCGCGTTGAATTCACACCCTTGTGGACCAAGGACAATTTTCCATTCGAATATCCCGATACCTCGCTGATTCACAAGCCGCACTTCTCCGGCCTGATCGGCACGGCGCACAATACCAACTTCCACCTCTTCATGGACGGCCAGACGCCGAGCCCGGGCATCGAGCGGTTGTCGGAGATGGGCAAGCACGATCCGCTGGATGCGGAGATCAACAGTGCCATCGCCGCCGGCAATGCGCTGGCGCTGTCGGAGTCGGAGCCGCTGAAAGACTTCTCGCAGACCGCCACGGCGGAGGTGGCGGTGGATGATGCCCATCCGATGGTGTCCCTGGTGGCCATGATCGCTCCCAGCCCGGACTGGTTCGCCGCGGTGTCCGACGTCAACCTGATGGAGAACGGCGCCTGGGTGGCCAGCAAGACCGTGGACGCGGAGGCCTGGGATTCGGGGGGTGACGACGGGACGACCTACCTGGCCGATGACAAGGACACAGATCCCAAGAAGCCCACCAGCCTCAACAAGGGCCCGCACTTCATGAAGGATGGCAAGACCATGCCGGTTGGCCGCATCACCTTCACCCGCATCTGAAGTCCCTCTCTCCACGCGCCCCCCGCCCTCCCGGGCGAGGGGGCCGCCATGCCACGGGAGGTATGTTCGCGGTGTGCGAGTCAATCCTTTGACAAGTGAGAAGCGATCCATTCCTCGACAGGCACGCTCCGGTCGTACACCACGGGCCGCTCGTCGGAGGCCGGATGCTCGAAGCTGCAAGCATGCATCTCGAACACGTCGGAACGGATTGGATGACGCTGGGCGGAGGCGTCATTCCGGGCCATCGCGCTGTAGATCACTGGCAGTGGCATCGCGACGTAGATCAGGATGAACTGCGCCGCGTGGCGTTCTGCCACGGCAGCGTACCTCGCACGCAGCCATCGGAAGCAGAGCGTATCGTCGAGCACGACATCGATGCCCGCATCGAGGAGCGCTCCCGCACGCTCGATGGCAATAGCACTGGTTTTTTCCCATTCGTCAGCGGCAATGCCTTCGCCACCGCGAAGCCCCCGCTCCTCGTTGATGTCATCCAGGCCGATGTACTCCGCACCAGCAAGCCGGGCAATCGCTCTGGCGAGCGTTGTCTTGCCGCTGAAAGAAAGCCCACACATCGCGAAAAGTCTGGTCATCTGTCACTGCAGCCTGCCACGTAAGACGGTTCCTGTCTTCCAGTCGCGTGCTATGACCTCTCCTCCATCGAGCGCCGCAACCTCCAGCGGCTTCCGTCCGAGCTTCGCTGTGCGTTGAATCTCGAGTGTAGAGGTGTCGATCTCTATGACATCACCACTGAAGGGGCGGGCGACAACACAGCTATTTTCGTCGGCCGTGAACGAAAAGTCTCCAATGAACTGCAAGCTGCCACTCGCGGCGCCTTGCAGGCACGCACTCCTTATGACCCGCCAGTCCTTTTTGTTGATTACGACCACCGTATCATAATCGGTCGCCCAGACCTCTTGGGCCGATCGTCTAAAATAAGCCCAGGAGTCTTCTTCCAGGTCTCGGGATCGCCGAGGAGTGTCCGCTCACCACTTGTAACTGTGGCGCGCGCAAGGATCTGCTTAGGATCGGAGAACGAGTGGATGGTCAGCTCAAACCGCTCGCCACCGAAATGATGGCCCACGGCGAAGCGGTCTGATCCGCAGGAGTGAAGGGACAGGTACCGAGCGCCGTTGCCGAGGGGGATGCGCTTGGAAGCGGCAGCCGGCACGTCATATCGCCAGAGCGCATCGTGGTCCACCCAGCCCATTGAGGAGACGAGAACGGTTCGCTCAGGGTTCGAGATCATGGTGGAGCACACCCGCCCCGCTCCCGGATCACTTCCGCCGTTCGAGGAAGATCCGCACAATGCGGTGGATCAGGGCGGCGTCGCCGGCCGTGTCGGGGCCGAAGGCGATCCCGACGGAGGTCTTCTCTTTCCAGGTGACCACGCCGATGACCCGGAGGACGGGCGGCTCCCCGGGGACGGCCAGGCTGAAGCGGACCGGCTGATGGATCTGCCAGGAGGCGGGCCCTCCAGAGAGGCCGATCCCTCCCAGGGAGAGGTTCTCCAGGATGACATCGAGCGATGCGCCGTCGTCCAGGAGGATGCAGGCCGGGGCGCCGATGTGGATCCGGACGTCCCGCTGACCGGCGAGGCCCAGGAGGGCTGAGACGTTCATGCCATGCCGTCGGATGACCTCGGCCCGGAACTTGAGCTCCAGTATGGGGTTGTCGGCGAGGAGCGAGATCAGGTCGTCCTTCTCGATGCGCAGCAGGACGGTGGGCAGGGCGGTCCGCGCCGAGGCGATCCGCCGCGCTTTGTCGTTGAGCAGCCCCATCTCACCGAAGAATCCGCCGGCTTCCAGGCGCGCCAGTACCTGGAGCGGCTTCCCCTTTTCCTCGCGGAAGACGGTGACCAGGCCCTCCCGGACCAGGTAGAAGGCGTCGACCGGGTCCCCCTCCCGGAAGATGACCTGCCGGCTGGGGACCGGCTCCTCCCGGGCGATCTCTTCGAGACGCTGGAGCTGGGCAGGTTCCAGGTCTCGAAACAGGCTGATGCTGCGCAAGAAGTCTCTGAGCAAGCGGCCTCCGGTTGACACTATGCTTTCAAGAAGTCCGACGTATTGTGTGGCCTCTCGGCTTTACGGGCAAGCCTGGGACGCTTCTACCCTCCCTTGGCCTGCCTCCCTCTGGCTTTCCGCTTTGAGTGACGGCGCCCCTCTCGTCGATCTGTGACATACTAAAGAAGTCTGTGTTACAGCGACTTCCCAGGTCGCCGGAGGCGGTTGGATGACCGAACAGGTCGCCGGCTCGTCCGCGGCTGCTGGCGCGCGCGAGCCCTCCGAGGCCGAAACGGCCAGCTCGGCTCTCGTCGAGCAGGCGATCCGCCGGTTTCAGGAAGGCCAAGACCGCCAAGTAGCCTTCCGCTTCCTCTATGAAACGTACTTCCGCGCCATCGAGCGCTTCTTCGCCCGCAAGGGCCTGCCGCCGGAGGACTGCCTCGATCTAACCCAGGAGACGTTCCTTGGGATTTACAAGGGGTTGAACGGCTACGAGCATCGTCAGCGCTTCTCCGCCTGGCTGTATCGGGTCGCCACGACGACGTTCCTGAAGCGGCGGCGGACGGCCGCGACGGCGAAGCGAGCGATGGTGGAGGTGTCACGCGACGGCATGGAAGACTCCGAGGCAACACTGGCTGTGCCGGGCCGTCAGCTCGACGGCCTGCTCGACGAGGAGCGGTGGCGCGCCTTGCGGGCCGCGGTGGCCGAGCTGCCGGACCAGATGCGCGATTGCCTGACGCTGCGCCTCTACCACCAGCTTTCGTACAACGAGATCGCGGTGATCAAGAAGATATCGGTCGAGACGGTGAAGGCCCATCTCCTCCGCGCCCGTAAGAAGCTCCAGGAGAAGCTGGCCGGCTTCGCCCTCGGGGATTTGGAGGTCTGAACACCCATGACCGGACCAGCGCCACCCACAGACCGTGACGCCCTGATCGCCGCCCTCGCCGAGCAGGCCCGGAGCGATGCCCCCGGGATGCCCGAGCTGGAGCCGGAGGAGCTCCTGGACTATCTGGCCGGCCGCCTCGCTCCGGAGGACGAGCAACGGATCGCCCGGCGGCTCGCCGCTGATCCCGCCGCCGCCCGCGCTCTCCTCGATCTCGCAGAGCTCGAAGCCGCCGGCGCCGCAGCGGGAGAACGCCCGGCCGAGCTGGCGACGCGGGCCGGCTGGCGCGACTTCCAGGCGCGGTTGTCGGACCATACGCCCCCGCCGCGCCTCTTCCCGGTCTGGATCTCGGCGATCGCCGCCTCGCTGCTGCTGGCAACGCTGGGGCTCTGGTGGCTCCGGGGCGAGTTGCACCGCCCGATCGCGAACTTGGCGAGCTTGGAGCTTCCCTCCGGCAGCCGCGCGGCCCGCGAGCCGGTCCTCGCGATCCCGCCCGGCGCGCCGCTCCGCCTGGTGCTCGCGCCGGCCGAGCGCTGCCGCACCTATACCGCCGAGGTGGAGGGACTGCGGAGCCGGGAACGCCAGCCGATCGAGGGGCTGAAGCGCGACGAGCTCGGGAGGCTCACCATGCTGCTGCGACTGGAGCCGGGATCGTACGGGCTGCGGCTGTCGGGGTGTGAGCCGCGGCGGGTGTTGGAGGAGCATCGGTTTCGGATTACGGCGGAAGGCGGGTGAGGTCCAAGCTCGCCTGCGCCGCCGTGCTCCTCCTCGCCGCCTGCCGCGAGCCGCCCCACGAGTGGCCTTCGGGCGAGCTGCGGTCCGGCGGCCGTCTGGTCGCGGCGACGCTCGCTGCCGGAGAGGTCCACCGCTATCGGCTGCCGCTCGAGAACGGGTACCTGCTCCGCCTGGTGGTGGACCAGCAGGGGATCGATGCGGTCGTCGCTCTCGAAGACCCGACCGGTGCCCGCATCCTCGAAGCCGACCGGCTGATCAACGACCGCGGGCCGGAGCTGGTGCTCGCGGTCATCGATCAGCCCGGCGACTACAGCCTCGTCGTCCGTGGCCTGGAAGAGGGCGGCCCCGGTCGTTATTCAGCCTACCTCGAAGCGCTGCGGCTGGCGTCGGCGGCCGACCGGCGCTCCGCCGCTGCCTACCGGAGCTTCACCAGGGCCGACAAGCTGGAAGGCGACGAGGCGATGGAGAGCCGCACGCGGGCGCTCGCCACCTGGCGGGAGCTGGGCGAGGTAGCCCTGCAGGCGGAAGCTCTCCAGAGCCTTGCGAGGCAGCGCTTCTACCGCCGGGAGTACCAGCCGGCGGCCGAGCTGTACGGCGAGGCGGCCACCGCCTTCGCCCGCGCCGGGGATCGCCGCTGGGAGGCGATTGTCCGCAACGAGCGGGGGGTCTGCCTCGTGGAGCTGGGCGCCGTCCAGGAGGCGGCCGATCAATATGCCCTCGCCCTCTCCCTCGCGCGGCAGATGGGTGACCGTTTGACTCAGGCCAGGGCCCTCCATGGTCTGGGTCAGGCCCTCCAGAACCAGGGAGAGCCGCAACGCGCCCTCGATCGGTACCGCGAGGCCCTGACCCTGTGGCCACCGGGCGAGCCGATGAGGTCCAACACCCTGCACCAGCTCGGTGTCCTCTACGCCCGTTATCTGCACGATGAGCGCCGCGGCGGCGAGCTTCTCCTGCAGGCACTGGACGCCTGGGGGCCGGAACAGGAGCGCTACAAGGCCGGCACCTTGAGCCAGCTCGGCCGGCTCGCCTATGAACAAGGCCGGCTCGACGAGGCGCGCCGATACTACGAGGAGGCGCTGGAGCTGCGGCGAGAGAGCGACCGTTGCGGCAGCGCCGTCTTCCTCGCGCGCCTCGCCCTGGTGGAGGCGGGGCAGAGAGCGCTGGCGGCCGCCGATGCGCGCAGGGCCGAGGCGCTACGGATCGTCGCGACGGCGGCCTGCCCCAAATCCGAGCCCACGGTCCACCTCCTCGGCGCCGATCTCGCCGAGAAGCGCGGCGATCCCGTTGCCGCCAGGGCGGGATACCGCCGCGCGGAGGCGCTGTTCGCCGTGCTGGGCGACCGGATGCTCCTGGCCGAAAGCCTGGCGGGCGTCGCGCGCAGCGCGCGCTCCCTGGGCGACCGCCAGGAAGCCCGCGCGGCGAGCCGACGCGCCCTCGACATCATCGAAGGAGTCCGGCCGACGGTGCTCTCCGACGACCTCCGCACTTCCTTCTTCTCCGGCGCGCGCCAGACCTTCGACTTCCAGATCGATCTGCTGCTGGAGCTGGGCGCCGCGGAAGAGGCCTGGGTCACCGCCGAAGAGGCGCGGGCGCGGGTGCTCCAGGACCTCCTGGCCGAAGCCGGCGCCGGCCTGCGGCGGGACGCCGCTCCCGAGCTGTTGGCGCGGGAGCGGGCGCTGCAGCGGCAGCTCAACGCTCTGGAGTCGCAGCGGCTCAAGGCGAGCGAGGCCCGGCCGGAGAAGCTCCAGTCGCTGCGGCAGGCCATCGCCGCCAAGGTCGAGGAGCTGGAGTCTCTGCGCGGCGAGATCCGCCGCCGGCCCCCTCGCTACTCCCTCGCCCGGCCCGAGCCGGTCTCCCTCGCCGCGACCCGGCGAGATCTGCTGGACGACGACACCGTGCTGCTGGAGTACCGGCTCGGCGAGACGGGGAGCACCGTCTGGGCGGTGACCCGCGACGCGCTCACCGCCGCCCGCCTGCCGCCGCGTGGCGAGATCGAGCCCATGGTCCGCGAGGCCGTGCACGGATTGCGGAGCCTCGACTGGCCCGGCCACAATCCGCCGACCCTGTGCGACTTGAGCCGGATGCTCCTGGCGCCGGTGGCACAGGAGCTCGGACGCCGGCGCCTGGTGGTGGTCGCCAGCGGCGCTCTGGAGACCCTCCCCTTCGCGGCCCTGCCCCTGCCGACAGACGCCGCCGCCTGCCCGGCGGCGCCTGTCCTGGTAGACACCCACGAGATCGTCTCTCTCCCCTCCGTGGCGACGCTCCTCACTCAGCGGCGCCTGCTGGCCGGGCGGCGGCCAGCTCCGGGCTGGCTGGCCGTGGTGGCTGATCCCGCCTACGGCTCCGCCTACCGCCGCCTCCCGGGCTCGGCGCAGGAGGCGGAGGCTCTCGTCGCCGGGCGGCCCGCCGGCAAGATCTTGCAGGCCACCGGCGTCGCCGCGTCCCGGCAGACCGTGACCGGCGGCGCCCTCCGCGGCTTCCGCATCCTCCATTTCGCCGCCCACGGCGTCCTCGCCGAGCAGCCGCAGCTCTCCGCGCTCGACCTCGCGGAGCGCGATGCCGCGGGGCGGCCGGTGCCTGGCACCTTGCCCGCCCACGAGATCTACGACCTCGACCTGCCGGCGGAGCTCGTGGTGCTCTCCGCCTGCGAGACCGCGCGCGGCCGTGAGATGCCCAACGAAGGCCTGGTCAGCGGATTGCCCCGGGCCTTCCTGTATGCCGGCGCGGCCCGGGTGCTGGTGAGCCTCTGGGACGTCGAGGACCGGAGCACCCGCGACCTGATGGTCCTCTTCTACCGGGGCCTCCTCGACCGCGCCCTCCCTCCGGCCCAGGCGCTCCAGGAGGCGCAGCGCACCCTCCGCCAGGCGGGTCGCCGTCCCAACCAATGGGCCGGCTTCGTCCTCCTGGGCGACTGGAGGCCGCTACCCCCCTTCGCCGACTGAAGCCACTGCCTGGGAGCACCCTTCCCGCCGGGAACGGGATTGTGAGGAACGGTCGCTCGGAAGCGACAAAGGAGGGAGATTGCCATGAACCGCTGCCTTCACGTCACGATGCACGACAACGCCGGAGCTCTGTCCCGTGGCGCGACGGCTCCCCTCCCCGGACGGGGGAGCACCGATCCGGGATCGAGCAACGTGATATCGCCTGTCGACGATCCAGGATCGAGCAACGTCATCGCATCCGTGGACGATCCGAGCAGCGGGACCCGATTCCCCTCGGCGGCGCCGCCGGGAACCGCCGCGCCGCGCTCTCTGGTCGTGCCGCGGGACTCCAGCGGCTTCATCATCGTGCGGATGGTCCGGGGCATCGAGCACCCGCAGGCCATCAGCCTGTGGCAGCTCGCCAGGCTCCATGTCCCGAGGCTCGCCGGTCTCAGAGCCGCGCTGGAGATTCCAGACGAGGCGGAGACGGCCGGACAGAGGCGCCGGAGCCGCGCGAGGAAGCCGCGCCATTTTGCCTCCCATCCCCTCGTCGATCTCCCGGGAATGGCCCGCGTGGACGCGCTCGAGCGAATCCGCCACCTGGAGAAGCAGGCTGTGGCGAGCCCCTTCCCGCCGCGCCACAGTCTCACCCTGTACTGGCGGCTCGACCTGCGGCAGAGCTCCGGTCTCATCGAGGAGGTGGTGGAGCGGCTCAGCCGGCTGGCCGAGGTGGACCTGGCGTACCGCGAGTGGACGGCCACCGATCCCCAGACCCCCGCGGCGGACGGCGTCGATTTCGCCGAGGACCAGGGCTACCTCGCCGACGCCCCGGTGGGTATCGGCGCGTCCTGGGCGTCGCAGTACCTCCCCGCCGAGCCCTCCTCCAAATTCATCCTCTGCGATCTCGAGCAAGGCTGGAACCTCGGCCACGACGATCTCAAGGACTCGCAGAACCGGCCTCTGCTGGCCGCCCCCCTCTTCGGCGACAACCGGGTTGTCGACGAGCCCGGCTCCGGCCACCACGGCACCGCCGTCCTCGGCCAGTTGGTGGCGGCGGGCAGAAGCGCCATCGGCGTCAAGGGGGCCGCCACCAGTCTCGGCCGGCTCGTCCTCGCTTCGCACTACAAGGCCAGGGAGAGCGGCCGGGAGCTCGGCGGCACCAACGGCCATGTGGCGGAGGCCATCGTCCAGGCGCTCGCGGCGCCCACACCGCTCGCGGCCGGCGACGTCCTGCTCCTCGAGGTGCAGCGCAGACTCCTGCCCACGGAGGTCGACGAGGCCGACTTCGATGCCATCCGTCTCGCCTCGGGCCTGGGCGTCATCGTCATCGAGGCGGCCGGCAACGGCGGCTTCGACCTCGACCTCTCCAGCGAGTTGGACATCCGCCGGAGCCTCCGCCGCGGCGCTCCCGATTTCCTCGACTCGGGAGCGATCCTCGTCGGGGCCGCACGGGCCGGCCTCACCCACGACCGCGCACCTTTCTCCAACTACGGCTCGCGCCTCGACTGCTTCAGCTGGGGAGAGAGCGTGACCACCTGCGGCTTCGGCGACCTCGCCGGGACGGGAGACACCAATTCCTACACCAACCACTTCTCCGGCACCTCCAGCGCCGTACCGATCATCGCCGGCGCCGCGGCCCTGCTGCAGAGACTGTACGAGGCGCACGCCGGCGTCCGGCTGGGGCCGCAGGCGATGCGTGCGTTCCTCTCCGATGCCGCCACCGGCACGCGCCAGGGTCCCAACGTCGCCGGGCACATCGGCGTCATGCCCGACCTCGAGGCCATCGTTCGCGAACAGTTGCAGGTCGTGCCGGACATCTACCTGCGGCGCTCGATCGGCGACAACGGCTCGGCCGCCGGGCCGCAGGACGAGATCAGCTCCAGCCCGGACCTCCTCGTCTCGCGGGGCGGGATCATCGAGACGAGCAACCGGTTCGGCGAGGGCACGCTACGCGAGAACCTCCCGGCGCCGGGAGATCTGTATACGGGATCGAAGGACGAAATCTACGTCCGGCTGCGCAACCGTGGGATTGGTTCTGGAGAGGTCCACGTCCGGCTCTTCGCCAGCCCCGCCGCCACCCTCATCACCTCGGAGCGCTGGATCCCCATCGGCGGCCTCGACTTGAGGGCCGTCCCGCAAGGCGACACCCTGGTCGTGGCCGGGCCCGTCGTGCCCGCCCCCGCGCTGACCTGTCCGCCGGGCACTCTCTGGAGCTTCCTCGCGATCCTCTCCCGGCCTGGCGAGACCGGCGACCCTCAGGCGGTCGGCCTGCCCCCCGGTCCGCCGTACTTCGACTGGACGGAATACCGCGCCTTCCTACGGCAGCCGGGGGTGGCCTGGCGCAACACCCACCGCGTCGCGGCGACGCGCTCCACGGCTCTGACCTTCCGGATCGCCGGCACCCCGGACCGGGACCGCCATTTCGACTTCGAGGTGATCCAGCGCCTGCCGGACGGCGCGACGGTCGCGCTCACCGTGGGCGAAGCCCTGGCCGCCAAGCTCCGCCAACGCCAGCCGTGGCTCGACGGAGACAGCGGACCGCGGATCTCCCTGCCGAAGCGGCCGCGGGCGGCGATCCGCGGCGTGCAGCTCGCTGCGGGCGCCTACGCCGAAGCCACGTTCACGGTCGACGCCGGAGGATCTGTCCTGACCGCCGGCCACAGCCTCGCCCTGCGCCAGCTCTGGCGCGGCGAGGAGGTCGGGCGCATCACGTGGTTTTTCGGGCCGCATCTGTAACCTTCCTCTCTCCAGCTCCAACTCGCTCCACACGGCGGCCGGCCCTTTCCGGGCCGGCCGCTTTTTTCTTTCGGATCGTTCACCGCGCATGAAACATTTCGGACGAAAAGGGATTGAACAGAGTTGAAGCGGAGATCTCGGGTCGAATCCGAGCTCTCGTTTGAAAAATCCCGATTTAAGGAGAGAGACATGACCACGAAGCTAGATCTCGAGAAGCAGCTTGAGGCAAACCTGGGTTACCCGCTCGACGAGGACGCACTGAAGACTATCCCGCTCATCCTGTCGGTTGCCGTATCCACGCTCTCGACGGGCTCCACGACCCGGAGACATCTCATTGCAGCATTGCCAAACATATGTCAGCCGAACCTTGTGCTGGACGTAAGCGGTGTTGCGAGAACCGGAAGTAACGGACAAAGCCTGTTTCGATTGGACCAGTTCATCTGCCCCACCAACGAGACGTTTCTCCAACCTATCAATGTCGTTGCAACGCCTCTGTCTTCCGCGCCATTCTTTCTTACCGTTGGCCATTCCCTTATTAACAACGGAGCGGATGTAGAGATAAAGGTCTTGGCGTGGGACGCCAGCGGAGTCGCCGCATCAAATGTTTCTTTCAACTGGCAATGTCGAGTTGCGCTTCAACCCGGCAACACAGGGAAAGCGTAAACCCCGGAATGCCTGACCTAAAGAAAGAGAGTGAGACATGCGACATATCACGACACTTGGTTCACGGCTCGGGCTGGCGCTGACGGGCAGTACTTCGAAGGCCGAGGCACATCGTGGACGCGCCGCTAACGCCAACGCTGGAGATTCGGCACTGACCGCCGGCCACAGTCTCGCCCTGCGCCAGCTCTGGCGCGGCGAGGAGGTCGGGCGCATCACGTGGTTTTTCGGGCCGCATCTGTAAACCTTTTCCGAGGGAACGGATTGAAGACTGGTGATGGTAGACCGGAATAGACCGAGCGCTACCTGGTCAGCAAAAGGAGTTGGCACCATGGCGACCGATTTCACTGTCATTCTTTCCGTAAGAAACCACTATGGAGATGAAGCAGGTACCTTTACCGATGTAGATCGCGACGCGCTCTTCGTGGGGCCGACAAGGTCCCCCTACCGGTTCGACTGCCCAAACGTTGATCCAAACCAAATTGCCTTCTTGATGTTTCAATCCCGCGACGTGGACTCACAGCAAAATATATTTCAAATCAATGGGGTGGGTGTGTTTGGCGGACTACCGGCAAGCCCCAGCAACGATGCATGGAATGGCAACATCCTGCTCGTAGAGCCCCGTCACCGCCTGAAAGCGACGGGCAACGAGCTGCACGTCGAGGCCCGCAATACGAGTGGCGGGGGTGGCGGCAACATCGATGACTTCATCATCGACAATGTGGTCATCATGTATAAGACCAGGGCATCAACCACCACCATCACGCAAGGGTTGGAATAGCGCGCGGCAGCTCGGTCCCCTACTCCCCGAGCTCCCTGACCAGCGCCTCCAGCTTGCCGTGCTCGGCGGGATCGTTCTCCAGGGTGAGGGCGCCACTGCCACCCGGGTCCGACCGGGAAAGCCTGGGGTCCCCACCCCAGGCTTTATCATGCCGGCCCTTCGGGACTGGCTCCCTCGACGACGGGTGCCGCCTGGGCAAGAACCACTGTTCCGATCCGACAACGGTCCGGCCGGCGCGGGAGCGAGCCCCGAAGGGGTGGCATCTTAAAGCCTGGGGTGGGGACCCCAGGCCCACGTGCCGGCACTTCAACGGAGCGTCGATGCACGACCCGACTCCCCTCGTGGTATCCTAACGCGACAATTTGCTTCCCGACAGATACGCGGAGGGGCCATGGCGACATCGTTCTCCAATCTTCTGGCGCACGTCGTATTCAGCACGAAACACCGAAACCCCTGGATACTCAGGGAGCGACAGAAGGACCTTTACGGCTTCATGGGTGGCGTGATCCAGGAAGAACGGGGCATTCTCCTGGAGGCGGGCGGGATGCCTGACCATGTCCATCTGCTGGTCAAGCTCCCCACCTATGTTCCCGTTGCCCGGCTCGTCCGCAGGATCAAAAGCAACTCGTCGCGCTGGATGAACGAGAACCGCTATCACAACCGGCGAACCCGCTTTGCCTGGCAGGTGGGATACGGAGCGTTTTCCGTCAGCCAATCCCGAGCGAAAGATGTGCGCCTCTACATCCAACGCCAGGAGGAGCGCCACGCGAAGGTTTCCTATGGTCAAGAGCTCGTGACGCTCCTGCGCCGGCATGGGATCGAATACGACGAACGGTTTCTGCTGGGGTGAATGGTTGCCCCGTCGAGGCGAGACAGGAGGACCGTCGCGCGGTAGGTGCGCACCACAAATCCGTGGATCAGACGGGCATCGAGAGGCCGAAATGACATCGAAGCCTGGGGTCCCCACCCCAGGCTTTATCATGCCGGCCCTTCGGGACTGGCTCCCTCGACGACGGGTGCCGCAGGGCAAGAACCAATGTTCCGATCCGATAACGGTCCGGCCGGCGCGGGAGCGAGCCCCCGAAGGGGTCGGCATCTTAAAGCCTGGGGTGGGGACCCCAGGCCCACGACATTTCTTGTGAGCCCCGGACGGACGTTGCGCCAGGCCCCCCTACCCCCCAAGCTCCCGCACCAGCGCCTCCAGCTTGCCGCGCTCGGCGGGGTCGATCTCCAGGGTGAGGGCGCGGCGGAAGCAGCGGACGGCGCCTTCGTCGTCTTCCAGATCCAGGTAGATCGCGCCGGCCGCCTTCCAGGCGTCGAGACGGTTCGGCTGGATCTGGAGCAGCCTCTCGTAGAGCTGGACGGCCTCGCGCGGCTGCCCGAGGCGGTAGGCAGCGTGGGCGGCGTTCTCCAGGGGAGTTGGATCGAGCGGGTTGCGCCGCGCCGATTCGCGGAAGTCGCGCAGGGCGTCGGCGAGCCGCCCCATCTCGGCGAGGACGTTGCCGCGCTCTTCGAAGACCTGCTCGCCGTGGGCGCCCGCGGCCAGGGTGGTGTCGAGCACTCGCAGGGCCTCTTCCTTCAGCCCTCGCTCGCGCAGGAGCCGCGCCAGGTTCGCGGCCGCCTCGTCCAGGGTCGGATCGAGGGCCAGGGCGCGGCGGTACTCCTTCTCCGCTTCGGCGCGGCGCCCCAGCTTGGCGAGGCAGCCGGCGGCGTTGGCGACCGGCGCGGCCGAGATCTCGTTCTCCCGGCTCGCACGCTGGTAGAGGGCGAGGGCGTCGGCGACCCTCCCCCCCTCCTCCAGGCAGTAGGCGGCCAGGCTGAGCGCCGGGAAGTTGTGCGGGTCGCGCCGGACGACGTCCTGGAGGGCCGGCAGCGCCTCCGGGCACTTGTTCCTCTGCACGAGATCGGTCGCGGCGTGGAGGTCGCGCGACAGTCCGGTCATCTTCCGCGGGTCCGGCAGGTCCGCCCGAACCGCGCCTCCGGAGCCGCCGCCCGCATATCCGAGGCTGGCGAGCTGGCGGCGCTGTTCCTCGGTCAAGGCGTTTTCAGGACGCACCGGCGCGTCCAGGGTCTCGCCCGCGGCCCGCAACAGGTCGCGCAGCCGCTTCTCCCAGAGGCGGAGGGCCCCGGGCTGCTGCTTGGCCAGGTCGGTTGCCTCCTCCGGATCGGAGGGGAGCTGGTAGATGCTGCTCTCGGGCGCCTTCAAATAAAGGAAGCGGTCGGTCGAGAGCGAGCGCAACGGATACCACTTGAAGGAGAAGAACGGCAGGAAGCTCTCGGTGTAGCTCGTGCGGCCGCAGACCTTGCGGCCGAGGAGCCCTTCGCCATCGAGCCCGGCCGGGACGGGCGCGCCGGCAAGGGCCAGCAGCGTGGGCGCCACGTCGGCGGTGCGCACCAGGCACTCCTCGGCGCGGCCGGCGGGGATCCCGGGACCGGCCAGGATCAGCGGGACCCGCCGGGCGCCGCGGTAGAGCAGCATCCCGTGGTGGTCCTCCCCGTGCTCGCCCAGCATCTCGCCGTGATCCCCCACGACCACGACCCGGACGTCCTTGGGCAGACCGGCCAGGAGCTTGCCGATCTGGTCGTCCATATAGGCGATCTCGCCGTCGTAGAGGCGCTGCGGGCCGATTTTTTTTGGATCGTTCCCGGGCTCCGCGAAGCGGGTCGGCGGCCGGTACTCCTCATGCGGATCGAAGTAGTGGACCCAGAGGAGGTAGGGCGGCTTGAGCTGGCCGGCGGCGGCGAGGGCCGCGGCGGTGGTGGCCTCGGCCTGGCGCTCGCTCACCTCGGTGCCGGCGGCATAGCCCGCGCCGAGGTCGTCGTCGTAGATCCGGAATCCCTGCCCCAGGCCATGACGGCGGGCCAGGACGATCGCCGAAACCACGGCGGCGGTGTCCCAGCCGCGGGCGGCGAGCCGCTCGGCGACCGTCTCGACGCGGGCCGGCAGGACGAAGGTGCCGTTGTCGCGCACGCCGTGCCGTGGCGGGAAGAGGCCGGTGAGGATCGTGGCATGGCTCGGCAGGGTGACCGGCGCCGCCGTGTCGCAGCGGACGAAGCGGGTGCCGCGCCGCGCCAGGGCATCCAGGTGCGGCGTCCGCGCGTGCGGCCACCCCCAGGCTCCCAGGTGGTCGGCGCGGGTGGTGTCCAGGGTGATCAAGACGATGCTCTGCGACGGCGTGGGCCTGGGGGGTGGCGCGGCGGCCAGCGCGGACGTTCCGAGGAGAAAAAGGATGCCTGCGGCCCGCCGGAGCGAGGCTCGCTTTCGTCCTTCCCGGGCACCGGTACCTATTAGTGGTCTCTGCATCGAAGCTCAAAGCGCCCCTGGGGGGCTCTGACGAGAACGTGGTGAACGCATCGGCGGCTGGCGAGTATAGCAGCCGCCGGGGGCGCTCACCGCCTCGCCTCGAGAGATCTCTCGCCCTCTTCTCGTTGTCGTCGAATCGCAATCGCTGTCCTTTCAGGGATTCTGTCACGACATCCTCTTCGGAGGAGGAGAAAAGAACATATGAGCTCCAGATCGCGAGCGCTACCGATCACATTTGCCTTGATCGGTCTGCTCACTTTGTCCGGAATGGCGTCAGCCATCGTCCCCAAGAAAGATGACGGATCTCTCGGATCGATCGCTTTCGTGAGCGAGAAGCTCCAGGCGAACGCCGAGCCCGAATCTCTCGACGACGTCCGCATGATCGCGGGCGCCGGCGTCACCAGCACGTGGGACACCTTCCGTGTCGACCATGGCGAGTGGAACGCCGTGATCGACAAGCGTACCGGCGGCATCGAGATCGCCGAAGGCGAAGGCATCGCGTTCCTGCCCGGCCGTGGCAATCAGTTGCGGATCGCGGACATCTCCGCTCATCTCGGCGGGAAGCGCTCCGTGGATCTCGCCACCATGGAGAGCATCACCCGGGCGTTCCTGCCGCGCGTCGCCGGCATGCTCGGCGTCGATCCCAAGACGCTCCAGCTGAACGCCGGCCGTTCCGGCCATCCGGCGGAACACCTTTGGTTCATCGATTTTGACGTCGTGCGCGATGGAATGATCATCGATGGCGCCCGCGTCGTCTTCCGCGTGAACAATGGCAACCTGATCCAGTTCGGCACCGAGAACCTGCCGGCCCAAGGTGTTGCGGCACCGAAGGCGAAGCTTGCGCGCACGGATGCGCTCGCTGCCCTGTCGGACTACATCGGCGGCTTCTCCGCGGCTGATATCTTTATCGATGGTGGCTCCCGGCGCCTGCTGACCGTCCGCGTCGATGACGCGCGCTTCGCCGAGGGCTATGCTCCGGGCAAGGGCCGCGGACTGGCCGTTGCCTGGCAGTTCATCTTCCGCCGCGCGGGCGACAACGCCACCTGGCGCGCCCGGGTCGACGCGCGCACCGGCGAGGTCCTCGAGCTCCGGGACATCAACGATTACGCGCAGGCGACCGGCGGTGCCAAGTTCCTCGGCACGGCGACCAACATGCCCATGCCGTTCACCAACGTATCGTCGGGCGGGTTCACCAACTCGGCAGGCGTCTACAGCTATCCGGGCGGCACCGTCACCTCGACCCTGAACGGGCAGTACGTGGCGATCTCGGACAACTGCGGATCGATCTCGCTGGCGGCCAACACCTCCACCGGCGACCTCGCGTTCGGCACCTCGACCGGCACCAACTGCACAACGCCGGGCGCCGGCGGCGCGGGCAACACCCACTCCGCCCGCACCCAGTTCTACCACGTCAACCGCGCCAAGGAGATCGCGCGCGGCTGGCTGCCGACGAACACCTGGCTGAACGCCAAGCTGACGGCCAACGTCAACATCAATCTCACCTGCAACGCGTTCTGGAACGGCTCGACGATCAACTTCTACCGTTCCGGTGGCGGCTGCGGCAACACCGGTGAGATCGAGGGCGTGTCGCTCCACGAGTACGGCCACGGCCTCGACGGCAACGACGGCAACGGCTCCTCGACCGACAACGGCACGGGTGAGACCTACGGCGACTTCACCGCCGCCCTGGCCACCCACACCTCGTGCGTCGGACCCAACTTCCTCACCAGCAACTGTGGCGGCTACGGCGACGCCTGCACCTCGTGCACCGGCGTCCGCGACATCGATTTCGCCAAGCACACGTCGGGCGTCGCGCACACCGTGTCCAACTTCACGCAGACGCGGTGCCCCACGAGTTCGATCGGCTATGTCGGCCCCTGCAACCGGGAAGGCCACTGCGAGTCGTACATCTCCTCCGAGGCGCTGTGGGACCTCGCGGCCCGCGACCTGCCGGGCGCCGGCACCGGCGTGGCCTGGAGTGTCGTCGACCGCCTCTGGTACCTGTCGCGCTCGACGGCCACCAAGGCCTTCGCCTGCACGGCGAGCGGGACCTGGACGTCGAACGGCTGCAATACGGGCTCGAACTGGAAGGCGATGCGCGCCGTGGATGACGACGACGGCAACCTCGCCAACGGCACGCCGCACTCGGCGGCCCTGTTCGCGGCGTTCAACCGCCACGGCATCGCCTGCACGACCGACTCGGGCGCCAGCACCGACTTCCGCGGCTGCACCCAGCCGGCCACCCCGACGGTGAGCCTCACCCCTGGCAGCAATCAGGTGACGGTGGGCATTTCCGGCTCGACGGGCGTCTTCGACGTCTACCGCAACGAGCGCGGCTGCAACGCCGGCTTCATCAAGGCCGCGAACAACGCCAGCGGCTCCTTCACCGACACCGCCGTGGCCAACGGCTTCACCTATTTCTACCAGGTGACCGCCGAGCCGAGCGGCAACGAAGCGTGCGCCTCGGCGCCCAGCACCTGCGTCTCGGTGACCCCGACAGGCGGCACCCCGACGCCGGACTTCTCGATCTCGGCCTCGCCCAGCTCGGTCTCGATCGCTCAGGGCGCCTCGGGCAGCTCGACCATCACGACCGCGGTCTCGGGCGGCTTCAGCAGCGCCGTCGCGCTGTCGGCCTCCGGCGTTCCTTCCGGTGTGACGGTCTCCTTCAGCCCCTCATCGATCGCGGCGCCTGGCTCGGGCTCGTCGACGATGACGATCACCGTCGCCTCGACCGCCGCGACGGGAACCTCGACCATCACGGTGACCGGCACGGGCGGGAGCATCACCCACACGACCGCGGTCACCCTGACCGTGACCACGGCCGGCGGCGGAGTCACCGCGCTGACCAACGGCGTTCCGGTCACCGGCCTGTCGGGCGCCACGGGCTCGCAGCAGTTCTTCAGCCTCGCCGTCCCGGCGGGAGCCACCAACCTGACGTTCCAGATCTCCGGCGGGACCGGTGACGCCGACCTCTACGTCCGCTTCGGCGCGCAGCCCACGACCTCGACCTGGGACTGCCGGCCTTTCCTGAGCGGCAACAGCGAGGCCTGCAACTTCGCCACGCCGTCCGCCGGCACGTACTTCGTCCTGCTTCAGGGCTTCGCGGCCTACTCGGGCGTCACCCTGGTGGGCAGCTACACCCCGCCGGGAGGCGGCGGCACCGAGCTGATCACCAACGGCGGCTTCGAAGGCAGCTCGACGCCGTGGGTGCTGTCGGGCAGCTCGACGCGGTCGACCGGCAGCTTCCCCCACAGCGGCACCGGCTACCTCATCCTCGGCGGGGTCAACAGCTCCACCGCCACGACGTACCAGCAGATCTCCATCCCGACGGGCAGCACCGCGGGTCTGACCTTCTGGCTGAACGTGACCTCCGACGAGACCACCACGACAACGGTCTTCGACCAGCTCTTCGTCGAGGTGCGCAACACCTCCGGGACGCTTCTGGCCACCCTGGCCACCTACAGCAATCTCAACAAGGGAACCGCGGGCGTCTACTCGCTGAAGGGCTCGTTCAGCCTTTCGTCGTTCGCGGGGCAGACGGTGCGGATCCAGTTCCGCGCCACGACGGACTCCTCGCTGCTGACCTCGTTCCGGGTAGACGACGTCTCGGTCCACTGACCAGGCATCTTTCTTCCACTCACCCGGCCCCCTTCCCGCGCGGAAGGGGGCTTTTTTCTTGCCCTCGTTCCTGTAGAATCCGATCATCTTTTGTCCGTTTCATCCGGAGGTGTTCTCTTCGTCCTCGACGTGACGGGCTATTTCCAGTAAGGTATCTCCCCAGATTCCGGTTCGACGTTCAACTCTTCTTCGCAGGGGCTTCACGTGTCTTTGAACGCAGAACGTATCCGCCCGTTCCCTGTTTCCTTCTGGATGGCGTTGCTCGGCCTGCTCCTTCTGGGGCCCGGGACCGCGTCGGCCATCTCTCCTTCCCGCAGCGACAGCCCGCTCGCCGCGCTCTCCTTCGTCAGCGACCGCCTGCAGGCGCGCGCGGAGCTCGAGCCGATCGAGGACGTCGAATCCGCCCTCGGACCGCAGGTGCGCAACGATTGGGCCGGGTTCCGCGGCCAGCACGGCGCCTGGAGCGCCGTCGTCGACAAGCGCCACGGCGGGCTGGAGATCGCCGAGGGCGAGGGGATTCCGTTCATCCCAGGCCGCGGCAACCACCTCACGCGCGGCGACATCGCGGCTCACCTGGGGAACCGGACGAAGCCCGATCTGGGGACGTTGGAGAGCCTGGTCCGCGCCTTTCTGCCGGAGGTCGCGCCCCTCCTCGGCGTCGATCCCGCGTCTCTCGCGCTGAACGCGGGACGGTCAGGCCAGCCGGCGGACGAGCTCTGGTTCGTCGACTTCGATGTGCTGCGCGGCGGGATCCCGATCGAAGGCGCGCGCGTGGTCTTTCGCATCAGCCACGGCAACCTGATCCAGCTCGGCACGGAGAACCTGCCGGCGCCCGGCCTGGCGGCACCCCGCGCCAAGCTCGCCCGCGAGCAGGCCCTGGCGAATCTGTCCGCCTACGCCGGCGGCTTTTCCGCGGCCGACCGGTTCCTCGACGGCGGATCGCTCCGCCTGCTGCCGGTGCGCGTCGAGGACGCGCGCTTCGCCGACGGCTACGAGCTCGGCAGGGGGCGTGGCCTGACGCCCGCCTGGCAGTTCATCTTCCGCCGCGGCGCGGGAAGGGAGACCTGGCGCGCCCGGGTGGACGCGGTCACCGGCGAGATGCTCGAGCTGGTCGACACCAACGACTATGCCCAGGTGACCGGCGGCGCCCGCGTCCTCGGCACCTCGACCAACCTGCCCATGCCCTTCGCCGACGTCTCCTCGGGCGGCTCGACCAACTCCGCGGGGGTCTACATTTATCCGGGCGGAGCCGTCACCTCCACGCTGAACGGCCCGTTCGTGCGCGTGGCCGACGGCTGCGGCGCGATCTCGCTCTCCGCGGACCTCGACGGCAACCTCGGCTTCGGGACCTCCGGCGGGACCGACTGCGCGACCCCGGGCACCGGCGGCGCCGGCAACACCCATTCGGCCCGCACCCAGTTCTACCACCTGAACCGCGCCAAGGAGGTCGCCCGCGGCTGGCTGCCGGCCAACCCCTGGCTGGCCCAGAAGCTCACGGCGAACGTCGACCTCAACAACACCTGCAACGCATTCTGGAACGGTACGACGGTCAACTTCTACCGGTCGGGCGGCGGCTGCTCCAACACGGGCGAGATCGAGGGCGTGTCGCTGCACGAGTACGGCCATGGCCTGGACGGCAACGACGGCAACGGCTCGGCGCCGGACAAGGGGACCGGCGAGACCTACGGCGACTGGACCGCCGCGCTGGCCACGCACATCTCGTGCATCGGCGCCGGCTTTCTGAGCGGCAACTGCGGCGGCTACGGCGATGCCTGCACCTCCTGCACGGGCGTCCGCGAGATCGACTGGGCCAAGCGCGTCTCGGGCACGCCGCACACCGTGGCCAACTTCACGCAGGTGAGGTGCCCGGCGAGCGCCAGCTATCTCGGCCCCTGCGGCAAAGAGGGGCACTGCGAGTCCTACGTCTCGTCCGAGGCGCTGTGGGACTTCGTGAACCGCGACCTGCCGAATCCCGGCAGCGGCACGGCCTGGGCGATCGCCGACCGCCTCTGGTATCTCTCGCGCTCGACCGCCACCGCGGCGTTCGCCTGCACCGCCGGCACGGTCTACGCGTCGAACGGCTGCAACACCGGCTCGCTGTGGAAGACGCTCCGCGCGGTGGACGACGACGACGGCAACCTGGCCAATGGGACTCCCAACTCGGCGGCGCTCTACGCCGCGTTCAACCGCCACGGCATCGCCTGCCCGAGCGATCCGGGGGCGAACGTCAGCTTCCGCGGCTGCACGCAGCCGGCCGCGCCGGCGCTCGTGCTGACCGGCGGCGACAACCAGGTGACCCTGAGCTGGGCCGGCTCCTCCGGCGTCTACGACGTCTACCGGAACGAGCGCGGCTGCAACGCGGGCTTCATCAAGATCGCCAATGACGTCGCCGGCGCGCCGCTCGTCGACGCCAACGTGGCCAACGGTCTCACCTACTTCTACCAGGTCGTCGCCCAACCGGGCGGCAACGAATCCTGCGGCTCGACGCCGAGCACCTGCATGGCGGTCACGCCCGCGCCTCCTCCCTGCACGCCGCCGGCCGCGCCCACGGGCGTCGCGGCCACGGCGGCGGGCGCCAGCCAGGTCAACGTCTCCTGGACCCCGGTCGTCGGCGCGACCTCGTACCGCGTCTACCGCGCGACCAACGCGGGTGGTCCCTATCTCCTGGCCGGCACCTCCCCGGTCGCGTCGTTCGCGGACACCAGTGTGGCCTGCGGCTCGACCTATCACTACAGGGTGCGGGCGGCCGCGAGCTCCTCGTGCGAGTCGGCGAATTCCGCGCCGGCCGCCGGCAGCACCACGCCGTGCCCACCCTGCTCGACCCAGACGCTGTACACCAATGGGTTCGAGAGCGGCGCCGGCCTGGCGGACTGGAAGGCGGGGGTCTTCGCGGCGACCGGCAGCACGTTGAGCTGGCGCGGCGCCCAGACCTGCACGGCCAAAAATGGCAGCAAGGTCTTTCGCTACGGCGGCGCCGGCTGCACCGACAACTACGCGAACAGCGACTTCTCCTTCGCCCAACCCAACGGCGCCGCGGGGATCGCCGTGCCGGCCGGAGCGCGGTCGACCCGCCTGTCGTTCTGGCACCGGCGCGCCTTCGAGGATGGCTACGACGGCGGCACCCTGGCTGTCTCGCTCGACGGCTCGGAATACTTCTTCGTCCCCTCCTCGGCGATCATCGGGGGGAGCTCCTACAGCGGCACGCTCAGCAATGAATGCCCGCCGAGTGGAGCCGCCGGGGTCGCGGCGTTCACCGGCAGCTCGCCGAGCTTCACCGAAACGGTCGTCGACCTCGACGCGGCCTGTAACGCCGCCACCGGCGGGACCGGCGGATGCGGCGGCCAGGCGGTCCGCATCGGCTTCACCACCATCACGGACTGCGGGCTCACGGACGACGGCTGGTTCCTCGACGATGTGACGGTCGACACCTGCGTCCCCATCCCCGGCGCCACCCTGGACCCCACCGACTTCTACACCCTGCCGCCCTGCCGGTTGATCGACACCCGCCTCGCCGACGGTGCGCTGGGCGGGCCGGCGCTGCAGCCCGGCGTGGAGCGGTCGTTCCCCGTCGCCGGGGTCTGCGGGATCCCGGCCGGCGCCAAAGCGCTGGCGCTCAACGTCACGGTCATCCAGCCCGCGAGCTCCGGAAACGTGCAGATCTATCCGGGAGACGGAGCCCCGCCGGTCTCCAGCACCATCAACTTCGCGGCGGGGGACAGCCGCGCCAACAACGCCATCTCCCCGCTCGCCTTCAACGGCTCCGGGACGATCAAGGCCCGGGCCGGAACGACCGGCACCGTCCACCTCCTCCTCGACGTGACCGGCTACTTCCAGTAGAGCGGGACGTCTGGTGATGTCTGGCGCGAGGCGGCGGCTCGCTTGGCGGGCCGCCGTGCACCACATAGGGTGAAGCGACCCTCCAGAGACTCCGTACATACAAGACGGGCCGCAGACAAAGACGGAACAAACAAGCAACAAGCGACCGGCGTCCCAGGGCGCCGGCCTTTCTTTCGTCGTCCTCAAACCTTGATTGGAGGAGTTTCGCATGAAGAAAGTCGCTGTCGCCGTCTTGCTGTTGCTGATTTTGCCGCTGGCCGCGAGCCAGGCGGCCCCGCGGTCCGTCGCTTGGCCGAGCGTCGAGAAGCAGCTCGCCAAGGACCGTGTCATTCCGGGGAGCGCCCTCGAGCAGCTCATTGTCGAAAACCAGGATTTCGGCATGCTGCGCGCGGCCGAGGCCAAGGACAAGATCCCGGTCCCCCTCTGGCTGCGCGTCTGGTGGCGCAAGAACAATCCGCAGGGGAACTATTCCGCCAGTGATCCAACCGGCGGCTATCCGCACGTGCTCAAAGAGATTCATGAGTGGATGACCACCCACCAGGATTTCCTGCCGGGCATCACCGAGCAGGACGTGGAGCCGGGGATCGAAGGAATGTTCGACGCGGCGACCGTGGGCGGCACCAATGTCCGCATTTCCGGCGCGCAGACCACTCCCCGCAGCGAGTCGGACATCCGCGTGAACTATTGGGATCCGACCAAGATCATCGGCGCGTCGAACAACATTTCCTCCAGCGGCCAGCAGTCCCAGTTCTATTCCACCAACAGCGGCTCGACCTGGGGACAGACCACCCTGCCTCTCCAGACCGGTGACGCCTTCAACTCCGACCCGACGGTGGACTGGACCTCCGATGGCACGGCGTGGGCGACCACCATGGGGATCAACTCGGCCGGCACGTCGCTCAAGGTCCGCGCCTTCAAATCCACCAACAACGGCGCCACCTGGACGTTCGACGGCACCGTGTCGGGCAGCCAGACGAACACCGACAAGCAGATGATGTGGGTCGACCACAGCGCGACCTCGACGTTCAAGGACAACATCTATCTCTGCTGGCACAACGGCGCGCCGCAGTTCGTCAACCGGCGCACCTCGACAGGCTGGGGCGCCACGCCGCTGCAGATCAGCGGCACGGAGACCACCGGCACGGCGATCGGCTGCGACGTCAAGACCAACAGCTCGGGCGATGTGTTCGTGTTCTGGCCGGCCACCGGCAACCGCCGCATCCTGGTCTCCAAATCGACCAACGGCGGCGTCAGCTTCGGCACGCCGGTGATCCTGCGCACGACGTTCGATTCCTATGACATCGGCGTGCCGTCGTTCAACAGCCGCCGCATCCTGATCTACGTGACGGGCGGTGCGTACCGCACGGCGACCAAGAACCTGGTCTATGCCACCTGGGCCGATCTCTCGGGCGATACCGGCTGCACGACGGCCACCAACGAGCCGGGCTCCAACGCCTCCTCGACCTGCAAGACCCGCATCTGGTTCTCCCGCTCGACCGATGGCGGCGCCACCTGGTCGGCCGCGGTGAAGATCAACAACCAGGCGGGGCTCAACGATCAGTACAACCAGTCGCTGGTCGTGGACGAGACGAACGGCCAGATCGCGATCATGTATTACGACACGGTCGCGGACTCGACCCGCAAGAAGACGAACGTTTACTATCAGGCGTCGTTCGACGACGGCGTGACCTGGTCGACGGCGTTCCAGGTCACCTCGTCCCAGACCGACGAGACCATCGCGGGCGCCGACTCGGGCAACCAGTACGGCGACTACAACAGCATCTCGGGCATCAACGGCAGCTTCTGGCCGGTGTGGACCGACCGCCGCAGCGGCGGCAAGGAAGAGATCTGGACGGCCAACGTCCAGGAGAGCGGCGGCAGCACCTGCACGCCGCCCGCGGCGCCCACGGGCCTGACCGCCACGGCGGCGAGCTCCAGCCAGATCAATCTCTCCTGGTCCGCCGTCTCCGGCGCCACCGAGTACCACGTCTACCGCGCGACCACATCGGGCGGCCCGTACAGCCTGGTGGGGACCACCACGACCACCTCGTTCTCCAACACCGGCCTCGCCTGCAATACGGCCTACTTCTACGTGGTGCGCGCGGCCAACAGCTCCACCTGCGAGTCGGGGAGCTCCAGCCAGGCGTCGGCGACCACCTCCGCCTGCTCGACCTGCACCACGCAGACGCTCTACAACGCCAGCCTGGAGGGGGCCACGGGTCTCGCGGGCTGGAGCACCGGCACGTTCGTCTCCGGCGGCTCGACCGCGAACTGGCGCGGCGTCCAGGCCTGCACGGCCCACGGCGGCACGAACGTCTTCCGCTACGGCGGCACGACCTGCACGGCCGACTACACCAACAACGACTTCAACTTCGCGCAGCCGAACGGCACGACGGGCATCACGATCCCCGCCGGCTCCACCACGGCCCGCCTCTCCTTCTGGCACCGCCGGGCTTTCGAGAGCGGCTTCGACGGCGGCGCTCTGGCCGTTTCGCTCAACGGCACCAACTACACCTACGTGCCGGCCTCGGCGATCACCGGCACCACCTACAACGGCACGGTGTCCGCATCCTGCCCGCCGACCGGGGCGGCCGGCGTCTCGATCTTCACCGGCACCGCGAGCACGTTCACCCAGACCACAGTCAACCTCGACACGGTCTGCAACCTGATCACCGGCGGCACCGCCGGCTGCGCCGGCCAGTCCGTGCGCGTCGCCTTCGCCTCGATCACCGACTGCTCGGTGACCGGGGACGGCTGGTTCCTCGACGATGTCAGCGTGACGGCCTGCGTGCCGTAAGGCCCCAGGCTCTCCGCTGACCTCCCTTGTTGGCCCCCCTCCGCGGAGGGGGGCTTTTTTGTTGGAGCCCCCCGGGTGAGAGCTTGACCCATGGATCAGATCTTGATCCACCCAGGGTCAACAGTTGCCCCGGAAAAAGGCCGGAAATCGTTCAATTCTCAGGGTTTATCCCTACATTCAGCCCTGGCATCCCCATTGCTTTTCTAGTGACCAGTACGATGTTCTTTTCCTTTCAAGGAGACGTCTTGATTATGCGGAGATGGATGGTTGGATCCATGCTGTTGTCCCTTGCCCTTCTCCCGGCGGTGAGCCGGGCCGAGGGTCCCAAGCAGGCCGCTTGGCCGTCGCTGGAGCGGCAGCTCGCCCAGGATCGGGTCATCCCCGGCAGCTCTCTCGAGACCCTGATTCGGGAGAACCAGAATTTCGACATGCTGCGGGCCGCTGAGTCCCGCGACAAGAACCCGGTGCCGGCGTGGCTGCGGGTGTGGTGGCGCAAGGGCCACCCGAACATGACCTACTCGGCCCAGGACCCGACCGGGGGCTATCCGCACGTGCTCAAAGAGATCCACGAGTGGATGCTGAGCCACCAGGACCTCCTGCCTGGTCTGCCCGAGATCGCGATGTCTCCGGCGGCGGACGACGATGGAATCGTCGGCGTGAGCCTGGCGGCGACCGTGGGAGCCAACGGCCGCATTTCCGGCGCCCAGACCAGCCCGCGCAGCGAGTCGGATATCCGGATCAACTTCTGGAATCCGGCCAAGATCATCGCCGCGGCGAACAACATCTCCGCCAGCGGCCAGCAGGCCCAGTACTATTCGGTCGACGGCGGCGCCACCTGGGGCCAGACCTATCTGCCTCTGGGCACGGATTCCTATCATTCGGACCCGACGGTGGACTGGACCTCCGATGGGACGGCCTGGTCGACGTCGATCGGCATCAAGGGCCAGATCCTCAAGATGCGCGCCTTCAAGTCGACGAACGGCGGCGCCACCTGGGTCGCGGACGCCACCTTCTCCGGCACCCAGAAGTCGACCGACAAGCAGATCATGTGGGTCGATCACAGCAGCACGTCACCGTTCAAGGACTACATCTACGTGTGCTGGCACAATGGCACGCCACTCTATGTGAACCGCCGCACCGGCCCCGCCGGCTCGTGGGGCGCCACGCCGCTCCAGGTCAGCGGCGCCGAGTCCTCGGGCACGGCGATCGGCTGCGACATCAAGACGAACAGCTCGGGCGACGTCTTCGCCTTCTGGCCGACCACCAGCAACCGCCGCGTCGTCGTGGCCAAGTCGACCAACGGCGGCGCCAGCTTCGGAGCCGGAACGGTGGTCGCCACGACGTTCGATGGCTATGACATCGGCGTTCCGTCGTTCAACAACCGCCGCGCCCTGATCTACGTCTCGGGCGGCGCGTACCGCACCGCCACCCAGAACGAGGTGTACGTGGCCTGGACCGACCTCTCGGGCGAGACCGGCTGCACCGCGGCGAGCAACGAGCCGGGCTCCAACGCCGCCTCGGCCTGCAAGACCCGCATCTGGTTCTCGCGCTCGACGAACGGCGGAAGCACCTGGTCCGCCCCGATCAAGATCAACAACCAGGCTGGGAAAAACGATCAGTTCAACCAGTGGCTGGCGGTCGACGAGACCACCGGACGGATCGGCGTCATGTACTACGACACGGTCAACGACGTGAACCGGAAGAAGACCGACGTCTACTTCCAGTCGTCGACCGACGGCGGCGTGACCTGGAGCGCCGCGACGAAGGTCACCACCGGGATGACCGACGAGACGATCGCCGGCGCCGACTCGGGCAACCAGTACGGTGACTACAACAGCCTGTCCGCCTACAACGGGACGTTCTTCCCGGTGTGGACCGACCGCCGCAACAACGCGAAGGAAGAGATCTGGACCGCTCCGGTCCAGTAAACGTAAGAGCGATGCGAGCTCTCGCCTTCGTCGCCTCTCCCACAAGTGAGAGAGGGGAAAACTGCCCACCTCCCCTCCCTGTCACCTGACAGGGCAGTGGTGCGGTTCGACCCTCTCTCACTTGTGGGGGAGGCGACGGAGGGCGGGGCTTCCCGCCCTCTTCTCCCTTCAGACCCTCTCAGATAAGAGCGCCAGCGACCGGGCCAGGTCGGGACGGATCTCCAGCACGCCGCGGAGCGGATCGCCCTTGCGCTGCCGGACTCGCCGGGGGACGGAGCGGATGTTGAATTTCCGTACGTCCAGGCGCGGGCCCACCTCGCTCCAGGCGAGCGGCGTCGACACCGTCGCTCCCGGGAGAGGCCGCACGCTGTAGGGTGCCGCGAGCAGCTTGCCGCGGCCGTTCTGGAGCGCGTCGACGTAGACCTTCCCTTTTCGCGCCGGAATCGAGCGCGCCGTCGTGGCGATGTCCGGCAGGCGCTCCACGATCACCCGCGCCAGGAGCTCGGCGAGCTGGCGCACCCGCTCGTGATCGAGCTGCCGCCCCATCGGCAGGAGGATGTGCAGACCGCTGCCGCCGCTCGTCTTGATGAAGCTCGGCATCTCGATCTCCTCGCACAGCTCCCGGATGGTCAGCGCGATCCGCACCACGTGCGCGAACGGCGCCCCTTTCGGATCGAGGTCGAGAATGCACCAGTCCGGCCGGTCCAGCTCCGGCAGGCGGCTCGACCAGATATGGAAGGGGATGGCCCCGAGATTGACCAGCGCGAGCAATCCCTCCGGCTCATCACAAAGGAAGTAGTCGATCTCGCGCGTGCCGTCGCCGCGGATCGGCACGGTGCGCAGCCGGCCGGCGATGGCCTCGGGTGCGTGCTTCTGGAAGAACGACTTGCCGGTGATCCCATTCGGATAGCGGTCGAGCACGAGCGGGCGGTCGCAGAGGTACGGCAGCATCCAGGGGGAGACGATCCGGTAGTACTCGATCAGATCCCCCTTGGTGTAGCCCTCGTCGGGCCAGAAGACCTTGTCGAGATTGGTGAGGCGGAGGGGTTGGGCGGGCGTGGGGTCCGGAGGAGGCGGAGGGGCCTCGTTGATCGGCGTCGAAGGCGTCGTCGGCTCCTCCCCGGGCGCATCTTCCGGCGGCAGGCACTCCTCCGGAGTCTTGTCCTCGCGCAGGCGGAGGAAAACGGGTTGCCGAAGGTGGCCGCCGGGCGTGTGCTCCTTGTAGCGGACCTCGCAGACGAGCTCGGGCTCGACCCAGACAACCCGGCCGCGCGGCGCGCCGGCCGCGACCGGACCCGGCCGGCGCGCGGTCTCCAGGCGGGCGCGGATCTCCGCCGTCTCCTGCCGGTCGAATCCCGTGCCCACCGTTCCGGCGTGGGCCCATCCGCTCCCCTGCCGGACCCCGACATGCAGGCAACGGAAGCCGTCGCTCCCGGCCGGCTCGAATCCCAGGATCGCCAGGTCCGCCGTGCGGTCCACCCGGATCTTCAGCCAGTCGGACGAGTAGCCCGGGCGGTAGGGCGAGTCGGCGCGCTTGGCCACGACCCCTTCGAGACCCAGCTGGGAGACCGCGGCGAACAGGTCCTCGCCCCGATCGGCCACCTCGTCGGTGTAGCGCAGAAGCCCGGGCGCGGCCACCGTGAGCACCTGGCGCAGGAAGTCTTTACGCGTCGAGAGCGGCAACCGCCGCAGGTCATAGCCGTCGCACGCCAGCAGATCGAAGGCGAAAAAGGTCGCCGGCGTGGCCGCGGCGGCGCGCGCCACGTCGATCTGCCGCGTGCGCTGTGCCCGGCGCTGCAAGGCATTGAAATCCGGACGCCCGTTCTCGTCGACGATCACGATTTCGCCGTCGAGGATCAGATCGAGAGGCAAAGCCGCGACCGCCGCCGCGATTTCCGGAAAAATTGCCGTGACGCCGCGACCGCTGCGATAGGAGATCCGCGCCTCGCCGTTTTTTCTTTCGATCAGAGCACGGAATCCATCATATTTCAGCTCGAAGACCCAACCTGCGCGGCTGAACGGACGCTCCGCGGTTTCCGGTTTCATCACCGCGAGCTGCGCAAAGTCGATCTCCGCGCGGGGAACGCCGAGGCGCTTCAGAGCGGCGGCGATGACGGATGTGGGAGAGTGTTGCACGATCGTTGCAGAGGGATGATATATTATGGCAATGACCGCTCGATCCTTCGCCTCCGGAACCATCTCTTTCGGACTCGTGACGATCCCAGTGAAGCTCTACTCCACCGGCGAAAGCTCGGTCGGAATCCAGCTCAACATGCTTCACAAGAAGTGCGGTAGCCGGCTGAAGCAACAATACATCTGTCCGACCGATAACGAAGTGGTGGGCCGGGAGGACATGGTCAAGGGTTATGAATACGCGAAGGGGCAATATGTCCTCTTTACGGAAGAGGAGCTCAAAGCCCTCACGCCCGAGGCCACCAACGCGATCGAGATCTCCGAGTTCGTCCCGCTCGATCAGGTCGACCCCATCTATTTCGAAAAATCGACCTACCTGGGTCCCGACCGCGGCGGCGACCGTCCGTACCGCCTGATCTCGGAAGCGATGCGGCAGACCGGCCGCGCCGCCCTTGCCCGCTACCGCGCGCGCGGCAAGGACTACCTGGTGCTCCTGCGGCCGTTCGAAGAGGGGCTGATCATGCAGCATCTCCGCTACGCCGACGAGATCCGCCCCTTCACCGAGATCCCGGTGGCTCCGGCCGACGTCAAGGAGCCGGAGCTGCGCCTCGCCATGCAGCTCATCGAGCAGATCGCGAGCGACAAGTTCCAGCCCGACCAGTACGAGGACACGGTGCGGCAGAGCACCCGCGACCTCATCGAGAAGAAGGTCCAGGGGCAGGAGATCACCGCCACGCCGGTCGAGGCGCCCAAAGCGCAGATCATCGACCTCATGGAGGCTCTCAAGGCGAGCCTCTCCGCCGTGCAGCCGGCTCAGCCCGCGGCGAAGCCGGTGCCGATCACCGCCCGCAAGGGCCCGAAGCCCTCGCCGCGCACCGCGGCTACGGCGGACGAGGCCGAGGCGACGACGGCGCCGCGCAAGCGGACAGGCTCGAAGCGGTAAGCGGATACACGACGCACACGGACCGACACGGACGAACACCGACGAACACGGACGCCCGGACAAGCCGCTCTTGTCCGGATTTGTCCGTGCAGGTCCGTGCTCGTCCGTGGTCGTCCTTGGGCTCCTCCCCCTTCAGACTCTCGATCTCGCTAGCTCCGGAATAAAACCCGGGGTACTATAAAAAGGATGAGCCAGGCAGTATCTCTCCGACCTCCGGGCGCGGTGGAACGCCCGGAGCCGGTCTCCGGGTACGCGACACGTGACGTCGCCGCCCTGCTGGGCCTCTCTGCCGCGCAGGTCCGCTCCTACATTCGGGACGGTTTTCTCTCCCCTGCCCAGGGAGCGCGCGGCGAATACCGCTTCTCCTTCCAGGACCTGATCCTGCTGCGCACCGCCAAGGGGCTCCTCGCCGCCAAGGTGCCGCGCCGCCGCATCCGCCTCGCTCTCCAGAAGCTGCAGCAGCAGCTCCCCGAAGGAAAGCCGCTGACCGGCGTCCGCATCACGGCCCAGGATCATCAGGTCGTGGTCCGCGACGGCCACGAGCTCTGGGACCCCGCGTCGGGCCAGATCCTCATGGACTTCGACGTCGCCGAGCTCCAGCGGAAGGCGGCGACCCTGGTGCCCGTCACCGACAGTCGGGCCCGGAAGAAGAAGGAGCCTTCCACGGCCGAAGCCTGGTTCGAGCAGGGCGTGGAGCTGGAAGAAGAGGACCCCGACGGCGCCATCGGCGCCTACCGCCGCGCCCTCGATCTCGAGCCCGACCTGCCGGAGATCTGGCTGAACCTCGGACGCCTGCTCCACGAACGAGGGGAGCTGGCCGATGCGGAGCGCTGTTATCGCCAGGCCGTGGAGATCGATCCCGACGAGCCGGTGTCCTTCTTCGATCTCGGCGTCGCGCTCCAGGACCAGGAGCGCTTCGCAGAAGCCGCCGCGACCTACGAGCAAGCCCTGGCGCTCGACGACTCCTTCGCCGATGCCCACTACAACCTGGCCACCGTCTACGAATCCCTCGGCGAACGCCAGGCCGCCTTCCGCCATCTCAAGACCTACAAGGCGCTGATCGGCCGCTGAGCGGGCTGGAGGTTCCGGAATCTACCGGAGGCCGGACAAAACTGGTCGCGGGTGGGCCGGCGGGCCGTGGAATCCTCCGCAACCGTTTGCGTCCCACCGTTTGCGCCGGGCTTTCACATCAGAATCAACGCCACCCCTACCGCCATCAGCCCCACGGCGGCGATCTTGCGAATAGTGATCGCCTCCTGGAAGATCAGCCGGCCGAGGACGACCGCCATTCCGTTGCCGATCCCTCGCTTCAGGGTCTCCACCAGACTCACCCAGACCTTCTGAATGGCGATGAGCTGCAGGCCCAGAGCGACGGCGCTGATCACGACCCCGAAGAGGAAGACGAGCGGCGCCTTGCTCACGTCGGCCAACTCGCCGGTCCGGCGCTGGGCCACCAGCAGCAGCGCCACCACGAGCCCGACGCCGAGATTGAGCACCAGGCCGTGCAGCGGGCCGCTGGCACGGTCCATCGCCAGCTTGTCCAGCGGCACGGTCAGGGACCAGCAGAAGGCCACGAGGACCATCCAGAGCGCACTCCGGTCGGTGCGCCAGGCATGCCAGGCCGCGGTCAGCGAGAACGGACCATCCTCCGGCAGGCTGAGGGCGAACGCTCCGATCACAACCAGGAAAATGCCGGCCATCTGGAGACCCGAAGGCTTCTGCCCGAGCATCGGAATGGCCAGCAGGGTGGTGAACACCGGCGTCAGGGAGAGAAGCGGGATTGTGACGCTCAGGGCTGAGCTGCGCAGAGCCCTGAAGAAGGTGAGGTTGGCTCCGACGTTGAGCGCGACCGAGGCGAGAGCCGGCGCCCAGTAGGAGGCCCGGATCTCGGGCATGCCGTCGATCAGGATCCAGCCCAGGAAGATAGGGACCGCCGCCGCGGTGATCAGGACGACCAGCGGCTGCGGCCGGATCTTCCCGGCCAGGAGCTTGCGGGAGAGGTCGCATCCCGCCCAGGCGAAGCTGCAGGCGAGGACGAGGAGCAAGGCGCCGAGGGGGAGGGTCATGGGCGCCGGGCATCATATCCCGAGGGAGAGACTCCCGCCCCGCTCCCGCTCAGACCCGACCTGCGTATATCATCCGCCCTACCAAGAGCGAAGAGCGATGATATGAAGTGTCTCCACGGCCGTTGCCGTACCTCCCGTGTCGCCCGTCCCTATCTCGTCCTGGCCGCGCTGCTGCTGGGATTCTGCTGGCGGACCGCCTCCGCCCAGGAAGCTCCACCTCCCGAGGCCACGCCGGTTCCGCCCGCGTCCGCCGAGGTCGTGGCTCCCGGCACCGCCGAGCCATCCCCTCCCGCTGAAACAGAAGAGACCGCGGACGAGCCCGACTACTCCTCCTTCGAGGGGGACGTGGTCCGCGAGGTCCACGTCATCAACAAGAGCCTGTTCGATCCGAACAAGCCGGGCGAGGACAAGCTCGTCTTCCGCATGGCCAACCGGCTGCACCGCACGACCCGGCCGGACGTCATCACCCAGCAGATCCTGCTGCAGCCCGGGGAGACCTTCTCCGTCGAGGCCTTGAAGGAGTCGGAGAGGATCCTCCGCTCGAACCCATACCTCTACGAGGCAAAGATCCACCCCATCCCGGCCGGCGACGGACAGGTCGACCTGGAGGTGGAGACCCGCGACGTCTGGACCCTGCGCGGCGGCGTCTCCTTCAGCCGGGCCGGCGGCGAGAACATGTACGGGTTCAACCTGGAGGACTCGAACTTCCTCGGCACGGGCAAGGAGGTCACGCTCCTGCGGGTGGCCGGCATCGACCGGACGTCGGACGTGCTGCGCTACCGCGATCCGAACCTGGGAGGGAGCCGCACGCGGCTGGAGCTGTCCTACGCGGACAACACCGACGGCGGGCGCAAGCGCGTGGAGATCGAAAATCCCTTCTATTCGCTCGACACCCGGCGCGCGGCGGGCCTCCGGGTGATGTTCGACGAGCGGGTGGAGCCCCTGTACGACGAGGGCTTCAAGTTCCAGGAGTACACCCGCGAGCAGGAATTTGCCGAGGTCTATCTCGGCTTCTCGCGGGGCCTCTCGGGGGACGGTGCGCACCGCTGGCGGATCGGCTACACCTACGATCACCAGATCTTCGGCCCGTTCGGCGGGCTCGATTCGGACTCGCTGATCCCGCAGAGCCGCGAGCTGTCCTATGTTTGGCTGGGCTATCAGTTCGTTGAGGATGGCTTCGTCACCGAGCGTGGTCTCGATCGCCTGCAAACCACGGAAGACCTGAACCTCGGCACGCAGCTCCACTGGCGTCTGGGCTGGTCCCCGGAGGCTCTTGGGGCGGACAAATCGCGGATGATCTTCGATACCGCCTGGACCACCGGCTGGCGCCCCTCTCCGCGGCAGCTCCTGTTCGCCATGGCGCGGGGAGCGACGCGCTGGCGTCATGGAACTGAAAACATGCAGGTCGGCGGAACCCTGCGGTACTACGCCAGGAACTTCCGCGAGAACGTCTTCTACGTGGGATTCGACGGCGACCTGGTGGATAACGCGGATCTGGAGAACCAACTCCTGCTCGGCGGCGACACGGGTCTGCGGGGCTATCCGATCCGGCTGCAATCGGGAGACCGGCGCTGGCTGGCCACGGTCGAGCAGCGCTTCTTCAGCAACCGGGAGTTTTTCCACCTGCTCCACTTCGGAGCCGCGGTCTTCTTCGATATGGGCCGTTCCTGGTACAACGATCCGCCGCGAGGCCTCAAAGTCGAGAAAGACACCTTGCGTGACGTCGGCCTCGGCCTCCGCATCGGCTCCAGCCGCTCCTCGAAAGCCGCCATGATCCACCTCGACGTGGCGTTTCCGCTGGACGGCCCCGAGAACATCAAGAGCATGCAGTGGCTGGTGTCTTCAAGCGAGACGTTTTAAAGGACGTAAAGGACTTAAAGGACCCAAAGGACATCAAGGGCATCAAAAAAACAACACATCGCTACTACCGGCGATCCTGTCTTTGACGTCCTTTGGGTCCTTTATGTCCTTTACGTCCTTTCTCCCCAACCCTACCGCCCCGCATACAAATCAATCACCTGCTCGAGCGCCCGCCGGCACACCTGGCAGAACCCCACCTCGTCGCGGGTAAACATGATGCAGTCCACCTGCGGGCGGTAGTACCCCTTGGCCGCGTAGTTGGCTCCTTCGAAAGCCCCCACCTTCCCGGCGTACTTCTCGGATCCCAAAAGCTTGGTGTCCGCCTTCTGCTGCTCGCGGAAGAGGGCGTCCATCTCATCCTCGGAGCGGTTCTGGGCGCGGATCTCCCTTCGGCGCTTCTGGAAGGCCGCGGATCTCTTCTCGAACTCTTCTTTCGACCAGGGGGTGGGCAGCGGCGTGTCCGGGGAGACCAGGTCGCGCCACTTGAGGGTGTCGCGATCGGGGTGCGCGGTCACGTTCATTTCCCAGGGCTCGACGAGCTCGGCGGCCGGCTCGTAGGCCACGTCCGAGGTGTAGTACTCGTCGGCCAGACCCGCGAAATGATGGGCGAACTCGTGGATGAAAAGGTACGGCGACCACAGGCTGTCCGCCGCCACGGTCGAATACTGACCGAAGATGCCGCCGCCGCCGTAGGTGCGGCTGTTCGTCAGGATTTCGATGAGCTCGTAGGGAGCGAAGGCGGCGATGTCGCGGAGAGCGCGGTTCTCGAAGGTCAGGACGTAGCGCTCCGAGCCGAAGGTGTCATAGGCAGCCCCCACGGGGGAGCGGCGATAGATGCCGGTCGACGGGCGCGAGATGCCGGACTCCAGCGCGGGCGGACAGAGCCCCCAGACGTTAAAATCGTTCCGGCGCTCCTTGAACGGCGACGTGGAGAAGAGGATCTCTGCCAACCGCCGCGCGTCTTTCTCGAACTTGTCCCGCTCCGCCGGGGTGTAGCCGTCCCCCAGGATCAGGAGGTCGACCTTCTCCGCCGACGGGCCGTGGCGCTCGATCTCCAGGAGCGGCCCAGGGCTCGGCGGCACGGAGGGATCGATCGACCGGTCGGCCGGATCGACCAGCAGCGACCAGATCTCGCGGAAGGCGTTTTGGGCGTCCCGCTTCTTGAGCACCACCTGCACGGGCGTGCTCGGGGCCGGAAAGCGGAGTGATTCGTGGAACGTCCGCCACGTCTCCCGCGCCTCCTCCGTGGTCTCCCATTCGCCGTAGACCGAGGCGAACCCGCGCGAGTAGACGACGCGGTTGGTCTGCCGGTCGACCACCTCGAACAGGTACTTGCCCAGGTTCGTGTCATCCACCGGCCTTGCCGGATTGCCTGGCCAGGCGCCCGGCTCGAGAACGATCCGGTCGAGGCTGAAGCGCTCCTGGGTGGCATCCCCCGAATGGTAGTAGTCGACCCGCAGCGTGCGCGGCGTAGCGGCAGACGCGGGGTTGGCAGCGGCGGCGCTCAACAAGGAAGCAACGAGAAGGGCGGAGATCATGGAGCGGGATGCTAACACGCGCTTACCACCCTTTGGGGTAGGTCTTTAAGCCTACCCCTCGATGCCGCAAGACCACCTCCGCAGGCATTCCGCGGCAGGCCGGCATCCCTCTACTCTCTCTCTACACCCAACGAGCCCGGCGAAAGCAAGGAGGTCCCAATGTCGAACAGCGCCACCGGTCACCAGCTCATTTGCCACTTCATGGTCGAGAAGGTCTTCAACGAAGGGGAGCTGGATCTTCTCGATTTGCTGATCGCTCCCGACGCAATCAACCATGAGCTGGAGATCTTTGGCTCGTCCGCGGCGCGCGGTCCCGAGGCCGTCCGCCAGTTCATCCGGATCTTCCGGTCCGCCTTCCCCGATCTGCGGGTGACGGTGATCGAGCAGATCGGTGACAGCGAGCGCGTGGCGACCCGCTGGAAGATGGAGGGTACGCAGAAAAACCGCCTGATGGGGATCCAGGCCAGCCATCGCTTCATCAGCGTCGAAGGGATCCGCATCGACCGGATCGCCAACGGCCAGATCGCCGAGACCTGGAACCGCTGGGACGCGCTCGGGATGCTCCGCCAACTCGGGGCCATGCCGTCGCTGGAGCGCCAGCCGCCGGTCGCCGCACCCGCCGCGGTGTACTCCGCCAACGCCGCCGCATGAGCCCTACCTAACCTACACCCCTCTCCCGCTTGCGGGAGAGGGGGCCGGGGGTGAGGGCCCTACCGCAGCGCCAGGATCAACGCCACCAGCCCCAGCAGGAAGCCTCCCCCGCCCAATCCGAGCGCGACGAGGCTCCGCGTCCGCATCGCCTCGACGCTCTTCGCCAGTACTGCCAGCTTGTCGTCGACGCGCTCGATGTCCTCCGAATCTTCCTTGAGGTCGGCTTGAAGCCGGCGCACCTGGTTCTGCAGGTCGTTGACCTGCCCCTTCACGCGGGCGAAGTCGACAGCCTTCAGCAGGAGCTCCCGGGTTTCCGGCGAGCTGAGGATGGAGAGGAGTGTCTTGACGTCCATGGGTAGGAGATAGCGTAGCAAGGGCCGTACCGGAAGGCTTGCGCCCGGGGCCAATCCGGGTAAACTCACCCCGGAACCCTGGTGTCTTACAGGTCGGAGAACGATATGCACGCCGGCCAGCGCATTCGAGACTACGTCCTCGGTCAGAAGATCGGACAGGGTGGGATGGGCGAGGTGTGGAGCGCCGTGCACGAGGTGCTCCAGCGCCCTGTCGCGATCAAGGGCATGGTGTCTCAGGTCGCCGCGGATCCCAAGCTCCGGGAGCGCTTCCTGCAGGAGGCGCGGGCCCAGGCGCGTTTGCAGCACCCGCGCATCCTGGGGGTGACCGATGCCTTCCAGGTGGACGGCGTGGACTACCTGGTCATGCCGCTGGTGCACGGCCGGTCGCTCGCCGAGCGCCTCACCGAAGCCCGGGGACCTCTCCCACCGGCCGAAGCGCTGCGCATCGCGTCCGACGTCCTGGACGCGCTCGAGGCTGCCCACCAGCGGGGGATCATCCACCGTGACGTGAAGCCGTCGAACATTCTGCTGGACGCGGAGGGCCGCGCCTATCTGACAGACTTCGGCATCGCTCTCCTCGTCGGGCAGGACCGCTTGACGCAGACCGGCATCACGCTGGGCACGCCGTACTACATGAGCCCGGAGCAGATCCGGGCTCCCCTGACGATCGACCACCGGTCCGACGTCTACAGCGCGTCCTGCGTGATCTACGAGATGCTTGCGGGGCGCCCGCCCTTTCTCGGCACCGAGGCGAAAGGCAACACGGACTTCGTGATCCTGGAGTCGCACCTCCAGCGCACCCCGGAGCCGATCCGCACGTGGAACCCGGCCGTCCCCGCGGCGGTAGATGCCGCCGTCCTGCGCGGCCTGGCCAAGGAGCCGCACCAACGGCATGCTGGCTGCGGCGAGCTTCGGCAAGCGTTGGAGGCCGCGGCGGCCGCGCCGCAGCCTCCTCCACCACCACCGCCGTCCCTCACCACCCGGCCCGTGCCGCCGCCTCTGCCGATGGCCGCGGCCTCTCCCCCGGCCATGCCCCGGATCCCGCCCCCGATCCCCGCACCGATGCCGATCCAGGCTCAGGCCGCGGCCCCGCGCCGGACGCGCGGAGGATTTCTCCTGGGCATCGCATGCGGCGTGGTGCTGGCCCTCATCGGCCTGGCGAGCCTCGGAAACTGGCTCTCCAAACAGAAAGCCGGCGACACCCCGGCCGATGGGACGGCCCCGGTCGCCAGCACCACGGCCTCCGAGCCCGCGGCGGAGGAGAACGTCGCCGGCGCGAAATTCGACAAGGTGTGGCTCGAGCACAACGTCCAGCACGAGGGGCGGACCGGGATGATCATCCACGCGCACTTCGTCATTGAGGGAGCCCGCAAGGAACCGTGTCAGTTGACGGCCTACTTCCACTACGCAACCGGCGAGATCCTCAAGGACTTCGATCAGGACTACCGCACCGACGACGGCCAGGTCGCGGTGTGGGAGAACTTCACGCCGGAGTATGACTCGACGGAGTTCGAGGATTTCAAGCTGTTCATGCCGTACGACGAGCTGCACATGGAGGCTGGGCATCACGAGCTGAAGCTCGACCTGCAGATCCATCACCAGCCGAGCCGAACCGTCGCCGCGGAGTCGCCGTACGTCAACTTCACCCTCGACCAGTCGTAATACCTGTGAGGCCACCCATGGCTCGATTCCTGATCACGGTTTCCCTTGCCTCGGCCGTGCTCGCGACATCGCCGGTCCCCCTCCACGGAGGAATCGCGCAGCGGAGCTGTCAATCCTACGGGCCCAGCGTCCGCGTTTGCTACGAGATCGATCTTGACGATCTCAGGAAATCCGGTTCGACAACTCTCCGGGGCTGGATCGAAGGGACACCGAGGCCCTCCGCGATCCGCGTTCACAACAGCTCTCCCGAGTTGGTCCGGATGAAGGGAGGGGAGGATCGGATCCTCCACACCGCCTGCAAACGACACAGTCACTTTGGAATCACGATTCAAGCTGTCTCTCCGGGCATGCCGCGGCTCGTCGTGAGACAGTACGATCCGAGCCCGCGCCGAGAAGCCTCCCTGATCGCGGCCGAGCTCGCGCCCCTCCTGAAGGCTCTCGAAATGCGATTCCAGGAGTCGAGGAGCCACCTTCCTGCGAACCCTCCTCCCGAAGCGGTGGCCGAGCTTCTCGATGCCACGGAGAAATCTCTTCTTGCCATCTTGAGCTATGAGGAGCTGGCGCCATTGCGCGACTCGGTACAGATGGAGTTTCGTCAGGAGCGCCTCGCCTCGGGGGAGGCGCAGCTCCCCCGCTCCCCTGTGATGCTGGCCGCCTTCACGGCCGGCACCAGCCGTCCCTCATGGTTCGTGCACGCCGCGACGCAACCAGCGCCCTCCGACTCGGCGCTCGATCGCATCGGTCGATTTCTGCACAGGCTGACGGAGGTGGCGGAGAACGATGACCTCATCGTTGACGTCTGCGTCGCGAGCACACCCGGGAGCGGCATGAGCTTTTCCATGTATCCACGCTACTACCGCACGCGGCGCTACTCAACGCAAACAGACAATGTTTTACCTCACGTGTACAGGGGTCTCTACGCCTATGAAGGCAATAAAAACTTCCGGCCGCCGTTCGGATGTAATCCCACGGACCGTGACGAGGCTCCCGCCTGTACACTGCTCGACCTGATCAATCGACGAGAGCAGGAGGTCATTCATTGTGACCTGAGCCTTCGATCGTGCTATATGAAGAGTGATCCACAGCAGCAGGCGGAGTGCGGCCGGCAAGAACCGTAGGGCCGCAAACTCGAGAGCGTGGAGATCGACAATGGGAACGAACGCAAAGATCGCTCCTCCGACTCCGTTGGCTAAGCGATTTGTGCGCTCAGTCCTCGGTTTCGGAGTCGGAATCGGCTTGGGGCTCGCCCCCTTCCTCGGCAAAGTCGCGGGCGTCGACGCTCTGCTCCGGCTGTACCCCCAGGAAATGCAGGCTTCCTTGATCACGCTCTCGGCCTTCCTCATGGGGGTTGTGGCAGCAGCGGTCCAGTACTACTCTGGGGAGGGGATCGGCCGGACGACCCTGCGCCGGTGGTTCCGGTTGAGCCTCATCGTCCTGCTCAGCGCGCTTCTCTTTCTCATCATCTTGTACACCCTGCTCATCGAGCGGGTTTCGACCAGAAACACTCCAGTGGTGATCGCCTTGTCGCGGACGGCATCGTGCGCCTGCCCGGCGCAGTGGGGCAATGTCGCCTGCATCGAGCAGCTCTCGGTCGATCCGGCGGCCCTCGAGTCCTGCTGGGGGAGCCGGCCGCTCAAGGTGAGCCGGCTGCTGCTCAGTCTCTCCTACCTGCTGGTCACCGGCGGTTTCGGAGTGCTGATCGGCCTGCTCCTGATCCAGGAGGAGAGCCGGAGGCGCAGATCCCGCGGCACTCTCCGGCGCAAATCGGCCCCTGCCGCTCCGTAGATGCGGCACGGGACTCTGGAACCAAACCGTCCGACTCCCCTCGAATCGGAGCCCTCAGCCCCGATTGCCCATCCACTCCTCGAGAGCCGCGGCAAACGCGTCCGGCTCTTCGAAGAACGGCTGGTGCCCGCTTCGCTCGAAAAGCCGGAAGGTGGCGTTGGGGAGCGTCTCCACGATTCCATCCCAGACGTGGTAGGGGACGATGTAGTCATAGCGGCCGTGGGCGAGGAAGATCGGCACGCGCAGCGAGCTCGGGTCGATTGTGATATCCCATTCCGACGTGAGCGGCCCCAGGATGTGTTGCAACAGAGCCGGCCTGTAGACCGCCTCCGCGAACAGCGGAGCCACGTCGAAGCGGGGGTCGAAGAAGCGCATCGGCGTCTGGGCCCGGAGGATCTGGTTTTGCGGCATCGTGGCCAGGTTCTCTCGCAAGAGTTTCTTGCGCTCGTCCGACGCGTCCTCCTCGAAGAAGGCCGCGGAGAGCGCCGACATCGAAGCCATGCCTCCCCTGGGCGGCGTCCCCGCCGTGATCACGTGCGATACGCTCGCCGGACAGCGCCGGCCGTACTCGATGGCGAGGACACCGAGGATCGAGTGCCCCAGGATGGCGACCCGCTCGACTCCGAGATCTTCGCGGATGGCCTCCAGATCCGCGGCGATCACGTCGAAGGTAAGGTCGGAGGGGTCGCCGGTCGAACGTTCGCCGCCGCGCAGGTCCACGTAGACGAACCGGAATAGGTCGCTCAGCGGCGGAAGCGTCTGGAGCTCATACGGCTTCGTTCCGATACTGCTCAGGACGAGACACACAGGCCCGTTGCCCTTCGTCGTGTAATACAGCTCCGCATTCTGGACAGAAACGTTCATCCTTCCCCTCCTTCGAGGCGGCGTCATGCCGGCAGGTTGTAGCTCTGGATGAAGAAAGCCTATGTCACGGGAGGCATCCGCGTCAATCAGGCGCTTCCGTCTCACAAAATTTGCTATAATAACTTTGTAACCCGTTGCCGAGAGGACACGCCAGGATGGCGCCCCGAGCCCGTAGCTCGGGAGATCTCTTTATCGATCTGGAGGTCGTTTATGACACGAGGGGGTTCATCTTCAGAACGCGCTCCGTGGGCTGCTCAGGGCCATGTAGACGAAAAAGCCGATGTTCCGCACTGTCAGGTCCTCGTGCAGAACGGTGAGCCCGTACAGAATCACAGCGAGCACGGTGGCGACGTTGGCACAGAGGACACCGATGAGGGCGGCCGGGATGATGCGGGGGATTCTGGTTCCGGGGCCGGTACGGCCGGGATAATGGCTATACCGCCCTGAGGGCGGATGCGCCTCGATCTCCTCCGCCGCTCGTGGAAGGGTCCGGAACCAGAATGCTCCCCCACCTCTCTAATCTTGCAAGGAGGTGGAGAGATGCAACAGTCAAGCGCTCAAGGAGGCCTTCGCAGCGAGATCAATGTCACGCCGCTGGTGGACGTCTGTCTCGTCCTCCTGATCATCTTCATGATCGTTACGCCGATGCTCTACCGACAGATCCCAGTCCAACTGCCGGAGACACAAAAAAAGGGAACTCCGATCGGCGAGCACCGCCAGCTCGTGGTGTCGATGCTGGAAGATCAGACGGTCAAGATCGAAGACCAGGTGTTTTTCCTGAGCGAGCTTCCAGCAGAGCTGAGCCGGCTGCGGGCCGCGGATCCCGACCGGCCGGTGTTCGTGCAAGGAGACCGGCGACTTCGCTACGAGCAGCTCTCTTTACTTCTGGAGAGCCTCGACGATGCCGGTTTCCGGCACGTGGGTCTCGTCACCCTGCGAGGGGCGCAAGGGGGTTGAGCCGTCACGACCTTGCGCCCTGGGCGAAGGCGAAATAGAGTGCTCCCAGGAGCTGGGCGGCCAGGAGGACTGTCTGCTCCGTGGCGGGCGCGCCCCAGGCGGTCAGCAGCTCGGCTGGAGCGAAGGATGCGGCAACGCCGGCGAGGCCGAGGACCAGGGCGCTCGCAATCATCAAGAGCTTTGTATTCACGCTTCTCAGGGGCGGAATCCGAGCCGGTCAAAGAGCCCCGTCAGCGTACCGCTCTCGACGCTTTCCGCCGGCAGGTCGTAGTAGCGCCGGGCTCCGCCCGCGCTCTGCTCGATCCACACCTCGATGCGCGAGGTGGAGAACTTCACCAGGTGCGGCCAAAGATAGCCATTCGACTTGGGGCCCACGATACGGACGAAGAGCTCGGACCGCCCCGGCTTTGCCGCGGAAACGCACAGGGTCTCAAGAATGCAGTCGGTTTCGCGGCGCGTGGCGGCACCCCCGCCGGCGACGCGCACCTGGAAGCGGAAGCCAGGCACCTCAGGCGTCGTCATCCACGAGGATGAGGGAGGCTCCGGGTCGTTTGATGGCACTCGTTCCGCGGGCTCCTCCGGTTCGATAAGTGCTGCGCCGGTCGCGGAAAAGCCCTGGCGATCGACCAGGCCCGTGAGCGCGTTGGAGCCCTCCGGCGGCGCCTGGAGCCGGTAGTAGCGCACTGGCGCGGTGCCGGTGCGGCGGATCCAGAGCTCGATCTGCGAGGTCGAGAACTTCACCAGATTGGGCCACAGGAAACCGTTGGGCTTTGGTCCGACGACGCGCACCATCAGCTCGGTGCGGCCGGGCACGGCCCCGGAGAAGCAGATCGTCTCCGGCAGGCAGTCGGTTTCCTGGCGGGTTGGCACGACGCGGCTTCCGGCCGTCACCTGAACCTGCAGCTCGAATCCGGGCAGCGCCGGGGAGCTCTGCCAGCTCGCGGCCGGTGGCGGCGGATCGCCGTTTTCCACCGACCAGGTCCACAGGGCAGGTGTGGCATCGACGTTGCCGGCCGAATCGAGCGCGCGGACGCGGAACGTGCGCTGTCCTGTGCCGAGGCCGGAGAAGCTCACGGGGCTGACGCAGGGTGCGAAGGGCTGCGCATCCAACGCACAGTCGAACATGCTGCCCGGCTCGGTGGAGGCGAAAACGAACTGGGCGTCCGCTCCGCTCACGGCGGGTGGCGCCAACTGGATCTGCGTCTCCGGCGCCTGTGTGTCTGGGCAGTTGGGGAAGGCGAACGTCGCGACCTTCGTATTGGAGATCGGATAAGCCCGATCCTCGTCGGAGAAGTACGCCCCGGCAAGCCAGAACGTGCAGTCGTCGACCGGGTCCACGACGATCGAGGTGTAGTCGCCGAAACGCCCGAAGGTATCCACCACCTGGCCCCCGATCAGGGTCTGCGGCGCCCGCAGCTGACCCGGCGGATCGGCCGGAAGCCTGCCGCTGTACTGCAGGCTGGGAGCGCGCTCGTTGGGTAACGTCGGAACCTCGGAGATGGTCTTCTGCCAAACCATCCCCAGGTTGCCGGCACCGTCCATCGCCACCGCGGGGTGCGATTCCCAGCCGGCGTCGGGATTGAAGGCCCCCTTCTCCCACGGCATCCAACCGGTGCCGGCCCTCCTCCGGTAGTGGTACCACTCGAGATCGAACTGATCTTCGGTGTAAACCATTGCCGTGGCCGCCAACGCCTCGAAGCCGCCAAAGTTGCGATAGGCGACTCGATGAAAGGGGCCGCGGCGGTACACGCCCGCCGGGGAGAGGGGGAAGGTCGCGGCCCGCTTGAGCGTGGACGCCGCCGGATGGCTCCAGTCGGCGTGCAGCTCGAGGATCTCGAGAGCGTTTCCTGGCCCGCCGGGAGCTGTCTGCTTTACGCCGAGCACGGGGTTGGGGGCTCCCTGTGGCGGCAGCCGGCTGCCTTCGAGGTCGGCGGGAACCAGGAGGTTGTGCACCCCCCACTTCGCATGGTCGAGGTCGAACTGGATCTTGCGGGGCGCCGGATCGCCCACGAGCATCCTCTCCCGTTCGAAGACGATGACCGCGTGCGGCGGCGGCACTCCGTTGATCGTCATGTAGTAGCCGTCCGGCCACACGCCGAGCTTCGGGAAGTCGTTCATGCGATCGAAGGACCAAGCCCAACGATGCCAGCCTCCCAGGGGGTCCGCCGTCTGCGAGAGGGCCACACATTCGAGCCACGGCGCGGTCGTGTGGCTGCCGAAGCTCATCGCCGCCACCAGCCAGCGGTCGGCCAGGGCGTCGTACAGGACGATGGGATCGCCTGCCAGCTGTTCGCATAACCCGCCGAACCCCTGCCACAGCGCCGGCAGGTATTCGGAGAGGAACAGCCGATTGCCCTGCTTGTCCCAGATCACGATCCCGCCGTTGGAGACGTGGACGTAGTGGCCGGGTCCAGCGTCGCCCGTGGGATCGGCCGGATTGGTCGTGTCCTTCAGGCCATCCAGCGAGAGCCGCGCGGGCGGCGCCGGCACTCCGGTCAGCACGCCACCTCGACCGAGAGAGGCCGCACCGCCGCGGCCGGAATGGATCTCCCCGTCGACCTTCCCGGGACGGGTGCCGAACCGCACGGGAGGCGGCTCGTTCCGCGCCCCTGCCAGGCGCGGCAGGACGTCATGGCGCACGGCGACGCTGACCGACGGTGGAAGATCGGGGCCTGACTCCTCAGCTCCCAGCGGAGCCACAGACCAGACCACCAACAGGCAAGAGACAAGCGCCGGTCCCACGAGGCGGTTCAGCACAGGCGCTCGGCGGCCACAAAGGCGACGCGGAATGAGGAGCACGCTTTCATGTCCTTATATCCTATGCCGATTCTACGGCGCCTTCACCGCCCGCTACGCCCCTGCTACGCCAATGGCAAACCCGAGCCGCAGCGGGTGGCCTCGTCGTGGAGACGGACGAGAGGTGCGATCTCTTCGTTGATCCGGCCGCTGCCTGCTTCGGCGAGGAGATGACAGGTGGACCAGGCAGCGGACGCCTTTTCGTAGAGAGCGAGCCAACGATCGAAATCGTTCTGAATCTGCCGGTCTTCCCGCGGATGGCGGCCGGGGGGGCGCGCGGCGCCGCAGCGCCATGGTTTGGGGGTGAGGCGTGCGCGGAAGCTTTTCTGGACGCGGCAGAGGCGGATGTAAGCGGGGTCGGCGCCGCAGGCGGTCATGAGTTGCTCGGCGTCCGCCGAGGCGGGCTCGTAGAGGCGGTCGGTGACCAGGAGCCGGAGACCGGCGGCGGTGCGGTAGATCCGCCCGGCTCTCCAGGCGTCGCTCTCGATGATCTGCCGCAGAGCGCTGACGCGCTCTTCAACCAGGTCGGGTGGCCTCCGGCCGAACAACCGGCCGAGGCTCCAACGCGGGGGCGGGAGGTCGACGTCGATGAACATCGCGCCCGCGGTGTTCAGGACTTCGCAGCCATAGGCGTTGCGCGTCACCACCGCGGCGAGGCCGCCCTCGGCGCCCGGGATCTCGCGCAGGATCTCTTCCCGCACGGGCCGGCTGCCGTAGGCATAGCGGCCGGGCTCGGCGCCCTGCCGCAAACGATGCCGGAGCTGCTGCAGGAGCTCTCCCGCCTTGGCCCGTGCCTCGGCGAAGCTCTCGTTCGACCAACCCCAGACGGTCAGCTCCAATGACCGGCCATCCAGGGTTTTCTCGTCCGCCTCTTCCTTCTCCCAGAAGCGCGGGATCTCCATCACCTGGCTCCTCTCAATAAGTCACCTACCCCACCCAGATCGCGTGGAACCCCAGATGCACCGGGGAATCCAGCCGCACCACCGCCCGCGGGCCCGCGGCAACGTCGAAGGCGTCGAAGATCAGGAAGGAGCTCTCGTTCTTCGAGGTGTCGAATTGCTGGCAGATCACCGCGCCGCCCGATCCCGAGGGATCTCCCGCGAAGGCGGGCTCTCCGCCGAGATAGCAGCCCGGCGGCGTCTGCCAGATGTCTTCCCGGCCGTCCCAGGAAAGATGGACGACGGCGTCCAGGAATTTGCGGCCGGTCCGGCCGGCGTGGGAGATCCCCAGCATCCAGAGGTCTTCGTAGGGTTTTCCGAAGTGGCGGGGATCAATGGCCGGGAAGTCGGGGGCGGAGCGATAGGTCAGGGCTTTCCGCTCGACAACCTCGTTCTTCTTCAGGTCGACGACGTAGCGCACCGGGCCTCCCGGCCCCACGGTGGTGAACATGTCCGGCACCGGCTCGTACTGATCGTAAACCGGGCGTTCGAGCTCGACGACGTCGACGATCAGGCGGTCGCCATCTTCGAAGGCGTTGATGGTGTGGAGGGAGTAGCCGCGGCCGATCGAGAGCGTGGTGACGGCCTCTCCGGTCTCGCGGTCGATCACCAGGAGGCGCGTGCCCCGCTCCGGCTCCCAACGCAGTGATTCCATCAGGGTCCTTCCCTCGGTGAGCGAGGCCATGTCGAGCACGTAGGGACCGAGGTGGAAGACGATGTGGCGCGGCCCGAGCAGGAAGTCATGGACCGAGCAGGGGTGCTCCAGGGAATGCCGGCGGCGCCAGACCTGGCGGCCTGTGGCGTCGAATCGATAGACGTTCAGAACCGGCTGCGCACTGGCGAAGGAGATTCCGAAGTTGAACAGCTCGCCCGTCTCCGGATCGATCTTCGGGTGCGCCGCGAAGGGGGTGACCGGATTCAAGGTGCCGCCGAAGTTATAAAGGCCACGCGTCTCCAGCGTTATGGGATCGAGCTCCCAGGGGAGGCCCTGCTCGCCGAGAGCGAGGAGCTTGTCCGCCCAGGGATAGACGCTGACGTTGACCGGCGACTCCAACGCGATGCCGCGGACGAGCCGGTCGCCGGGGAAAGCGGTGCCGAAGGTGCGGAAGAGAGCCTGCCCTGCCTCCTGCTCGGCCGTGTACTTGCCGCTGCGCACGAAACGGCAGGCGAACCGGGCACCCTCGTCGAAAAACGTCAGGGCGCAGACCATGCCGTCGCCGTCGAGCCAGTGGCGGTAGCGCACTCCCCCCCGTTCGAAGCGGGCAGGACCGTTCAGATAATAGGTCCCGCGCAGAAAGGCGGGGATCTCCCCTTCGACCTTCACAGGGCAAGCACGCTCCCGCGGGACGAAGGAGAAGGCCTTTTCGAGCCCCGGCGCGAAATCGACCGCGGCTTCCTCGGTCTCCTGGGAAGTCCCTTCGAGAATCACCGGGCACCTCCCGCGACTCTGACCGCGACCTCCTCGTCCTCATCCATGTCCATGTCCATCGCGGGCTCCGCCGTCATCGGACGGAAGCGGTCGACTGGAATTGGAGTGAAGCGCCAGGGCCAGGTCTCCGTCGTGTCGCGGCACTGCGCCAGACGCTCGCGCCAGCCGTCCGGATCGAACTTCACGGTCGACGGATCGAGGCTGCCGACGAAGTCCGGATGCGTGAGAGCCCGCGGATCGCCGAGGACGGTGGCGGCAACGTGGGCGGCGGTCCGGCGCGCCAACTCTTCCAGGTTGTCGAGCTGCGCGTCGAGAATGCTCCGCGCCTCCTCGACCGGCACGCCGACCTTGTAGAAGCATTTTTCCGCCGCGGCGAGCTGCCAGCACTCGTAAAACTCGAAGAAGACCTGCGGATGCGGTCCGGGCAGGTGCTCCTTCTTCCAGTGGTAGAACGCGTTCAGCATCTCATGCATCCGATGATTCATCGGGCCGAGGCGGGCGAAGCGCCGCAGGAACCCGGGCACGAACTGGCGATCAGTGAACAGATCGTTGATCATCGGGAAGACGTAGAAGGAGAAGTAGATGGCGAGCTCCCAGATGTAGCGCAGGGAGAACGCCTCCTGGTCGCCCAGGGTGTCGTAGCTGACCGCGAAGCTCGGCACGTAGGCCTCGTAGACCGCCCACTGCAACGCCTCGTACCGCGGCACCTTGGCCTGCAGCTCGCCGCGGTCGCGGGTGAGGATGGCGTCGGTGATCAGTGTGTTGTAGATCGAGATCAGGTCGCCGCCCGGGCTGTACAGAGGATCGGTGAAGCGGCCGGCTTCGCCACAGAGGGCCCAGCCGTCCGCCGACAGGGTCCGGGTCGAGTCCAGGGAGAAGCTGTCGAAGTTGCCGCGGCCGACGATCTTCCGCTGCCGCAGCTCGCGCCCGAAGCAGGGGTGCTCTCGGCAGACCCAATCGATCACCTTGTCGAGGGTGTCCACCTCGTGACGCGGCACTCTCTCGACGTCGTGGACCAGACCGAGGCTGGTGCGGCCGTGCAGGGGGATGACCCAGAACCAGTAGCCTTCGCCGCAAAAGTGATTGGTGGCGAGGAGGGCCGGCACGTGCCCCAACGCCTGCCGGTCGGGACGGAGCCGGATCTGGCGCGGCGTCAGATCGGTCAACTTTTCGATGTCGAGCAGGCCGTCCACCCAAAAGAACGAGGTGCCGTGGTCGATCGGAGAAGGGCGGTCGAGGCCGAGCTTCTTCACCAGGATGCGGCTGCGCCCCGACGCGTCGACCACCCAGCGGGCATGGCCGTTGATCTCTCCCATCGGAGCTGTGCAGCGGAACGCGTGCGGCGCGCCGCCGGTGCCCAGGTCGACGTCGAAGTCCTTGGCGGGAGCCACGAAGCGGAAACGTGGATCTTGCCGATTGACCTCGAGCAACGCGGCCTCGAAGACGTTTCGGTCGAGCTGATAGGTGAAGATGTTCGACAGGCCACGAATGTAGGACTGGCTGTATTCCTCGTAGCGGCTGTTGCCCGCCGCGCTCCCCCAATAGAAACGGAGGTTGTATTTGAGGAAGTGATGCCGGAGGAGGTGCTCCTCCATCTCGAGGACCCGGCTGTAGTAATAGCCGCTGGCCTGGACGGTCGCCTCGCCGACCTTCTGCTCGCGCCGCGGCACCTGGTGACGGCGCTCGAGCATCAGGATGCGCAGCTCCGGATCCGCCAGGAGGAGCTGGCGCGCCAGAGAAAGGCCGGCGAGGCCGGCTCCGAGAATCAGGACGTCGCAGTCATGAGTTTCTGAGTACATGGCGTTTCCACCCCTTTCACCCCCTGGACAACCGCAGCAGCCACCTGCTGTGCCGACACGATCACCGGCGTAATCCCACCGCCGGGGCGGGTCCAATGTCCGACAAGATAGAGATTGCGGACGGGGGTCTTGATGTCGGGGCGCCCGTCGCCGAGCTGCTCGGGAGACATCTCCCAGCCCAGCATGGCGCCCTTCTGGTTGAGTGTGAAGCGCCAGGACGTCTGGGCGGACGCGCTGGTGCTCACGACGACTTTCTGCGTGATTCCGGGAACCAGACGCTCGAGATGACCGAGGGCGAGATGTTCGATCCGCCGCTTGTGCTCCGGCCAGTCGTCGACCGTCTCATAGTCCATGTCCAGGACCTTCTGGATGATGATGATCTTCTTGCCCGGCGGTGCCATCGCCGGCTCGTACAGAGTCGGGACGAAGACCTTGCATCGGAGCGCGCCGCGCCCCACCTCGTCCATCTCCCAATCGTCCCAGTAATACCCCTGGATGTGATCGAGGACGTCGTCCGGCACGTCGTCCAGGCCCAGATGCATGAGGAAGCAGGGATAGGTCACGCGCAGGGACCGCACCGCTTCGAGCGTTCCCGCCGGCAGGTGCTCGGCGCCGATGAGCCGCTCCAGGGTAAACGTCAGGTCGCTGTTGCTGATGATCACATCGGACTTGACCGTTTGCCGGAGACCCCGCCGCGGATGGCTACCGCGCAGGACCTCCAGCTCGACGCCGCGGGCGGCGCCGTCCTCGATCAGGATTTTGTGGGCATGGGTGCTGGTGAGCACGTGCCCCCCCTGCTCCTCGAAGCAGCGGGCGAGGTCGTCGGCGAACGCCTGGGAGCCGCCCTGCGGGTAGTAGTTGCCGAGGAAGTAGGAGAGGCGGAGCATCGAATCGAAGACGAAGGAGGTGCGCCCCGGCGGCGAGCCCCAGTGCGGGCAGTCGGCGGTGAGCAGGAGCTTGAGCTTGCGGTCGCGGAAGAAGCGGTCGAGGGCCTCGCGCACGGAGAGGCTGTGGTAGGGAACGAGCCGCTCGATCTGGGCGAGCGGCTTGCCGCGGAAGTAGTGGAGCAGGCCGAGGAGGTAGGTCTCGCGGACGACGCCGAAGAACTCGTCGAGGGCCGCGGACTCCTCGGGAAACTCGGCCTTGAGCCGGGCCAGGTAGGTGGCGAGGTCGGCGGGCACGGCGAAACGCGAGCCGTCCGGAAAGTGGAAGGTGTCGACCGGGTCCATCTTGACCCAGCCGGTGCGCACCCCGAGCTCGCCCAAAAGCCGGCCGGTCAGCGTCTCCGGATTGCCGAGCAGCGGATAGAAGTGGGTAGCCGCATCGAAGGTGAAGCCGCCGCGCCGGAAAGTGCTGCAGTAGCCGCCCACCATGTAGTGCTGCTCGACGAGGAGCGTCTTCAAGCCCGCCCGCGCCAGAAGATTCGCGGCGATCAGGCCACCGATCCCGGCGCCGATGATCACGGCGTCGTAGCGGGGATTGGGCGCGCGGCGCAGGCCGCGGAACAGGCGCTTCAAGGCCACGTCTCCGGGCGGTTGCGGCCGTACTCTTCGTGGGCCTGCGCGAGCTCGCCGCTCGCGATGGCGGCTCCCATCGAGAGATCTCCGGCGAGGACGAGGGCGGCGGCGATCTCGGCGAGCTTCGGCGCATGGCCGGTGCCGGCGCAGCCGAGCATGTCCAGGCACTCGCGGGCCGTGCCGAGGCCGGTGCCTCCGCCAACCGTGGCGACCGTGAGGGAGGGGAGGGTCGCGGTGGCGTAGAGGTCCCCGTCCTCGGTGACCTCGAAGGTGGTCACGCCGACGGCCGAGTTGGCGACGTTGGCCACGTCCTGGCCGCAGGCGATGAACAGCGCGGTCAGGCCGTTGGCGTAGTGGCCGTTGTAGCCCAGGGTGCCTCCCTGCACGTGGCCGAGCATGGTGTGGCGCCAGACGTCCGCCATCTGCTCCGGAGTGGCGTGGAGCCAGGCGCGGCAGACGCGGGCGGGGAGGCGGGCTCCGGCCACGACCTTCTTCCCCTTGCCGCCGGCGAAGAGAGAGCCAGCCGCCCGCTTCTCCCCTTCCAGGCCGCTGAAGATCAGGTGGCGCCGCGCCGGAGTGTTCGCCACGAGCCATTGGCACGCGCGATCCGTCGCCTTGACGATCATGTTCATGCCGTGGGCGTCGCCTGTCGAGTAGCAAAAATGGACCATGACCTCGCGGCCCAGCGGGCGAGGCTCCAGGCGCAGGAGCTTGCCGTGCCGGGTGGTCGACTCGGCCTCGGCCTTGAGAGTCTCGAAATGTTCGGGTAGGCGGCGGACGAACTCGGCGGCCTCGGCCACATCGTCGAAGAGGAAGACCGGCGCGACCCGGTTTTCATCGGCATAGAGACGGACCGTGGCTCCCCCGGCGCGGGTGATGGCGGCCGCTCCCCGCTCGTAGGAGCGCACCAGCGCACCTTCGGTGGTGGCCAGCGGAACGTAGAAGGTGCCCTGGGCGTGCTCGCCAAGGATCAGCAGAGGCCCGGCCACGCCGAGCGGCACCTGGGCGGCTCCGATGGGGTTCTCGATGTTCCCGCGCAGCGCTTCGCCGGCGAGGGTCGAGGCGCCGACCTGTTCGAGGACGGCTCCGGTCTTCTCTTCGATCCAGCGGCGGCGGGCGGCGAGGTCGTCTCCGGTGTAGCCCTGGTCTTCGAAGCGGGGGACCAGACCCCCACCGGTGGAGGGGCTCACGCCGCCTCCACGACCACCGCACAGCACTGGCCATCCGTGCTGGCGGCATGGAGCAAGGCGAGACGCGGCCGGCGGTCGAGCCGGCGTGTCGACGAGGAGACTCCGCCCAGCGGGAATCCCTCCTCCGTGGCCTCCAGACCCGTCACTCCCGGCACCACGCCCTCGTCGAACGCGCCCAGGGCCGTCAGCGCCTGAAAGGCTCCCGAGGCGCCGAGGGCTTCTCCGAGTTGGGCCTTGGGAGCGACGACGGGGATGTCCGCGGCGCGCGGCCCCAGGGCTTGCGCCACGCCTCGTGCCTCCGCCCGGTCCCCTTGTACGCTGCCGTTGGCGGAAAGAACGAGGAGGTCGAGATCCTGAGGCTCCACCTCCGCGTCCTCCAGGGCGAGATGGACCGCGCGGGCCACGGCCTCCGCCGCGGCGCCCTCGTCCTCGCCGGCGGAAGGGTCGAAGGTTTCGCCATGGCCGCGCAGTGTGGCGAGAACCCGGGCGCCGCGCGCGGCGGCTCCTTCGGCGCTTTCGAGCATCAGGGCCGCGGCCCCTTCGGCGAGAGCGAAGCCATCGCGTTGCGCGTCGAAGGGGATCGGCCGCTCGCCGAGGCGTCCGGCGCGCTCGTGACCGAGGTACGACTCGAAGCAGAGCTCCTCGGCGCCGCCGGCCAGAACCGCCTCGGCGCGCCCGTGGCCGATCAGGTCCATGGCATAGGCCAGGGCCAGGAGCCCCGAGGCTTCGCCGCCGGTGATCGTCGAGTTGATCCCCCGCAGGTTGTTCCAGATGGCCGCCTGGCCGGCCGCGGCGTTGATCACGCTGTTGGCGAAGTCGAGCGGGCTGGCGTACGAGGGGCCGAGCTGCACGGCGCGGCGGTCGAACTCGGCGATCGTGCGCACGCTGCAGAACATGGTGCCGAGGACGAGCCCCACCTCGCGGGCGGCGCGCATCTCGGCCGTCCAGCCGCTCCCTTCCAGGGCCTGTTGCGCGGCGACCAGCAGCAGGCGGGCCGTGCGGTCCACCGGCCGCAGGTTGCGGTCACCCAGATACTCGCGGGGCTCGAACGGACGGACCTCTCCGGCGAGGCGGCTCGGGTTGACCCCATTCCCGTGATTGATCCCATTCCAGTTCAAAGCGTCCAATGGAAATAACTCGATAGATTTGAGCGCGCTCCGCCCTTCCCGCAGGGCGGCGTGCAGGCCGGCCGGCGAGTCGGCGATGGGGGCGAGCGCTCCGGTTCCAGTGATGACGACCCGGCGCATCAAGCCTCGACCCTCCGGAAGATCACGGAGGCGTTGTTGCCGCCGAAAGCGTAGGCGTTGTTCATGGCCACGCGCACGTCGTGCCGGCGCGCCTGGTTTGGCACGTAGTCGAGGTCGCCGTCGGGCTCCTCCAGGTTCATGGTCGGAGGGATCCAGCCGGTGGCCACGGCGAGCGAGCAGACCAGGGCCTCGATGGCCGAGGCCGCGCCCATGGTGTGCCCGATCATCGACTTGACCGAGCTCATCGGCGTGCGCGGCGCGGCGTCGCCGAAGACGCGGAGCACGGCCAGAGTCTCCAATCGGTCGTTGGTCGGCGTGCCCGTGCCGTGGGCGCTCACGTAGCTGACGTCCTCGGGTTTCAGGCCGGCGTCGCCGAGCGCGCCCTCCATGGCGCGGGCCGCGCCGTCCCCTTCCGGATGGGCGGCGGTCATGTGGTGAGCGTCGCAGGAGAGGCCGTAGCCCGCCACCTCGGCGTAGATGCGGGCACCGCGGGCGCGGGCGCGCTCCAGGGGCTCCAGCACCAGAATCGCCGCGCCCTCGCCCGGGATCATCCCCTTGCGGTTTTTGTCGAAGGGCTGGCAGCGCTCGGGCGCGATGGCGCCCAGGCGGTGGAAGCCGGAGTAGGTGATGCGCGAAAAAGCGTCGGCGCCTCCGGCCAGCATGACGTCGGCCCGGCCGCGCCGCAACAGGTCGAGGCCGTGGGCGATGGCGTAGTTGCCCGCCGCGCAGGCCGTCGGAATCATGGTGCATACCCCGGCCAGCCCGAGCTCGCGGGCGACATGGGCGGCGATCATGTGACAGGGGTAGAGGGTGATGAACTCGGCGCCGACCGAGCCGGCCGCGCCGGCGAGGAAACGGTCGTTGAATTTCTCCACCTCGCGCGGCTCGCCCGAGGTCGTGCCCATGGCCACGCCGGCGCGCTCCGGAGAGACCTCGCCGGGAGCGATCCCGGCGTCCTCCAGGGCCATGCGGGCGGCGGCCACGGCGAGCTGGGAGGCGCGGCCGAGCCGTGCCGGATCGAGCGTCCGCACCCAGGGCGCGGGGTCGAAGCCGCGCACCTCCGCTCCCAGGTGCGTGCTGAATTTGCCGGTATCAAACGATTCGACCGGGGCGAAGCCGCTCTGCCCGGCGAGGAGGTGGTCCCAGACCTCCTCCTTGCCGGCGCCGACCGGTGTGACCGCCCCGAGGCCGGTCACCACCACCCGGTGCGACATCACATCGCCCCGGCTTGCACGCCCGACAGCTCGCCCAGGCGCTCGTGCACCAGGGACACCATCTGCGGCAGAGTCTGAATCTCCTTGTAGCGTTCGTCGGGCAGGTTCAGCTTGAAGGCCAGGTCGACGTCGACCCCGATCTCCAGAAGCGACAGCGAGTCGAGCTTCAGGTCGTCGCGCAGCGAATCCGCATCCCCGATGCGCTTCGGGTCGAGCCCGGCGATATTGCCGATGATGTGCTTGATCTTGTCCAGGATCTCTACGTTGCTCACGTCTCCACCTCCGTAAGAACCGTAAGAACTGCCACTACGATGCGGGGCCGGACCGACCTCCGGTAGCACCCGGGACTTTCAGGCGCGGCAGGGACCTCCCTCGTTACACCCGGACCTTCTCTTGACGATGCATCCTTCAACAAACATCTTACAGAAACTGCATCCTAACGTTCAGAGCCTACCTCCTTCAGGGGCAGGTGGCAAAAGCCTGGATCTCCTGGACCGGCGCGAAGGCCCGGCCAAACAAGAAAAACTACGGTTCTCCGCTCTCCTCCCGCTTCTCCCAGAGACGGGCGAGGAGCGGCAGGAACCCGGACCCGGTCTCCGGCTCGACGACCTCGCGCTCGCGAGGCTCGGGATCTACCAGCAACTGCTCAATCAGGCTCAAGGTATCCCAGCTCACCCACCCCTCGACGATCTTCCCGCCGGCAATGCGCAGGAAGTCGATCCCGGTCGTCACGGTGTCGCGGCCCGTGGGCGGCAATCCCAGAAGGTCGCCGGTGTTGCGCCCATGGGCGGTCCAGCGGGACACCACCAGATCCCCCTCCGCCACCAGCTCGTCGACCGTGACCCGGATCTCGCTGAAGGCCATGCGGTAGAACAGGACGAGCTGGGCCACGGCGCCGGGGCCACTCATGAAGTCGGTGGCGAAGGGGACGCGCGCGTGGATCCGGCAGGCGCGGTCGATGATCTCGTCCGCGATGGCGAGGTCACCGGTGTTCCACAGATCCTCGCGGAAGCGGCGGGCGATCCCCTTGGGATTCACTTCGCGACTCCGGTCCGCGCGACGATCCCCTTGCCCTCCTCCACCGTGATGAGCTGATTGGCCGGCACGCCGGCCAGCCGCTGCTTCAGGCCGCTCGGCCACTCGATGTCCAGATCCGCCTTCGCGTCCTTCCCCAGGCCGAAGGTCAGCGCCAAGTCGCTCTGCGAGCAGTAGGAGGAGCCGCTGCGCACGGTGCTCCACTGCCGGCCGGCCGTGGGGCTTGCCACCCGCACCACCGCGCCGAGGCCGTCGCGGCTCGACTTCGTGCCCACCGTGCGCACGCGCAACCAGTGGTTGCGGTTGCCGCCGTCGTTGCGGAACAGGTACGCCGGCCCGTGGTTGGTGGTGAGCAGGACGTCCAGGTCGCCGTCCCGGTCGTAGTCGCCGTAGGCGGCGCCGCGGGCGACGATCGGCCGGTTGAGCTCGGCTCCCAGGCGCGCCCCCACCGGCTCGAACTTGCCGGCGCCCAGGTTGCGGAAGACGAGGGGCGGCTGCTTATAGGCGACGCGCGGCTGCACGCGGCCGATCTCCTCCTCGATGTGGCCGTTGGCCGCGAACAGGTCGAGGAGGCCGTCGAGGTCGTAGTCGAAGAAGAAGACGCCGAAGGTGAGGGTCAGCAGGCTCGCCCGCCCCACGGATGAAGCCGGCGCCTCGTCGACAAAGATGCCGCTCCCCTCGTTGTGGTAGAGGGCGAGCATCTCGTTCGAGAAGTTGCCGACCAGCAGGTGGGGTCGGCCGGAGCGGTCGTAGTCCGCGGCGTCGACGCCCATGGCGCCGCGCGCGACACCGTCCTCGCCGAACGCCACGCCCGCCTCCAGCCCCTCCTCGGCGAACGTACCGTTCTTCTGATTGCGGTAGAGCTTGTTCGGCTGCGTGTCATTGGCCACGAACAGGTCGGGCCAGCCGTCCACGTCATAATCGAGGACGGCGACGCCCAGGGCCTTCCCCTCCTGTCCCACGCCGGCTTTGACGGTGGCGTCCTGGAACTTGCCGTTTCCCAGGTTTCGGAAGAGCTTCGAGGAGGTCCCCTTGTACGACTCGGGCGTGCAGTAGGACTTGCTCGCACCGTCGAGGGAGCACCACAGGTCCTTGTCCGCGCTCCACTGCACGTAGTTGGCGACGAAGAGGTCGGCCTTGCCGTCGCGGTCGTAGTCGAGCCAGGCGGCGCTCGTGCCGAAGCTCGCGTTCTTGATCCCCGAGGCCGCGGTCACGTCCTGGAACTTCCCTCCGCCCAGATTCTTGAACAGGCGGTCCCCTTCGAGCGCGGTGATGTAGACGTCCGCTTTGCCGTCGTTGTCGTAGTCGGCCACAGCCACGCCGAGGCCGTACATCTCGACGTCGAGCCCGCTCCCTTTCGTGATCTCGGTGAACGTGCCGTTCTTGTTGTTGCGGTAGAGGGCGTGGAGGGACTTGCGCCCTTTCTTGGACGACGCCCAGTCCTTGCTGTTGATCAGCAGGACGTCGAGCCAGCCGTCGCCGTCGGCGTCGAAGAAGGCGCCGCCGGCGCCGAGGGTCTCGGGCAGGAACTTCTTGCCGGCCCGGCCGCTGTTGTGGGTGAACTTGATCCCGGCCTGGGAGGTCACGTCGGTGAAGCGGAGGCCTGCTGGAGGCGATGCTGGTTTGGGCGCGGGCGGCGCGGCCGCCGCGGCCACGGTCAGCAGCGCGGCGCCGGAGAGCAGAGCGAGCAGCACGGTTTTCAAGTCTAACCTCCGGCTATGGCGGACTCGGGCGCCGCGGGGCGCGCCGGGGTCACAGGAAGCGGCACGGATTCGTGCTCGTGGATCTGCTGCCGCTCGTTGTTGTCCTCGGGACTCCCGAGGCGGCGCTCCGCGGTGATCGCCTGCGACGACTCGTCGGCCTTGAAGCGGCGGAAGAGCTTCTCCTCGCGCTCGGCCTTTTCGGCGTCACCGAGGGCGCGCCAGCAGAGCATGGCCGTGTAGTGCATCTGCACGTCCTCGGGATCGACGAGGCAGACCCGCTCCAGGACCTTGAGGGCCTCGCGGTATTCGCGCTTCAGGAACAAGAGGCGGGCCATCTGGTTGAGCACCACGCGGTCCCGCGGATACTTGGCCTCGACTGTGCGCAGCGAAGCCAGGGCGGCGTCATAATCGCCGTCCGACTTCTCGATCGAGGCTTTGAAGAAGTGGATGCGGCCGAGGCTCGCGTCGATCGCCAGCGCCTTCTGGATGAACGGTTTGGCGCGCTCCATCTCGCCTTCGCGGATGAGCGCCCGAGCCACGTTGAGCCACCCATCGGCGTACGACGGATCGGCCTCGGTGACGCGCAGGAAGGCGTACTCGGCCCCCTTCAGGTCGCCCTGGAGCAGCATGCCGATCCCCCAGTCGTTCCAGCGCTCCCAATCCTCCTTGACCACCGCGGGCTTCCAGGTGGGCGCGGTGCCTCCCGGGGCCGCGAGCTCGATCCGCGTCTCGTCCGTGGCCAGCACGGTGATCGGCAGGTCGGGGATCTCTCCCTTGACCTTGCCGGAGACGTTGGCCGGGATGTTCGCCTTGTCGAACGAGTAGTCGAGGCTGTTGTGGTGCGCCGAGACGAGCTGCGGCCCCTGTCCCGGCTTGGGCTGGCCGGCATAGGCGAACTGCGTGTAGTAGTGAGCGAACTTGCGGTGGTTGAGCTTCGCCGTGAGCGTGATCGGTCCGCGCGCGTCGTCCGGGATGTGCATCCGGTAGTGCACGGTGTCGGCGGCGCCCGGCGGGATCAGGCGCGTGTACAGGACCGACCGCGCCTGCCAGGCGTTGCGCTTGTTGATCGGATTTCCCTCGCCGTCCAGCGCCCAGGAGCGGTACATGTGGGCGCCGGCTTCCACCGGCCCCTTGCCGCCGTCCTCCACCATGCCGCTCCAGAAAATCACGCGGCCGTCGGCGTCCTTCGCCTGGAGCTCCAGCCAGACGTCGAAGGCGTCCACCGTGCCGCCCGGAAAAAAGTGACCGATGGCGCGCGTGCGCACCACCACGTCGACCTTGACGGTCGAGCCCGGCTTGAGACGAACCCCGGAGCGGTCGACCGGCGCCGCCACCTCGCCGACCTCGCGAATCATCACAGGACCGGCCTGCTCGGCCTCCTCGCCCACCGCGAAGGTGGAATTGAGCTGGGGCCCCTCGCCGGACCGGCGGATCATCGCCGTCTGCCCGCTGCCCGGCTCCACTGGCGACACGGCGAAGATATCCACCGTGATGAAGCCGGACTTGAGGAAGGCTTCGACGACCTTCATCTGCTCCGCGTCTTTGTTCACGTAGGCGAGGGCGGTGTTGGCCGCGGGGAAACGGTGCGAATGAACGAAGCCGTCCTGGTTGCCGGGATCTTTCGATTCGACCAGCGGCATGTGGCAGCCGGCGCAGGTCTTGGACTGCTTGGGATAGTAGAACGAGCGCGCGCCCTGGCCCGAGACGCCGCTCGCCTGCCAGTTGTCATAGTCGTTGAAGCCGCGGAACCAGCGGTAGGCGTTCACCGGCACGTCGAGGTGCACCTTGTGGCAGGAGGCGCAGAACTCGGAATTGTCGCGCATGAACGGCTTCAGGAACGTTTTCTTGTGCGGCTCCGGGTCCAGATACGTCATGAAGTGGTCCATGCCATGGATCACCGGGTTCCGGCTGGTCATCAACTGATGGAGCGGCGGATACTCGATCGTGAAGTCGCCGTTGCCCATCGAGCTGTGGACTTCGGTGATCGCATGACAGGAGGTGCAGGCGAGACCCGCGTGTGCTTCCGGCGTATCGATCTGATCCTTGATCGGACGCTCGAAACGGCCATTGAAGAAGACCGCATGATCGTGACAGCCGGCGCACCACTTGCTGGGTTGCGGGCCGACCACGTCCTGCATGTACTCGATCGATTTCCGGTAGAACTGGTTGTTGAACGAGCCGAAGTGGTGGGCGGAGCTGTTCCACTGCGCATAGATGTCTTTGTGGCACTCGCCGCAGGCGGCCGAATCCATGAAGAAGTTGGAGGGGATGATGCCGCCGACGTTGGTGCGCGCCGACGAGGGGAAGAACGGCGATTTCGGCCCCTCGCCCTCCTCGTGCATGGAGGCCGGAACGACGAGCGGATTGCGGATCTCGCGCACCGGCGGATGGACCCGCCGGTGAACGGCGGTGAGGGCCGGCAGCCCGATCAGCAGGAGGGCGGCCGCCAGGAAGACCCGGCCGAAGCGCTGCCAGCCACCGCCTTCCGCGGCCTTGCGCCAGACCCAGGGAGCGAGTGCCGCCACGGCGAGGCCGGCGGAAAGGATGTGCGTCCAGAGCAGCCAGCGGTTCGACACGACGTTGCCGGCGATGGCGAGCCCGATGCCGGCGACGAGCGCGATCGTGAAGAGAGCCGCCGGCACCGCCAGCTCGTGTCCCAGGTCCGGCCGGCGCCGGAACAGCAGGCCCACGGCACCGGCCAGGACGAGACCGAGGAGGAAGTGGATCAGCACGTTCCCCATGTAGAAGACCGTGGGATCGGCGAACGCCGCGACATAGGCGGTGTTGACCAGCAGCGCCAGGAACAGCGCCATCGTCACGGTTTCGATCTTCCATCGGCTCATTCGTGCACCTCCTCCCGTCCCCGCAACGGGTGCAGCAGACGGAGGGCGGGGCGGGTCTGGTAGTGCTCCCGGTCGAGGTTGTGGACCTCGTCGCCGGGAAAGTGCTCGCCCTCCGGATACGGGTATTGGGACATGCCGTGGAACGGCAAGGGCTCGACCGTCTGGGAGAACGCGGTGTTGGCGTCCGCGTCCTTGGCCCAGCCGTCGACCATCAACAGGAAGTCGCGCCGCCAGCCACCAGGGAGCGCCGGCATCTCAGCGGCATCGAAGTGGAGACGGACCTCGTCCCCCGACCCGAGGATCACGAGGCGGTCGTCGAGGTCGGCGAGGAGCGGCCGCACGTCGCCGTAGCGGGTGTAGAGCCCCGACGTGGGGTTCCACATCGAGACCGGCATCCAGCTCTGGTAGTCGAAGCTCTCGGGCTGCTTGCGCTCGGGATGGACCACCGGCTTCGAGAAGCCGCGGTAGGAGAGCGCCGCCCGCTCGGGAGCAACGCCGGTCAAAGCGACCTCGGGCTCTTCCGCCGCAGCCAGGAAGATCTCGTCCCAGTAAACACAGAGGCTGGTCACGATCCGCACCTCACGGGAGGCCGAAAGGAACTTGTCCGTCAGGTCCACGACGATCGTCTTCGGCTTGCCCGCCGGGATGCCCATGTCGTCGATGACCGTCTTCCACTCCCCATTCTCGTCCTTTACCTGGAGGAAAGGGAAGACGAGCCCTGCCTGCGACTCCTGGGCGGCGCCCAGGAACGTGCTGCCGTCGGCCCAGTCGACCCAGCCGGAGAGGACCAGGATCGCGCGGCCGTCGGGAGCGGCGTCATCGAAGTCCAGCTCTAGCGAGTGCAGCTCGGCGATGCCCGCGGCGTTGCGGCGGAAGCCGTCCGGATAGGAGCGGTCGCGGGCGAGCAAGCGATCTCGCACATCGGCGCCGAGATGGTCACGGGCGTGTACCGGACGGATCTTTTCGCTGACACCGAAGAGCCGGAAGTCCGGGAAGGGTGGCGCCTTGAATTTGTCGTTGGTGAAGATCTCGACGTCCGCCGGATGATCGACCGCGAGGAGACGGATCTGGTCGAGATAGGAGACCTCGCGCAGCTCCTCGGTGATCCGCACCTCGTAGCGGCCGTCGACCGGCACCAGCGACTCGCCGGAGATCTGCACGAATTCGTCGTGGTCCACCGGGAAGTAGGTGCCGTCGCCCGCGCTGGCGCCCAGGGGCGCGACGCCGAGGACGTCGGTGATGAACTCGAATTCGCGGCCGTTCCAGGTGAAGATCATCGGGCAGGAGCCGGAGAGGCGCGGCGCCTCCCTTATGGAGAGAAAACCGGCGAGGGCGCCCGCGGTCTTCTTGGTCTCGTTCTGGATCAGCCCGTTCGGCCAAGTGATGCGCACGGTGTCCACCTCGGCGCGGTTGCCCAGGCCGAAGACGAGGGGCACGCCACGGTAGAGCTTCTTCTGGTAGAGCGATCCGGCCCGCACCTCGACCTCGGCCCCGGGGGCGAGCTTCAAGTTTTTCACCCCTTCGAGCCCGACGGTGAGCCAGCGGCTCGACGTTTCCGTGACGTTGCGCAGCCGGCGCAGGACGCCGTCCTTCCCCACCGTGGCGAGGTCGACGCGGCCGTCGGCGTCGAAGTCGGCGGCGGTGATGGCCACGAGGGGGGCGGCCGAAATCTTGTCAGCGATGACCATCTCGGCAGCTCCGCGATTCTCCAGATCGGCGAGAACCGAGGGGACGGCGCCCGGCAACTGCGGACCCGCGGCGAGCCGGCCGCGCGGGCTCCGCTCATTGCGCACCAGGCGCCCCGGCGCGATGAGATCGGTCCAGCCGTCCTGGTCGACATCCTCGGCCATCAGGAACGCCGCGCCCGCGGGGATCGCGTCCAGCGGCTCGGCCTCGTACACCGCGCCCAGGCGGTCGCGGTAGAGCACGCCGGTGCGTCCGGCATAGCCCACTGCGAGATCGATCCCCTGGGTGTCGGCGACCACGTCGAGCACGGCAGCGGCTGTGGCCGGCGCCTGGACGAACGGAAAGCGCGCGGTCTCGTCGCTCCAGCCGGCGGGCCCTTGGTTGCGCAGCAGGGCCGCGCCGTCGCCGAGGAGGACCAGGTCCAGGTCGTAGTCGTGGTCGAAGTCGAGCCAGACGGCGTGGCGGAAGCTGCCGGATGGAAACGAGGCGCTCACCTTCTCGAACTTGCCTCCAGCATTGCGCCAGAGGGAGGGGGCCGGCGCCAGCACGGCGAGGTCGGCCAGGCCGTCGTTGTCGAAGTCGCCCGGAGCGACCGCCACGATGCCGCGGGTCCCCTCCAGGCCGGTCGCGGCGGCGCGCTCGGTGCCTCCGAGCCAGAGCTGGAGGCCGGTGGACGAGGCGGCGAGGAGATCGGGCTTGCCGTCGCCGTTGGCGTCGAGGACGTGGAGGGCGGCGGTGGATGGATCGAGGCCGGTCGAGAGGTCCGCGGTCTCCCATTTCACAGAGGTCGGCGGGACGCCGGCGCTCCCAGCGGCGCGCGGCTCGATCTCGTCGAGGATCTCCGAGTACCAGCTCCACTCCAGGTCCTCGGGGACGGCGGATCCCTCCTGCGCGGCCTTGATCTCCTTGAACTTTGCAAGCTCGCGGGTGGAGTCCTCGGCACGCCCCGCCTGCTTGTAGGCGTTGAAGAGCTGGAAATGCGGGCCGGCGAGGTTCGGGGCGAGGCGCGCCGCTTCCTCGAAGTGCTTGAGGGCCAGCTCGGGCTTCCCGGTCAGCTTGTAGAGCGTGCCCAGGTTGTAATGGGAAACGGGCTCGTCGGGCACCCGGGCGATCATCCCCTCGAATTGCGCGATCGCCGGGTCGTACTGCGAATCCCGCTTGAACGCGATCCCCAGATTGAACCAGGTCTGCGGGAGATTCGAGGCCTGCTTTTGCACCTTCTGGAGCTCGGCCACGCCCTCGGCGGTCTTGCCCGCCTTGAGCAGAGCCAGGGCATAGTTGAGACGCTCGCGGGGCGACTCGGGGGCGAGCGCCAGCGCCTGCCGGAATTCTTCGACCGCTTCGTATTGCGTGGTCGGATTCTCGTAGAACGCCTTGCCTAGATTGCGGTGATGCCAGAGCTGCTCCTCGCGGGCGGCCGGATCGGGGGCCGGGGCCGCGGCGGACAGGAAAAGCGCCAGGATGGCGAGCAACGGCCTCACGTCCCCTTCCCCTCCTGGACCGTGGTGATCCGATCCAAAGGCGCGCTCACCTTTTCTTTGAGACCGCTCGGCCAGCGGATCTCGATCGAGTCGACCTTGCCGGCCGCTCCCAGGCCGAAATGCAGGCGCGTGGCGCTCTGGCTGGCGTAGCCGTTGCCGCCGTTGACCTCGCGGATCCAGGTCTGGATGCCGGCGCGGACCGTGACGCGGGCTCCAATCGCGTCGCGGTTCGACTTCGTGCCGACCAGATGGAGCTCGATCCAGTGGCCGGTCCCCTCGCTGATATTGCGATAGAAGAGCGCCTCCTGGTCCGCGTTGGTCTGATAGAAATCGAGGCGGCCGTCGTTGTCGAAGTCCGCCACCGCGACGCCGCGGCCATCGCGGTCGTTGTCCACCCTCGCCTCGGCCGAGATCTCCTTGAAGGTCTGATCGCCGAGGTTCTTGAACAGTTTCTTCTTCTGATAGCCACTCCAGCTCATGTCACCAATCGCCGGCCAGCTGTTGACGTCGGTGAAGTCGACGCCGGGGCGGATGATCATTTCGACCAGGACGGGGATGTAGTTTTCCCGGCTGGCCGAACGCAGCCCGTTGGCGGCGAAGAGGTCCTCCCAGCCGTCATTGTCGAAGTCCGCGAACTTGGCTGCCCAGCCCCAGAGGGTGTTGCAGGTGCCTGTCTCCTTTGACAGGTCGGTGAATGTGCCGTCGCCGTTGTTATGCCACAGCATGTTGCATTCTTTCATGTACTCGTCCGTGATGTTGGTGACATACACGTCGAGCCAGCCGTCGCGGTCGTAATCCGCGACGTCCACGTTCATTCCCTTCTTCGTGTCGAGCCCGATGGCCTCTTTCGTGGCGTCGCGGAACGTGCCGTCGCCGTTGTTGAAGAAGAGCCGGTCGGTGCCGTAGTCCCCTGCCAGGTAAAGATCCTGATCGCCGTCGTTGTCGAAGTCGGCGTGGCCGGCGTCCAACGTCCAGCCAGTGTGACGCGAGAGGCCCGCCTTCTCCGTCACCTCGGAGAAGCGGATCTTGCCGGTCCCTGGCGCGGTGACGTTGCGCCAGAGCGTGACGCCTCCGCCGTTCTTCGCGTCGTCCAGGTTGTCGGGCAGCACGTGCGGCGTCGGGAGATCGATCAGGTTGACCGGGGGGAAATAGTTGCCCAGCACGAGGTCGAGGCGGCCGTCATTGTCGTAGTCGAACGCGATGGCGGCGATCGAGTTGCCGAACTTGTCGAGACCCGAGGAGGCGGAGACGTCCTCGAATGTGCCGTTCGCCTGATTGCGGAAGAGGAGCGGCGTGCCGAAGCGCGCGAGCAGCAGGTCGCGGTGCCCGTCGTTGTCGGCGTCGAGCCAGAGGGCGTCGGCCACGATGGATTTCGGATCATTGCCGCCGGTCACTCCCGCGGCCGCGGCCACGTCGTTGAACGCCAATTTGCCGGAGGGCACCAGGTCGTTGCGCAGCAGGTGGTGCGGCTTGCCGGCGTCGGAGTCCACCACGAAGAGGTCGAGATCTCCGTCGTTGTCGAAGTCCGCGGCTGCCGAGGAGGCCCCGCCCGCGGTGAACATGCCGAGCACGTCCGCGTGCTTGCCGCTGAATTTGTGGGTGTGGTGGTGGATGCGGGCCCCGGCCGCGCCGCCGATCTCCTCGAAGCGCAGAGCTCCCGCGCCGGCCGCTGCCCCCGACAGACCCGGCAGCGCGGCGAGCACCGCCCAGAGGGCGAGCCGGCGCGCCATGGTCAATCTGCCTCCACCAGCGGCAGCAGATTGGTGTCCACCCGCTTGTTGGGGTCGAGCTGCTCGTTGATGTAGGTCTCGAGCTCCTCGGCACGATCCGCGCGGGCGAGGCGCGCCTGGAGCTGCGGATCGCCGGGGAACAATTGCAGCCCCTCCTGCCAGACGGCCTTCGCCTTGTCGAGCTGATCGGTCTTCCAGTAGCCGTCGCCCAGGGCGATGAACGAGCGCGCGTAGACCCCCTTCTTCTTCTCCTCCTTGCGGGCGATCGCCACCGCCTCTTCCAGATCGGCGACTCCGAGCGGGGCGCGGCCGAAGACCTTGGGCCAGTAGAGATAGCTGTTGCCGCGGGTGAAGAGGGCGAGCCAGCTCTTGCGGATCTCGATCGACTTCGAAAACTGGGTGAGCGCGTTGTTGGCCAGGATCACCTGGGTGATCGAGCCCGCCGCGGGGATCTTATCGACGTAGGCGTAGCCGAAATTGAGCCAGGCGTTAGCCGCCTGCGGATGAGCGGCCACCAGCTTTTCGAAGAACTCCAGGGAGCGGTCGTACGCTCCGGCCTGGATCACCGCCATGCGGTAGTCGCTCGCGGCGCGCAGGTTCTCGGGATCGGCGGCCACCGCCGCTTCGAGCCGCTGCAGGGCAGCCACGGCGGTATTGTCCGCAAAGCAAGGGATGCACCAGACGAGCACGGTCAGCGCGAGGAGGGCGATGCGTCTCATTTCTTCTTCACGACCTCGAAAGGAAATGTTTTCGTCGTGTCCCCCTCCACGAGGCGGACGTAGCGGCCGGCCGGGAGGTTCTCGAACACCTGGCGCACGCCGGAGGGCCAGAGCACCTCCAACTGGTCGATCCGCTCCGCCGCGCCCAGGCCGAAGAACACCCGGCGGCTGCTCTGCGCCGCGAAGCCGTTGCCGCCGTCGACGAAGCGGAGCTGCGTCCGCCCGCCGGCGGTCAGGCGGAGGCGCGCCCCGATGGCCTGGCGGTTGGAGCGCTTCCCCTCGAGCAGGAAGCCAGCCCAATGTCCAGGGTTGGGCGCGACGTTGCGGTAGAGGAACGGCAAGTTGTTCGCGTTGGAGACGAACAGGTCGAGACGGCCGTCGTTGTCGAAGTCGGCCACCGCGACGCCGCGGCCGTCGCGCGTCGAATCGAGCCCGTGGCGCGGCGCCTCGTCCTTGAAGATCTGTCCGTTCTGGTTGTGGAAGAGCTTCTTCTTCTGATAGCCAGAGAGGCTCTTCTTCCCCATCGGCGGCCAGCTCCGCGCATCGGCGAGATCGACGCCGGGACGGACGATCATCTCGAAGATGTCGGGCACGTAGCTCTCCGGGCCGGCGGACACCCAGCCGTTGACCACGTAGAGGTCGAGCCAGCCATCGTTGTCATAATCGAGAAACTTGGCGCCCCAGCCCCAGCCCGTGTTGTAGGTGCCGGTCTCGCGGGCCACGTCGGAGAACGTCACCTTGCCATCCGGTCCCGGGCCGTTGTTGCGCCAGAGGAAGTTCCCCTCGCGCATGTAGTCGTCCGTGATGTTGGTCACGTAGATATCGAGCCAGCCGTCGTTGTCGTAGTCCCCCCAGTCGGCGTTCATCCCCTTTTTCGTGTCGATGCCGATGGCCTCCTTCGTCGCATCGCGGAAGGTGCCGTCGCCGTTGTTCACGAAAAAGCGATCGGTGCCGAAATCGCAGGCCACGTACAGATCGTCGTCGCCGTCCTGATCGGCGTCGGCATGGCCGAGGTCGAGCGTCCAGCCGGAGAGGGCGAAGCCCGCCTGTTTCGTCACGTCCCGGAACGTCCCGTCCTGCTGATTGCGCCAGACGGTCACGCCGCCGCCGTTGTCGGCCGTCTCGAAGCTCTCGGGGAAGAAGCGGGGCGTGTCCGGCTTGAAGATGTCGACCGGCTGGAAGTAGCTCCCCACGAAGAGATCGACCCAGCCGTCGCGGTCGTAATCGAACGCCACCGCGGTGATCGCGTTGGCATAGCGCACCAGGCCCGCCTGAGCTGTCACCTCGCGGAATCGGGACCCTTCGTTGTGGAAGAGCTGGTTGTGTCCGAAACAGGCCACGAAGAGATCGGGCCGGCCGTCGTTGTCGTAATCCAGCCAGAGGGCGTCGGCCGAGGCATTGGAGGGATCATTGCCGCCGGCCACGCCGGCGGCGGCCCCCACCTCGGAGAACGTGAAGTCGCCGTTGTTGTGGTAGAGGAGGTTCGTGCCCGTCTCGGCCGAATCGGTGACGAACAGGTCCTCGAAGCCGTCGCCGTCGTAATCGGCGACCGCGGCCGCGGCACCCAGGGCGGTGTAGCCGGACATGATCTCGGCGTAGGGGTTCTCGAAGACGCGATTGCTGTGCTTGCGCGCCACGCCGGCGCGCTCCGTCACGTCCTCGAACCATGTCTCCGGAGCGCCCGCGGCCAGCGATGCCGCAGCGGCGAGCACCGCCAGGAGGAACCCGGCTTTCGACTTCATCAATCCGGAACCTCGTACCTCTTCTCGACCAGCCCTTCACCCTCCGTGATCTGCACGATGCGCCTCGCCGGGACGTCGCGGAACTTCTGCACGATCCCGGAGGAGGGCCAGCGCACCGTCATCTCGTCCACCTTGTCCACCGTCCCGAGCAGCAGCGCATGGCGCGCCGCCGAGGCGGCCACGGCGATGTCCAGGGCTCCCCGGTTCCAGAAGTCGGCCACGGCCACGCCCCGGCTGTTGGCCAGCAGGTCGGTGCCGGCGGCGCGGCCGATCTCGCGGAACGTCCCATCTCCGTTGTTGAGGAGGTACCGGTTGCGCTCCCAGCCATGCCACGACTGGACCCCGAAATGCCGTGGGTCAAAGAAGATGCCTGTCTTGTACTGATCCTGGCTGCCCACGACGTTGTTCAGGAAGTCGAGCCCGATCTCGGTGTCCGGGTTATTGTAGACCCAACCGTTCGCGCTGTAGATGTCCTTCCAGCCGTCGTTGTCGAGGTCGGCGAGGACAGAGCCCCAGAACCAGCCCACGGGGTTGGCGTTGGTCTTCCAGGAGACGGTGCGGCGACGCGGCAGTCTCGTCTTACGGAACACAGCGACTCCCTGCTCGTCGAGTCAGGTTCTTCAATGACTTGGCTGACTGTATCTGAAGCCCTCTCTTGAACGATGCAGGAAGGGCGACCCAAAAAAGATCCAGCGCGGGCAGGGAGGGTTTACCATACTCCCCGCCGTCTCGAAAGGAGGCCCGGATGAGCGGTGACGAGAGGCTGCGCTACGGCGCCGCGGCGTGTCAGGTGGACTTCGGCAACCCGGCGGACCGTGCGGGGATCAAGGCTCACGTGGACCGCATGCTGGGGATGATCGACAGCGCGGTGATCGGCTACGCGCCGTTCCTGCCGGTCAAGCTGGTGGTCTTCCCCGAGTTCGCGCACGCGGCCCCGGTCTACGAGACCGCCCGCGAGCTACTGGACAAGCTCGCGCTGCCTATCCCCAACGAGCACACGGAGCGCTACGAGGCCAAGGCGAAGGAGCATGGGATCTGGATCCAGACCGGGACCTTCCTGGAGAGCGACGAGAAATATCCGGGAGCAGTGTTCAACACGACCTGCCTGATCGGGCCGGAGGGGATTCTCACGAAGTACCGCAAGGTAAACCCCTGGATCCCCTGGGAGGTGCATGCGAGCCCGCACGACTTGCCGGATTATCAGGAGGAGATGTTCCCGGTGGCGGACACGCCGATCGGCAAGTTGGGCGTGGCGATCTGCTACGACTGGATTTTCCCGGAGGCGCTGCGGCAGCTCACGGCGAACGGGGCCGAGGTTCTCATCCGCGTCTCGGCCTACATGGACCCCTGGGGGGCCACGGCGCCGATGGACTGGTGGACCGTGGTGAACCGTTGCCGGGCACTGGAGAACGTGGCCTACGTGGTGGCCTCGAACCAGGCCGCGAGCCTGGCCCACTACCCCCCGTTCTCGTGGCCCGGAGGCAGCATGGTCGTCGACTTCGACGGCCGCATCCTGGCCCAGGCCGACCCTGGCCCGGGAGAGAAGATCGTGGTCGCCCCGGTCGACATCGGAGCGCTGCGGCACGAGAGGACCGTGCGCCGCGGCCACCAGAACCTGGCCCACCTGCGCACGGAATGCTATCCCCTGTACCGGCAGCAGATGTACCCGGCGGGACGGGGAGAGGATCGGGAGAAGCTGTCGGTGGCGGGGAACGACGAGGCGATCGCGGCGGCGAAGGGGAAGCTGGGGTATTAGGTCCGTATCAGGCCTGAGGTTTGCCGAACTTCTTGCGGATCGCCTCGAGAACGTCATCGGTCTGGCGGTCCGCCCAGCTTTCGAGGATCTTCATGCGACTGTTGAGGTTTGTGTAATAGGGGACGATGGACGCCTTGACGTCCTCGAAGCGGAGCGCCGTCTCGCCCTGAAAGTTCTCCAACCGTTCCGTGAGGCCCATGACGCCTTCGGCAACCAGGCGGACATCGCTGTGGACCGCCTCGACCGAGATCTGGGTGTGGCGGATGGCCGTTTTGACTTGCTCGAACTCCTCCCTGACTTGCCCGAACTGCTCCCTGACTTGCCCGAACTGCTCGGCCATCTGATCTCTCATGCGGCCAAAATTCTCTTCAAAATAAGCCTTCAGCTCCTGGTCCATCGCCTCGCGCCCTCCGTCTTTCAATGCGGATAGTCTACCCGATGTCCGTCGCTCTGCGCAAGGTCCTTTTTTTCTCCGGACATGTGTTCTACGGCTTCATCCCATACGGTTGAAGAAACCGGGCCGCCTCGTTGAACTGCGCGCTGGCACGGCCGAGCAGGGCCTTCGCGTCGGCCCCGCGTCCCTCCTGGCATGCCTTGCCCGCCTGGACGAGCGTCTGATAGCCGACCCGCAGCATGCGGTTGACGTTGCTGTCGGGAGAGGTCCAGAGCGGGAGCTCGTTGAGCACCTTGTTCGCCTCGATCGCCAGCGGGAGGCACGTCTGCACCGTCATCGGTTGCCCACCCGGCTGATAGGCATCCACGATCGGCTGCAACGCCTGCTTCACGCGGACGGTCCGGGCCTGGTATCTCTCGTACCACTGCTTCATCCGGCGGCGGATCTCCTCCTCGCGGCCGTCCAGGAGCTGGTCGTCCGGCTCCTTCTCGACCGCGGGCGCGGCCGTGTCGGTGCCGGAGGCGACTCCCCCGCTTCGACCCTCCTCGCGGACCAGCTTGGACGCATAGGCCTCGTCATAGCGTCGCACCTCCAGGTTCCGCGCCTGCGGCGCCTCCGTGGTCCCCCATTTCCAGAGCGCCCGGTCGAGGTCGGCAGGCGCGAGACCGGTGACCTGCTGCACGGCCTCGTCGGTCGTCTTGCCGGCGGCGTAGGCGTTGAGCAGACCGTGGATCGCTTTGAGGCCGAAGCGCGCTTCGAGGAAATGGAGCGTCCATGCGGCCTCCGAATACCCGAGGTCGACGAGCTGCGGCTCGGCGAAGCCGGAGAGGATCGGCTCGAGCGTCGGGAACGACAGCGCGCGGCCGGTCCGCGCCAGATCGGGCAGCGGATTGATCCGTCCCACCCCCATCTCCACGTGCTGCGCGAGCCCCTCCTGGAACCAGTGGGGAGCCTGGTCCTGGGTCGCTCCGGCGATCATCGCGTGCGCCAGCTCGTGCGAGAGGATCTGCACCAGCTTGGGATCCAGGCTCTGGAGGTCGGCGAAGGGGACCCGCACCTTGCCGTCGTAGAGCCCCACCACGTTCTCGCTCCCGAACGTCGAAAAGAACTCCTGGAGCGGGAAGAGATGGATCTCGATCATCTGCGACCCCGGATTCGGAACCCAGCGCTGCAACCGGCGGCGCTCCTCCTCCAGGACCAGCGACACGCCACGGGCGTAGGTCTCTCCCGTGGCGACCGGATAGCGCACGTCGAAGTGCTTCGAACGGTAGCTGGCGTAGGAATTGACGAGCTGTTGATCGAGCTCGAGCTGCCGGCGCCGCCGCTCGCCCCGCGGGGAGGGCAGCTGGGCATCGGCCTTCTTCGACAGCTTGATCGCGGTGTCGTACTCGCCGGCCGCGGCGAACAGCTCGGCCAGCTCGAAGAGGGTGCCGGGCGCGGGGCGGCGGCTGGCGATGTCGCTCCCGGCGAGCCGCAGGAGGAGCTCGCGGGCCCCCTCCGTCCGTCCCACCCGGCGGAGCGCGTGGGCGCGCAATCGCACCAGGCCGGCCGGCGATTCCTCCACGTTGGCGGTCACGGACTCGGTGAGGGCGATCAGCTCGTCCCACCGGTTCTGCGCGGCGAGCGCGCCGGCCACCTGTTCGGCGAGCCGCAGGCGGCGGGGCGGCAGGGTCTCGCCGGCGGCCGCGCTGGCGGTGAGGGCGGGCAGGGCCGCCAAGGCCTTGGCCTCGGTGTGGCGGCTCCAGCCACCGGCGTCTTCGAGGAGGGCATCCACCGGCGCGAGCAACGCTCCGCCCGGGACCAGCAGCTCCGCATTGTTCAGTGCCACGCGCAACGACTGGCCGCAGGTGGCCGCCTGGGCTCCGGCCGGCAGGGTGAGGGGGGCCGGCTTCCCCGAAGGCGGCACCCGCGGCTCCTCCGGGATGCTGAGCTGGAACAGCGGGAAAAGCTTCGGGCGGGCCACCAGGATGGCGAGCAGGGGCTCGCTGAACAGGTCCTCCCGGGGCGCCGGCTCGAGCTGCCAGCCGGCGCGCAGGAGCTCCTCGGCGTCCTCCATCCGGTCCTCGGTGATCGCGATCTGCGCGGCCGAGTACCAGGCCTGCGCCAGGCGCGATCCCATCTCGGCCATGAGAGTGACCGCCACCTCGGCGCCCTGGCTGTCGTCCGTCAATGCCTGGGCGAACACGGCCTCCAGACGCGTCCCGTCATGGTCGAGGCCGTTGCCGATCGCCTGGTCGTAGGCCTTGCCGGTCCCCTCCCGCTGCAAGCGCCGGAACGAGAGGCGGGCCTGGAGCAGGTCCGCCGCCGGATACCCGGACTGCTCCGGGAAGCGGCGCATCACGGCCTCGACGGCGGCCAGGTCGGCCTGCGTGAAGAGATACTGGGCTTTCCAGAGATCGTGAACGTCGCGGAGCACCGGGTCGCTCTGCGGCTCGGCCAGCAGCCGGTCGATCTCCGCGGCGTCGGTCCCGGCCGTCAGGGCCGTGCGCAGAGGCGCCAGAGCACCGAGCCGGACGAGGCTCGCCTCGGATGCGTTCGCCACGGGGCCGGCGCTCGGCGGGAGCGGAGGCGGGGCCGTGGGCGCGGTCATGGAGAGGAAACCCCAGCCGCCGAGAGCCACCGCCAGGATCAGAGCGCCAGCCCCGGCGGCGATCGCCTCGGTGCGCTTGCCCCGGCGAAGGAGAAGGAAGGCACCGCCCCCTCCGAGGAGCAGCGCGAGAAGGCCGCCGCCGAGGCGCAGGAGAACGGGAGCGGAGAACAGGCCGGCCGCCTCGTCGTCCGCCACCTCCGGCCCGGAAGCGGCCGGCTCCGCAGCCCCCCGCCAAGCGGCGGCCCGCGGCTCGAACTTGTCGACGCTTGTGCGAATCTCGGAGATCTTCCAGCCGCCTTCATTCACCAGGCGGAGAATGATCGTCTCATCCACACCCGACGCGTACTCGATGCCGAAGATCGCGGTCTCCGCATCGAAGGTGGGACCCGGCGTGAACAGCATCCAGGTAGAGCCGTCGACCGGCCCCACCCGCGCGGCGATCTCCTGCCGCGCCTCCGGAGGCTGCAGGCGGCCCAGGGGGAAGCCCTTGGCGAGCCGTGGCAACCACGCATCCGGTCCGCCCTGGATGTAGGCGACCGCGAGCTCGACCGCGGCGCGCTCAGCCGCCGACAGCTCGCGAGGCCTGGTGGTCTTGCCTTCCGCCACCGCCGCCGTCAGCGTCAGAAGCAGGAGGAAAACCCCGCCCCCACGGAACCTCCGCCAGAGTCCACGTCCCGTCATGGGTCACTCTCTCCAACTCGGAATCGGAATAGATCGGCTGAGTCTATCAGCCTGGAGTGACCTGAGGCGAGGATCTATTTCTCAGGGCTGGAGCTGGCGGATCTTACGCGATTGCCTGTTTTCTCGATAAACTCGGCCGGTCATCCTGGAAGCTTGGAGAGACGTTATGCAACCGGCCACGGAAGCGGTTCTGCTCAACCGCCTCATCGACGCCCACAGGAATCGGCGGCGGATCGTCTTCTTCGTGGAGGCCGGCCTGTCCCTGCCTCCGGCGGCGGATGCGCCGGGAGTGTCGGGGGCCGGAGAAGTTGTGCGGCGGGTCACCGACCGGTTGCAAGAGAGCGGGGCCGAGTTGCCGGAGGGTTTACCGGCAACCCCGGCCTCTCAGCTATCAAGAGGTAACTTTCCGACCACTGCGGCCAGACCCTCCAGCCGAGAGAAGGGACGCCAGCAAGCGGTGGCATCACGCAATGATGCGATACAGTTCGTCGTGGTCTTGAATTCAGGTCGGCCGGGGAAGCCACATGCCTGGGAAAGTGGTCTTGATCAGCTATAGCCACGACTCGGTCGAGCACCGAGAGAAGGTTCTGCAGCTTGCCGCGCGGCTGCGTCAGGACGGCCTAGACGCCCAGCTCGACCAATATGTGAACGGCACGCCCGAGCAGGGCTGGCCGCGCTGGATGCTCGACCAGCTCGACGAGGCGGGCTTCGTCCTAGTCGTCTGCACCGAAAGCTACTACCGCCGATTCCGTGGTCACGAGGTACTGGATCAAGGCAAAGGTGTAACGTGGGAAGGAGCGCTGATCACCCAGGAACTCTACGACGCCCAGAGCCGGATGGTGAAGTTTGTGCCGGTAATGCTCGAGGCGGGTCAAGAGCGCTTCATCCCCGAGCCCCTCCGCGGGCACACCCATTACGAGCTGATATCGGAAGAGCGCTACCAGGCTCTGTATGGCTTTCTGCAGGGCCAGGCCGGCGTCGAGCCGGGTCCGTTGGGCGCAACCAGACCGATCCCGAGGCGGGTCGCGCAGCCATTGACGTTCGACCCGGTGCCCGAACAGCAGTTCCAGATCCAAGGAACCTCCGCGCTCGCCCCGATGGCGATCCATGGGCTGCATGGGATCATCAAGACCCAAGCTTGGAGGGGTCTCGTGCAGCCAGCCACGGAGGTCGTTCTTCTCAACCGCCTTGTCGGTGCACACCGGGCTCGACGGCGGGTCGTGTTCTTGGTGGGGGCCGGTCTGACCCTGCCGCCGACGGTGGGCAAGCCGGGGGTACCCGGGGCGGAAGACATGGTGCGGCGGGTCACGGACCGACTGAAAGAGAGCGGGGCAAAGCCACCCGAGAGCGTCGGCAACTCAGAACTCCTTGGCTACCAGGAGGCGCTAGAACTCTATCGACTCCACCGTGGCCAGCGAGGGCTCGATGAGCTGGTTCGGGAGGCGGTGCTGGAGGCCTGCGTCGATGGCGATCCGAAGGAGGTCGCCGCTGCCCGTGCAGGCGACCTCGAGGCCTGTCGGCGCTTGGAGCGGGCGCCAGCGGCCTGGGTGTTGCCGCCGGGGGTCGAGGCGCTGGGCCGGCTGATCGCCGCCTGCCCAGATACTTTTGGCACGGCGGTCTTCACTACGAACTTCGACCCGCTGGTGGAGGTGGCGATCCGGCGGGCGGGAGGTCAGAGCCACACGACCTTCCTTGCCGAGGATGGCCGCTTTTCCGTCCGTCACGGCGACGGCTGTCACGTAATCCACGTCCACGGCCTCTGGTCTGGAGAAGGATACACCGCCCATACGATGGCGCAACTCAGCCGCCCCCGCCCCCAACTGCGCCGGGACCTGGAGCGCTTTCTCGAGCGCTCCGATCTAGTCGTCCTGGGCTACGGAGGCTGGCAAGATGTCTTCTCTGAGGTGATTACCTCGATCCTCATCGACCCGACACAGGGCACCGAGGTTCTCTGGTGCTTCTACGAGAAAAGCTGGGAAGAGATCGAGGCGCGGTATTCCGCCAACCTGGAACGGCTGGCGCCGGGCCTCGCCACAGTAGTGGTGCCCTACAACGGCATTGACGCCAACGAGTTCCTACCGCAGCTGTCACGGGAGCTGATCAGACCACGCGGCCATTCTAAGGAAGACCGTCTCTCCCCCTACATCGCCGGCCCTCCGATCTACTACGACGCCGATTTCTTCGGCCGCCGGCAGCAGCGGGAGCAAATCGCCGGGGCGCTCATACGCTGCCAGCCGGTGCAGCTGTTGGGAGAGCGGCGGATGGGCAAGACTTCGCTCCTCCGGTGGGTGGAGCGCCATGCCGAAGCCTACCGCCCCGGCTGGCCGGTGGCCTGGGTCGACGCCGGAGCGCTGGCGGATCGCTCGCCAGCGGCGCTGGTCCGGGCGATCGGAGAGAGCATAGGAGCGAGAGAGGAGGTCAGTGAACACCTCCGGCGGGCCGGGGAAGAGAGCACGGAGCGCGCCTCGGGCGCCGCCGGAGAGGTGCTGGAGAGCCTCTTGCCGCTGGTCCTGCTAGTCGATGAGGCGGCAGCCCTGGCGGCGCCGGGGCATCGTTTTAACGCCTGCTTTCTCGGCCTGCTACGGGCTGCCGGGCAGGCGCAGCGGCTGGCATGGATCTCCACCTCGGACGCAGACCTGCGTGCTCTCTTCCAGCAGGATCGCCTCACGTCCCCCTTCCTCAACGACTCTCTGCGTCTGCCGTTGGGGGAACTGGAAAAGGAGGCCGCCGGCGCCCTGCTGGACCGAGGGCTGGAGCCGGACCAAGCGGTGGTGGCGCTCGCACAAGCCGGGCGGCTTCCCTATCTCCTCCAATGGATCGCGGATGCCCTCTTCCGAGGGAAACTGCCGGAATCGGCTGCGGACGCCCTCCGAGAGGAGCTAGAGCCGGATTACGACGGTTGGTGGCGCAGCGCCGAGGACGAGGAGAAGCGGCTGCTTGGAATGTGCGTCGAGGGCATGCCTCTGGCGGGGCTCGCCCCCCCAGACCGGCGACGACTGCGCCGGTTGGTCGACCGCGGCCTGGCGGTAGAGGAGGAAGGACGGTTCACCCTCCCCGGGGCGGCTTGGCGGGATTTCGTGGCGGAGCGCCGGAATGGCTGATACGCTGCACGAGCCGGATGCGTCGCCGCCTCCGACGCCGCCCAAACTTTCCCAGCCCATCCCGGCCAGAACTACCGGGAAGAGAGGAAAACCCCATCCCTTGGTTCAAGGTTTTGGGCGGTGGTATCCCTCTCCCAGGATGAGGACTCCCAGAGTCTCTGTCGAGATACGCTCTAATATCTTCCCGCCTACAAAGGGCACCAAACTGCCATGGCATCCGATGCGATCTACGACGTCTTCCTGAGCTACGCCCGCGAGGACGCACCGGCGGTGGAAGAGTTGGCGCACCGCCTTAGGAAGGAAGGGCTCAAGCCGTTTCTCGACAAGTGGCACTTGGTGCCGGGCGAGCCGTGGCAGGAGGCGCTTGAGGAGGCGCTCGATCGAAGCCGGACCTATGCAGTTTTTCTTGGTTCTGGCCTCGGGCCGTGGATGAATGAGGAGCTGAAAACGGCGCTGACTGAGCGGGCCGAGAGAAAGCACGTTCGGGTGATCCCGGTGCTTCTGCCGGGAACAGAAGAACCTGAGGCTACGGAGTTACCACTCTTCCTGAGGCGGCTGACATGGGTGGATTTGCGCGGCAGGCTCAATGAGCCTCAGGCATTTCATCGATTAGTTTCTGGAATCAAGGGCGTTCCACCAGGGAAAGGGCCGACAACGATGATCGGCGTTCCCCAACGCAATCCATTCTTCATCGGCCGCGAGACGCTGCTCGTGCAGCTCCACCAGCAGCTCCAGACGGCTGGCATCACCGCGCTTGCCCAGGCTGTGATGCATGGGCTGGGGGGGATTGGCAAGACCCAAACGGCGATCGAATACGCACATCGATTTGGGCAGCATTATCGGTTCGTGCTGTGGGTGTTGGCGGAACGGGAGTCAACGCTTGAGGCGGCGTATCTAGCAATCGCTCGCGAGCTTGGGCTCGTTGAGGCGCAGGACGATATTGATACGGCGGTCCGGGCAGTAAAAGTTTGGCTTTCCCGTGAGGACGGCTGGTTGCTGGTCTTGGACAACGCGGACGATCCCGCACTGGTGCGCGCTTATCTGCCCGTGACATGGGCGGGGGGCAAGGTCCTGCTGACCTCGCGGGCCAAGTCCCTCGCCACGGTCGGAATCAGAGAACCATTTCGAGTCGAAACACTCGATCCCGAAGACGCGGTGCAGTTCTTGCTCGTCAGGACAGGCAGCCATGACACCTGGGCCGCCGCCGAGCTCGCCGCCGAGCTGGGTTATTTGCCACTCGCCCTTGAGCAAGCGGCTGCCTATGTCGACACGGTAAGCACGAGCCTAAGCGACTACCTCACCAGCTTCAAACGACGCGGGTTGCAGCTCCTCGCGAAAGGAAAGCCCGGCGAGGACTATCCTGCTTCTGTCGCCACGACGTGGAATCTCAGCTTCACCAACATCAAGAAGGCCTCGCCCTCCTCCGCTGAGCTGCTGACCGCCGCTGCGTTTCTGGTGCCGCATTCGGTCCCGATCGAGATCTTCACCCTGGGCAGTTCGGAGCTCGGCGGGCAGCTGGCCCAAGCGCTGAAGAATGCAACCGAGGACCCGATCATCGGCTGGGAGCTGCTTAGGCCCCTAGAGCGCTACTCGCTCGTCGAGCGCTTGCCGGATGATGCGTTCAAGCTGCACCGTTTGACACAGGAAATGGTCAAGGATTCGTTGGGCGAGAAAGGCCGGCGGGATTGGGCGGAGCGGGTGGTCCGTGCACTAAATGCGGCGTATCCGGAGGTCGAGTTCAAGAACTGGAAGCTCTGCGAGAGGTTGCAGCCGCATGCAAGGCTGGCTTCCGAGATGACGCGCACCCACGGGATGGAATCCGCCGAGGCCGGTCGGTTGTTCGGCGCAGCCGGGCTTTTTGCGTCGGCTCGCGGAGACTACGCCGACGCCAAGCACTTCCATGAGCTCTCGTTGGGGATCTATGAACGTGTGCTGGGCGGCGAAGACTCCGGCACGTTGATGGCAAGGAACAACCTAGCCAATTCCCTCCGTGCTCTCGGTGATCTCGCCCGTGCCAGGAAGCTCCAAGAGCAGACTTTGGAAATTTTGGAACGGGTGCTGGGTGGCGAGCACCCCAACACTTTAGCGGCGATGAACAACCTCGCCGAAACCCTCAGTGATCTCGGTAACCTTGCCGGTGCGAGGAAGCTCCAAGAGCAAACTCTGGAGAGTCGAGAGCGGGTGCTGGGGGGAGAGCACCCCGAGACCTTGATATCAAGGAACAACCTGGGCGCAACGCTACAGGCTCTTGGAGATCTCGCGGGTGCCAGGAAGCTCCATGAGCAAACACTGGAAATCGTAGAGCGTGTGCTAGGTGGTGAGCACCCCCACACCTTGACGTCGATGCACAACCTGGCCAGAACCCTCGATGCTCTTGGCGATCTGACCAGAGCCAGGAAACTTCATGAGCAGACACTGGAGATCCGCGAGCGTGTTCTGGGGGGCGAGCATCCCGACACTTTGGCGTCAAGGAGCAACCTTAGGGACCTCGAGTGGACTCAGAATATCCGCGCCGCCGCTCAGGATCTCGAGGCCGCCCGCTCCACCGAAAGTCACTACCAGCGCCGACAAGCCCTTACCCGGGCAAGAAAGAACTTGGAGTGGACCCTCGGCCGCCTAACTCTGACCGACGAGCAGCGCTTCCTTCGACCTGTTAGGAGCTTGCTGGACCGTGTGGCGGACGAGGAGGCGGCGCTGGCAGCGCTGGAGCGTGAGCGTCCCCAGGTACCTCTAGTGTTTGTCGCCGGCCCCGCCCTCACGCCAGTGGAAGGGAGCCTCTTCGTGGGCCGGAGGGACTTAGTCCGTCTCTTGGATCAGGACTTGGCCACCGAGCGGCCAGTGCCGCTGGTGCTGCTGGGCCAGCGGCGGATGGGCAAGTCGACGCTGCTTAACTTCCTCCCTCGCCTGCTGGGCACCGGCACCCGGGTGGTGCGCCTTGACTTTCAGGGACTTTCCGGCAACCCGCTGCGGGGAGAGCCACACCGCTGGGTAGCGAAGGAGGTGGCGGAGGCCTTGTCCTATGAAAAATTCCAGGTGGCTTCCCGGCCACCAGAGATGGCCCCCTGGGGAGCCGTCCTCGACTGGCTCGCCGCCCTCGAGGGGCCGCTCGCCGCAGCGGACCGCCGCCTGCTCATCGCCCTGGACGAAATTGAGGGGCTGGAGCGGGGAATCAGAGAAGGGTGGAGCGACCCTGCCTTCCTCGACTTCCTCCGCGCTGTTGGCGACCGCCTCCGCCGCAGCCGATTCCTGCTGGTCACCGCCCACCCCTTCTCTCGGCTCGGCCCGCACTGGTCGGACCGGCTGATCAGCGCCCAGACTCGGCGCATCGAGCCGCTAGCCGAAGAGGAGGCTCGGGCGCTGCTGACACAACCGGTCTCCGGTTTCCCAAAGATCTACCCACCTGGGGGCGTCGAGCGCCTCCTAATCATGACCGCCTGCCACCCTTATCTCCTTCAGCTCACCGCCTACGATCTAACCCGGCGCCTCAACGACGCCGGCCGCCTAGAGGCCACCGAAGATGATCTCACCGCCGCCCTGGACCTAGCGCTGGAGGAGAACAACCTCTTTCAGTATCTGTGGGATGACCTCAACTCCGCCGAGCAGCGGCTGCTCGCGGCACTGGCCCGGGGAGAGGAGTCGCCGGAGGCAACCGGGGAGGCTTCCGAGACGCTAGGCCAAGCTCGCCGGGAGTTGGCCCGCGAGCAGCTCATCCAGCGACGCGGCGAGGGCTGGCAGGTGGCGGTGCCCCTCTTTGCGCGCTGGATCCGGGAGATCGGGTCCCCCGGGTAGCGCTGAGCTCCTTTCTGGAGAGCACGCGCGAACACCCGTCGAGTACGAAGCCTTTTCCGTTCAGCGAGAGCCCGTTCCCGTGAGCAAGTTCTGCATGACGGTTCAACGGGAAGCTCCCCCGTTGAACGAGAAGCCTCTCCCGTTCAACGAGAAAGCTCTCCCGCTTGACGAGAAGCCCTTCCCGTTCAACGAGAGCCCGTTCGCGTGAACAAGTCATGCACGATGGTTCAACGGGAAGCCTTTCCCGTTCAACACGAGGCCGCTCCTGTTCAACAGGAAGCCTCTCCCGTTCAACGGGAAGCCCCTCTCTGCTCAACGGAAGCCTCTCCCGTTCAACGGGAAGCCTCTCCAGCTCAACGAAAACGCTTTCCCGTTGAACAAGAGGCCTTTCTCGTTCAATGGGAAGGCTCTCCGGCTCAACGAGAAGGTTTTCCCGTTCATCGGGAGGGCTTTCTTGTTGAACGGGAGACCTCTCTCGTGCCGCGGGAAGCCTCTGTTGTTGAGCCGGTGACCTGTCCCGTTCCGCGGGATGCCTCACTGGTTTAATCGGAGGCTTTTCCGGGCGAGCTTTATCGCTTTCCGCGCATCGCTTCCCGCAGCTTGCGCGCCCGGTCTTCGATGCGGTCGAGGGCGGCGGCGCGGTCGGGACGGCGGTGGCCGGGGTCGGGGGTGGCGGCGAGGGATTCGCGGAGGGCGTAGACGTTCCAGCGGTCGGAGCCGTGGTAGAGGTCGTCCTGGTCCATGGTCACGGTGAAGCCGTGGGCGCGGAAGAGGGAGGTCACCTGCTTCAGGCGGTCGCCGAGGTCGTGGACCTCCAGCACGGCTTGCTGGAGCTTCGGCCAGTCGTCCTCGTCGAGACCGGCGAGGACATCCATCTCGCTCTTCTCGACGTCGATCTTGAGCAGGTCGATCCGCGTCACCCCCTCCTCCCGGATGACCTCGGAGAGGGTGCGCAGGCGGCAGGTCAGGGTCTCGCGACGAAAGCGCTCGGCGAGGAGCTCTTCCTCATATTGGAGGAGGTCCTGCACCCCTTCTTTGCCTCGCGCCATCTCGTTGTGGATCAGGGTGCGCAGGGCCTCCCGCTCTTCTTGTTCATTCGGATAGAAGGAGGACATCCCCGAGGTATGGGGATAGAAGGTCAGCTCCGCCTCGCCCGGGCGGCTCGACAGGCCGCAGTTGAACAGGCGGACGCGCTCGCCGTAGGGCGCGGCGTTGGCGGAGAGGATCTGGAAAAGCGGCGGCGCGGGCTCGAAGGTCCAGAGGCGCGCGGCGGGCCAGTGGAGGGCCACGAAGACGGTGAACAGGCCGATGTTGCCGCCGACGTCGAAGACGCAGTCGCCGTCGCGCAGGGTGATCCCCTGGCGGGTGTAGACCCGCTTCTCGAAGATGTCGTCGTACATCTGCTCCATCTCGGCCTTGCCCTGGTAGGCGATCTCCAGGCCGTTGGGGAGCGTGGCGCGGCGGACGGGTCCGGTCGATTTGATCGCTTCGCTCATCCCCGCCTCCGGCCGGCTTCCTTGCGGCGCCGCTGCTCTTCGAGGAATTGGCGCTGGCGGTCGACGGCGGCGGATTGCTGGACGGCGCCGGCGCGGCGCTGCGCGCGGTCCTCGGCGTCGGCGAGAGCCCGGCTCTCGCGCTCCTCGGTTTCCAGGAAGCGGGCGAGCGACTGGACCGTCGGGTTGCGGAAGAGCTGGACCATGGTGACCTCGCGGCCCAGCACCTCACGCAGCCGGGCGTGGATGCGCACCAGGAGGAGCGAGCTGCCGCCCACCTCGAAGAAGTTGTCGTGGATGCCCACCTTCTCGCGCCCGAGCACCTCGCGCCAGACGTCCGCAATGGACTGCTCGGTCGAGGTGCGCGGCGCCACGTAGGCCGCTTCCAGCGTGGGCCGGCCGGCGCCCGGCCCGGGCAGGGCGCGGCGGTCGACCTTGCCGCTGCCGGTGAGCGGCAGGCTCTCCAGCATCACGAAGGCGGAGGGGATCCACGGCTCCGGCAGGCGGCCGGCGAGCCAGCGCCGCAGGCCGCTCGCGGAGAGCGGGGCCGGCGTCACCGCCTCCCCCAGGTCCGGCCTGCGCGCATACACCATGGTCACGTGGACCTCGTCGCGGCCGTTCGGCCCCTCGCGCGCCTCGGAGACCGCGAAGTCGTCCACCGCGATCTCGAAGCCGTGGCGGCGCAGGACGCCGGAGACCTCGGCGAGCAGCACGTCGTCGTGGACCTCCAGGACGACCTGCTGGATCTTCGGCCAGTCCTCGTCGCGGATACCGGCGAGGATGTACCCCTCGCTCTTCTCGGCGTCCACCTTGAGGAGGTCGATCCGCTCGACGCCGTTCTCGCGGATGACGTCCGAGAGGGCGACCAGCTCGATCGGATACGTCTCGGTGCGCAGGTGGTCGCGGATCGCCTCGTCGATCTGCTCGACGGGGATACGAACGCCCATCCGCTCCATCCATTCGAGGATGAGCGAGCGGTTTTCCGCCAGGTCCTCCGGGGTGCCGGCGAAGCGGCCGGAGAGGCCCGGCGCGTTCGGGTAGAAGATGAACTCGGTGCGCCCCGGCCGGTCGGCCACGCCGCGGTTGATCAGGCGGACGTCCAGCCCGTAGAGGCCCATGTTGGCGCGCAGGGCATCGAACGTGGGCGGGAACGGCTCGAAGGCGTAGATGCGCGGGTTCTTCGCGCGCTGGTGGACGAACAGGCTGAAGAAGCCGACGTTCGCTCCCACGTCGAAGATGACCGCGTCCTCGGGAAGGGTGATGCCGTGGCGCAGGTAGATCTCGTCCTCGAAGATCTCCTGATAGCCGGCCTGGATCTGGAACTCCGTGACGTAGGCGACCGGCATGCCGTTGGGCAGCGTCATCTGCGGCGCGTCGGGAGGCAGCGCAGTCTTGGGATGGAGCGGAGCCACGGACCCGGCGGCCGGGACCACGTAGCCAGCCAGCCGGCGGTCTCCCGGAGAGTCCTCGCGGACCGTGACCGCGGCCTCGCGGACGCCCGGATGCGCGCGGAGCGCCGCCTCCACCTCGCCCAGCTCGATGCGGTGTCCGCGCACCTTGACCTGATGGTCGGCGCGGCCGAGAAAGTCGAGAGTGCCGTCCGGCTGCCAGCGCGCGAGGTCGCCGGTGCGGTACATACGGGCTCCCGGGGTACCCACGAAGGGATCGGGCAGGAAGCGACCGGCCGTCAGGTCGGGTCGGCGCCAGTAGCCGGCGGCCACGCCGTCGCCTCCCAGCCAGACCTCGCCGGGCATGCCGGGCGGAACCTGCCGCAGCCGCCGGTCGAGGAGGCGCACGGTGTTGTTCGCGAGCGGCCGGCCCACCGGCACGCGCTCCTCCACCTCGTCGATCGTGTGGACCGTGGACCAGATCGTCGCCTCGGTGGGACCGTAGACGTCGAGGATCTCGCCCTGGAGGGCGCCGCGGAGCGTCCGCGCCAGCGGCGCCGGCAGCGCTTCGCCGCCGAGGAGCAGGGCGTGCAGGGGCGCCAGGGATTGCAGGATGCCGGGATCGGCGGCGAGCGCCCCGGCGAGCGAGGGAGTGCACTGGAGGTGCGTGACGCCGTGCCGCGCGATCTGGGCCGGGATCGAGAGATCGTCGGCGTCTATCGCGTCCGTCACAGCCTCGGCCGCGAGCACGTCCCGCAGGTCGGCCAGACGGCGGAGGCCCTCCAGGGCGGTGTCGCAGGGGACGCCGAAATCCACGAGGCAGCCGATCTCGTCCACGCCCAGCGTGCGGAGACGGTCGATCGTTCCGCGGCAGGTCGCGGGCGAGCCGAACAGGCCGCTCGTCTCGAAGTAGCGATCGAAGGCGTGCGCCAGGACGGCCTCTAAGTCCTCCGCGGAGAGGTCGGCCCCCTCCTTCATGCCGAGGGTGCGGGCCATCTTCTTGAGTAGCCCGAACGAGCTGCGCAGGTACTCGGTGAACGGATCGCGCACGATCTCGCGGGCGGCGGCGTCATCCGCGGCCACGAAGGTGTGGATCATCAGAGTGACGGTCCCCTCACCCGGGTGGCCGGCGGCGCGCCACGCCTCGCGGTAGATGCGGATCTTCTCCTCCACCTCGTCCAGGGTCTGGTCGAGCAGGTGGGTCAGGATGCCCGCGCCGATCTCGCCCGCCTTGCGAAAGGTGACGGGGCTCGCGAAGGCGGTGATCCAGACCGGCAGCTCGGGCTGGATCGGCCGCGGCTGGATGCGCACCTCGATCTCCTCGCCGCGCGGGCCGCGGCGCCGGACGGACTCGCCCCGCCAGAGGGCGCGCACGGTCTCGATCCCCTGGTACATGACCTCGTGGCGGTTGTCGAAGTCGTCGGGCGCGAAGATGAAGTCGCCGGAGTGCCAGCCCGAGGCGAACGAAATGCCCGCCCGGCCGCCGGAGAGGTTGTCGACCACCGCCCACTCCTCGGCGACCCGTACCGGGTCGTGGAGCGGCAGGACGACGCTGCCGGCGCGGATGCCGAGCCGGCGGGTGACCGCGGCCACGGCGGCGCCGGTGACGGACGGGTTCGGGTAGAGACCGCCGAACGTGTGGAAGTGGCGCTCGGGAGTCCACAGCGCCTTGAAGCCCCGCTCGTCCGCCAGCTTCGCCCCTTCGAGGAGGAGGCGGTATTTGTCCTGCGGGTCATCCCCCGCATCGGCGAAATAGAAGAGGCTGAAGTCGATCGGCCGCACCGCTTTGCGGGCCACCGGGCCGCTCGCGACGAGCGAGGCGGCGACCTCGTCCTGGACTACCACCTGGTAGCCGCGGGTGAGGGTCCACAGCAGCTCCAGGACGGAGATGTCGAACGAGATGCTGGTGACCGCGAGCCACACGCCCGGTCGGTCGGCGTCCAGGACCTCGTCCATGGCGGCGAAGAAGCCGGTGACGTTGCAGTGGGTGAGGACCACGCCTTTGGGGGTTCCGGTGGAGCCGGAGGTGTAGATGACGTAGGCGGGGACCTCACCCCCTGGCCCCCTCTCCCATCGCCCCCCCTTCCACCGGGAGAGGGGGGACGCGAGATCGAGGACGTTGGGATGGCCTTCGGCCAGGTGTCGGGCCCGATCGCTGAAGACCACCAGGGCGTTGGACCGGGAATCTTCCAGCATCAGGGTGAGCCGGGCCTCGGGATAGCTCGGGTCGAGCGGCACATACGCCGCGCCTACCTTGAGAATGCCCAGCAGGCCCGCGAGCATCGGGAGCGATCGTTCGGCGCAGAGGCCGACGCGGTCTCCGGGGCGAATGCCCATCCCGTGCAGTGCTCCGGCCACGGCGTCGGATTCGGCGTCGAGTTGGCGGAAGGTCCAGCTCTCGTGCCGATGAGCCGCGGCGGTGGCTTCGGGCGTCTTCGCGGCTTGGACGGCGAACAGCTCGTGGATCAGGGCCGGCGCGGAGAGAACCTCCGGGCGCAGGCAGCTCCAGGCGTCCAGGCTCGTCTCATCCTCCGGATCGAGGACCGGGAGCGCGGAGAGCGCGCGGTCGGGACCGGCCGCGGCTCCGGCGACGAAAACCGCGAGGGAGCGGGCCAGGCGGCGGATGGTCGCGGGGTCGTAGAGGTCCGCGTTGTATTCCAGCCAGCCGTTCACGCCTGCGGGCGTGTCGCTCAGATAAAAGGCCAGGTCGAACTGGGTGGTGCCCGAGTGGATTTCCTGCGGACGCAGGGTCAGGTCCGGCAGCTCCAGGACGGGCAGGCCCACCGTCTGGAGCGAGAAGAAGATCTGGAACAGCGGGCTGCGCGAGAGGTCCCGCTCCGGCTGCAACGCCTCGACAAGGAGACGGAACGGAATGGGATGCCCGAAGGCGCCCAGGGTGGTCTCGCGCGTCCAGCGCAGGGCCTCGCGGAACGTCGGATCGCCGCCTAGGTCGGTGCGCAGCACGATGGTGTCGAGAAACAGCCCGAGCAGGTTCTCGACCGCCCGGTCCGGCCGGCTCGCTGCCGCGGTGCCGACGATCACGTCGTCCCGACCGGCCCAACGGGCGAGCACGGCGGTGCCGGCGGCGAGGAGAGCATTGAAGAGAGTCGTTCCCTCGGAGGAGGCGAGGCGGCGCAGGGCTTCCACCGCCGCCGCGTTGAGCGCGATCCGCTCGGCCGCGCCGCGGAAGCTCTGGAGCGCCGGCCGCGGACGGTCGGGCGGCAGCTCGAAGCCGCCCGAAGTCAGATCACCTTTGTCCCCAAGCCTTTCCTTCCACCATGCCACGAGCTGATCGAGGGTCTCTCCCCGGTAGTGCTCCCGCTGCCACTCCGCAAAGTCGGCGAACTGCACCTCCGGCTCCGGCAACGACGACGGCTGCCCCGCGGCGAAGGCGCGGTAGATCTCTCCGAGCTCATGGACCAGCAGCCCCACCGACCAGACGTCCGAGGCGATGTGGTGCTGGGTGAGCAGGAGCAGGTGCCGGTCGGGGCCGAAGCGCAGGAGCGTGACGCGGACCGTCCTCCCGGCGCTCAGGTCGAACGGTCGGCGCGCCTCCGCCGCGGCGAGCCGCGCCGACTCGGTCTCGCGTACCTCTTCCGGCAGCCCGGAGAGGTCGGCGAGCGGCAGGCGCGGCACTGCCGGCTCGCTCTCGAACGCGAGGGGGATCTGGACGGGCGCGCCGTCGACCACCGCGAAGCGGGTGCGCAGGATCTCGTGCCGGCGCTCGATCTCGGCGAGGCAGCGCTCGAGGAGCGCGGGCCGCAGAAGGCCCTCGCATTGGATCGCCGCCGGCAGGTTGTAGACCGGCGTCCCCGGTTCCATCTGCTCCAGGAACCAGAGCTGCTGCTGGCCGAACGCGAGCGGGACCGGCTCCTCCGGGCGCGGCCGGCGCTGGATGCGCCCCGAGGCCCGCTCCGCCGGGGCTTTCTTCTGCTGCAATTTGCGAATCAGCAGGTCGAGCTTGTCGGGCGCGATGTCGCCGACCCACTTGGTCGTTTCGGTCATCAGCTCACATCTCCTCCATGATCTTCGCGACCTCCTCGGGGTCCGACTCCTCGACCAGACGGCGGCCCACGGCGATCGCCATCGCTTCGATGGTCGGCCCTTCGAAGACGGTGCTCACGGGGAGATCAACGCCGAAGAGATCACGGACCCTCAGGACGAGCTGCCCGGCTTTCAGGGAGTGGCCGCCGAGATCGAAGAAGCTGTCGCGGACGCCGATCCTTTCGATGCCCAGGAGGTCGCTCCACAGCTCCGCCAGCATCTCCTCGACCAACGTGCGCGGCGCCACGTGGTCATCTCCGGCAGCGGCCCGGCGCTCCCAGGCGGGCACCGGCAGGCCGGCGCGGTCCACCTTGCCGTTCGGCGTGAGCGGCAGGGTGTCCAGCGCCACGAAGGCGGAGGGGATCATGGCCTCGGGGAGGCGCGTCCGCAGGGCGTCGCGGAGCATCGGGCCCAGATCCGCATCCAGATCAGGATCGGGGACCACCCAGGCGACCAGGCGCCACTCGCCCTGCAGGTCCGGACGCGCAGCGACGACCGCCTCGCGCACGCCGGGCACGTGCCGCAGCGCCGCCGCGATCTCGCCCGGCTCGATGCGGATGCCCCGGATCTTCACCTGATCGTCCACCCGGCCGAGGAAGGCGAGGTCCCCCGTGGCCATCCAGCGCGTCAGGTCGCCCGTGCGGTACATCCGCTCGCCCCCCATCCGATCAGACATCCGGCTGAACGGGTCGGGCACGAAGCGCTCAGCGGTCAAATCGGGGCGCCCGAGATAGCCGTGGGCGAGGCCGGCGCCAGCCAGGTAGAGCTCGCCAGGCACACCCAGAGGCGCCGGCTCTCCGGCCGGGCTCAGCACGTAGACGCGGGTGTTGGCGACCGGCCGGCCGATCGGCGCGAACGCCTCGCGCGGCGGCTCGGCGGGGAGCTTCCAGAAGGTGATGGACACGGCCGCCTCGGTCGGTCCATAGCAATCGAGGATCTGCGCTCCCGGGCACTGGGCGGCGATCTCCACGAGCGGCGCCAGGGGCACGGGCTCGGCCCCGGTCTCCAGCCGGACCATGGGCACGGCGGACTCGGCGCAGCCCGCAGCGAAGTCGGCGAGCAGAGCCGGCGGTACATACGAGCGGCCGACCCGGCGCTCGGCCATCCAGGCGGCCAGGGCGCGGCCGTCGGTGCGCACGCGGTCGGGCACCACGTCCAGGCTGCCACCGCTCAGATACGGCGTGAAGATCTCCAGCACCGAGGCATCGAACGACAGGCTCGCCCACTGGCTGCACACGATCCCTGGCGGGATCGGCGCCAGGAGCTGCTGCTGGTCGATGACGTTGGCCACGCCGGCGTGCGTGCAGCAGACTCCCTTCGGCCGCCCGGTGGAGCCCGAGGTGTAGATGACATACGCCAGCGAGTTGCCGGGAAGGTCGATCCCGGGGGCTCGGTCGGGACGCGCCGCGAGCGCTGGCGCGTCCACATCCAGGAGGACCAGGCGCGTCCCTGCCGGCAGCACGGTCGCCAGCGGACCGAAGGCGCCGGCCAGGCTCCCCGTGCTCACCAGGGTGGTGAGGCCCGAGTCCTCGGCCATCGCGGCGAGGCGCTCCAGCGGTTGGGCCGGATCGAGGGGAAGCCACGCGGCTCCCGCCTTGAGGATGCCGAGGATCGCCACGATCGCATCGGCGGACCGCTCCAGGCCGAGCCCGACCGGCTCTCCGGGGCGCACGCCCAGGGAGATCAGATGCCAGGCCAGGCGGTTGGTCTGCGCGTCGAGCTCGCGGTAGGTAAGCGCCACGTCGCCCGAGCGCAGGGCGATGGCCTGCGGCGTGCGCCGCGCCTGCTCCGCGAAGCGCTCGTGGAGCAGCGGGCTCCCGGCGAGCGGCGCGGCCGGGGGAATCCAGTCGACCAGGAGCTGCTCGTGCTCCTCGGGCGTGAGGAGCGGCAGGTGGGCGATTGCGGGCTCGGCATCCGTGGCGGCTCCGGTGAGGAGGATCTCCCAGTGCCGCGCCAGACGCGCCACCGTCGCGGCGTCGAACAGCTCGGCGGAGTACTCCAGCGAGCCGGCCAGCTCGTCCCCTTCCCGCTCCAGCGTCAGCGCCAGATCGATCTTGGGCGCGCCGAGATCCACGGGCACCAGGTCCAGCTCGAGTCCCGGCAGCTCCAGATGGGGGCGCGGCGTGTTCTGGAGCGCGAAGAGGACCTGGAACAGGGGCATCTGCGAGAGCGCCCGGTCGGGCCGCAGCTCGGCGACGAGCTTCTCGAAGGGGAGGTCCTGGTGCTCGTAGGCGCCCAGGGTGCCGGTGCGCACGCTCTCCAGGAGACCGGCGAAACCCTCCTCGGGCATCAGCACAGTGCGCAGGGCCAGGGTGTTGACGAAGCAGCCGATCACCCCTTCGATCTCCACGCGGTGGCGGTTGGCGATCGGTGCGCCGATCACGAAATCGCGCTGACCGGACCAACGGGAGAGGACGGCCCGCCATCCGGCCAATAGGATCATGAACAGGGTGGCCCCGCGGTGGCGCCCGAGCGCCTCCAGATCGCGCACCAGGACAGCCGGGAGACGGAAGCGGGCCACGCCGCTCCGGCGCACCGGACCGGCGGGACGCGGCCGGTCGGACGGCAGGTGCAGCACCGGCGCCGCGGCCAGACGCTCGCGCCACCAGTCGAGCAGGACGCGCAAGGTGTCGCCCTGGAGCCACTGCCGCTGCCAGACCGCGAAGTCGGCCACCTGGACCACCGGAGCCGGCAGGTCCGGCCGCTCCCCGCTCACGAAGGCGGGATAGAGCGCACCCACGTCGCGGAGCAGCACGCCGAGCGACCAGCCGTCCGAAACAATGTGGTGCATGGTGACGGCGAGGAGGTGCTCCTCCGCCGCGATGCGGACGAGGAGAGCCCGCAGAACCGGCCCGCGCTGGAGATCGAACGGCCGCTGCCCCTCCGCCACTGCGTCCCGGGCCGCCTCGTCCGCGCGGAGACCGGCGGGCAGGCCGGTGAGATCGACCAGCGGCAGATCGAGAGGCTGGTTGGGGGCGATGCGCTGCACGGGCGTGCCGTCCACGAAGGAGAATGTGGTACGCAGAGCTTCGTGGCGGCGGAGGACCTCGCGGAGCGTCGCATCGAGAGCGCCGGCATCCAGCCGCCCAGCCATGCGCAGTGCCCCTGCCATGTTGTAGGTCGCCCCCTCCGGATCGACCTGATGCAGGAACCAGAGGCGCTCCTGGGCGAACGACAACGGGAAGCCGCCGCCACGCGGCAGAGGAACCAGCGGCGGCGCCACGGGAGTCGTTCCACGGCGCCGCGCCATCTCGACCCGCTCCGCCAGGCCCGCCACGGTCGGCGCCTCGAAGAGCGCCCGCAGGGGGAGCTCGACGCCGAGGAGCGAACGGACGCGCGCGACGAGCTGAGTCACCAGCAGGGAGTGGCCCCCGCGATCGAAGAAGTCGTCGTGGATACCGACCGTTGGGACCCCGAGGAGCTCGCACCAGAGCCCCACCAGCAGCTCCTCCACCGGGTCACGGGGGGCGGCCGTGACGGCCTGAGGCACCTCCTCCACCAGCCCCCCCTCTTCGACCATACGGACCAGCGCACGCCGGTCCGTCTTGCCGCTCGGTGTGAGCGGCAGGGCGTCCATCACCGTAAGCGACGAGGGGAGATACCAGGCCGGCAGATGAGCCGCCAGGCGCTCGCGCAGCGCGGCGGCGGTGACGGTGGCGCCCGGCCGCGGGGCCGCGAAGGCGACGAGCTGGAGCGCGCCGCCCGGCCCGGGCAGGGCCAGCGCAGCCGCGGTCTTCACGTCCGGATGGGCCAGCAGGTTGGCCTCGACCTCGCCCAGCTCGATCCGGAAGCCGCGGATCTTGACCTGATGGTCGAACCGGCCGAGGAACTCGATCTGTCCGTCCGGCCGCCAGCGCACCTTGTCGCCGGTGCGGTACAGGCGCCCCCCGGGCGTGCCGCTGAACGGATCGGGAACGAAGCGCTCCGCCGTGAGGTCCGGCCGCCGCCAGTAGCCGCGGACGATGCCGCCGCCGCCGATGAACAGCTCCCCCGGCACACCCACGGGCATCAGCTCGATCCGCCGCCGGTCGGCCACGTACCCCTGCGATCCCGCGATCGGCCGGCCGATGAGCGGCTCCCGCGTCTCCCCCGCCGGCACGAGCGCCGCGGTCGAGTAGATCGTGTCCTCGGTGGGGCCATAGAGATTCCAGAGCTCCCGCGATTGTCCTGATTCGGTTGGACCATCCGCATAGAACCGGTCGGCCAGCGACCGCCGCAGCGGCTCGCCCGCGAGGCCGACGGCCCGCACGGACGGCGGCAGAGGTCCGGCCTCCAGCAACGCCGTCAACGCCGAAGGCACCGTATCGACAAACGTCACCTGGTCCCGCTCCGGCAGGCTCGGAAGCGCCAGCGCATCCTCCGCCACGATCACCGTTCCGCCGATGGAGAGCGGCGCGAAGATCTCCATCACCGACGGATCGAAGTTGACCGAGGTGGAGAACAGCACGCCGGTGAGCACGTCACGGTACTGCTCCACCGTCCACTCGACCATGCGGACGGCGGTCTCATGCTCGACGGCGACACCTTTGGGGCGGCCGGTGGAACCGGAGGTGTAGATGATGTAGGCGAGGGAGCCCTCACCCCCGGCCCCTCTCCCGCGAGCGGGAGAGGGGTGAACAGCCTCCACGGTTCGCCGGGAGAAGATTTTAAAACCTCCCGCCTTTGCTTTTCTCCCCTCTCCCGCTTGCGGGAGAGGGGCCGGGGGTGAGGGCTCCCCTCCGATCACCCACTCCGCCCCCCCATCCTCCAGCATGAACCGCCGCCGCTCCTCCGGGTACGCCAGATCGATCGGCAGGTACGCCGCCCCTGATTCCAGGACGCCGAGCAGAGCCACGATCAGGTCCGCGGTGCGCGGCAGACTCACGGCGACCACGGTCTCGGGGCCGGTGCCGAGAGCGCGCAGGCGGGCGGCGAGGCGGGCGGCGCGCTCGATCAGCTCGCGATAGGTGAGCCGCTCGTCGCGGTCGATCACGGCCACGGCGCCGGGCGTCCGCTCGGCCTGGCGGTGGACGAGGTCTTCGAGGCGGCCGGTGACGATGGGGATCGGACCGTTCCAGCCGGTGACGAGCTGCTCGCGCTCCGCCTCTCCGAGGAGGGGGAGATTCCCCAGCGGCCGGGCGGGGTCGGCGATGGCCGCTTCGACGAGCACGGCCCAGGCGCTCAGGAGACGATCGGCGGTGGCGGGATCGAAGAGGTCGAGCGCGGCCTCCAGGTCGGCGATCAGCGTCCCCTCTTCCTCACGGAGGTAGAGGCTCAGGTCGAACTTGGCCGTGTCCGTGGCGATCCCCCGCGGTGTGAGCACGGCGCCGGGGAGCTCGAGGCGGGCCGGCAGCGGCGGCGTCTGGGAGAAGAGGACTGGGAAGATCGGATTGCGGCCCAGCCCGCGCTCGGGATGGAGGCGCTCGACTACGGCCTCGAACGGCGCGTCGGCGTGGCGGAAGGCGTCGAGCGCCGCGCGGCGCGTGCGGCCCAGGAGGTCGTGGAACGCGGGCTCGCCGGCGCAGGAGATGCGCACGGCGAGCGTATCGACCAGGAAGCCGATCAGGGGCTCCAGCTCGGCGCGTCCGCGGCGGCTCACCGGCGTGCCGACGACCAGGTCCTCCTGGTCCGAGATCCGGGAAAGGAAGGCCGCGAAGGAGGCGAGCAGGGCCATGAACGGCGTGGCCCGCTCGCGCCGCGCGAGAGCGGAGACCCCCGCCGCCAGGCCGGGAAGCTCGCGAGTATGGAGGACCCCACGCGACGTGGTCACGGCCGGCCGCAGGTGATCCCCCGGCAGCTCCAGGACCGGCGCGCCCGCGAGGGTCCGCTGCCAGAACGCGAGCTGCGGCTCCAGGGCGCCCGAATCCAGCACCGAGCGCTCGTGGACCGCCACGTCCGCCGGCTGAATGGTCAGAACCGGAAGGTCCGCGGGCCGGCCCTCCATCGCGGCGGTGTACAGCTCGGTCAGCTCGCCGAACCAGATGCCCAGCGATCCGCCGTCCGCCACGATGTGATGGACCACCCACAGCAGCCGGTGCTCGGTCTCTCCCAAACGTACCAGCGTGACATGCGAGAGAGGCCCGCGTCGCAGATCGAATGGCCGATGCGCCTCCGCCGCGGCGATGCGCGCGGCCTCGGCGTCGCGACGTGCCTCGGGGAGAACGGATAGATCCACCAAGGGAACGCCCTTCAACCCGCTGGAGGCTCTCCCCACTGTAGAGACGCCCCGTGGGGCGTCTCCTGCGGCGGCACGGTGCATTTCCCGGGATCTCTGCGGTACCGCGGGCGCCGCGGAAAGAGACGCCCCACGGGGCGTCTCTACAGTAGGGGGGAAGCCTACGAGGCTTTGCACCGGCCGCCCATCCACCTCCGGAAACCGGGTCCGCAGCGCCTCGTGCCGCGCTTCGATCGCCGTCAGAGCCGCGAGGAGAGCGGGGACGGACAGCGCGCCGCTCCAACGCAGCTCCACCGGCACGTTGTAGGTGGCGGTGCCGGGCTGGAGGCGGTCGAGGAACCAGAGGCTCTCCTGCGCGATCGAGGCGGGCGGCGCGGGTTGGCGCGGCACCAGGCGGATCGCTTCCGCTCCGCCGGCCGAGCGCAGCGCCTCGGCCATGCCCGCGACCGTGGGCGTCTGGAACAGGCGGCGCAGCGCGAGGTCGGCTCCGAACGTCTCGCGGATGCGCGCGACGATGCGGGCGCCGAGAAGCGAATGGCCGCCCAGGGCGAAGAAGTCGTCGTGGATACCCACCCGCTCGCGTCCCAGCTCCGCGGCCCACAGCTCCGCCAGCGCCTCCTCGACGGGATCGCGCGGCGCCGCCGACTCCCCTTCCGGCTCGGTCTGGCCCGCCTGCGCCAGGAGAGCCCGGCGGTCGACCTTGCCGTTCGGCGTGAGCGGCAGCGCCGGCAGCGTCACGAACGCGGACGGGATCATGTAGGGCGGGAGCGTGACGGACAGGTGCTCGCGCAGCTCCCGGACCATGGGGGCCTCGTCTCCAGACGGTACAACGAAGGCGACCAGGCGCGGGCCGACCGCGGGGTCCTCCACGGCCAGCACGGCCGCGTCGCGCAAACCGGCGTGGAGCGTCAGGGTGCGCTCGATCTCGCCGGGCTCGATGCGGAAGCCGCGGATCTTGACCTGCTCGTCGATGCGCCGCAGGAACTCCAGCTTTCCGGCTGGACGCCAGCGCGCCAGATCGCCGGTGCGGTAGAGGCGGCTGCCCGGAGGTCCGAACGGATCGGGGACGAACCTCTCCGCCGTCTGGTCGGGCCGCCCGAGATAACCGCGCGCCAGGCCCGGTCCACCCAGGCAGAGCTCGCCCGGCGCGCCCGCGGGGACCGGCCGGAGGAGGGAATCGAGGAGGAGGGCGCGCGTGCCTGGAATCGGACGGCCGATCGACGGGAAACCCTCCCCCTGGCCCTCCGGCGCAACCATCCCGGCTGTGGCCAGCACCGTGGCCTCGGTCGGGCCGTAGGCGTTCCATACCTCGAACGGCAGACCGGCCGGCGGCCGCTGGCGCATCCGCTCTCCCGCGGCCAGCAGATGGCGCAGGCGCGACGGCCGCCGCAGCGCCGGGCCGAGCCCCACGACGGCTTCGTAGAGGGACGTGGTGAGACACCCGTGCGTCACCCCCGCCGCGGTCATCCGGTCCCAGAGGAGCGCGGGCGAGCTGCGGACCTCGTCATCCTCGGGTAGCCAGACGCAGGCCCCGTTGGCGAGCGGCACCCAGAGGTCCAGCACCGACACGTCGAACGCCTGGCCCGAAAGGTGGGAGACCACGTCCGCGGGGCCGATCCCATGCCGCTCCTCATGGCGCTCGACAAAGGCGCGCAGCGAGTCGTGGGAGATCTGCACGCCCTTGGGTTGCCCGGTTGATCCGGAGGTGTAGATGACGTAGGCCAAGCCCCCGGGGGCGAGCTCGAGGGGCGGCGCCTCGCTCCGCTCTTCCCACGGATTGTCCAGAAGCAGGACCTTCGTGGAGAGGGCCGGCAGGCGTCCGGCCAGCACCTGGTCGGTGAGCAGCACGCGCGCGCCGGAGTCCGCGACGAGGCGCGCCGTCCGCTCGGCCGGCGAAGCCGGATCGATCGGCACGTAGGCGCCACCCGATTCCAACACCGCGAGCAGGCCGATGACCGTCTCCGGCCGGCGCTCGCCGAAGACCGCCACCGTCGTCTCCGGGCCGACGCCCAGGGAGCGCAGCCGCCACGCCAGGCCATGCGCCCGGCGGGCGAGCTCGCCATAGGTCACCGACCGGTCACCCTGGCGGAGCGCCGGAGCCTCCGGAGCCTCAGCGGCCCGGGCCGCGACGCGCCTGGGGATGAGCGGACGCACCGATGGCGCCTCCGTGCCGGCCCACTCGTGGAGGACCTGCACGCGCTCGGCCTCGCTCCAGGCCGCGGCCTCTCCGGCGGGCAGCCCCGGGTCGGCCACCAGCGCCGCGGCCAGGTTGCGGAGCCATCCGCTCATCCGGATCGCGGTGGTCTCCTCGAACAGGTCGAGGTCGTAGACGAGCGACGCCCGCAGCTCACCGCCGACCTCGGCCGCCACCAGCGTCAGGTCGAGCTGCGCGGGCAGGACGGGCAGGGCGAGGGATTCGAGCGCGAGCCCGCCGCCGAGCTGGAGGCGGACGCCCGACTCGTTGAGAGCAAACGCGGCGAGCGCCTCCTCCTCGCGCCGCGGCGCCTTCTGGAAGACGAACGCCGTCTGAAACAGCGGAGTCCGCCCCGGATCGCGCTCGGGTTGCAGCCGCTCGACGAGAGCCGGGAACGGGACCTCCTGCGCGAACGCGTCGAGGACGGACCGCCGCGCCCGGTCGAGGAGCGCGTCGAAGGCCGGATCGTCGTCCACGTGCGAGGGGAGGACGACGGTGTTGACGAAGTAGCCGATTGCGCCCGCGAGAGCCGCGCGGTGCCGCCCCGAGGTCGGAGCGCCGACGAGCAGCCGCTCCTGCCCCGACGCGCGGTGGAGCATCGCCTGATAGACCGCGAGGAGAGCCGCGAAGAGCGTCGTCCTCCGTTCGCGAGCCAGCCCCCGCAGCCGCTCCGCGGTCTCCGGATCCAGCGCGAACGGCACCGTCGCCGCCCGATGCCGAGGCTGAGCCGGGCGGGGATGGTCTGTCGGAAGATCCCAAACGAACGGGTACCCACCGAGGCGCTCCTGCCAAAACCCCAAATCCCCTGTCATCTCGTTCCGATTCCCCCTCTCCCGCTCCGCGGGGGAGGGGGCCAGGGGGTGGGGGCCCAGCTCCCGCATCATCACCGCCACCGACCAGAAGTCCGCGATCAGGTGATGGAGGACCAGCAGCAGCGTCCGCTCGCCGTCCGCGCTCTCGAACACGCGGACGCGCAGCAGCGGTCCGTTCTCCAGATCGAACGGCCGGAAGACCTCCTCCTCGATCCGCCCTTCCTGCGCTGGCTCCACCCGGAAATCGACTTCTGCCGTGGTGTGGATCTCGCGGACCGGCTCGCCGTCGCGCACGTGGAAGGTCGTGCGCAGCGCGGGGTGGCGGTCTACCAGCGACTGGAAGGCGCGGCGGAGGGTGGGCAGGTCGGTGCTGGCGGAGAGGCGCGCGGCTCCGGCGATGTGGTAGGCGGGGCTGGTGGGGTCCAGCTGCTGGAGGAACCACAGGGCTCGTTCGCCTGCGGAGAGGGGAGACGCCCCGACGTCGGTGGACCCGGTCGTATCGTGGTCGAGGACTGGGGCGTCTCTACGGTCCTGTATCGCGAGCACCAGGTCGGCGAGGCTGGGGCTTTCGAGGAGCGCCGATAACGGTAGATCGATGCCGCAGGTGGTCTCGATCTCGTGGGCCAGCTCGACCGCTGCGAGGGAGTCGATGCCATGGCGGGCCAGGGGTGCCTGGGGATCGATGTCCGCGGGGCGCAGGCCCAGCTTGGCGGCGACTCGGGATTGCAGCCAGGAGGCGAGGTCCTGGGGGGCTTCCGCGATCGCCTCCGGGATCTCCTCGTCCGTGGTGCCGGTACGCCAGGTAGCGACGGGCTGGAGGCTCCCTTCGAGGAACAGGCGGCGGCAGAGCTGGCGCTGCACCTTGCCGCTGGTCGTCTTGGGCACGGTCCCGGCCTTCACCAGGAGCACGGCGGAGAGCGGGATCTCGTGCTCCTCGGCGAGCGCCTGACGGAGAGCGCCCAGGGCCTCTTCGGCCTCGGCGGTGCGCCTCGGATCGATCTCCTGGACCAGGGCGGCGCTCTCGCTGCCGGTCCCCTCGACGGAGAACGCGGCTCCCGCGCCGCCTCGCAGGGCGGGGTGGCTCGCGGCGGCCGTCCTCTCCAGGTCCTGCGGGTAATGATTGCGCCCGCGGACGATGATCAGGTCCTTGATCCGGCCGGTGACGAACAGCTCGCCGCCGCGCAGGAAGCCGAGGTCCCCGGTGCGCAGGAAGCGGGCTCCGGGGCGGCCGGCGAGCCGGGCGCGGAAGGTGATTTCAGATTGCTCCGGCCGGTTCCAGTACCCCTGCGCCACGCTCCCACCCGACACCCAGATCTCCCCCACCTCCTCCGGACCCCGCTCCTCCCCCGTCTCGGGATCGGCGATGGTGATCTCCAGGCCGAGCCCCGCGGGGCCGCAGCCCACCAGCGGGCTCCCCTCCTCCGCCTCCTCCGCCCGGTGCTCCTCCAACCCGCGGAACGAGCGCACCGTGGGCGGCTGCGGGCGGGACCGGCCAGAGACGATCAGCGTCGCCTCGGCCAGGCCGTAGCAGGGGAAGAACGCCTCGGGGCGGAAGCCCGCGGGGCCGAACGCGTCGACGAACACTTCGAGCGTGTGGGCGCGCACCGGCTCGGCGCCGTCGAACGCCACCCGCCAGCTCGACAGGTCCAATCCCTCCAATTGCTCGGGAGTCACCTTGCGCGCGCAGAGGTCGTATGCGAAATCCGGCGCGCCGCTGGTGTGCGCGCGCCACTTCGCGATCGCCCGCAGCCAGCGCACGGGCCGTTGCAGGAAGGCGACCGGCGCCATCAGCACGCAGGCGGCGCCCACCCAGAGCGGTTGCAGCACGCCGCCGATCAAACCCATGTCGTGGTAGATCGGCAGCCAGCTCACGAACGTCGATCGCTCGTCATGCCCGCAGGCCTCGCGGATGACCTCCTCGTTGTGCGCCAGGTTGCCGTGCGAGACCATGACCCCCTTGGGGTCCGACGTCGAGCCCGACGTGTACTGGAGGAACGCGATCGTCTCCGGCCCGATCTCCGGCGCCTGCCACGATTCGGCCAGGGCCTCCGGGATCGACTCCGTCACGATCACCTCGCACTCCGCGAGCCCCGGCAGCTCCTCCCGGAGCGAGGCCACACGAGCCGCCAGCGCCTCCGTGGTCAGCACGAAGCGCGGCGAGCAATCCTCCAGAATCGCCTTGAGCCGAGGCTGCCCGCGCCCCGGCCGCGAAGGAGCCGGAGGATACGACGGCACCGCAATCACCCCCGCATACAAGCACCCAAAGAACGCGGCGACGAAGTCGAGGCCGGGAGGATAGAGAAGCAACGCACGAGGGGTGCCCCCCCACTGTAGAGACGCCCCGTGGGGCGTCTCCGCGGCGGCGGAAAGAGCTCCGTCGGCAAGATGGCCGATCGGGCGCGAGGTGCCCACCACCCCATCTGAAGACATCGGGCGACCGTGCACTGGCTGTGGCGGCTGAACCGATGTCGCCGCTGCGGAGACGCCCCACGGGGCGTCTCCGCAGTGGGGGGGAAGCTGCGGAGGCAGAGGAGACGCTTGGAGCCTTGCCGCGATCGCCCGCGCCTTCGCATCCAGTCCCCCGACCGTCAGCCGCCCGCTCTCGTCCTCCCCGTTCTGGAGAAACACGTAGGCCAGACGGTCCGGCTCCGCGAGGGCGCGTTCCCGCAGGCGATGCACGAAGGTGGGGGCAGCTCTCAACACAACTCAGCTCCGCGCGAGAAATTCGATCCGTCCGTCCGGCAGCCAACGTCCCTTGTCCCCGGCCGCGGTCTCTCCGATCACGCCGATCGGCACCGGCCGGCCGCAGCGGTCGAGCAGCTCCACGCCCACGGCGTCCGACCACTCGCGAATCGCGTGCCGCTCGCCTTCGGACAGCAGCGGCAGATCCCAGATCCGCGCGTCGGGATCGGCCAGCACGCTGCTCAGCAGGATCCGGAACGCCTGCTTGAACCGGTCGATCGTCGTGGGATTCCAGAGGCTCGTGTTGTACTCCCACAAGCAGGAGATCCCATGCTCCCCATCCCAGAACAGTGCCACCTGGGTGTCGAATTGCGTCCGCCGGGCGTCCACCCGGTAGAGGCGCACGTCCAGACCGGGCACAACGGAGCCCGCGATCTTCGGAGGGTAAAGGAACAGAAACACCATCTGGGTGAACGGAAGAAAGCTCGGCGTCACCTCAGGGTCGGCTGCCCCGTGGGCGGCCTCGACGATCAACCCGTACGGCAGATCGTTGTGCGCCTGCGCCGCGATCACCGCGTCGCGCACCCGGTGGAGCGCCTCGTGGAACGTGGGGTTGCCCGAGAGGTCGACCGGCATCGGGACCTGGTTGAGGTAGAACCCCAGGAGACCGTCGACCAGCGCCTCGCGGTAGGTCATCGGCGTGCCCACGCTCAACCGCTCCTGGCCGGAGAGGCGGACGAGGAGGATGTCGAACACGGTCAGCGCCGCCGCGAACATCGTCACGCCCTCCCGTTGCGCGAGCGCCTTCAGGCCGTCGACCTGCGACCGCGCGATCTCGAACGGCCGGCGCTCTCCCTCGAAGCGTTGCGCGGGGCGGCGGGGACGGTCGAGCGGGAGGTCCAGCGGATCGGGGATGCCAGCCAGCCGCTCGCGCCACCAGGCCTTGCGCTCTTCGACCAGCGTCGCGTCGCCCAGCCGCTCCCGCTGCCAGACCGCGAAGTCCGCCTGCTGATACGGTGGCGGCGGCAGCTCGGGCAGCTTGCCCGTGGCGAAGGCCGCGTAGCAGGCGATCAGCTCGGCTTCCATGTTGAAGATCGACAGGTGGTCGTTGATCGTGTGGTGGAGGGCGAACGGACGGATGAAGTCGTCGTCCTCCACCTGGACCAGGAACATGCGGAAGAGCGGCAGCCGCTCCAGGTCGAACGGCGCGCGCAGAGCCTCGGTCACGTCGCGGTCCGCCTCGGCCTCCCGCCGCTCGTGCGGCAGGCCGCGCAGGTCGATCACCGGCACGTAGACGCGCAGCTCGGGCGCCACGTCCTGCACGGGCCGGCCGTCCACCGCGCGGAACGTCGTGCGGAGGCTCTCATGGCGGCGTACCACCTCGTTCAGGGCATGCCGGAAGGCGGGCACGCTGAGCCGGCCGCGGAAGCGGTTGCCCGCCACGATGTTGTAGAGCGGGCTCGATAGATTGCGCCGCTGGTTGAGCCAGAGGCGCTCCTGGTCGAAGGAGAGCGGCCAGGGGCCGGGCTGCCTCCGGTGGGGAACGACCGGAGCCGGCTCCGCGGACGGAGGCGGCCCGGCGGCCGGACCGTGTGCAGGCTCGGGATGCGCCTCCTTCTTCTTGAGAGCCAACTCGAACAGCGCCCTCTGGGCAGGCGTGAGCGACGCGAGCCGCCCGGACAGATCCGTCACGCCGCCGTCTCTCCCAGCGTCTGTAGCTCCTGCGCGAGACGCGCCTCGGCCTCGTCCACCGACAGCGACTCGATCTCGGCGAGCAGGCGCTCCAGCTCCGCCTCGTCGGCCACCGGCCGCGACGCCTCGACGCGGCGCGCCAGCTCGGCGATGGTCGGCATCTCCAGGAGGGCCGCCATCGGCAGGTCGGTGCCCAGGGCGGCATTGGCGCGGGTGACGATCTGGATCGCCAGGAGCGAGTTGCCCGCCAGCTCGAAGAAGTTGTCCTCGACGCCGACGCGGTCGAGGCCGAAGCACTCGCGCCAGACGCGGGCCAGCACCTGCTCGGCCTCGGTCTGCGGCTCGACGTACGGCGCGGCCAGGTCGGGCCGGGGATGCGCCGCACCCGGGGCCGCGCTCTCGCCCAAGGTTCCGGTATCGAGGGCGTCGAAGTGGGCGGACAGGGCCTCCAGATCCTGCGTCGACACCGTGACCTGCGGCAGGCCGCTCGCCGCGATCCGGTCCAGGCTCCCCAAGAGCTCGGAGCCGGTGAGGCCGTAGGTCGCGAGTGCCGTGCGCAGCTGCTCGGCTACGACGGGATCGGGCGCGTTCACCGCCTGCCAGCGGAAGAAGCCCCAATCGATCGTCTGCGCCGGCAGCCCCTCGGCCGCGCGGCGCCAGGCGAGCGCGTCGAGGAACGAGGCCACGGCGCTGATCGTCGCCTGCCCGAAGCCGCCGGTCGTGGCCGCGCTGGAGCCAAAGAGGAGGAACGCGTCGAGCGGCAGGTCGCGCGTCGCCGCGGCGAGCGCCAGGGTGCCGCGCACCTTGGTCGCCAGGGCGTGCGCGGCGCCGTCGCGGGTCGTCCACAGGAGGAGGCCGCCCGTGGGATCGGGCTCGGCCTGGATCACGCCGTCGAGCGCGCCGAAGCGCTCGCGCACCCGGGCCACCGCCCACTCGGCGCGGCCCGGCCGCGTCAGGTCGACCGGCAGGAGGAGCACCTCGGCGCCGGAGGCTTCCAGGGCCAGGATACGGTGCAGGCGCAAGGCTTCCTCGTCCTGCTCGTCGCGGGCGCCGATCCACTCGCCCCAGCGTTCGCGCGGCGGCGCGTCCTCCGGAGCCACGAGGGCGAGCCGGGCGCCGGCCGTGCGGAACAGGTGCTCGGCCACGGTGACCCCGGCTTCGCCGAGCCCGCCCGCGATCAGCCAGACGCCGTGACGCCGCAGCGCCGCGCCGGGCTCGGCCGCCGGCAGGGCGAGCTTGCGGAAGCGGCGCACCCAGCGGTGGCGTCCGCGCAGGGCGGCCACCAGCTCCTGGTCCCGCTGCGCGAGCTCGGCCGCGAGCCGCGCGGCGAATGCCACCGGCTCGTCCGAGGGGAGGTCGACGACGCCGCAGGAGACGTGCGCCACCTCCTGGGGAATCACGCGGCAGACTCCCAGGAGCGTCGACTTGGCCGGCAGCACGGTCTCATCGCCCGTCACGTCGAACAGGCCGTTCGAGACCACGGTCATGCGGAGCGGGGCCTGCAACCCTTGCTCGCCGAGCGTCTGGGCGAGCGCAAGCAGGCTGTAGAAGCCCTCCTCCTGAAGATCCAGCGACGGCTCGGCGCCCACCGGGGTCAGGCTGCCCAGGTGGACGATCCGCGCGGGCATCTCGCCGCGGGCCTTGAGATCGCGGAACAGGGTGCGAAGGTCCTCTGGGAGAGGGGGAGCCGTCACGACGGTCGCGCCGCGCGCCTGAAGCTCCACGGCGAGGCGCTCGCCGACGCCCAGGGAATCGAGCAGCAGGAGCCACGGGCCGGCCGGCTCCGCCGCCGTGGCGACGGCGGGCACGCGCTCCCAGACCGGAGAGGAGAACCAGTCGTCCTGCGGCAGGCGCTTGCCACCGTCCATGGCGCCGGTGCGGGCGGCGGACCCCGCTTCGATGAAGTAGCGGCGCCGCTCGAACGGATAGGTCGGCAGCGGCACGCGGCGCCGGCTCTCGCCCGCCACGAAGGCCGTCCAGTCGGGCGTCACGCCGGCGAGCCAGAGGCGGCCCAGGGCGTCGAGGAGGAACGCCTGATCCGAAACCTCTTCGCGGCGGTCGCGGAGCGTCGCGATCTCGACCAGCCCGGCCGGGCGCCGCGCGTGCTGCCGGGCGAGCGTGGCGAGGCTGCGGCCGGGGCCGACCTCGACGAACACGCGCGGGCCGTCCTCCGCCATCAGAGCCGCCAGCCCATCGGCGAAGCGGACCGTCGAGGCCAGGTGCCGCGCCCAGTACCCGGGATCGGTCGCCTCAGCGTCGGTGATCCAGGTTCCGGTCACGTTCGAGATGAATGGGATCGATGGAGGGGTCAGCGCGATGCCGCGCGCCAGCCGCGCCAGCTCGGCCACGGCCGGCTCCATCATCCGCGAGTGGAAAGCGTGGACCGTGCGCAGCCGCCGCGTGGCCACGCCGCGTGACGACAGCTGCCAGGCGAACAGCTCGATCGAGCCGGCCGGGCCGCCGACCACGGTCAAGGCCGGGCCGTCCGCCGCCGCCACCGAGAGCTCGGCGCCGAGGAGCGGAGCGACTTCGTCCGCCGGCAGCGGCACCGCGAGCATCGCCCCTTCCGGCAGCGCATCGACGAGACGGGCCCGCTCGGCGACCAGCGCGAGGGCGTCCTCCAGCGAGAAGACCCCGGCGAGGCAGGCCGCCACGTACTCGCCCAGGCTGTAGCCGATCATCGCCGCCGGGCGGATGCCCCACTCCAAGAGGAGCGTTGCCAAGGCGTACTCCACCGAGAAGAGCGCCGGATGGGCGATGCGCGTCCGCGAGAGCAGGCTCTCATCGCTGTTCTGTTCCTCGCCAGCCACGAGGCGGCGCAGGTCGGGGCGGGAGGCCGTCCCAGGAGCGCCCGAAGGCGGCTCGGGGGCCTCCGCCGGCCAGAGCGCCTCGCGCAGGTCGAGCCCCAGACGGGGTTGCAGGATCTCGGCGCAGAGGTCGAGGGCATTGCGGAAGACCGGCTCGGTCCGGTATAGCTCCGCGGCCATCCCTGCGTAGTGGTCGCCGAGGCCGGGGAACAAGAACGCCACACCTGGCGCCTCGGCCCCGGGATCGCCCGCGTCGCCGGTCGCCCGGCGCGCCAGATCGTCCCCCGCGAGAAGCCGCAGCGCCTCCTCCTTGTCGCGGCAGACCAGGGCGCGGCGGTGGCGGAACGGCTTGCGCCCCACCCGCAGCGTATGCGCCGCGTCCGCCAGGTCGGTCCCGGCATGCTCGGGATCGGCGAGCCACGCCGCGAGGTTGGCGGTCGCCGCGTCGAGCGCCTTCAAGCTGCGCGCCGACAGGGTCAGGAGCTGCCACGGGCGCGACGGCGCCGCGGCCGGAGCCGGCGGCGCCTCCTCCAGCACGATGTGCGCGTTGGTGCCGCCGATCCCCAGAGACGACACCGCGGCCCGCCGCGGCGTCTCCCCCGCCGGCCAGTCGCGAACGTCCGTCGGCACGTAGAACGGGCTCTGGTCGAGAGACAGCGTCGGATTCGGCGTCTCGTAGTTCAGGCTCGGCGGGATCTGGCCATGCTCCAGAGCCAGCACGGTCTTGATCAGCCCCGAGACTCCGGCGGCGGCGTCTGTGTGGCCGATGTTCGTCTTGATCGAGCCGAGCGCGCAGAAGCCCCGGCGGTCGGTCGACGCGCGCCAGGCCCGCGTCAAGGCCGCCACCTCGATCGGATCGCCGATCGGCGTACCGCTGCCGTGCGCCTCCACGAGCCCGATCGTCTCCGGCTCGACGCGGGCGACCACCAGGGCTTCCGAGATCACCTCGGCCTGGCTGTCGATGCTGGGGGCCGAGTAGCCCGCCTTGCTCGCGCCGTCGTTGTTGATCGCGGAGCCGCGGATCACCGCGTGGATCGTGTCGCCGTCGGCGAGCGCGTCCTCCAGCCGCTTGAGCATCACGAGCGCCACGCCGTTGCCTTCCACCAATCCTTGAGCCTTGGCGTCGAACGCGCGGCAGTGGCCGTCCGGCGAGCCGATCCCCCCTTCCTCATAGAGGTACCCGGCCGTCTGCGGGAAGCTCACCCCCACGCCCCCCGCGAGCGCCATCTCGCACTCGCCGCCCAGGAGCGACTGGCAGGCGAGGTGGATGGCCACCAGCGAGGTCGAGCAGGCCGTCTGCACGGCGATGCTGGGCCCGCGCAGGTTCAGCTTGTAAGAGGTCTGCGTGGTCAGGAAGTCCTTGTCGTTGAGCATCTTGATCTGCAGCCCGCCGACCTCGGCGAGGAGCTCGGGGCGCGGCAGCAGATGGAACGCGAAATAACTGGTCGACGCGGCACCGGCGAACACGCCGACGCGGCCGGAGAAGGCGTGCGGGTCATAGCCCGCGCTCTCGCAGGCCTGCCAGGCGGTCTCCAGGAACACGCGCTGCTGGGGGTCCATCACCTCGGCGTCGCGCGGGGTCATCCCGAAGAACTCCGCGTCGAACATCTCGACGCCTTCGAAAATGCCGCGGGCCCTCACGTAGCGCGGGTCGGCAATCAGCTCCGGGGCGACACCGGCCGCCGCGAGCTCCTCGTCGGAGAAACGGGTGATGGCCTCGACGCCATCCCGCAGGACGCGCCAGAGGGAGTCCACATCCGGGGCTCCAGGGAAGCGTCCCGCCATCCCGATGATCGCAACCTGATCGAGCGTATCCATGCAATGCCTCTCTCTAGCGTAGGTGCCGGGCGAGACCTTCAGCGCCCCCGGATCTGGAACGAGAAAGAGTAGCATGCCCCCTCAGGCACGCCCGGCCCCTTTGAAGGAGAAGTGCGTGTGGGGGGCGAAAGGGGGTCGGGGGATGAGAGGCCGCTCTATCCCGTCTCCTCAGGATCTTCTTCCCGGGAGCTCCAGAGCCGCGGAAGATCCCGGGCACCATGGACGAAAGCGACCACCAGGATAGATTCGGGAGTGATCTTGTAGATCAGCCGATAGCTCTTGACCGAGAGCTCCCGGACATCTCCAGTGCGGGCTTCAGGAACCCGCCGGCCACGCTCTGCCAAGCTCTTGAGGGATCGTGCCGCACTCCTGGCCTCGCGGACAAGGGCCACCGCATAGAAGCGAGAATCGCGAGCAATGAACTCGGCCGCTTCGGTCAGATCCCGGGTTGCAACCTCGGTCCACCTTACGGTTCGAGCCACTTCTCCATCCGTCGGTCGAACTCTTCCTCGGAAAGGATGCGGCCCGCTTCGACGTCCTCCAGTCCGTGGTCAATCTTCTGGCGAACGTAGATGTGGTACTGGATGTCCTCCAGCGAGGCGTCATCCGGAAGACGCTCCAAGATGCGGAGAACTTCTTGTTTGGCGGCACTCATAGCCTGATTCTACCCCCGGTCGAGGTGAGGTCCTACGGCTTGGGCGGCGCTGGCCGCGGGTTCAGCACCTCGAGAGCCAGCTTCCACGAATCCCCCGGCTCCCGCTTCCAGATCCGCACGTATGAGCCCGACTCCGGCTTGCCGCCCTTCCGCTCGTACGAGCCGTACACGTAGCCGAGATCCCCGGCCTTGGCGCTGCCGCCGCCGATCGGCTTCGAGGTGAAGGTCCCCTTCTCCTCCGAGAGGCGCAGCGCGGCCGCGACCTTGCCCACGAAGGGCGCGTGCTCCTGGCGCATCAGACGGACGTCCTCCGCGAGGATCGGCTTATAGGTCTCCTCCAGTCCCTTCTCCGTCTCGACCCCGAGCGCGCGGTCGGCGTCGAGGAGCGCCCCTTCCGCCTCCTTGGGGTCTACCGGTGCGTCGAACTTCTCCAGCTTGGCCGGATCGAGCGGCCCGGGCTCGCCGCCCCGCTTCGGCGCATCGGGCATCGAGGCGCCCAGGTCCGTCACGAAGCGCCAGGTGCCGTCCGCCTGCTTGCGCCAGACGGTGGAGAAATACCCGTAGAGCTTCTTTCCGTCTTTGAGACTGATGACGTAGGGTCCAGTGTTCCACCCGAGGTCGGCCGAGCGGGAAATGTCCGAGTAGGTCGGCCACCACTCCAGCTTGTAGTCCGGAGCGGGCCGCTTCTGCCAGGCCTCCTTGCCGGGGACCGGATCGGGGGTGAAGAGCACACCGTCATCCGCGATGAAGGCGAGGAATGCCTCCTTGGCGTTCGAGTCCATCGACTTCTTGGAGAACGCGCGCTCGGCGTTGATGAGGCTCTGATACTCAGCCGGGAGATCCTTCGGCTTCTGGGCGTCCTCCTGGGCTCCGCCAACCACAGCGAATCCGGCGAGGGCCACGGCTCCGAGAATGAAGGCTCTGGTCATGTAGGTAACTCCTGTTGATGGCCCTGCGCGGGCTCCGGGGCTGACACTACCTCTCTTCGCGCTTCACCGGAACCGCCGAGCCGTCCGAATGAAGAGCCACAACCTGTCCATCGCGCCAGACGTAGACCGGCCGCCCGTTGCGCCAATGCTCGGCGATGGCGGCGGCAGCCGCCTCCTTGATGGCACGCCGGGCCTTGATTGCGATGTCTGGCAGGTCCTTTTCGTCGATCGGTTCCCTCATGATTCCCGTGCCTCTCTTTTGATAGCCGCAAAAAGCTCTCGATCGAAAACAGGCTGCACACCCTCGATGGACAGAGCGAACAGCTCTGGAAATTCTTGCGAGCTGTCGAAAAGCAGCCACGAGTCGACCACAGGCGCGTAGATCTGGAAGAAGTTCCGGAGCCCCCGGGCGAACCGCCGCCGGACCACCTCCTCGGGGATAGCAGCATACCGTGGTCCGGCGACGCGCGTGGGGCGGGGATTTCCCCCTCTCCCCGGGGGCAGGGTGCCCCACCCCACGGGACAAACGATCTGACCTTCAGCGGAAACGACCTGACCCGCCATGGAAGCGATTCGCCCCGCGGTGGTTGCGATCTGACCTTCGGCGGACGGCCGCCGACCCGGGGAGCGCGCGGTCTGACCCGGGATGGAAACGGTTCGACCTTTGGCGGACGGACCCCGACCCGAGGGGCGAGGCGGCGGACCCTCGGTGGGAGCGATTTGACCTTCGGTGGAAGCTTCCCGCCCCGCGTATGGAGGCTTTGGACCTTCGGGTCCACCCGCTCGACCTTCGGGTCAGGCTCCTCCACTTTCGGGTCAGACCGCGTCGAGATCGGGTCAGGTCACTTCCAACTCGGGTCAGACCGCGTCGAGATCGGGTCCGATCGCTTCCATTCTGGGTCGAGTCGCGCCGAGATCGGGAAGGCCCTCTGGACCTTCGGGTCGAACCGCGTCCGCCGCGGGTCAGATCGCATCCTGCTCGGGTCGGCTCGCTTCGATCTCGGGGCAGAGTGCTCCCACTTCGGGGTGGCGTGAAGCCTACCCCCGCGTTTGCAGCTCCAACTGCACCAGCCGCATGAAGTCTTGCGCGTTGGTCACCACCCCGAAGGCCTGGTGGGTGCCGCGGTCCTTCAGCTTGTTGACCACGAACTCCGTCTGGTCCACGCAGATCGTGGTGACCTCGGAGATCGAGCCGTCCGGCCGGTGGCAGAAGGTCGGCAGCATGTTGCCCACGGCGATCGCGTGGAGCGCGGTCGCCACCATGACCACCATGGTCGCCTGAGTGGTCAGCTCGCGCATCGCCTCCTGCGCGTCGAGCGCCGACGCGATGGTCTCCGGCATCGGGCCGTCGTCGCGGATCGACCCGCCCAGCACGTAGGGCGTGCCGGTCGACGTCAGCGCGTGCATGACGCCGCTCGTCAGTTGGCCGGCCTCGACCAGCGCCTTGATCGAGCCGGCCTTCTTCACCTCGTTGATCGCCCGCATGTGCGTGGAGTGGCCGCCGGCGACTCCCAGGCCGTCGGCGCGCATGCCCAAGGTGGTGCCGTAGAGGGCGGCCTCCACGTCGTGCACCGCCACCGCGTTGCCGGTGATCACGCCGTGGCAGAAGCCGTTGTGGATCATCCACTCCATGGCCACGCGCCCGCGGGCATGCACCAGAGCCGGGCCGATCACCCAGAGGATGAAGCCGTCCGCACCCCGGTTCCGCACGAACTCCCGGAAGATGGCATCGTAGTTGACCGGCTTCTCGCGGCTCACCTCCGAGGCCATGAAGCTGAACGCCTCGGGGACATGGGTCTCGTCCACCTCGTCCATGAAGCCGCGGTCCCAGACCAGGACCCCTTCCGAGCCGTCTTCCTTGACGGCCACGGCCACCAGATCGCCCTTGCGGACCAGGCGGAACTCCTTGACGACCAGCCGCTCGCTCGCCGGGTCCCAAACCAGATGGGAATCCATCCGCGGCCGCTCCGGCATACGCCAGCGCCCGCCGACTTTCACGTAGGTCGGATGATTGGTGGTGGACATGAAGCCATCCGGCAGGACCGTGTCCGCCGGAGAAGGCTCGAAGCGGCACTCGGGCGTAGCCGCGAGGCGCGGATGAGAGAAGTCGGGTTCGCGGTACATGACGGGCCGGGATGGTAGCCGAGGTGGGCGGAGGGTTCAAGGGAGAAGGAGCTATGATATGAGCTCTCGCGCATCTTTCGATGCGCCGAAAGGAGGAGATCGGATGACTGTCAAGCTTCGTTTCCTGACGCTCCTGTTGGTCCTTCTGACGCCCGCCATCCTGGGCGCCACCCCCGCTCCGCCAGCCGATTCATGCTCCTCGGCCACGCTCCTCACGGAGATCCTCTCCCCCGCCGCGCAACCGCCGGCGGACGCGCTCGAGGGGCTGAGCCCGCTCGACGGAGCGCTCGACACCGCCTGCTCTGGATACACCTGCGATGAATGCGCTCCTTGCGGCGGCCGCGTCATCTCCTGCACCAACGGCGAGCCAGTCTGCGTCTGCTGGAATTGTTGAGCGGCTGGGCCGAAACCTGTCCCTATCCAGGTTCAGGGTCTCCAGGCTTCCCCGGCTCTTCCTGGAGACTCCGTCGGCTGTCGCCTTCTTCCCCGTGGACTTCGGAAGGTTCCCGCTTCAAAAATACCACTCCGAGCGGCGGCAACGTCAGCGTCAGCGAGTGCGTGCGGCCGTGGAGCGGCACCGGCACGGCGTCGACGCCTCCCATGTTGCCCCGGTTGCTGCCGCCGTAGCGCTCGGCGTCGCTGTTCAGAATCTCCCGCCAGTGGCCGCCTTCGGGGACACCGATCCGGTAGTTGTCGCGCGGGTTCGGGGTGAAGTGGAAGACGGCGACCACCGGCTCGCCGTCTTTGCCCTTGCGGAGGAAGGAGAGGACGCTGTTCTCGGCGTCGTTCGCGTCGATCCACTCGAAGCCGTCGGGCGAGACGTCGAGCTCGTGCATGGCGGGGTCTTCACGGTAGAGGCGGTTCAGGTCCTCCAGCCAATGGGAGATCCCGGCGTGCGACTCGTCCTGGAGCAGGTCCCAGTCGAGGCTCGCATCGTGGTTCCACTCCCGGTACTGCGCCAACTCGCCGCCCATGAACAGCAGCTTCTTGCCGGGCTGCGCCCACATGTAGCCGTAGAGCAGGCGCAGGTTGGCGAGCTTCCGCCAGTGGTCCCCCGGCATTTTGCCGATCAGCGATCCCTTGCCGTGCACCACCTCGTCGTGCGACAGCGGCAGCACGAAGTTTTCGGTGAAGGCGTACATCGCGCGGAAGGTCATCTCGTTGTGGTGATACTTGCGGTGGATCGGGTCGCGCGCCATGTACTTGAGCGTGTCGTGCATCCACCCCATGTCCCACTTCAGGCCGAAGCCGAGGCCGCCGACGTACAGCGGACGCGACACCATGGGCCAGGCGGTCGACTCCTCGGCGATGGTCTGGATGTCGGGTGCGGCCTCATAGACCTCCTCGTTCATCGTGCGGAGGAAGCGGATCGCATCGAGGTTTTCGCGCCCGCCGTAGCGGTTCGGGATCCATTCTCCGGCCTTGCGCGAGTAGTCGAGGTAGAGCATCGAGGCCACCGCATCCACCCGCAGGCCGTCCGCGTGGTACGTCTCCAGCCAGAAAACCGCGCTGCTCGTGAGGAACGCCCGCACCTCGTTGCGGCTGTAATTGAAGATGTAGCTCTGCCAGTCGGGATGAAACCCCTGCCGCGGGTCCGCGTGCTCGTAGAGGTGTGTGCCGTCGAAGAAGCCGAGGGAAAACTCGTCCGTGGGGAAGTGGGACGGCACCCAGTCGAGGATCACTCCGATCCCGTTCTGGTGCAGGTGATCGATCAGGAACATGAAGTCCTGCGGCGTGCCGTGGCGGCTGGTCGGCGCGAAGTAGCCGGTGCTCTGGTACCCCCACGAGCCGTAGAACGGATGCTCCATGATGGGCAGGAGCTCCACGTGGGTGAAGTTGTGCTTTTTCACGTGCTCGGCGAGGAGGGGTGCGATCTCGCGGTAGGTCAGCGAACGGTTCCCCTCTTCCGGCACCCGCCGCCACGAGCCCAGATGGATCTCGTAGATCGACATCGGGGCGGCGAGCGACTGCTTCTCGCCGCGCCCGGCCATCCACTCCGCATCCCCCCACTCGTACTCCAGATCCCAGACGACCGAGGCCTGGCGCGGCGGGACTTCCGTATGAAAAGCGAACGGGTCGGCCTTGTCCGCCCGGTAGCCGCGGAAGCGCGACTCGACGTGGAACTTGTAGTGCGCGCCCTTCTCCGCCCCGGGGACGAAGACCTCCCAGACGCCGGAGCCGCCGCGGAGCGCGAGCGGGGTCTCCCGCTGGTCCCAGCCGTTCCAGTCGCCGATCACCGAGACCCGCTCGGCGTTCGGTGCCCAGACCGAAAACCAGACTCCGGCCTTCCCGGCCTCGTCCGTCCCCAGGTGCGCCCCGAGCTTCTCGTGGAGGCGGAAATGGGTCCCCTCGTTGAACAGATACAGATCCTGCTGCGTGAGCGGGCTCGAAGCTTGGGTCGTCTGGACCGTGGTTTCCGGCATACGTCTCTCTCCTGACTCCGGGGAGCCTCCCCGGGCGGGCTCCGTTCAGCGCTTCCGCCGCAGCTCATCCACCCGGCGCAGCGAGTCCACCACTTCGGGACGCTGGGAAAACTCCTCGAAGGAGAGGCGGGCCTTGCGCCGCCAGTTGGGTCGCTCCATGTGCGTGCCGGGCACGTTTTGCGGCTCCGTCTCTCCCCAGAGGTCTTCCAGATTGATCAGCACCATGCGCGCCGGGCTGGCGGCCAGCCACTCCAGGAGGCTCCGCAACACGGCCCGGTCGGCCGCGGCCTGGTCTCCGCGGGCCTCCTCCGGAACGTCGCGTTCCATCTCGCGGCGGAGTTGGGCGCGCCGCTCGCGCTCGGCGCGCGCCTGCTCGGCGTCGAAGAACCCCAGGCTCTCCAGGTCGTCCACGTCCTTCGCCTCCAGGAAGGCGGGGAAGGTGGGCATGTCGTGCGTGTTGAGGCTCGCCGACGTGCGCTCGGGCGGCTGGCGTAATCCCTGGCTGCCCGGCTGGAGCTCGTACTGCACCACGTACATGCCGAGGACGTCGTGGCGGTCCATGGATTCGTAAACCTCGGGCGGCACGGTGCCCAGATTCTCGCCCACGATCATCGCCTGATGCCGGTGAGACTCCAGCGAGAGCACGGCATAAAGCTCGTCGGCTGGATAGGTCACATACGCGCCGTCGGCAGCTTCCATTCCCTGGGGGATCCAGAACAGCCGGTGGAGCTGCATGACGTGGTCGATCCGCAGCAGCCCGGCGTGCTCCAGGTGATGGCGGAGGGAAGCGATCAGATAGTCGTAGCCGCGCTCGCGGAGAGTGTCGGGCCGGAGCGGCGGGAATCCCCAGTTCTGTCCCTTGGTGAAGAACGTGTCGGGCGGCGCGCCCGCCGCGGACGCCTGGGCGAAGAGCTCGCGCTCGCGCCAGACGTCGAAGGAGCTGCCGTGCACGCCGAGCGGCAGGTCCAGATAGAGCCCCGGCCCGCGCCGCCGCGCCTGCTTCGCCAGAGCGGCGAGCTGCTGGTCGCAGGCCCACTGGGTCCAGAGGTAGTAGCGGTAATCCTCCTCGTCGAAATCGGCCGGCGCGAGCGAGCCCTCGCACAGGCGCTCGGGCCAGCACTGCCACGAATCGCCTCGGCGGTCGCCCACGGCGCGGAAGGCGGCATACACCTCCAGGTCCTTCTTCTTGCGAACGAAGCGGTCGAAGTCATCGTAACGGTCCCCGGGCCAGGAGAAGAAGCGGTGGGCCAGCTCTTCGAGCACGCGGCGCTTCAGGGAGGCGAGGCGCGCATAGTCCACCTGCGGCTCCCGCTGCAGAGCCTCGATCTCGTTCAGCAGGTCCGGCGCCTCCAGCATGCGGCGCGCCGTGAGGTGCTCATCGAATTCCGGCAACCGCCGCGGATCGAGATAGATCTCGTTCCAGAACATGCGGCTCGCCGGCGCGTAGGGGCTCGGCTCGAACAGCTCGTCGAGGAAGGCCGAGAGCATGGGGAGGGTCGCCACCACGCCGCCGCCGAGGCTCGCGGTCCACTCGGCCAGGGTCTCCAGGTCCGAGAAGTCGCCCGCTCCCCAGCTCCGCTCCGTGCGCAGGGCGTAGAGCGGCAGGAAGACGCCCCAGAGCGAGCGCTGGTCCGTGTAGGCCTTGGACGGCGCGGAGATCACCATGGATTCGACCGGGTGCCCGCCGTTTTCGACGCGCAGCCGGTGATAGCCGGGCGGCAGCGATTCGGGGAGGGTCAGCCGGCGCCTGCCCTCGCCCGTCGACGGCAGGCTCTCGCGGTCGAGAACCCAGCCGCGCCGCTCGCCGTTCTCCAGGTCGAGGTGGCAGGCCAGGGTACCGTTGCCCCCGCGGAGGCGCACCTCGAGGTCACGGGTATGCCCGTCCCAAGCCACCACCACCGGCTCCAGAACGCGTTCCGCCAGCTCGTCCTGGCGCGCCCGCAGCGCCTCGGCCGCATCCCCCATGCCCTCGACCGGCGCACCCAGAGCCCGCAGCACGCCGAGGAGCGCCTCGGGCCGCGCCTCCACGTGCTTGCCCATGGAATCGGTATAGGAGGTCTGGACGCCGTAGAGCTCGGCCAGCCTCCGCAGATCGTCCTGTTCGTTCGCCAAAAGAAACCCCTCTCGATACGGAATCATCGGGTGTCAGCCGGGACACCCAGGATCTGCTGAATTCCCTGCAAGGGGATGCCGACCCACGTCGGGCGGTTGTTCAGCTCGTACTGCAGCTCGTAGACAGCCTTCTCCAGGATGTAGACGTCGAGCAGCGTCTCCACTTCCTGCTGCGACGACGGCATGAAGGACGCGCCCTGCGCCCGGTCCAGATAGGCCCGCAGGAAGGCGGCGGAAATCCAGCGTTCCCAATAAATCGACCAGGTCTCCAGCTCGGCGACCGCCTCCGGGGCGGTCACCACGCCGGCCGCCGACTCCTCGAACAGCTTGGCGTAGGCGGCGTAATGGAACGAGCGGAGCATGCCGGCCACGTCGCGGAACGGCGACCGCTTCAGGCGCCGCTCCGAGAGCGAGCGCGACGGCTCCCCCTCGAAGTCGATGATGACGAAGTCCTTGCCCGTGTAGAGCACCTGGCCCAGGTGGTAGTCGCCGTGCGTGCGGATGCGCTCGGCCGCGATCTTCGCCCCCACCAGCCGGCGGTAGCGGTCGATCACCTGGCTCTCGGCGGCGAGGAGCGCCTCGGCCTTCTGGCGATCGGCCGGCGTGAGCGTGTCCAGCCGCTGCCGCAGCAGGCGGAACGAGCGCGACGCCTGCTTGCGCATCGAGTCGTAGAGCGACCGCTGGTACAGCTCGGAGAAGGGCTCGGGCGCGAAGTCCTTGTCCTTGCCTGCCGCGAGAGCGATGTGCAGCTCCGCCGTGCGCTCGCCCAGCAGCCGGACGGTCGGCAGATAGGTGCCCAGGCGCTCGAAATCATCCGGCGGGACCTCCCGCTCGGCGAGGTCGACCAGCGACTCCCGGGGGATCGGAGCCGGCCCGTGCTCGGAACGGCCCCAGCCGGTCTGCGCCCGCTCGAAGTAGCGGCCGAGCGCATCGAGCGTATAGCGCCAGGCGTCTCCCTCGTTGGGGATCAGCTCCTGGAGGATGCCCAGCGTCATCGGCTCGCTGCCGCGGCGCCGGATCTCCAGCGAGCCCGCCACCCGCGGCGAGTTGCGGAACGTGGTCTGCTCGGTCAGGAACCGGCCGATCTCCAGGTCCGGATTGATCCCTGCCTCCAGCCGGCGGAAGACCTTGAGGACCAGCCGGTCGCCGAAGCGTAGCGACGTGTTGCTCTGCTCGGCGCCGAGGAGCGACGGCTCCAGATCGCCCGTGCCCCGCAGCTCCCCCAGGATCGGTGCCGCGAGGCCCACCAAGTCTCCCTGATCGCCGCGGAAGCGGATGCCGCGCTCGATCAGGTCGAGCAAAAGGCGGTCGAAGGCCGGGTCTACCAGCGGGTCATACAGCAGGCCCGTCCCTTCCGGCGTGTCGGACTCGACCCGCGCGATGAGCACCGGCGGCACGGCCTGGCGCACCTTCTCCTGGAGCTCGGGCCGGGCGTCCGGCGCGAACGCCACGGGCAGTGCATAGGTCTCCGGCTCCGCGTCCGTGTACTCCACATCGACGAGCAGCAGGCGCGCACCGTCGAGCGGGATCACTTCGTCGATCCGCAGCGCGCGCATGGTCTTCGCCTTGCCGCCAAACCAGCGGCGCGTGGGCAGGAGGTGGGCGATCGTCTCCTCCAGATCGCTCCGGCAGGAGCCCTCCAGACAGGTCTCCCAGGAGCCGCGCGTCCGCAGCACCGCGAGCGGCACCTCGGCGGCGGCTCCGGCCGGAGCCGCCCGGCGGCCGAGCAGGGACGGCTCCATCTCCAGAGTGAACCAATAGAAGCCGTGCGGTCCCAGGGTGATCGGATAGCAGGCGCTGGTGACCTTCGGGAAGTGCGACCGCCCGAACATTTCCACCGGGGTCGCCCCGGCCAGGGACGAGAGGTCGAGCTCCGCATGCTGCGCGAAACGCGACAGGTTGGCCACCACCAGCAGCGTCTCCCCCTCGAAGCGGCGCAGGAAGGCGAGCACGCGGTGATTGTCCGGGTGGAGGAACTCCAGGGTGCCGCGGCTGAACGCCGGATGGCGCTTGCGGAGAGCGATGATCCGCTTCATCCACCAGAGCAGCGAGTTCGGGTTGCCCTGCTGTGCCTCGACGTTGACCGACTCGTAGTGGTACTCGGCGTCCACGATCACCGGCAGATAGAGCCGCTGCGGGTTGGCCCGCGAGAAGCCCGCGTTCTTGTCCGCGCTCCACTGCATGGGCGTGCGCACGCCGTTCCGGTCGCCGAGATAGAAATTGTCCCCCATCCCGATCTCGTCCCCGTAGTAGAGGACGGGCGTGCCGGGGAGCGACAGGAGCAGTCCGTTGAGCAGCTCGATCCGCCGGCGGTTGTTGCCCAGGAGCGGCGCCAGGCGGCGGCGGATGCCGACGTTGATCCGTTGTTCCTTGTCCTGCGCGTAGACGCGGTACATGTAGTCCCGCTCCTCGTCCGTCACCATCTCCAGCGTCAGCTCGTCATGGTTGCGCAGGAAGATCGCCCATTGCGCGCGCTCGGGGATCGGCGGCGTCTGCTGCAGGATGTCGATGATCGGAAAGCGATCCTCCATGCGCACCGCCATGAACAGGCGCGGCATCACCGGGAAGTGGAAGGCCATGTGGCACTCGTCTCCGCCGGCCGCCGGATCGCCGAAGTAGGCGATCGAGTCCTCGGGCCACTGGTTCGCCTCGGCGAGCAGCATGCGATCGCCATACTTCTCGTCCACGCGGGCGCGCAGCTTTTTCAGAAACTGGTGCGTCTCCGGCAGGTTCTCGTTGTAGGTTCCCTCGCGCTCGTACAGATAGGGGATCGCATCGAGACGCAGCCCGTCGACCCCCATGTCGAGCCAGAAGTCGAACGCGCGAAAGACCTCCTGGTGCACCAGCGGGTTGTCGAAGTTCAGGTCCGGCTGGTGCGAGAAGAAACGGTGCCAGTAGTAGGCGTTCGCCACCGGGTCCTTGGTCCAGTTGGAGACCTCGGTGTCGGTGAAGATGATGCGCGTGCCCGCGTACTTCTTGTCCGTGTCGCTCCACACGTAGAAGTCGCGCTCGGGCGACCCCGGCGGCGCCAGTCGGGCGCGCTGGAACCACGGGTGCTGGTCCGACGTGTGATTGATCACCAGCTCGGTGATCACTTTGAGGCCGCGGCGGTGCGCCTCGTCGAGAAACGTCTTGAAATCCTCCAGCGTGCCATAGGCCGGATGGACCGACGTGTAATCCGCGATGTCGTAGCCGTCATCGCGCCAGGGCGAGGGATAGAACGGCAGGATCCAGATCGCCGTGACGCCCAGATCGCGCAGATAGTCGAGCTTCGCCGTGAGCCCCTGGAAATCGCCGCGGCCGTCGCCGTCGGAATCGGCGAAGGCCCGCACGTGAATTTCATAGATGATCGCGTCCTTGTACCAGAGGGGATCGCTCAACCGCTCCTCCTGCTAGATGAAATAGTCGAAATCCCGTTCCGAACGCACCCGCCGTCGCACCCGGAAGATGTGGGCAGGGATCGAGTGCGGGTCGAGCTGTACGAAGTTGCGCGATCCATGCCAGAGGTACCGCGCGCCGGTCAGCAGGTCGTGCACCTGGTAGGGCTGGTCGCGGGGAACCCCGAGCACCTCCACGTCCAGGTCCACCCAGGCGGACTGCACATGATGCGGATCGAGGTTGATCGCCACCAGGATGACGTTGCTCCCTTGGTCGTCGGTCTTGCTGTAGCAGAGGACCTGCTGGTTGTCGGCCGGATGGAACCGCAGCCCCCGGTCGGCCTGGAGCGCCGGGTTCTCATGGCGGATCCGGTTGACCAGCGCGATCAGCTCGCGGAGGCTGTCCGGCCGCTCCAGATCCCACTCGCGGACCTGGTACTTCTCCGAATCCAGGTACTCCTCGCTCCCCCGCTCGCGCGGCGTGCTCTCCATCAGCTCATAAGCCGGGCCGTAGATGCCGTAGCTGGCCCCGAACGTCGCGGCCAGGATCAGCCGCTGCACGAAGACGGGACGGCCGCCGATCTGGAGCGGCTCGGTGAGGATGTCCGGCGTGTTGGGCCAGAGGTTCGGCCGGAAAAACTCGCGGACCTTCGTCGTGGTCAGCTCGGTGAAGTACTCGGTCAGCTCCGCCTTGGTGTTGCGCCAGGGAAAGTAATTGTAGGACTGGGTGAAGCCGAGCTTGGCCAGCCGGACCATGATCTTCGGCCGGGTGAACGCCTCCGCCAGGAAGAGCACGTCCGGATGCTCGCGCTTGATCTCAGCAATCAGCCACTCCCAGAACGGGAACGGCTTCGTGTGGGGGTTGTCCACGCGGAAGATGCGCACCCCCTGCGCCACCCAGTGGTCGACCACGCTCTTGAGCTCCTCCCAGAGCGCGCGCCAGGAGTCGGTCTCGAAATCGAACGGATAGATGTCCTGGTATTTCTTCGGCGGGTTCTCGGCGTACTGGATCGTGCCGTCCGGCCGCTTGCGGAACCACTCTTCGTGCTCTTTCGCGTACGGATGGTCCGGAGAGACTTGATAGGCGAGGTCGAGGGCGATCTCGATGCCGTGCTCCTTCGCCGCCTCGAGAAAGTGCCGGAAGTCTCCCAGCGTCCCGAGGTCCGGATGGATCGCCTTGTGCCCTCCCTCGGCGGCGCCGATGGCCCACGGGCTCCCCACATCCCCCGCCTCCGCCTGGAGCGCGTTGTTCTTCCCCTTGCGGAACGCCCGGCCGATCGGATGGATCGGCGGCAGATAGAGGACGTCGAACCCCATCTCCGCGATGTACGGGAGGCGCGCCTCGGTGTCGCGGAACGTGCCATGGCGCCCCTCCAGTCCCGTAGAGCGGGGGAACATCTCGTACCAGGTGGAGAACCGCGCCCGCACCCGGTCGACCAGGATCTCCAGCTCGCGGTGGTAGGACGCGAACCGGCGGTCCGCATGCCGGTCCATCAGCGCGGCCAGCTCGGTGTCGAGCGCCATGCGCAGCCGGGTCTCGGGATCGCTCCCTTTCTCCAGGTCATCGGCGAGACCGGCGAGGACGCGCGCATCCGCGCGGCGCTGGCCCTGCTCGGCACGGCGGCTCGCGTTCCTGACCAGGGCGGCGCCGATCAGCAAATCGAGCGCAACGTCCTGCCCGGCATCGACGCGCTTTTCGAGATCGCGGCGCCAGGTCTTGAAAGGATCGACCCAGCCGGTGACCGTGTAGCGCCAGCGCCCCTGGTCGGTGACCGTCAGCTCGGCGCGCCAGCGGTCGTTGCCCAGCGGCTGCATGGGGACCTGGCTCCAGGCGGAGGCCTCCGGACCCCGGTACAGCAGCCGGCAGCTGATGGCGTCATGGCCGTCCGTGAAGATGTCGGCCTCGACCACCACCCGCTCGCCGATGACTCGTTTGATGGGAAACCGGCCGCCGTCGATCTCCGGCTCGACCCCCTCGATGACTACCCTCTGCCTGCCCGCTTCGTCGCTCATCCTCGAAATCCCCCGTAACCCGCCTTGCAGGGCTCCTGCCACACCCCCGAAGCGGGGCCGCCCCGAGACACTGGTTTACCAGACTTTGGGGTGGGGTGCAAAAGGGGGGAGAAACAAGGACCTCAAGGACACCAGGGACGGCAGGGACGAGGAGCCCTGTGTCCTTGGAGTCCTTCTCGTCCTTGGTGTCCTTGGATTTGCCTCCCTTCGTTGTAGCATCGCCACACCAGGGGGAACCCACATGTCAGAGCTCGCCTCGACTCTCGATGCCGTAACCGTCTTTCCCGACCGGGCCCGCGTGACGCGGCGGGGCCGGCTGACTCTGGAGCCGGGGCTGCACAGCCTCGAAGTGACCGACCTCCCTCTCGCTCTCGTGCAGGACAGCGTCCGTGCCTCGGGCCGCGGCACCGCCCGGGCCCGCCTCCTCGGCATCCGCCTCGAGATCCGGAACTACCTCGAGACGCCCGCGGAGGCCGCGCGCGAGCTCGAAGCGCGGATCCAGTCCGTCCAGGACACCGACGCCGACCTCGCCGCCCGGGCGGAGGTGCTCGACAAGGCCCAGAAGGCGCTCGACGGGCTGGCCGCGCAGAGCGACGTCTTCGCCCGCGGGCTCGTCTTCCGCAACCGGTCGCCCGAGGACCAGGGCGCCCTCTATGACTTCATCGTCCAGCGTGCCACCACCTTGCAGACCGAGATCCTCGCCCTCTCCCGGCAGCGCCGTGACCTGGCCCGCGAGCTCGACCGGCTGGGGCGGGAGCTCGGACAGGTGCAGTCCGCACGCCCGCGCCAGCGCTATGCCGCCCTGGTCGAGGTCGAGGTGCTCTCCGCCGGAGAGCTCGAAATCGAGCTCACCTACGTGGTCCAGAGCGCCCGCTGGAACCCTCTCTACGACCTCCGCTTGACCGGCGAGGAGCTCGAAGTCACCTATCTCGCGGAGGTGGCGCAGGGCACGGGCGAGGACTGGACCAACGTGAGCCTGACGCTCTCGACTGCGCGGCCCGCGCTCAACCTGGTCATCCCCGAGCTCGAGCCCTGGTACGTCGGCCCACGTCCCGCACCTCGGCCGCAGACCATGCGCGCTGCGACGCGAGGGCTGGACCTCCCTGCTCCCGCGGCGGCGCCTCAGGCTCTGATGGCGGATCTCGCGGAGCCTGACGAGGAGGAGGTTCTTCTGGAGGCTCCCACGGCGGAGGTGAAGGAATCCGGGGCGGCTCTCACCTATCAGATTTCCAACCGGGCGGACGTGCCCGGCAACCACAATGCGCGCAAGGTGACCGTCGCAAGCTTCCGGCTCCGCCCCACCGTCGACCTGGTGACTGCACCCCGGCTCGAACCGGTCTGCTACCGCCGGGCCAAGGGGAGGAACGAGAGCCCCTATACGCTCCTCCCCGGCCCCGCCCAGCTTTTCGAGGGAGACGAATATCTTGGCGCCACCCGCATCCGGCACACCGCGCCGGGTCAGGAGCTGGAGCTGGCCCTCGGCGCCGACGAGCGGGTGCGCGTCGAGCGCAAGCTGACCGCGCGCACCGTCGACAAGACCTTCCTGAACGACCGCCGGCGCCTCCGCTACGGCTACCGCATCGAGGTCGAGAACCTCCGCGACACCCCGCAGACGGTCGTCGTCCGCGACCAGCTCCCCGTCGCCCGTCACGAGCAGGTCAAAATCAAGCTCGAATCGGTCGATCCCAAACCGTCCAAGCACACGGAGCTGAACCAGCTCGAATGGCAGCTCACCCTACCCCCGGGAGCCCGGCAGGTCCTCCACTTCGCTTTCAGCGTGGAGTCTCCGCGGGAGATGGAGCTGAGTGGGTTGGGAGGGTGAGGTTGTGACCGGAACGCTCAGAAAAGGTAAGCGGGCGAGTCGTGCTCGACGTACTGGACCGTCGGCTCGCAGCGGATCTGCGCCACGATCTCGCCCGTCAGGTCCGCGGCAAAGCCCGGTGTCACCTGGTAGATCCAGCGAGGTGTGAAACCGTACTTCCGGGCGAGAGACTGCGTCGCCTCCTGGGCGTTGACGCCGTCCTGGAAGGCGACGATGTACCCTGGGGTTTCCGGATGGAACTGCCCCAACAAAGGAGCCGGGGCCGTGCAGGCGGCGGCGGGCTCGGTCCGCGGTTCTGTCGGAGATGCGGACCGGGGCTCCGTCGGGCTGTTGCCACAAGCAGACAGGAACATCCCCAGAATGGCGACGGCGATCGCAAGAACGGAGATCAGTCGACGATGCATGGATCGCATTCTGAAAGCCCTCCTTCGATCAGGCCTCTAGCATACGCCTAAAACGTCCCCTTCTTCTCCAGCACCTCAAGCGAGCGCTCCGCCTGCAGCCATTCGCTTTCGATCACCCAGGACCAGGCGTGCGGCGGCTGTTGCTGCATGCCGGATTCGAGGGCGACCTGGAACCAGCTGTCGGCGTCGGTGAAGCGGCCTTCGCTGGCCGCCTTCACTCCTTGAATCCAGCCGATGCTCGCCAGGTCGCCGTCGTGCGGGAAGGTTTCGAAGACCCTGGCCTCGTCGGTCCTACCAACGAGATAGCGCGCGGCGCGGGCGAAGAAATCGTCGGCCGGGTCTTTCGCGATCTCCGCGACGAGCCCATCCCAACGCGGGCCGCTGGTCTCCCGCAGATGCAGGTGCGACGCGGCCTTGATCATCCGGACGATCCCCGGGCTCGTGGTCGCCTCGCCGTTCGCGAACAGCCCCAGCAGAAGGTCGTACCGGCGCATCTGGTAGAGGGTCAACGCGAAGTTGTGCGAACGGTCGGGGACCGCCTTACGGACCCAGGCGAGCGCCGCGTCCGGGCCGGACTTCTCCTTGATCAGATCGTAGGTGGCGAACCGGATCTGGTCCTGCCACTCCGGCGCCGGATCGCGGAGCCCTTCGAGGAGAGGCAGCGCGACGGCGAGATCCCCCTTCTTGCCAAGGGCGACGGCCACGCTGGCGAGAACATGCGGAGCGATCCCCGCGGCGGCGAGCTCGCCGAAGGCCCGCCGCGTCTGTTCCTCTGGCGTCTTCGCGAAGGTTTCGGCGAAGGCTTCCGGGAGATACCGGTTCCACGGTCCGACGATCCCGTTGCGGCTCTCGGCGAGCTCCTTCGCCGCGACTACATACTGGTCCTGCTGCCATCGGGCGCGGGCGATCAGACCCGAGGTTTCGGAGGACCGGTCGGGATAGCGGTCGAGCGCCGCCTGGGCCAGCTCCAGCGCTCGGTCCGCATGATTCCGCGCCAACTCGATCGCCGCCCCTTGCAGGAGCGCCTCCTCCTTATAGGAGTCGAGAGCCGGCTGGACAGCCGCAAAGGCGCGCTCCACATTTCCCATCTTCAACAGCAGCCGCGCCTTCTCGGTCTGGTAATGAGCCACGACGAGCGACTCCTTGGTGCGCTTGAGAGCCGCCTCCAGGGCCGCTATGGCACCCGTGAGGTCCCCCCGTTCCTCGAGGAAATTCACAAGATAATCAGGCCCTTCGTCAGGATCCGCGGCAATCGCTTCATAGCGTGACCGGACGAACGCGTCGTCGGCTTTTCCCAGGCTCGCGAGCGTGTCGAGAGCGACGACCTGCGCATAGCTCGGCATGGCCGGGTCTCCGGCGATCTCGCGCAGCCGGGCTGTGTCCGCGCGCAGCTCGGCCACCTGGGCCGGAAGCTCCTCGCTGAGGTGCGGCGCCGCTTCGGCCGCAGCGCTCGCGAGCTTCTCGAACAGACCGGGGCTGGTCAGGCTCCGGTCCGCCACCCGCGCCGCCATCACGCGATGGGACGGCCGGGTATCCATCCGTTCGAACAGAGCCGGGATCGGGCCCCGCCGCAGCGGGTCCGTGGTCGCCACATGTTTGGTGATGACGACGCTGAGATCGAACAGAGGAGCGGCACCGATCGACCGGGCCGACGCCAGGAGATTGGCGACGGGCCGCATGTCCCGCGCCCCATCCAGCACCGGACCGTTCACCTCGATCCAGTGCCGCAGCTCCTCCGCGGTTCCTTCCGCCGGGGCCGCGATGCTCGCCGCCAGGTCCTGCGCGGCGGTCCCTGACGCGTATTGATCGATCATGAACCGCGCCTCGTCGAAGAGGCCGGTGTAGAAGGCCGCTCGATACGCCGCCTGGACCGCGGCACGGTCGATGAGCCCGCCGTGCTCGGCGAGCCGGTCGACCGCGGCCTCGAAGTCGCGGGTCCGGGCCTCCGCCGAGGCCTCATCCGGGCCGACGGGGAGAGAGACCGCCTGGACCGCCAGCTCGGCGAGATCGCTGCCGGCGTTCCCACCGTCGAAGTCCGACAGCCGGGTCTCCAATCCACGAATGGCCAGGCTCCTCTCGTTCCGGAACGGAGAGCTTTGGAGCGCGGTGCGGAAGCGCTCGTCCTGGCTGCGCTCCGCCAGGAGCGCGAGCCGAAGAAAGTGGCAGGGACGGTCCGTCTTGCGCCGGGCGCACAGCGCACCCAGGCGGGCCTCATCGCTCTCCGCATAGAGCCGGACAGGGTCGTCCTGGACGAGCGAAGCAGCCGCGCGTGCGGCAGCCGCCTCATAGCCGAGCGCCCGTGCGATCAGCGCCTCACTGGCCCCACCGCTTGGCGCGCCGCTCACCCGTTCGATCACCACCCAGGCCCAGGCCTCGCCGAGGAGAACGTCGGCCTGCTCGAGGTGATCCACCGTCATCGTGGAGAGCCAGGCGAGCCCCGACGTGGCCGAGCGCATCCTGGCCGGATCGCGCCGCAGGTCCGCCGGCGAGCCGCCGAGCGAAGAGAGGGCCTGGAGAAGAGCTCCGACATCGACCGCCTGAACGGATCGCTCGATCCCGGCGAGATCGGAGCCCGCGGGACCGGCCACCGCCGGTGCCGACGGCAGGCCGGACACCCAGCGGGCGAGCAGGTCGGTCGCCTCCTCGAAGCCCGGAAGCTCGGAGAGCACGCCCACCTCGTCAGAGCCCGCGAGAATCCGCCACCGGCCGTCCACCCACTCGGCCTTGACCAGCTCCGGCTTCGTACCGGTCTGGAGCCGGTGCACCGCGGCCACGGCCGCGAGCAGTCGCCGGTCGGGTTGCAGGCGGTACCGTTCGCGCACGGCGACGGGAAGATCGGCCGGCGCCATCGCCAGGAGCGTCTCCTCTCCGGAGCGGCTCGGCGGTTGCGGCCTCTCCCGCTCGGCAGGAAGCCAGGAGCCCGCTCCCGACAGCCAGACCGAGATGGCCAGAGCGGCGAAGAGCGAGCTCCAGAGGAGAACGCGGTACCGGTTGCGGCGGAGATCCCCCATCCAACTGGATGAGTCAGCCATGACGTCTCTACCTCGCGAGATGACCTGCTTGGGCTCGAAGATTCTAGCGCGCCTGCCGGCTCGAAGGCGAGAGTGGGTACTCTGCGGGGCAGATCTTCTAGTATTGGCAGGCGATGCCAGACATGACAGCCGCCCCCACGAACGCCGCTGCCCCCTCTCTCGTGTCGAAATCCGAAGAGCGCCGGGTCATCTTCGCCTCCTCGCTCGGCACCGTCTTCGAGTGGTACGACTTCTATCTGTATGCCACCCTGGCGCCGTTCTTCGCCGCCCTTTTCTTTCCCAAGGGCAACGACACCGCGGCGCTGCTCGCGGCCTTCGCCACCTATGCCGCCGGCTTCCTGGTGCGCCCCTTCGGCGCCATTTTTTTCGGACGCCTGGGCGATCTGGTCGGCCGCAAGCACACGTTCCTGTTGACCATCGTCGTCATGGGCATCTCGACGTTCGGCGTCGGCCTGCTGCCCACGTACGAATCGATCGGTATGGCCGCGCCGGCCGTCCTGGTCACCCTCCGGCTGCTCCAGGGCCTTGCGCTCGGCGGTGAATATGGCGGCGCGGCCACCTACGTGGCCGAGCACGCGTCCGACCGGACGCGCGGCGCTGCCACGAGTTGGATCCAGACCACCGCCACATTGGGCTTCTTCCTGTCGCTCCTCGTCATCGGCACCTGCCGCGGTCTCATGACTCCCGAGGACTTCACCAACTGGGGATGGCGCCTTCCGTTCCTGGTCTCGCTCGTGCTGCTGCTCTTCTCCGTCTATATCCGCCTCAAGCTGGAGGAGTCGCCGGTCTTCCGCCAGATGAAGGCGCAGGGCAAGGGCTCGAAGGCGCCGCTGCGGGAGAGCTTCCTGCACTATCCGAACAACAAGTACGTGCTGCTCGCGCTGCTCGGCGCGACCGCCGGACAGGGCGTCGTCTGGTACACGGGACAGTTCTACGCCCTCTTCTTCCTCACCATCGCGCTCAAGCTCGACTATCTCTCCGCGTACACCGTGGTCGGGATCTCGCTCGCCCTCGCCACTCCGTTCTTCATCGTCTTCGGCAAGCTCTCGGACCGCATCGGACGGCTCAAGATCATCCTCGCCGGATGCCTGATCGCCGCTCTCACCTACATTCCCCTGTTCAAGGGGCTGACCCACTTCGTCAACCCGGGCCTGGAGGAGTACGCCAAGGCGAACCCGATCACGGTCGCCGCGAGCGACTGCAACTTCCACGTTTTCGTCACGCCGAAGACCGTCTACTCGGATTGCGACCGGGCGAAGGACTTCCTCACCAAGGCCGGGCTGTCCTTCGAGTCACAGCCGGCGGTCGAGGGTCAGAGCGTCGTCACCCGCATCGGCTCGACCGAGCTCACCGGATGGGATGAGGCCCAGTACAAAGATACGCTCGCGCAGACCGGCTATCCGGCCGCGGTGGACAAGTCACGGATCAACTATGGGATGACGATCCTGCTTCTGTTCATCATGGTCCTCTACGTGACCATGGTCTACGGACCGATCGCCGCTTTCCTGGTGGAGCTCTTCCCGACCCGGATCCGCTACACGTCGATGTCGCTCCCCTACCACATCGGGAACGGCTGGTTTGGCGGCATGCTGCCGTTGCTCGCCACCGCCATGGTCGCCAGGGCGGGGAACATCTATGCCGGGCTGTGGTACCCGATCATCGTGGCGCTGATGACCGTCGTGATCGGCACGCTCTTCCTGCGCGAAACCAAGGATCGAACGATCCACGACTGAGGCGATCGCGTCGGACGCCTCGGTCGCGAGCTCCTCCAACGAGGCATGGGTCGCATCGATCCGCACCCAGGCCTCGTTGCACAGCCGCCGCAACTGTCCCAGGACCCTCTCCTGGTAGCGCACGAAATCCTCGGCATCCCCTTTGGCGAGACCATCCATGCGGCCGGACTCGGTCGCGGAGAAGGTCTCCCTTCGGGTGACGGCGACCTGAGGGTCCACGTCCATCAGGACGACCAGATCGGGTTTCGTCAGGTGGGCGAAGCTCTTGAAGATGAAGTCCTGGTCGAATTCGGGCTTCAGGAGAAAGCGGGCCGCGAGCTTGAAGTACCAGCTGTCCGCGATGACGAGCCGGCCCTCGCGCAGCAGGGGCTGGATCTTGCACCGGTCCAGGACGCTGAACCACGAGACGATCAGGTGGAACCAGTGAGGGTCCCCCCACTCCCACAAGGGGGCGTCCTTCGGATAATCCCACAGGACCTTGCGCAGGTCCCGCAGGCGATCGGTGAGATACGGCTCGAATCCTTCGACGCTCTTCTTGTCCACCAGGACGGGGTGGAGGCCGCGCCGGCGCAAGTCGTCGACGACCGACGACGCCAGGGTCGTCTTTCCCGCGGCATCGCCGCCCTCGAAACAAACGAACACGCCGGGGCGTGGTTTTTCTGCATCCATTTCAAAACATCCGCAGGTAGGCTTCTGTGTCGAGAGAATTCCGCCCGCATCTCCAATAGAAAGGCCGGGCGAAAGGAGCCTGCGAGAAGACTTTCTGGAGGCTTCGACCCATCTCCAGGATGCGGCCCGCCGGAGGCGCCGGCCGTGCCGCCAGGGGGGTCTCCGGGTCCGGATGGAACACGTTCACGATGGGGATGATGCCGCGCGCGGCGAGGAGGGACATGCCTTCCGCCATGGGCTCCTGCTCTTCCAGGCCGCCAACCAGGATGGAAAAGACCTGGCCGGTACCGAGGATCTCGGCGGCCCGGGTCAGAGCCGCGAGGATGTGGGCCTGGCCGAGAACCGCGGCCTTGCCCGGGCAAACCTGCTCGAACAGGGCGGGATCGAATACCTCCAGGTTCATGGCGACCGCCACGTCCAGCCCCTCGAGCTCTCGCAGAAGCTCCAGCCGGGCGGGCGGGAAGACGATGAGATGGAGCTCGACGTCGCGTCCGGACTCCTCGATGACCTCGTGCGCCACGGCGCACAGGCGCGCATAGTAGAGAAAGCCACGGTCCGGGTCCGGGAAGTTGCCGCCGTTGATCATGATTTGCGATGCGTGACACGTGGGGTCCGCCAACGCCACCTGAAGAGCCGAGCGGAGCAACGTCTCCGAGATGACCCGGGGAAACTCGGTCTCTCGGCTCCGGTTGGGAGAAATCGAGCAGTACTGGCAGGCTTTCCCCAGATCGACCAGAGAACAGTTACCGTGGACGAACACACCGAGTGAGCCCCCGCCATACAGGGTCACGACGCTGCGGACAGGGCGTCCGTCTGCAAGCTTCTCCTCGTAAAACGACGGTGTCCGGGGAAACGAGATCGGGACCGTCAGCTCGCCGCGGCGCACCACGAATCCGCTCTCCGGTGCAACGTCGAGCCACCAGCTCGACTCGCTCCGCAGGTTGACCGAGCAGACCAGATCTTCCGGAGAGAGAACCATCTCCTGCGGAAGGGAATGGCCGAGGAACGGCAAATCGTCGGGGTTTCCATAGGCTCTCTGTTTCGCCAGGTACGGTGGACCGTACGCTGCGAGAAACGCGCTCGTGGGCCGTACGCCGTGGGCCAGCAGCTCAGCCTTGAAGGCGGCGGTGCTATTCATTGATCAGATCCCAGGACGTGCGCGTGCTCCAGACGCGGAGCTCTCGCTGCAGGATGACCCGGTTGGGTGGGACCACCGAGCCCGAGATCACCTCCAGGAGCCGCTCGACCGCAGAGACAAGCTCGGCGAACAGGAGATCCATCGCCCCGAGGAAATCCGGCTGGTGCCCGGGCAAACCGGCCTGCTCCAGAAGCTTCCCGAGCAGTCGATAGGAATAGTCCTTGAGGAGAGCCCGCGCCCGGCGCAGGGCAGCCCGCTCCTGTCCCGCCGTGATCTTTTCGAGACTCTTGAGAGCGTAGTCGAAGCTGAAGTTGCGGTCGATCCAACGCTGCGCGCAATCGCTCATCAATCCGATCAAGGGATCGCGGAACACCGCGTTGCGGCGCCCCATGGCCGGCATCTCGTCGCGAGCGAGCCCGGCCTCCTCCACCTTCCGCAAATACGGCGAGCCGAGAAGGCACTCCATGGAGACCAGCATGTAGCTGATGCTCGTCGACAGCGGAGCCCCCTGGGCATTCTCCGCCGCGAACTCATCGTCCTGGATCGCCTCGAACAGCGCCTCGAAGGGCATCGAGAATTGAGGCAGGAGGAGGAGATCCTTGCGGCCCTGGAACTGGTACGACTCCGCAAGCTCCGACAGGCTCATCAGAGGATCGAACGTGATGTACGTACAGCGGATCGGAATGCCGCACGCCGAAAGCAGGCGGAACGCCAGGGCATTCTGGCGGGCCGTCGTCTTCTTGTTGAACCGCTCCAGAATGCTGTCGACGCCGGATTCGAGACCGAAGAGACAACGGTCCATACCCTGCTCGCGGAGGCGCGTCCAGAATCTCATCCTCTCGACGTGCCAGGCCCGTCCACGGTCGGGCCGGTACACCTGGTCCACCCGCGAGCTCGTCTCCCAATGAAATCCATGGCTCCACAGTTTCCGGGCCACCTGGAGGGCCCTGCGGAGGCCCTCTCCCTCACGGTCCCGTCCGACGAACTCCTCGTCGACCAGAAAAATCTTCCGGGCCATCTCGGGCCGCGCCGCGAAGAGCTCCCCCACCGCACCGAGAATCACATCCATCTCGTCCGCGTCCTCGCCCACCCACACGCCTTTGTGTCCGCGGGGGCAGAACGAGCAGGCATGCGTGCAGCCGCGGCTCGATTCGAGCTGCATCACACCCCGATTGTCGAGGGTTTCTTCGAGGAGGTCGAGCTCCGGAAGAACGTTGGGAGAGAGGCCGTTCTGCGGGCCTTTCGCATGAATGCCGCGAACCTCCGCGAGCTTTCGATCTCCATGCCAGGACTCGACGACGTCCTGCATCGTCACCTCGCCCGCTCCATGCGCCACCAATGCACCCGGGTAGCGATCTCGCAAGCGCGTCGCATTGAGCGCACTGAGACTGCCGCCGAACACCAGGAGCGTCTGACTCGCGCGCTCCCGGACCTGATCGGCGAAGCATTCGAGCAGGTCATATTGCCCGAAGGTCGCCGAGATGCCCAGGATGTCCGGCCGCTCCGCCTCCACCCGGCGCACGAGATCGGCGATCGTCAAACCGAGCTGCATGTCGGCCAGCGTCACCTCACCCTGGAAACGCAGACGGATGGCCCGGGCGAGATCCGAGATGCCCAGAGGAAACCGAGGCAAAGGGAAGACCTCGGGGTGGCAGAGTGCCACGAGCAGGACCCTCGGCCGGGTCAACCGGAAGAGCGCTTCCGGCGTGACCTCGCCGATCGAAACGGGGTCCTCCGGACGCTCCACGAACAGCCCGCGGGCAATCGGCTCGGGCCAGGCGATCTCTTGCAAAGGCCGCGCGCTGAGATGAGCGAAAATCCAACCTCTGCGGACCGTCTCCAGGAGCAGAAGCCGGTTCTCCAGCGCGCCCACGACGACAGCCTGATGGAGCAGCACTCCCAGAGAAGACAGCAGCGCCTCCTGGAGAGCACGAGGCCTCAGCGAGTGACGGGCAACGTGAGACAGGATGTGCGGATCGGCCGTGCCGGCCAGAGCGAGACTCCTGCGAAGAACTTCGAGCAGATCAGCCCGCGGCGCAGGTGCTCTCCGGACTTCCAGAGTCGTGGCCATGAGGATGGTCTCAAGTGAGGATGGGTGAAACCTGGACCTCGCCGAGCATCTTGGGCACGAAATCTCCCCAATCGTGCCCCCGCTCATCCGCGCCGGGCGGGTTCAGGAGGTCGAGCATCTCCGAGGGGATCCACCCCGGGAAAAGCTCGTTGATATGCCACAGTGTGTAGTAGAGGGATGGGCGCAGCTTGTATCGGCTGGCGATGTAGGCGATCCGCTCCCAGTCGATGCTGTCGCGCTTGCGTTGCACGATCAGAAGCACGTCGAGGAAGGCTCGCATGATCGATGCGTTGCTCATGTGCAACTCGTGATAGAGGCGAGCCGACAGGTACCACAACATGTCGGTGAAGCTCTGCGCCAGGCAGCGTCCCGTCTCTGGAAAGTCGATGGCACGCAGGTTCGCCCAGGCATCCTCCAGATCCAGATCGAGCGACAGATGGATGTGGGCGTCATAGCCGATCACCAGGAAGTACGCATCCTGGAGTGGCATCATGCGCCAATAGGAGAGATGCTGGTCGATCACATCCTTGAAAGGGATCAGATCCGGCACCGAAACCAGCTTGGAGAATTCGGCGAGCTCGATCGAGCCATCCTCGATCTCCTCGCGCTCCTCCGGAGAGAAAGGCTCGATTTTGAGCAGCTTTCGATTGAAATTGCCTTGCGCAAAGCCCTGGCTCTGGAAGACCTCGATCACCGCCGGTACGTCCGGAGGGCGCACGAGGATGTCGATATCCCCCATGACGCGAGGAAACTTCCGTTCATAGACCTCCAGGTCGAGGTCCGCCCCTTTGATCAGGACGACCGGAATTCTCCGCTCTGCCAGCGCGTCCAGAGCCGGCCGGAGATGCACGTATTGTTCACGCGAGATGAGGTTGTAGACCTCGGAAAGCCGCTGGGGAACGTCGCCCAGGCCGAGGTCCTGCGTGCGTGAATAGGCCGCGAGCATCGGCATCATCTTTTCCCGCACGGCTCGCTTCAGCAGCATCTGGCGAAACTGCCCCGCATCGCCGTCCGGAATCCCCGCTCGACGGATCGGAAACTCAGTGCCGGTGACCGCCCAGAGGCCCGCTTGCAGAAGCGTTCTTCCGATTTCCGGGCTGCTCGTGGAAAACCCTCGTCCAGTCAACACGCCTCCCATGCTTGACAAGTAGCGCCCCCGAATCCGTCGGGGGCGCAAGAAACGACAGACCGCAATGTCTACGACGAAGAGGAACCAGGATCCGAGCCCGTCAAAGCTCCCGGAAGGCCGCTTGGATCGATCGCCGCTCCGCCGCCCGCGCTCACCTGCCGCAGGTCCTTCGGAACGAGGTCGCAAGACGGCTTGGAATCGCCACAGAGATCAATCCGCTTTGGCTTCTTCTTCATAATCCTCCTTGACGGCTGCGGAACGCAGCCAAAGTCAGCAACGACGACTTTCCCGTCGTCAGAGCAAAAGAACCCCAGGGCCTCTCTCCAGAAGAAAGGGCCTGTAGCTCGCACCAGATTTCTACCTTCGACAAATAAAGGTGCTAGGGAAACCAGAATCGTGACAAGGCTACTTCCTGCTATTTAAAGATCTACCGCAGGAGGGTATACATGGGGCCCTTTAGGGTCAATCCAGCGCTTAAGTACTGCGGAGGAAGAATCACGCCTGGCGTCTGCCGCCTCGGCTTTGCGAAAGGCTGCCTCGCTCTCCTCGATCCCCGCGTGAGACGCCTCAGGCACCAAGGGGAACGCCTCGATCCCCACGTGACATGCCTCGATCCCCACGTCGAATTCCTGGTGCACCACGGGGAACGCCTTGTTCCCCACGTAACCCGGGCCGATCCCTCTGGGACCTGCCGCGATCCCTCTGGGGAACGTGCCAATCCCCGCGGGATTGAGCCGATCCCTCTGGGGAACGTGGCGATCCCCAGAGGGATCGAGGCAGGTCACGTCTCCCTTGAGGCGTTCCCCAGGGGGATCGTGACGATCCCCACGGGACCCGAGACGATCCCCGAGGGACTTGCTCTGGGCCACCAGGGGATTCAGCCAGGTGTTTGACGCCGCACGCGCTCCAGATCCCAAACCCGCACGAATCCATCCGCCTTGTCGGGCGGTCCCCAGGCCTCGACGAGCTGGGCGGCGAGGCGCTCGCCGGCTCGGCGGTAATCCTGGCGGACGGCCGGGCGCATCGGCCGCGCCGCAGGCCGGCCCGGCGCCTGGACACGGTCTTCTTCCCAGGGGAGGCGCAGGTGGACGATCAGGGTCCGCGCCGGGCTTTCCAGGATGGCCCGCGGCTCGGGGGGCACCTCGTTGCGGAAGTCGATCCCGCGGCGCGGCAGGTCGAAGGGGGCCGAGACGAGCACCCGGCGGTCGTGGATTTTCTGGTAGATGTAGAAGACCCGCCCCTGATCCCAGACGGTCGGCCAAGGGGCTTCGAGCACCGGGCCACGCGGCAGGTCGCGGTAGACCGCCGGCACGAGGTTGTCCGGCAAGGTGGCCCGCGGATGGACGAAGTCCACGAAGTCGTTGTGGTGCATGAAGGAGCCGTCGCGGTAGCCCGGAGAGAGGAAGGGGCCGGTCCAGAAGAGGAGCAGCAGCAGGAGACGCGTGGCGTAGCGCTGCGCCACGAAGCCGGTGCAGCCGCCGGCCTTGCGCGTCCACAGCCGGCCGAGCGCGTGCGCCACCCAGAGGAGGACGAACGGCAGGACCGGCAGCATGTAGCGGTTGAGGAGGAGCGGGTGGCCCAGCCCTAGCGGCGAGAGGATGCGCAGCCCCAGCAGGTGGCCCACGGCGACGGTCGCGGTGAACAGCCCGAAGCGCGGCCGGTCGAGCACCAGAAGAACGAGCCCGGCGAGCGCGCCGATCCAGAAGAGAATCGCGACGGTGTGCGAGGGTGTCCCTGCCTGGAGGCGGAGGACGTCCCAAATGGTGCCGAGAGGGATGCTCTGCTCCACGCTCTTCTTGGCGACGAGCCGTTCGAGGGAGGCACGCGCAGGCAGGAGGAAGGCGGCGCAAGCCAGTGCAAGGCCCGTCCCGAGCACGGCCAGGCCGCGCAGCCGTTCCCAGCGCTCCCCGCGCCGCGTGAACAGATCGCCGAGGGCGAAGAGGAACGGCGCCACCACGAAAGGCGCCGCGCCGAGATGGATCCAGACCGCCAGCGCACCGCAGACGACGTAGGTGATCCCCGATTTCCAGGAGCGCGTGCGCCACCAGGCCTCGAAGGCCATGACCGCGATGAAGCCGCTGAGGAGCATGGGGAGGTAAGAGCGCGCGATCCGGCTGTAGAGCACCAGGTCCGGCGAGATGGCTCCGAGCCACGCGGAGACCAGAACCGCCTGGCGCGGCACCCGCCCGGCGAAGGAGTACGGGATGACGATGAGCGCGAGAGCGCCGCAGAGGATCGACGGCGCGCGGAAGGCGAGCTCCGAGAGGGTGGCGCCGTGGTCGAGCAGCCAGCGGTAGAGCGCGGTGAGGGGAAGGGAGGAGTCGGCGACCGAATAGGTCGTGAGAATCTCGGGCACCGTGCGCGCCACCGCCGCCCGTACCGCATGGAGCTCGTCGCCGCCGAGGACCTGCCCGAGCAGGTTCCACAGCCGCAGCCCCATCCCGATGAAGACCAAGCCGACCAGGGGGAACCAGAGGAAGCGGCGCTCGCGGTCGGAAATCTCGGGAGAGGCCAGGAGCTTCGGGCCGGGCTCAGGCAGCGGGAACGCTCCAGAGGATGCGCTCCCGCTCCGCGGCGTACCCCAGGCAGGCGCGGATGTCCTCTCGGGTGAGCGAGGGGAAGTCCGCAAGGATCTCATCCTCGCTCATTCCCGAGGCCAGATACGAGAGGACGTCGCCGACCGTGATGCGGGTGCCGCGAACGGTGGGCTTTCCGAAGCGGATCTCGGGGTCGATGACGATCCGGTCGTGGTAGTCCATGTCCGACATGCTAAGGAGCATCGCAGAGCCGGTCAAGGCTCACATCGAAATCGAACCCTTCCGGAATTCCGTCTTGGCCAGGTGCGCGTTGACGAGCACCGGCTGGCCTGCGCGGGCGATCGCCAGGGCTTCTTCGAGCACGGAGCGGACATCCGCGTCCCGCTCGATCACCAGGCCGCGGCCGCCGTAGCCTTCGGCGACTTTGTGGTAGTCGGTGCGGGCGAGGACGACTCCCACGTCATCCTTCAGGATCTCGACCTGCTCGCGGGCGATCTGGGTCCAGCCGGCGTCGTTGCCGACGACCGCGATGACCGGGATGCCGTGGCGGGCGTAGGTGTCGAACTCGGCGAGGCTGTAGGCGGCGGAGCCGTCACCCCAGAGGAGCCAGACGTCGGCTTCCGGACGGCAGAGGCGGGCTCCCAGTGCGAAGCCGCCTCCGACGCCCAGGGTCCCGAAGACGCCCGGGTCGAGCCAGGAGAGCGGCGCGCGCGGGCTCACGATGTAGGAGGCAGTGGCCACGAAGTCACCGCCGTCGGCGACCAGGACGCTGTCCGACGCCAGGAGACGGTCGATCTCGCGGCAGAGGTGGAGCGGATTGACCAGATCCGATTGCGGCTCGGCCTGGCGCGCGATCTCCCGCTCCCGTTCGAGATCGCGGGCGCGCAACCCCTCCAGCCAATCCTTCCAGCGGTCCCCCTGCTCCCCCACCTCTTCCGCGAGCCGCTGCAGGAAGAGCCCCGGATCGGCGTGCACCGGCAGGTCGGCTTTGCGGTTGAGGCGCAGGTCGTCCTCGCTACGGTTGGCCGAGATCAGGAAAGCCTTGCGGTTGATCTGGCGGCCGTAGTCGAGCCGGAAGTCGGCCGGGAGGCCGCAGAGGACGACCAGGTCGGCCTCGCGCAGGGCCTCCTTCCGCTTGTGCCGGAGCTGCAGCCGGTGCCCCTGGCCGAGGAGGCCGCGGGCTCCTCCCGCCAGGTAGACCGGAACGCCGAGCGCGGCGAGCGCGACGGCGAGCCCCGACAGGGCCAGAGGATCGAGGACGGTCTGGCTGCCCAGCACGAAAACCGGCTTCTTGGCCTTCCGCAGCTTCGCCGCGGCCTGGCGCACGTCCCCCTTCTCGGGCGCTGGCGGCCGGACCGGCTTCGGCTCGGAGGGGCGCGCACGATCCATCCCGGCGAACAGCTTGCTCGCGTGGCGCTTCAGGTAGAGCCGCATGCCGGTGCCGGCGATCCCTCCCCCCTTGGACGCGGCGCCGTACCACTGGCGCACCAGCTCTTCGTCGTAGAGGAGGTCGATCGGGCATTCGAGGAAGACCGGGCCGGGCACGCCGGAGCGGGCTTTCTCGAAGGCCTCTTCCAGGAGGGGGACGAGCTCGCGCACGGTGGAGGCCGTGGAGAACCACTTCACGTGCGGCGCGATGAGGGACATCTGATCGATGTCCTGGAGCGCACCGCGCCCCTTGAGGAGGGTCGCCGCGGCGCCACCCAGGAGCACGACGGCCGACTGGGCGAGCTGCGCGTTTTTGACCGCGGTGATCGTGTTGGTGACGCCCGGCCCGGCGGTGACCGCGGCCACGCCGGGGACGCCGGTGAGCCGGAACACGGCGTCGGCGGCGAAGACTGCGTCCACCTCGTGGCGCACGTCGACGACCCGGATGCCGAGCTTCTTGGCGCCGACGAGGATGGGTGAGATGTGGCCGCCACAGAGGGTGAAGAGGAAGCGCACGCCCTGGCGGACCAGGACTTCTCCGACGAGATTTCCTCCGTTCATGCCGTCTCCTTGGGGTCGAGCACGTGCCGATCGGGGACCACGGCGAGGAATTCGCCGGCCGCGACCGTCTCCTCTCCCCGCCGCACCTCGACCTGCACGCGGCGCTTGCGTCCCGTCTCCTCCACCACCCGCGCCTCCGCTATCAGGCGCTCTCCGACCCGCGTCGGCACCAGGAACTTGATCGTCGAGCTGGCCAGCACCACGAGCGGATGGTTGACCGCGAGCATGGCCGCGAAGTCCGCGAGTCCGAAGGCGAATCCGCCGTGGACCAAGCCATGGTCGTCCGCCGCCATCTCCGGCAGGAGCGTCAAGGCGGCGCGGGCGGTGCCGGCGCCGAGCTCCAGGGGCTCGCCGACGAGGCGCGGGGAGATGGCGAGATGGGTGGCGGGAGCGGGCATGGCGGGGATTATAGAGGCCCTCACCCCCGGCCCCTCTCCCGCAAGCGGGAGAGGGGTGAACAGCGAAGAGGGCAGGCACAAGACCTGCCCCTACGTAGGGGCAACCCTTGTGGTTGCCCCCGCCTTTGCTTTGCTCCCCTCTCCTGCTTGCGGGAGAGGGGCCGGGGGTGAGGGCCATCTGCGATAGCCTCACCGTATGCCTTGGTCCGGCGACGCCCGAGCCCTGGAAGCCGATCTCCGCCGTGTCGTCCGCGGCGAGGTGCTGTTCGATACCGGCAGCCGCGCCCTGTATGCCACGGATGCTTCGAATTACCGGCAGGTGCCGATTGGGGTCGTCCGGCCGCGGGATACGGAGGACGTCGAGGTGGCGGTGGCGATGTGCCGGAAACACGGAGCGCCTCTCCTCGGCCGCGGCGGGGGGACGTCCTTGGCCGGGCAGTGCTGCAACGTCGCGGTGGTGCTGGATTTCTCCAGACATCTAGCGGGGATTTTGGAGGTCGACCCGGAGCGGAGGACGGCTCGCGTGCTGCCCGGGACGGTGCTCGACGACCTGCGCGCCGCGGCGACCCCCCATGGGCTCACGTTCGGGCCGGACCCTGCGACCCACGCCTGGTGCACGCTGGGCGGGATGATCGGCAACAACGCGTGCGGGGTCCATTCGGTCACCGCCGGCCGCACGTCGGACAACGTCGAGGCGCTGGAAGTGCTCACGTACGACGGGCTCCGGCTGCACGTGGACGCGACGTCCGAGGAGGAGCTGGCGCGCCTGGTCCGCTCCGGCGGCCGGCGGGGAGAGATCTACCGGCGGATGCGCGAGCTGCGGGACCGGTACGCGGAGCTGATCCGCTCGCGCTTCCCGTGCATCCCGCGGCGGGTCTCGGGCTTCAATCTGGACGAGCTCCTCCCCGAGAACGGCTTCCACGTGGCGCGGGCATTGACCGGCAGCGAGGGGACGTGCGTGACGATCCTCGAAGCCACCGTCCGCCTCGTCCCCCGGCCGGCGGCGCGCGTGCTCCTGGTCCTCGGCTATCCAGACGTCTATCAGGCGGCGGACCACGTCCTGGAGGTCCTCGCCGCCGGGCCCATCGGGCTCGAAGGGATGGACCGGTTCCTGGTGGAGAACGACTTCACCCGGCGGTCGCATCGCGCCGTGCTGGAGAGCCTGCCCGCGGGCGACGCCTGGCTTCTCGTCGAATTCGGCGGCGCGACCCGCGACGAGGCGGCGGCAGGCGCGCGTTCGCTCGCGGAAGATCTGAGAACGCGGCCGGACTCTCCGGGGGCGCTCCTGCTCCACGAGCCTGCGGACCAGGCGCGCTTCTGGGCCGTGCGCGAGGCCGCGGTCGGCACCACGTCGCGCGATCCGCGCCTCGGCGACGCCTGGCCGGGCTGGGAGGACGCGGCCGTGCCGCCGGCCCGGCTCTCCTCCTATCTGCGGGACCTCAAAGCGCTCCTCGCGAAACATGGTCTGGGCGCGGCCCTCTATGGCCACTTCGGCGAAGGATGCCTCCACGCACGGATCAATTTCGATCTGCGGACCGCCGAGGGAGCGCGTGGATACCGGACCTTTCTGGAAGAGGCCGCGGATCTGGTGGTGGCGCACGGCGGCTCGCTCTCCGGCGAGCACGGGGACGGCCAGGCGCGCGGCGAGCTGCTGGAGCGGATGTTCGGACCGGAGCTCGTCGCGGCCTTCCGGGAGTTCAAGGCGATCTGGGACCCGGAGGGGCGGATGAACCCGGGCAAGGTCGTCGATCCCTATCCGCTCGATGCCGACCTGCGTCTGCGGTCCTCCCTGGCCGAGCCGGCGACCGCCTTCGAATGGCCTTCCGACGAAGGACGATTCTCTCGCGCGGTGCTGCGCTGCGTGGGCGTGGGCAAATGCCGGCGCAGCGAGCCCGACGCGGGCGGGGTCATGTGTCCGAGCTGGCGGGTGACGGGCGAGGAAAAGCATTCGACGCGCGGCCGGGCCCGGCTCCTGTTCGAGATGCTCGAAGGAGGCGTGCTGCAGGATGGCTGGCGCAGCGACGAGGTGCGCGAGGCCCTGGATCTCTGCCTTTCCTGTAAAGGGTGCAAACGCGACTGCCCGGCCGGGGTCGACCTCGCGGCCTACAAGGCCGAGTTTCTCCATCACTATTACAAAGGCCGGCGCCGGCCGGCGCTGGCGTATGGAGCGGGGCTGATCTTCCGCTGGGCGCGCCTGGCCGCGCTCGCTCCCGGCCTGGCCAATGCCGTGGCGCGCGGCCCGCTGGCGCCACTGCTCAAGCGCCTCGCCGGGATCGCTCCCGAGCGGACCCTGCCGGCCTTCGCCCGCTCCACCTTTAGAAACCGTTTTGTTCCCCGGGGAGAAGGGCCACCGGTCCTCCTCTGGCCTGACACGTTCACCAATCACTTCCAGCCGGAGATTGCCGAGGCGGCCGTGGAGGTCCTCTCCGCGGCGGGACGGCATGTGGAGATTCCGGACCGGACGCTGTGCTGCGGCCGGCCGCTCTACGACTTTGGAATGCTCGACCTGGCGCGGCGGCAGCTCCGCGAGATCCTGGACGCATTGGGTCCTGCGATCGCGGCGGGGACTCCGCTGGTCGTCCTGGAACCGAGCTGTGCCACGGTTTTCCGTGACGAGCTGCCGCAGCTTTTTCCTGAAGATCCCGCGGCCCTGCGTCTCGCCGAGCAGACCTTCACGCTGGCCGGCTTCCTGGCGGGAGAGACCGGGTTCACGCTGCCGCGCCTCGATGGACCGACGCCCCGGGTGATCGTTCAGGGGCATTGCCATCAGCAGTCGGTGCTGGGGATGGATTCGGACCTGGAGCTGCTGGCGCGGCGCGGCCTCGACGCTCATCTCGTGGAGGGATGTTGTGGCATGGCCGGAGCGTTCGGCTTCGCGCGCGAGCACTTCGAGGTCTCCCAGGCATGCGCCGAACGGGCGCTTTTCCCAGCCCTGCGGATGGCCGGTCAGGAGGCGTTGATCCTGGCGGACGGCTTCAGTTGCCGCGAGCAGATCGCGCAAGGAACCGGACGGCGGGCGCGGCATCTGGCGGAAGTATTAAATGGCACTTTTCTTGCTTTTCACAAAAGACGGTGAAGTGTCTCACTTCATCCCGCGTGAGGCCCACTGGACTCATCTGGTGAGAGGAAACATCTGACAAGGAGGTACAACATGGCCAACCGCAATTACGGGGAACAGGGCAACGACGAGCGCAACCGCGACTGGGGTGCGAGCGAGCGCGGCGGAAGCGGAGGCTGGAGTGGGAGTGGGGAGGAGCGGAGCGGACAAGGCTATGGACGCGAGTCCAGCCGCGGCGAGTCCGGAGGCGGCCGCGGTTATTGGGGTGAAGAGAGCCGGGGCGGATATGGAAATGCCGGCGGCGGTAGCCAGGGTGGCTATGGCAGCCAGGGTGGCCAGGGCCAGGGTGGGTACAGCGGCAGCCAGGGCGGCTACGGCAGTCAGGGTGGCCAGGGCTACGGTGGCAGCCAGGGCGGCTATGGCCAGGGCGGTTTCGGCGGCCAGGGCAGTCAGAGCAGCTACGGCGGCTACGGCAGCCAGCCTGGCCAAAGTGGATACAGCGGCAGCCAGGGCGGCTACAGCGGCCAGGGTGGCCAGGGTGGATATAGTGGCAGCCAGAGCGGAATGGGTGGCAGCCAGGGCAGCAACTACGGTTATAGCTCGGGAGGCGGCTACACCGGTCAGCAGACCGGCCAGCAGTGGCAAGGTCCGCACACCGGCCGCGGCCCCAAGGGCTATCAGCGCTCCAGCGAGCGCATCAAGGAAGAGATCTGCGAGGTCCTCACCCGCCACGGCCAGGTCGATGCCGTGGGGATCACCGTCGAGGTGAACAACGGCGAGGTGACGCTGACCGGCACGGTCAACAGCCGTCAGGAGAAGCGGCTCGCCGAGGAAGCCGTCGAGAACCTCTCCGGCGTCCGCGACGTCCACAACCAGCTCCGCGTCTCCGGACGCGAGACCAACGGTGGCTCGGAGTCCCAGGCAAGCAGCGGGACCTCCGGCCTGCAGACCTCCGGCTCCAGCAGCGGCAGCATGCAGTCGGGGAGCAGCGGCGTCTCCGGCTCCGAGGACACCAGCGAATCCACCAAGTCGCGCAGCAAGCGCACCTGAAGATCCCTCACCCCGGCCCCTGTTCCGCTGGCGGGACAGGGGCCGGCCATCACCGATCGTAGACGATCCGCGGCGGGTAAACGGTCAGCATCCCTGGAACGATCGAGGTGAAGAGGAGCGGCACGTCGACCGCTGCGGCCGAGCCCCGCGCGGCAATGTGCTGGTTCAGCGCGGCGGTCAGGTCGTAGCTCCGGCGGTCCTCCGGCTCCTCGGTCGCGGGGATCACCGTCTCCCCAATGCGCAGCTCGAGCTGCGGAGGCCGGGAGCCGTCCGGCGCGCGCCCGGAGGGGGAAAGGATGCGGACCAGCGCTTCCAGCCCGCCGGGCGATGACCTGCCGAGAAGCCGGACAGGCGTTGGACCCGACCGGGCCAGCCAGACCGCTCCGCCGCTGGAGACGGTCAACAGGAGCCAGTGCTGCTGCGAGGGGAGGATCACGGATTCGGGGAACAGCACGGCCGTCCAGAGCTTCTCACCAGCCCGTTCGATCACCAGGGAGCCTTCGGCCAGCTTCCTGCCCGAGGGCTCTCCTTGGGAGTCCTCTTGAAGCACGACCCGCAGCTCGGTCCCGGCCGCCAGCCCCATCAGCCCGACAGCCACGCCGCTGACCGAGACCGCCTCGGCAGGCGTGAACGCCTGGGCGGCCTGGACGCCGGCCTCCAAGCGCACGCCGGACGTCTCGGTCGGGGCTGCGCCGCTGGTTCCAGCCTCTATAGGCCGGCCTTCGCGGAGACTGGTGACGGCTTCGAGAACCGCCGAGGCGACCCTGGCGCCCGCTGGGAGTATGAGCAGGACCTCTCCAGAGGAGACGCGCCCCTCTTCGAAGCGCAAGACCTTCTTCTCCTCGCCACCCGCAAGAGACTCGACGGCGAGGTGGTAGGGGATCGCGAGCGCCTGCAGCTCGAAGAAACAAGGGATGTCCGCGGCGACGACCAGCGGGACGTCTACGGTCGTGGGGAGAGGGGACGCAATGCGAGGGAGGAGATTCTGGAGCGCACCAGCCAGGAGCCCACCGATATCCACAGGATCTCCGGGCATCAGGGACGTCATCCAGAAAAAGACCGGCTCTCCCTCGTCAATCAGCCCGATCCGCACCCCGATCGGGTCGCTTTGGATCCTCAGGATGGAGACGGCGAGGTCGTCGAGCCCGCCCCTGGGTGACGAACGGACGGCGCCGCGGCCAGGAAGAAGGAACCGTCCCCGCAGGGTGGTGCCCGCCGGATCGAGCACGATCTCCTCGGCGAGGCTGCCGGCCGAGAACCGCAGGTTGTGGCGGTGCTCGAAGGATTGCAAGGGAGGAGAGCCCACAGGCTCCGAAACGCTCCACTGCACAGGGTTGAGCCGGATGGCCATCGCGAGACCTCAGCCCGGTCTCACCGGACCGATGGGGCCGATGGGACCGATGATCGGCCCGATCCTCCCCTGGACATCTCTCAGGTTCGTATCCAGCTTCCCCACCGACGTATCCAGGTTCGCAACCCGCTCGTTGAGCTTCGTGGAGCTCTCCTTCAGGGTGCCGACGTCCCTGCTGATATTGGCGACGCCGGCCGACAGGGCATCGACGGCGGTCCGGTCCGCCTTGGTGTTGACGGTGGCGGTGAGCTGCGTGATGGTCGCGGTGTCGGCCTTGGTGGACAGCTTGCCGTTGAGGTCGGTCCCCAGAATGTTCAGATCCGAGCCCAGCCTCGTGATCTTCTCATTCGTCTGCCTCAGGTCGTTCCGAACAGTGGTGAGGTCGCGAGTGACGTTGTTGACGCTGGAGGTGAGCGCGTCCACGGCGGTACGGTCGGCTTTGGTTGCGATCGAGCTCTGGAGATCGCTGCGCAGCCCGTCGAGCAGGGTGCGGTCCGCCTTGGCGCCCAGGCGCGTGTCGACGTCCCGGCGGAAATTCTCCAGGGCTCCTGCGTCGGCTTTCGCGGCCATCTGGCCGGCGAGCTGATCGAGGCGCCCGGTCACCCCGGACAGATCGGTTTTCGGCACCGCCTCGATCTTGCGGTCGATGGTGCGGGTCAGGTCCGTGCGGGTCTGTCCCACCGCGGCGAGCACACCGGCGCCCCCGGTCTTGAGGGTGCCCGAGGCGGTCGCGACACCCCGCAGGACGCCGGCTCGGGCGTCGGTCGGCAGGTCCGTGAGCCCGTCGCTCAGGAACCCGCGCAGGGAGCTCTCGGCGGCCCGGCGCCCCGTGAGCTCCCCCGCGATCCCCTTCTGACCCTCGAGGAAGAGCTGGAGCCTGCCGTAGACGTGGCTCACGAGAGCGTCCGACCCTCGGGTCCGCTGGCGCGTGTTCCGCAGCTCGTCCTCCAGGCCGCTCTCTTCCCGCGCGACCTCGGCCATGGCCTGGAGCCAGGGACCGATCCAGTCTTTGAAGCGCAAGGGGAGGGCGGCCGTGGCCAGCACCGCGGTGTCCAGCGCGTCCTCATCCCCCTCGTCCGCATCCCGCGCGAAGGCGAACACGATCGTGTCGAAAGTCGACCAGACGGAGTGCACCCGCGATTCGATCGAATCCCGGTAGCGCTGCCCGAGCTCCTGAAAGTAGAGGTCCATGGCTTGGCGGAGCTCGACGTTGCCGTCCAAGCGGTACTGCCGGGCCAGCTCGCGCAACCCTACGGCCGCCTCCCGCGGCGTGGGAGCGCCGCGGTCGAGCTGGCGGAGCGCGACCTCCAGGGCGTCCTGATCGGCGGGAGAGACGTCCCCCGACGTGGGCGGCAGGAGGACCACCCGGGCCATGCCCTCGCCGTCCGTCCGCGCGGTCACGCCGCTCCCTTCCCGCAGACGGAAGTCATCGACAGCGCGAAGCCTTCCCCAGGTGGCGATGAGGGTCACCGGCATGTCGACCTGGGGCTCGCCGCGGGCATCGGTCACGGCCGCGACGACGTTGACCGGCTGACCGAGGAACGTCCCCTCCTGGAGGACCCGCAGCGTGACCCGCTGGCGCGCGTCCATCTCCCGGAGGAGCGCCGCGACCGTCTCCCGGAGCTCGCGCATCTCGCGGAGCAGATCCTGGTTTTCGGCCGGCGCGGATTCGGAAACGAGGCTCTCCATGGTCTCCTCCGGTCACCGGGGCAGGTTGAAGAGTCCGGTCACGAAGGTCTGGTCCGCCTTGTTGGTCACGCTCCGGTCGATCTTTTCGATCCGTTCCGAGAAGGTGCCCACGGTTTTGGAAAGCGAAGAGATCGGCCCGTCCTCGCGGGTGAGGTCCTCCCGGAGCTTCCGCTGGTCTTCCCTGGTCCTGGAGACCTCTTCCCGGGCGGCCGAAGCCCCTTCGTCCGCCTGCACGGCCATTAGCGTGAGCGCCTGCAGGCCGATCTGCTCGGCCGGCGCGCCGAAGGTCACCTCGGACGATTCCAGAGTCTGCTGCAGGCCGATTGCACCCTTGACCGACCGGGCTGCGTCGCCCACGAACTTGGGTCCGCCCGCCTGGCCGGGCAGATCGTCCAGGGCGAAGTACGCGGCCTGGTAATCGCGGTGCCTACCGATGACCCCCTTGTCCTTGATGCGCTCCGCGAACCTGTCTTTGAACTTGTTCGTGGTCTCCGCGAAGTCTTTGCCGACGTTGTTCTGGAAAAGGGTGCCGTAGTCCTTCGCGATGTCCTTCGCCTTCGGCAGATAGTCGAGATTGAGCCAGGGACCGATCCAGTCGCGGAAGGTCACCTGGATCGAGCAGACCCCCTGGCCCGGCTCCGCGGTGCTCGGATCGCTGTCCCCCTTGAGGAAGGCGAGGACGGTGGAGCGGTAGTCGCGCCAGGTCTCGTGCGTGATGGGCGGCAGCTTGCCGACCACGCGTGTGGGGTTGCGGACGAAGTAGGTGTCGACGTAGTCGCGGACGTTGACCGCGTCGATGCGGTCGTACTCCCGGCTCATCACCTGGAACGCTCCGCGGAGGTCGGCCTCCATGGGCGTGCTCGCTTCCAGGATGGTGCTCAGGACGCTCCTGTTGGTGGCCGGCAGGACGGTGGTGAGGGTCGTCGAGACGTGCCCCTCCGCCTCTTGGGCGAACCCTTCCGCGTGCTCGGCGCGCAGCAGGACCTTGGCCTCGCCCTGGGCGTTCACCTGCACCGAGAGGGTGCGGTCGCCGGTCCCGGCGATGCTGCGAAAGCCGCTCACCGGCCGCAGGTGCCCCCAGGAGGAGACGAAGTCCACCCACGGCCGCGTCGCCTCGTCGGCCAGGTCGAGCGAGTTGCTTCGGACGTCGGCGACCCGGGCCGTGATCTCGGCCAGCTCGCCGATGGCGTAGCCGACCCGCCCCGTGCTCAGGCTGACCCTGCGGGCCTGGCCGAGCAGGAGGTCCACCGTGGTCTCGATGCCTCCGAGCCTGGAGCCCAGACTGTCGACCTGCGTCTCCAGGGCGGCCACGCGCGCCGTCAGAGCCGTCTCGATGGCCTCGATGCCGTCGATCAGGCCGTTCCAGTCCCTGACCTGGATCAGCTCTCCGGGTTGCTTGCCGCCGAACCTGTCTGCGAGGTTTCCCATGATTCATACCCCTCGTACGATCTTTTCGTCCACGGCCAGCAGGGCAGGCACGCCCGCCGGCCGCACTTGTTGGATTCCTTGCCAGACCCGGTCGAGCACGACCGGATCGACGGCATCCCCGGGAGCGGTGGTCTGGAGGCGCACGAGCACGGCCGGAGCGCGCCGCTCCTCCCAGGCGAACCAGACCCTGGCCGCGGGCAGGTAGGCGAAGACCGCGTCGTCGAACGCGCTCAGGTCCATGCCCTGAAGATGCCGAGCGCCCGCGGCATAGCGCCCCTCCAGCGGCGCCACTCGATCGACGCCCGGAGGCGGCAGAAGCCTCCCCTCGACCGTCCAGGCAGGCCGGCTGCCGGCCGGGGGCTCGCCCTCGGGTTCCAGGGAGAGATAGCGCCAGACGGACCTTCCGGCGGGCAGGCGCGGCACCGCGGGCAGGCCGCCGTCCACGATGCGCAGCTCGTCCGGCTTGTAGCGCATGCGCAGAGCGCCGGGGGCATCGCCCGTGCGGGTGAAGGTCCTGGTCCCCTCGTCCCAGGTTCCGAGATCGGCGACGGCCTGGTCGGTCCACAGCAGGGCGCGCACGACGGGCTGGCCGGGCACCGGGCTCGCGGCATGGTCGACCCAGCCCGCAGAGGGAGATCCGGTGTCGAAGCGCTGCCAGCGCCCGCTGCCGCGGTGGAAGCGCCAGAGCACGGGCTTGCTCGGTTCCTCGGCCGCGCCCAGCCGCTCCTGCCCCTGCCACCAGTCCCGGCCGTCGTAGCGGAACAGCCCCTGCTCGGTGCCGAGCCAGAGAGCGCCGCGGGCGTCCTCTGCGATCACGAAGACGCGCCCGGCCGCAAGATCGGGGAACGCCTCCAGCGCTGTCGTGTAGGTCAGGCCTCCGACCGAGCGGGCGAAGTAGCGGGCGATCCCCTGGTCGGTTCCGATCCAGAGCGAGGAATCGGGGCCGCGGCGGATGCTGCGCACCGGCGGGAGGAAGACGCGATCGGCCGCCGGATCGCTCTCCCCGGGAACGAAGCGCTGCCAGTCCGGATCCTCGTCCGAGTGGCTCTCGCCCGAGTACCAGTACCAGTGCTCCGGGCCAGGCTGGAGCTGGAAGAGGCCGAGCTCCGTGCCCAGGTACATCGTGCCGGTGATGTCCTGGTGCAGCGCGTAGACCGGCGTGGAGAGCCCGAGGGATTCCAGGGCGTCGTTCGCTCCGAGGCGCGCGGCTCCCTCCTCCGTGCCGAGCCACCACCGGCCGTCGCTCGTGCGCAGGATGGCGTGGACCGCGGGGCCGGAGAGGTCTTCCGGCTTCGGCTCCGGTGTCAGCGGTCCGCCGTCCTCGGGATGGAGAGGAATGCGCAGCAGGCCCTTGTCGGTGCCGGCGAGCAGGTCGTCGCCGTCGAGGGCCAGGCAGCGTACCGGGGGCAGCCCCTGGAGCTCCTCGGTCCAGGCCTTGCCGTCGAAGCGCCAGATCGATCCACTGTCTCCGGGCTCCACGGCGGCCCAAACCGTACGATCGCGGCTCTGGAGGAACGCCGAGACCGGCACGGCCGGCGCGTCCGGCACGGTCTCCCAGGGTCCGGGGGCGACCGGATTGGCCGGCGCATCCTCTCCCGGAGAGAAGAGGGCCCGCCGGAGGCCATCCTCCCCTCCGATCCAGGAGGCGTAGGCGGTGCGCAGGCGGAGGGTCTCGCCGTTCGCCAGGGTCCCTTCGTAGGCGATCCCCAGGCGGACGCGTTCGGAGCCCACGGCATAGAGCTCGATCAGCGGCCTTTCGGTCGCGGCCACCTCGTCCGCCAGGGGCTCCATCCCCTGGATGTAGACCGCGAGAGCCGCTCCTTCAAACCCGGCGTTGTCGAGCGCCCAGCGCATCAGCGGACCGAGGACGCCGCCGGGCGCGCCGCGGGTGGAGGCCTGCAGCGGGGAGACGGGGACCGGGGGAAATTCCTCGACCGTGAAAGGCTGGTCCCGCAGCCCAGACGGTTGGCCAAGGGTGTCGGGGAGCTGTGCCCGGACCATGCGCGCGAGCGCGGCGCGGGTACCCAGACCGTCGCGGTAGAGGGTGACGGTGTCCGCGATCCGCCTCCGGTACTGCTCGACCGTCTCGCGCTGCGCGGGGGGACCGCCCCAGGGGAGAATCGAGAGCAGAGAGCCCAGCCTCGCCAGGTCCCGGACGTACGGAAAGCGCTCCAGCTCCGGGTCGTCCGGCTTGGGGACCGGCTTCTTCTCCAGCTCCAGGCCGCGGCGGAAGAAGGGGCTGTGGAGCGCCTGGTCGGCGTAGGGGAACCAGTGCGCCTGCATCACGCCCGCGGCCTCACCGTTGAGCTCCTCCAGGACGTCCGCGGCGGCGAGCAGGTAGCGGGTCAGCAGGCTCGTGTCTCCCGCCTCGGGCCGGTAGAGGCTGGGGAGCCGGTCGCGGATCTTGCGGAAGCGCGAGCTAGCCATCCGCCGGCTCCTCCTGGAGATCCACTCCGGCGAGCCCCAGGCGCTCGAAGGCGGTCAGATCGTACTGGTCGCCGGCCTTCTCCAGAATCTGGGTGACACCGCTTTGGAGCGTTACGGCAAGCCGGAGCTTAAAGGGCCGGGTGCCGCCCGTCACGAGCTGTAGGAGATCGTCGTAGGAGAGGACTATCGTGCCCCCGGTACCCTGCTCGTTCTGCCGGTTGAGATCGGCGAAGGCATTCGCGAGGTCCGCGCCGATCCTGACCTGGTCGGGAGGAGGAACCGTGCCCTGCGGGAAGGTGACCACGGCCGAGACCCGGGTCGGCAGGTTGGGATCGGCGATGTACAGCTCGCCGAGAACCGTGGGCGTCCCGCCGATGGCGAGTTGGCCGTTGGCGAGGTCCAGGACGCTCGCATTGCCGACCGTCGCGCTGACGATCCGCACGTTGTCGACCTGCGGCACGCTGAGGACGAGGCCGACGATCTGGTTGACGCTCCCGGGGTCCTTGGCGGGCAGCTTCCGGAAGTAGTCCTCGACCTTCTCGCGCACCGCCCTCTGCGCGGCGAGCAGGTCCGGCTCCGTGAGCCCCTTCTTCGTGGTGAGCCGCAGCTCCAGGTCCACCTTGGCCGGCGGCTGGAAGCCCACCAGCTCCACCCGGACGCCCGCGGGACGCGCGTCCTCGATCGCCCGCAGCAGCCGCTCCTGAAGCTCGGGAGGCATGGCCTCGGCGTGCGGCGTGATCTTGACGGTGCCGGGGCGGGCGGGGTCCTCTTCGACGTCGGCCGTGATCTGCTGCCGGGCCACGGCCTGGCGGAGCGCTCCCAGCGTGGCGCGCTCGCTGCCGTGGAGGAAATTCTTGGCCCGCTCGCGCAGGTCCTCGTCGGTCTCGCTCTCCGTGGCGATCGCCGTGGGAGCCGGATTGGTCACGGTGGCGATGCCGGCGATCGGCACCGGCAGCACGGTAAGCGCATCGGCGGGCAGGGGATCGTTGGCCTCCAGGTCGCGGGCGATGGCGCGGATCACGCTCTGGCCGTCGGACAGGCTCACCGAGGTCACCGTCGCGTACTCGACGTTGCCGTCGGCGGTCATCACGCGCGTGCCGGCCGGGATGCTGATGGCGCCGCGGGTCCCTTCGACGCGCCGAAATTCCACCTCTCCCTGGGCCCGGCCGCCCTCGACCCTCTCGACCCCCAACAGGGCGACCACGTTGTCCAGGGACGATCCGGTCGCGGTGTCCACGAAGCCGGCCTGGTACACCGCTTCGAGCTGGGCGTACAGGCGCGCGATCTCCAGGCCGATGGACTCCGAGAGCGTGCGGATGACGCTGCCCGTCTGGAGGTCGGTGAGCACCGGCTGCGCGGACGCCGGGAAGTAGCTGATGGAAATGAGAGTGCCGGGGTCGGGCAGCTCCGCCCCCTCCAGCCATTCGACGGTCTGCTGGTCGGGCAGCAGCTTGTAGTCTTTGTCCCGGCGGAACAGGCGCGGCTGGGCATCCCGGCTGCCGTAGACCGAGACGAGCTCGGCGACGGGAGGCCGTTGCAGGCCGTGGCGGAAGGGGGCGGCTACGGTCCCGGGAGACGGAAACGGGTGCTCCTCCCCCGCCACCCCGCCGGCGATCTGGGACAGCAGGTTGTCGAGGACCTCGGGGAACGGGTGGCGTCGGAAGCTCATGGTCACAGCTCCAGGGTGAAAGGTCCGAGGCTCAGCGCCCCGCCCGGGCCGATCGGCTGAACCCGCAGCAGGACGTCCACACGGTCGCGCGTGCCCGGGGAGGGCGCCACCCCGACCTCCAGCACCTTCTCGATCCGGGGCTCCTGCTCCAGGCTCTCCAGAATGTACAGGCGCGCCAGGTTGCGAGTTGTTTCAGTGTTCTGCCTCCCGATCAGCTCGTGAAGCCGGGAGCCGTACTCGGGATGCGCCAGCTCGGCGAGCTCGCCGCGCGGCGTGAGCAGGCGCATCAGGACCGCCTGCCCCAGGTTGTCGCGCCCGGCGACCAGCGCCAGATCGGTGAGCACCCGGCTCGCCTGGCGTGTGGTGACGCGCCGCTCCACCTCGCCCGCCACGTAGACGGGGCGCAGCGAGGAGTGGCGCAGCGCCAAGCGGATGTCGGTCAGGAGCTGAGGATCGTCGGCCAAGGTCTCATCCTCCGATGAACACGGTGCCCGCGGCGACGATGGTGCCGGCGGGCAGGTCCGCGGGGTCGTTGCAGGTCATGGCCTTGTCGCCGTTGCGCGCGGCCGGCTTGCCGTTGATGAATACGGTGCCGCTGCCGAGTTGCACCGTGGCCCGGTTCGACGGCGGCTTCTGGAAGGGTCCCCCCTGGGGCACGTGCGACGGCGTGTTCGTGGCCGTGCTCCCCTGCACCGCCGCGGGCTTGCCCTCGACGTTGACGTCGCCGGAGAGCGAGCCGTCCAGCATGCCGTTGAAGGGGTGCGGCAACGGCGTGGGCACGGCCCCGCTCGCGGACGGGATCATGATGATGTGGGTGTCCGTCGCCATCACCTGGTCTCCCTGTTTCGCCGCCGGCTGTCCCATCGCCTCATCCCTCCCCTAGTTGAGATTGACCTTCGCGCCCTTCAGGTTCAGCTCGCCCGACGCCTCGACCTTGATCGAATCCCCTTCCAGGCTGACGTCGGCCCCCTTGACCTTGAGGTTGCCCTGGCTCTCCAGGGTGACCGCGCCGTCGCGCTCGATTTTCAGGGTCGCCTTGCCGCCGTCCACGCTCAGCTCCACGACCGGGTCGTCGTCGCGCAGATTGAGCTCCAGGCCGCCGCCGAGCTTGAGGACGATCTCCCGCTTGTCGCCGCTGTGCAGCTCCCAGTGGACCGCGTCGTCGTCCCCGGCGTCGAGGGGCAGGTGGAGGATGGCCTGGCCGTCGTCGTTCGCCGGCGGCCGGTCCTCGTCGTTGTAGAGGCGGCCGGTAATGATCGGCGCGTTGACGTCGCCTCCCACGAACTGCACCAGGACGAGATCGCCCACGGCCGGGATGCTCGCCGCGCCGATGCGCTGGGTCGCGACCGGCACCTTGCGCAGGACGATCCCGGAATCGCGCAGCTTCACCGTCGCGGCGAATTCGTCCGCGTGCTGCTCCTCGACGACCGCCAGCTCGGCCGTGCGTATCTGGCCCATCTCTTCCTGCACGATGCGGCGGATGGTGTCGTAGAGCGTGGCCGTCACAGCAGGCCTCCCAGAGCTCCCAGCAGCCCGCACCCGGCGGCGCCCTCGCTCTTGCTGAAAGCGATCCGCGTGGTGAAGCCCTCCCGCTTGGCGAGCCGGTGGCGCACCCAGCGGACCAGGAACTTGCCGTTGAGCGCTTCCTGGGGCGCTCCGGCGATCTCGATCGTGCTGCCGGCGGTCACCGCCGGGGCTCCCGGCACCAGGAGCGTGCCGGTAACCTGGAGCCGGCCGGCCGCGTCGGCGATCCCCTCGGCCGCGGTCTGCGCCGCATCGCCGGAGCGCAGGGCAGGGTCGTGCACCCAGCGCTGCGGCCCGCCTCCCCCGGCACTCCCCTGGACGGCCGACGGGTCCTTCACCAGCCAGCTCCACGCGTCCTTGCCCTGGCTCCCCGCCGACCCTTCGCCCCAAGTGGTGACCGCCCCCACCTCCGGGCTCCCCTCGCGCGCTTCGAGGAGGAGGACGTCCTCGCCGTACGTGAAGGTCTGCACCGGATCGCCCGGCGCGTAGGGGCCGAAGAACAGCTCGCCCTCGGGCGTCATGTGCGCCAGGTAGCCGCTGCGGCGAGCCAGGGCGGCGATGTGGACCCAGGCGCTGCGGCGGTCGTCGACCACGTAGAAGGGGAGATCGATTCCGTCCTCGACGGTGCCGGCCGCCACCTCGGCCTGACCCGCGAGATCGCTCACCACGTCGCCGGCCGTCTGGTCCTCGTAGCTCTGATTCACCCGCAGCCGGGCGAGCGCCGCGCCGCCCGACGTGGCGGTCAACCGGGTCAGCCCGCCGATCCCGCGCCGCACACCCGCGATCTTGCCGGTGAAGGTGAGCACCGGCGAGTCGTCCTGATAGCCGAGCGAGACCGTGCCCTCGTCGTCCAGCGCCACCGTGGGCGCCTGAGGATCGGCCGTCAGCCAGATCTCCACCGCGTCCACCGCCGGAGCGATGCCGCTCTCGACCGATACCGCGACCAGGTGCTGCTTCCAGGGGTCGGAGGCGCCGCCGCCTACGTTCACGCCGATGGCGCTCCCCACGGCCGAGGCGAGGACGCCGAGGCCGCCCGCGGCGCCTCCACCGCCGAAACGCACGGCGAAGACGGGCCGGCGGAAGGCGGGCGGGGCGGTGGAGCCACCGGTGAGGAGGTCGAGGATCATCGCCGGTCTCCCGTCACGGGTTCCTCGGATTGTCCGATTTGTAGAAGCGGGTGGTCTTGCAGACACCGTCCCCCGGCACGCCGCTGAACACGAACGGCAGCTTCTCCCGACCGCCGTTGAGGACGCCGCTCCCGGAGACGTTCGCCCAGTTGGGCGTGACCTCGATGTGGAGGTGGTTGAAGTCGCTCTGCCCGGTGTGGCCGGCGAGCATGATCGGCTGCCCCTGCGCGACCGTCTGGCCGATGATGTTCGCGGGCGTGATGGACGCGACCGGAATTCCCAGCTTGGTCGCGAAGAGCTGGCGCACGCTGCCGCTCCGGCCGTGACCGTAGACCGCATAGGTGATCGTCGCGCCGTTCTCGTCGCGGTCGTAGGGCGCAACGGGCTGCCCATTGCCGGCGGGGTCCTTGTTCTCCTGGTCGTGGCGGATGGCGACGAAGTTCCAGTTGTGATGGTCCGTCTGGCCCGGGGCCGCGGTGACGCCCGCCGGCAGGTTGACGAAGGCCTGGGTGTCGTCCGGCACCCAATCGAAGAAGTCGACCAGGGTTCCCGGCCGCGCCGCCAGGACCTCCTGGACGGGCAGCGCGAAGTCGTAGGCGTAGACCTGAGCGGTTCCCGTGTTGTGGCTGCCGATCCCTTGGTTCCCCTGCGAGCACTGGTGGCACTGGCCTGCGGCGAACGGCAGCTTGTAGGGAGAGCCGGAGGCCGGACCCGGAAAGCCGGGGAACGCCGCGCCCGCCGGGTTGTACCGGCCGTCGTCGGTGTCCCCCTCCTGGACCAGGAAGTAGTAGGCGGTGATGGTCAGGAAGCTCTGCAAGAGCGCGGTGACCGCGTTGCGACCGAGCAGTGCACGATCCGGCTTGCCGCGGCCGAGGAGGAAGAGCTGGGAGAGGCCGACGCCGATCGCCTCGCCGCCCACGGCGGCGACCAGCCCGCCCAGGAAGAGCGGCAGCCGGCTCGCCGAGGACCGCAAGGGGGAGCTGTAGTCCTTGCGCGCCGGCACGTGGGCCGCCACGATCGTGGCCAGCTCGACGCACAGCGCGATCAGGCTGTCCTCCTCCTCCACGTTCTCCGGCGCCGGTTGGCCAGCCGCCGGCTCCTCCTGGTTGATCAGGGTGAAGGCGGCGAGGATGGCGCTGTGCAGGAGGCGGGTCCAGCGCCAGTAGAAGAAAGTCCTCCCGGCATCGATGCCGAAGAGGGACACGGACCAGTAGGTGAAGCCGCCGCTCGCCGCGTCGCCGATCCCCTGGAAGGAGAAGGCGAAGTCGGCCAGGAACCGGTAGATGAGCGAATACCAGGCGCCGAGAGGGAGGCGCAAGCCGCTGAGCGGCTTGCCAGCGGCCAGATTCAGCGTCGCGTCGCCCGCCAGCCCCAGGGTGTTGAACACGGTGGTGAGGGCGTGACAGCGGCGATAGAACACCCAGTGCAGCAGGATCTCGATCGCATCGCTCCCCAGGCTGGAGTAGCGGGTCCAGTCCTCCAGGAAGTCTTGATTCTTCCTGCGGAAGGTGTAGTGCGGGGATTGCGTGGGGCTGAAGAGCGGGTGCTTCGTCCAATCGAGGTCGGTCCCGGTGAGCACCACCGTGTCGCCGACCGTGATCTGCGTGCGGTCGGCGCTGACCCGCACCTTGTCGGAGGAGGGGAGCCAGCGGAGCAGGAAGAACTGGTTGCGGTGCTCCAGCAGCCAGGTGGCGTACCAGGCGAATTGCTCGCGCGGCGAGGAGGCCGCCGCCGCGCCGACGCTGCGTGCGCCGGAGGCGTTGAGCGGCAGCAGGTCGGCGAGCGCCGCGAGCGCCCCGACCCCGATGCCCACGCCCGCCGCGACGCAGGCGGCCTCGCGCGCGGCCGCCGCAAAATCGAAGCGGCGGAGGAGAGCGAGGACGCGGCGGGCGATCGCCTCGGCGTCGAGCGCCGGCAACGCGACCTCCCGTCGTGCCCGCGCCGCCAGCCGGCGGAGCGCCGCGGCCATCAGCAGGTGATCCTCCTTCTCCCGCACGTTCGCGGCCGGCAGGCGCTCCAGCCGGTCGGCGAGGTCGGCCACCAGGGCCCAGACCTGCTCCTCGACGGCGGCGCTCGACAGGCCGAGGTCGTGCTCCAGGACGTCCAGCACGGCGGCCGTGTGGCGGCGGACGTCGTCGAGCGTCAGCCCGTCCGTCAGGTCGGCGAGGCGGAGCAGCAGCCGCTGGCCGAGCTCCAACCCCGTGGCCGCGCCGTCGACGTCCTGCGGATTGAGCGAGGCCACGAGATCGCGCAGCGGGCCGATCAGGGCGAGGAGCTTCGGCCGCGCGGCGTCCAGGCCGGCGGCGAGGCGCGCCTGGAGGCGGCCGACTGCCGCCGCGAACGCTTCTTCGAGAGCGGCGAGGAGCGGGCTCCCCGGCCGCGCCGCGGCGAGCAGGCGCGAGGCCACGGTGAGGAAATCCTGGCCAAGGCCGTCGTCCGGGCCGGTGGCGGCGGCGCGCCGCAGCTTCTGGGGCTGTACGAAGATGGTTCCGAGCGTGCTCATGTCCGTCGCCTCATGACGAGATCCCAACGCTGCCGCCGCCGGAAGGCGCCGCGGCGAGCATCGCCTGGTAGGCCTGGTTGACCCGGTCGAGCTCGGTTGGCAGCTCCTTTTTGAGGGCCTGCAGTCGGTCGAGAAGGACGTCGAGCAGCGGCGTCAGGTCGAAGGCCGCCAGGAGCGGCACGATCCTGGTGTCGAACTCCGGCTTCACGACCTGAACCACCAACTGCTCGGGATCGAGGGTGCGCAGCTTCGCGATCATCTGGAGGTAGGCCGTGTCGAGCTGCGCCGCGTCCGCGGCCGGCAGCACCTGGTCGAGGCTCAGGGCGTCCAGCATCTGGCCGAAGGCGGTCTCCACCGCCTGCCTCAACTGCGCCGGGTCGACCGCCGCGAGCTTGCTCCGCACGTCCGCGAAGGCAGCGTGCAGACCGCTGGTGAGGAAACCGAGATCGAAGCCGCGCAGCCGATCGATCACTTTTTGCAGTGCATCGCGGATGTCGTGGAGCGAGCCAGGACCGAGCAGCAACTCCGCCGCCTTGCGCTGCAAATCGTCGACGGCGCTCCGGAAAGCCTCCACCACGGCGCCGAGCGGACCGCCCATCGTCTCGATGAAGCTGAGGAGGAGCTCCAGCGGCCGCAGGAACTGAGGCTCCAGCGCCTCGCGCACCCCCTGCCGCAGCTCGGCCGGCGTGGCTGCCGTGAGTCGGAGGCTGGCCAGGGTGCCGCCGGTGGCGTGAAAGCGCGCGTCCCAACCGGACAACGCCGCGGCGAGGTCGCTCTGCGCCTGGTCCAAGCCCTGCAGCAACCCGTCGACGGCGCGGTAGGGGGCGTTGAAGGCGGGATCGAGGGGGTCGAAACGGGCGAGCGCGGCACCCAGCGCGGCCTTCTGCGGCGAGGCTGGAAGCCCGGCGAGGGCGGTGCGCGGGAAGGTCCCGTGGGCGAGGCTGAGCGCCGCGAGCTTCCCCGCCAGGTCGAGGCCCGTGAGGCTGGCCGCCAGCGGACCGGCCGCGGCCTGGAAGCGCGCCGCGAGCGCCGCCTCCCGCGTCTCATCCAGGGCTGCGATGACCTCGACGAAGCGCGGCTGCAGCGGCGCCGTGTCCATGGTCTCGAGCTTGGCGAGAATGGGGCCGATCCAGGCCTCTGCCTGGGCGCGGGAACCGGCGAGCCCGTTCAGGAAACCCTGGATCTTGTCCAGCAGCTCGACGGCGCGGGCGGCGAAGGTGATCACCTCTTCGACTGTCTTGAGGGTGGCGTCCACTCCGGCGAGCAGGTCTTCCACCGGCACCACCGACAGGAGCTTGGCAATGGCCTCGTCCTTGGCGTCCTGCAGCGGCTTGACCAGCGCCTCCGGCCGCAGACCGTCGAACGCCGCCAGAAGCCGCTGGAAAGGCGGCTCCAGAAGCTGCAGCGGGGCGGCCGGATCGGCCTGCTGGCGCATGCGGGCCTCGAGCTTCGCCAACTCGGCCGCGACGGGCGCCAGGAGGCGGCTGGGACGGAAAGCATCCAGGCTCGCCAGCAGATCCTTGTAGGGCTTGCCGATCGTCCCGCCCACCAGGGCGGCGGGATCGAAGCTCCGCACCTTGTCGAGCAGGGCCTGCGGCTGCTTACGCACGATTTCCAGCAAGGGCGCCGGACCGGCGTCGACCAGGGAGCCGAAGTCCACCACCAGTGGATCGGTGACCGGCGCCAGATCTTTCGGCAGCACGTCCAGGGCCGCTTGCAGGGCGAGCTCGAGCGCGGTGTCCAGCTGCAATGTGTCAATGAGGGAAAGCGCGGTGGTGATCTCCTGAATGGCGGCGATCACCTGATCGGAAAGCGGCGCGAAGGAGATGTTCTCCACCTGCTTCGCCGCGGTGTCGAGGGCGCCGCGGATCTCCGCCAGCGCGGCGGTGACCTCGGGGTCCTGGAGCACGCCCGTGAGGACGTCGATGGCTTGGCGCAGCGCGCTCACCACCTGCTGTGGATCGAAGCCCCCCACCGCGGAGCTGATCTGCTGCACCACCCCGTCGACCGCGGCCCGCACCGGCTGGAAGAGGGCGCTGACCTTCTGCCGGAGCTGAGCGGCGAAGGCGGCAATGGCGGCGAGCACTCCGTCGGCGAGGGCTTTCATGTCCACCGCGGCCAGCGCCGATTCCAACTGTGCGAACAAGGCGCGCGCCGATCCGGTGATGCCGGCGAGCCCCTGCTCCAGGCCGTCGACCGCGACGCGCGCCGCGTCCGCCGCGGCGTGGAGCGGCTGCTGGACAGCAGAGAGGTCGAGCTTGCCGGCGAGCTGGCGCAGCCAGTCGAGGAGCGGGCGCAAGGCCTCCTGGATTTGGGCGAGGGCCGCCGCATCGGCGCTCGCCGGCGGCTCGATCTGAGCGAGGAAGCGCAGCGAATCGCTCGGCATGGCAACGGCAAGCACAGACTCCATGCGCTCGCTCAGGTCGCCGGGAAGGTCCTTCAGGCGCCGAACCAGGGCCGGCAGCCCGCCGAGCTCGGTCTGGAGGCCCAAGCGGAGCGTCTGGAGCTCGTCCAATCCGCCGTTGACCTTGGCCACCGCGGCGCCGGTGCCGCTCAGGTCGCCGGCGTTCACTGCCGCCCGCAACTCGCCCAGGGCGGCCGTCAGCTCGCTCGCGATGCGGGCCAGCGCGTCGCCGTGCAGATGGCCCGCCGCGGCGGTGAGGTCGGTCGCGAGCGTCGCCATCACCGCCACGGCGGTGTCGCGCACAAAGCCGGTCAGCTCCTGGAGGGAGGTGTCCATGTGGGCGCGGATCCCGTCCGGCGTCATCGCCTGCCACGCCGCGAGCGTCTCCAGCGGATCCGTCCAATCGTCGAGGATCGGCAGAGGGTTCACCTGGCGCAACAAGGTTAGAAGGCCGCTGACGTCGAACGGCGAGGGCGCACGGCCGAGGATGGCCAGGATCGCCTCGATCTCGCTGGTGGCCGCGCTCACCCGCCGAGTCGGGGGAGCGCTCCCCGCGTTCGGCGCGCCGGTGCCCGCGCCGGCCGAGCCAGCGCCGCCACCGGCGGACGGGCCGGCGTCAGGGGCACCGGCCCCTCCCGAGGCTCCGCCTGAGGCGCCGGGGGTGCCACCGGCCGCGGGCTCGTCGCAGGTCAGATCGATCTCGGTCAGCTTGGTGACGGCTTTGAGCGCGTCCAGCACCTCGCCGAGGATGCGCCGGACGTCGACCTCGAGATCCGCGTTGAGGTTCCGGAAACCTTGCATCAGAGGGCCGATGACGGCGGTGAGGTCGGCCGGCAGCGCCGACTGAACGGCGGCCAGCGACGTCGCGAAGCTCGCGTCCACGGAGAGGTCCGGCAGCGGCAGCTCCTGCAGTGCGTTGCCCAGGTCGCCCAGGCTCTTTGGCGGATGCTCGATCAGGCCGGCGACCGTGCCGGCGATGGTCGCCAGGCCTCCTGCCTGGGCGTCGAGATGCGCTTGGAGGTCGCCTCCCGAGAGGCTGGCGTCGAGGCGGACGAAGATCGTCGGCACGGTCTCAATTCCCTCCGAACAGGTCGCCGAGCTTCGCGGCCACTCCGCCGAGCCCGCCCACCGCCGACTTGACGTTGTCCAGCGCGCCGCGCAGGGGCGGCGTGGGGTCCTTCAGCTCTGGCACGCTCCCCAGCATTCCGATCGCGTCCAGCGCCCCGGTCACCGAATCGAGGAAGCTCCCGGCCTGGTCGAGCAGGCCCGTGTCCAGCCCGCCCAGCGGATTGGGCGGCGGGGGAGGCGGCGGGCTCTCGCGCAGCACCAGGAAGTAGTCGATCTGGTCCGGCCGGACACCGCTCTCCTCGAAGCGCAGCTCCTCGACGATCACGTGCTGGACCTCGGTGGCGGTGACGATGTCGGCCACGAAGGTGACCGGCTCGCCGGCGCGGAACTTGCCGCGGATCTCCTCCAGGAAATCGTCGCGCGCCTCGTCGCCGTAGAGGCTCCCCTCGATGGCCAGGCGCAGGGGGCCGGCGTTGAGATCCTGGAAGACGCTGCCTGCCCGCCCCGGCACCGGCAGCTCGGCGAAGGCCCGCCGCTCCGCGCTGCGGATGGCGGCAATGTGCGGGACTTCCCAATCCCCGAGCATCGGCTTCACTTTCATGACAGGTCCACCCCATGGAGGCGCGCTTGCTCGATCAGCGCTTCGTTGACCAAGTCGGCGAGCGTCTCGCCGGCGAACGGGCTCGGGAAGGACGATGCGGCGGCCGGAATCTCTCCCGGACGCTCCTCCCCGGACATGGGGACAACCGCGGCGCTGGCCGGCGGTCTCCGGCAGGCGACGGTCCACGGATCCTCGGGCTCCACGGCCGGCGCCCCCCAATGTAGAGACGCCCCGTGGGGCGTCTCCGCGGCGGCAAGGACGGTCCGAGGGTCAAGGTGACGGATCGGGCGCGAGGTGGCGCCGGCCCGATCTGAAGCCATTGGGTGACCGTGCACCTGATCTGGTATCTGAAGCGACATCGCCGCTTCGGAGACGCCCCACGGGGCGTCTCTACATTGGGGGGGAAGCACCGGGGGCATCCCAACGTCCTTCTGCTCGCGCCTTTGGACGGTGGCGCCCTCTCCCGGGTGGCGCTCCGCGGACGTCTCCTCCAGAGGCAGGGACGCCCGCGGTCCGCTGCGCGGGACCGGCGGAGCCGCCGGGCCGCGGGGGCGCAGAGAGAAGACCGGCGCCGGCGCGGGGGGGGCCTGGAAATGCTCCCGCGCCGCCTCGGCCGCGGTCGCCGCGGGCCGGCGCGCCACCGGAGCTTCGGAGGCCTGCTCCACGGCCACGCCCTTCGGCAGAGGCGTGGGCGCCAGGGGCGGACGCGGTGCGACGGCGGACGGTTGCGGCGGCTCCGGCGCCCGGCCGGCTCTCGCGGCGGCCGCCCCGGTCAGGCCGGCGGCCGCCATCGGGGCCGGGCTCCCGGGCAGCGCGGCGAACGGCGAGAAGGCGACGAGGGGGAGGTCCTCCGGAGAATCCGCCAGCAGGCCGAGCACCTCGTCCCCAGGCGACAGCAACCCCGCGAGGCCCGGGAACGGACCCTCCAGCTCTCGCAGGGTGCTCTGGAGCTTGCGGATCTCCGCCAGCCAGGGAGCTCCGGGCTCCTCCGTCGACCTCTTCATGACGCGGGCCTCTCCTTGAGCATCTGCAGGTGGAGCATCACCTGCCCCAACGTCAGCTCGTTCACCTGCTGCGGCGTCCAGCCGAACTCGCGGGCCAGCGCGAAGGCCGCTCTGGCGAGGGGGGCTTCGGCCGCCGCGGAGAGCTCGTCCGAGGTCGCCGTGATGCCGCTGATCCGGTTGACGTGATGGAGCAGGAACTGCACGAGCCCCACCGGCAGGGTCGAGACCTGCGCCACGCTCATCGCCGGCTCCACCAGAGCCCGCTGCACCATCAGCGTGGCGAGCAGGGAATCGCTCTCCCGGGCGGCGCGGGAGACGAGCTGCAGATCGCGCACGGTGAGCGGACGGAGCTGCACCGCCCCTCCTCCGCTGGCGCCGTCGCCCGGGCGGAGCACGGTCGCCGGCACCTCGACCGCGAAGGTCAGGGAGCTCCCCGCGAGCAGATCCTCGGCCGACAGCGTCGCTTGCTCCTCCATCGCCCTATCCTTCGTCGGCCACGCTCAGGTAGAGGGCCTGGAAGCCCACCGACTCCATGAGGAAGTCGTCCTCCGGCAGGTCGTAGACCCAACTGTCGATCTTCACGTCGTGGAGCGTCACCGTGTTGCGGACGCCCGGGGTGGCCGTGTTCTCCGCTAGCAGGGTGATGTTGAAGGACGGTTGCGCCCAGCTCGCGGCCGGCCGGTTGGTCGCGGCCTCGCCCAGCAGCAGCTTGAGCATGGCGCCGTTGATGTAGGCCCGCCCGATGGTGCCCCGGATGGCGATGTTGCCCGCGCGCAGCTCGGTGGCGTAGCGCTGGCCGATCTCGTGGAAGGCCCGCACCTCGGACCTCACCTCGACCCGCACGTTCTGCGCCCGGCCGACGCTGATCAGCTCGTAGGCGGACAGCACCTCCTGGGCCTTTTCCCCTTCGCCTCCCTGGGAGGCCGACAGGGTGATGGAGCCATCGGCTCCCGTGAATACGTTCGTGTTCGGCATGGTCATCCCTCCCTATTCGAGAACCAGCGTGACCATCACGTAATCGATACTGAAGGTCGGCTGCAGGACTACGTTGACGACGGCGCGGCCGGCGATCTCGTCGGCGCGGGTGGCGGTGACCTCCAGGGTGTAGCTGATGAGCTGCTCGGCCACCACCATGGTGGTCAGGAAGCCGTCGATGGCGCCGCGCATGGCCTTGCGCACCCGCTCGTTGTTGAGCCGGCCGATGAACGGGTCGGCCGCCAGGCGCATGCCCCGCTTGGCATAGTCGGTGATCCGCCGCGTCGTGATCTGCTTGAAGGCCCCGTCGTCCGTGGTGACGCCGCGCACAATGCGGACCCCCTGGCGGTCCTCCAGGACCAGCACACGGCTGCTGACGAGATCGGCCGTCTGGCCGTAGGTAAAGCGTTGCGCCAGCTCGACCACACCGGACAGGACCTTGTTCGTGGGGCTGGCCTCGGGAGACAGCGAGCTGATCAGGCCGGCCACCGCGGCGGCGCTGTAGCGGCCGTCCAGGTCGACGTCCTTCTTGACGATGGCGTCAAAGGCACGGATGCCCGGGGTCGTCAGGATGATGCGGTCGTTCGTGGGCACCTGGGCCTTGATGCTGGTCACGGTCTCCTCATCCGAGCCGATGACCGCGATCAGGTCCTTGCCCTGGTTTTCCGCATTGTCCGCCAGGGGCCCCAGGACCGCCTTGGCGGCCGTGGTCGACAGCTCGGGGGCCACCAGAATCTGGACGTCCTCCTTGAGGATCTCGGTGAACGCAGCGTCATAGGCGGCCTGGTCCGCGTTGGCCGCCACGCCGCGTGCGAAGACCTTGCGCGCACCGTTCTTGTACAGCAGCTCCAGGGCCCGGGTGAGGTTGAGGGTGCCCGCTCCGGCGTTGTAGTCGTCATACGCGCCGAACGCCGCCTGCCCGGAGGGATAGTCCGAGAGGAGGTGCGTCTCGCCGACCCCCTTGGAGGCGGAGCCGACGATCCCGACCGTGCCGGCCGAGAAGCCTCCGACGCTGATCAATCCCTCGGACAGGACGCGGACGAACGTCCCAGGGATGATAGTTTCCGCAAACGCGTTCTCTGGCATGAAGCTTTCTCCTTTCTTTGCGCTCAGCTAGAGCTGGACCAGGCTGACCCGGTAAAAGAACGCCTGTTGGTTGTTCCGGCTCATCAGCCCCACCCGCCCGGGGCCGGGAACGGAGCTGTCCTTGCCTTCCAGGATCCGTTCGCCGTCCAGGGAGACGGTGAACGCCGGCCCCTCCGCGGCGAGCTTGACGTCGTACAGCCGGCCGCTCTCGAATCCCCGGGTCTTGTCGAGCGCGGGCGTCTCCAGGACCCCGAAGGTGCCGCCGACCTTCTTCCCCAGGACGCGGTAGGTACGCTCCGCGTCCGCATGCATGAGGAAGAAATAGAAGTTGTCAACGTCCTGCCAGCGGAACACGAGACCGATCCCGCCGGCGCCTCCGCTGCGCAAGGTCGTCCGCAGCAGAAAATCGCGGACCGGCGGGCGGGACGGGGCGCTGCGCAGGACGAGAAAGGTCCCCTCTTTCCGCGGGTTCTCGGGGAGCAGCACTCCGCTGGTGATCCCCGACAGCTCCTCGATGCGCTCCTCCGCCGCGTTTTCCTGCCAGCTCGAGGGCGCGCGGGTGGTCGCCAGGGGATCGTCGAAGACCTCGAAGAGGGGGAGCGACCCGGCCCCGAGCCTCACCTCGGCGAGGGTACGCATCGGGGTGCTGCGGCCAAGCTCGAGATCGATGGGGATCCGCTGGATGACGTCGCCCGCCTCGGTGGGCTTCTTCAGGAACTCGTAGAAGACCTTGAACTGGACCTCGCGCTCGGCGGTCGCGGGAGGTTCGGCGAGCAGCGGCTGCGGACCGATCGCATCCAGGTCGAGACGCAGGATGCCCTTCTCCCGCAGCAGCACCCGGTCGGCGGCGACCAGCGCGCGCGTCACCGCCGTGACCGCATCGCGCAGCTCGTCGAGGCCGGCCGCCTTGACCGCAACCCGGGCCGAAGCCTCCAGGCGTCGTCCATAGACCTCTCCGGCGGGCTCATGGCTCAACCCGACGAAACCACCCAGGCCCGTGGGGATGATGCGCAGGGGGTACACCTCCAGAGCGGGCTCCAGAGCGGGACCGACCTCTTCACGGAGGAGCTCGGCCAGGATGGCGGAAAGGCTGTCCAGCGCTTCGACGCTGATCGGATCCACCAGCAATCCTCCTTCAGAAACTCTCAACGACTGGATTAGGCGCAGGCGAGATCAGGAAGTTACAGCTCGCGGAAGTGCTAAAGATTTTTTCATTTCCGCATATCTACACCGGCGCGCCGAACGGACACCGTCTTTGACCCGCCGCACCAACCGGCATACCATCCGCCGCCACATGCTTCTGTCTGCGCAGACCTCGCCGCGGCGATTGCTGGCGCTCCTGCTGGTCGGCTTCGCCGTGGCCGCCGCGATCGCCGGGGGCCTGCGGCTGCGGCGCTGGGCCTGGGATGCTTCCGCGTCCGCCCACTTTCTACCCGACATCCGCAACGCCCACCGCTGGGGGCGCGCCGCCAGCCGGATCGGGTATCCCAACCTCTACCGGGACCGGGTCGATCAGCAGAACCCGAACCTCCACCTCCAGCTCGATTACCCGCCCCTGCGTCTGCTGATCATGGAACGCTGGGCCGGATGGACCCGCCGCGAGTTCCCCAAGAACCGGAAATGGCAGCCATCGTACGAGTTCAACGCGCCTCTCCTCCGCCTCAACAACGCCTTCGAGCTGGTCTCCGCTCTGGCCGTGTTCTTCCTGGTGGTGTTGTGGTCCCGCCGCGCCGCCGGGGACCGGGCGCCTCCCGGGCGGCGACCCTGGATCCGTGGTGCCATCGCGGCGCTCCTCGTCTGGTTCAATCCGGCCCTGATCTGGGTCGCGCATTGCTGGCCCCAATGGGACGCCTGGGGCGTGGCCGTCTATCTGCTGGCGGCGCTCTTCGCCTCCCTCGGCTTCTGGTTGGCGGTGGGCCTCGTCCTGGGAGTCGGCGCCCTGCTCAAAGGGCAGGTGCTCGTGGTAGCCGCCGTCTTCGTGCTCTGGCCGCTGTTCGCCCGCAAGCCGGCGGATGCCGTGCGGGTGCTCCTGGGACTGTTCCTCGGCATCGCCCTCGGCGGCTCGCCCTGGTTGCTGGGGACCTTCGCGAGCGGCCGGTGGGCGTTCCATCCGCCCGCCGCTTTCTGGGTGGCCGGAGTCGTGCTCGCCACCGCTGTGGCACTCTTGCTCTGGAAGCGCCGGAATCCGGCCGTGCGGGCCGCTCCCTGGCTGGCCGGCGCGGCGCTTCTCGCCCTCGTCCTCTGCGTGCCATTGTTCGACGCGGATCTCGCCTGGCTGCAGGTGGGGTTCCTCTTCGGCTCGGGGCACTTCCCGGTGCTGCGCATGGGCCGGACGCAAAACCTGCCCGCTCTGCTCGAGGTCTGGGTGCCGGCGCTCCACGGGCGGGCCACGCCCTTGCTGCGTGGGGCTCTCTGGCTGATCTACATCACCGGGCTGCTCCTCTGCGCGCTCTTCACGGCGCGAGCGGCCCGGGAGCCGCGTCCACAGATCCTGGCCGCCTTCGCGGTCCCCTGGCTCCTCTCCTTCGCGTTGCTGCCGCAGATGCACGAGCGATATGTGGTCTATGGAGCGGTGATGACGGCGATGGCCGCGGTCGCGCTCCGCGGCTTCCAGCGCCTCCAACTGGCCGTTGTCCATCTGGTGCTGACGGCCGTGGCCGTCCTGTCCATGGTACCGATCCGGCTGGTGCCGGATCTGCTACGGAAGGGAGGCGACCTGCATCCGGTCTGCGCGATCCTGGTGGTGGTGGCCGCCGCGGTGACGTTCGCCGTGGCGGCGGGCGGCACCAATGCCAATATCGAAGGCTCGCGCGGGAAAGGGTGAGGGCAAGGACCAAAAGGACACAAAGGACACAAAGGACCGAAAGGACGAGAACAGCTCTTGGCGTCCTTGAAGTCCTTTTGGTCCTTTGAGTCCTTTTTTGGTCCTTGGGAAGCCGCCTACTTCTCGCCCATGAATGGGTAGCGGAAATCGTGCGGCGGCACGAAGTTCTCCTTGATCGCCCGCTGCGAGGTCCAGCGCAGCAGGTTGATCGCGGAGCCCGCCTTGTCGTTCGTGCCCGAGGCGCGGGCGCCGCCGAAGGGCTGCTGGCCCACCACGGCGCCGGTCGGCTTGTCGTTGATGTAGAAGTTCCCGGCCGCGTGCCGCAGCCGCCGTGACAGGTGCTCGATGACCTTGCGGTCCTCGGCGAAGATGGCGCCGGTCAGGGCGTACGGGCTCGTCGTGTCGACCAGGTCGAGCGTCTGCTCCAACTCCGCGTCGTCATAGACGTAGAGCGTGAGCACCGGGCCGAAGATCTCCTCCTCCATCAGCTTGAAGCGCGGATTCGTGGTCTGCACCACGGTCGGCTCGATGAAGTAGCCCTTCGTCTTGTCGCCGTTGCCGCCAGCCAGGATCTCGGCCTCGGTCGAATTCTTCGCGAAGTCGATGTAGCCCATGATGCGGTCGAAGGACGGCTCGTCGATCACCGCGGCCACGAAGTTGCGGAAATCGAGCGGCGAGCCCATCTCCACCTCCTTGAGCTGATCGAGGAGATGCTCCCGGACCTTCGGCCAGAGCGAGCGCGGGACGTAGGCGCGCGAGCCGGCCGAGCACTTCTGCCCCTGGTATTCGAAGGCGCCTCGGACAAGCGCCGTCGCGTACGCGGTCGCGTCGGCCGAGGGGTGCGCGAAGACGAAGTTCTTGCCGCCCGTCTCGCCCACGATCCGCGGATAGGTGTGGTAGATCGAGATGTTGTCGCCGATCGTCTTCCACATGGAGTGGAACACCGGAGTCGAGCCGGTGAAGTGGATGCCGGCGAACTCGGGATGCGCCAGGACCGGGTCCCCCACCTTGCTCGCCTTGCCCGGCAGGAAGTTGATCACGCCGTCGGGCAGGCCGGCCGCCTGCAGGATCTTCATGATGTAGTAGCCGGAGTAGACCGCGGTCGAAGCCGGCTTCCAGAGCACCGTGTTGCCCATCAGGGCCGGCGCGGTCGGCAGGTTGCCGCCGATCGAGGTGAAGTTGAACGGCGTCACCGCGAAGACGAACCCTTCGAGCGCCCGGTACTCCACCCGGTTCCAATTGGTGGTCGGCGACCAGGGCTGATCCTGATAGATCCGGCACATGTAGTAGGGGTTGAACCGCCAGAAGTCGATGAGCTCGGCGGCGGAGTCGATCTCGGCCTGGAAGACCGTCTTCGATTGGTTGAGCATGGTCGCGCCGTTCAGCGTGTCGCGCCAGGGGCCGGCGAGGAGGTCGGCGGCGCGGAGCAGGACGGCGGCGCGGTCCTCCCAGGGAAGCTCCGACCACTCGCGCCACGCCTTCTTGGCGGCCTCGGCGGCGATCGCGACCTCGGCGGTGCCCGCCTGGTGATAGGTGGCGAGGACGTGCCCGTGATCGTGCGGGCAGACAGCCTTGGCCATGTCCCCGGTCCGCACCTCCTTGCCGTTGATGATGACCGGGATCTCGATCTGCTCGGACGACATCTCGTCGAGACGCTTTTTCAGGGACTTCTTCTCGGCCGACCCCGGGGCATACGAGCGGAGGGGCTCGTTGGCCGGAGCGGCGAGGGGATAAATCGCATTGGACATTCGGAGACTCCTCCAGGAGTTGGGAGGCCCGCTACAGCGGGCGGCGCTCATCGTATATCGAGCGGCGGGCGCGCCACTAGACCACCCCAGGTGGAATGGACCCTGTATACGTTGATCGTATACAATCTCCTAGGGGAGGAAGCCGAGGACGATGGACGAAGATGGCGATGCGACGGAGTTCGACTGGGATGGTGGCAACGCAGAGAAGAACTGGAATCGACACCGAGTGTCACAGAGCGAGAGCGAACAGGTTTTCTTCAACCGGCCTCTCGTCGTCACCGAGGATGAGCTTCACTCCCATGGCGAATCTCGGCACCTTGCCCTGGGGCGTACGGATCGCGGCCGCCTCTTGGTCATCGTGTACACCTTGCGTGACGAAAAGATCCGCGTCATTTCGGCTCGTGACATGACTCGGCGTGAACAGAAGGAGTATGAGCATGCCCGAACGCGAGAATTTGCAGCCGATTCCGAAGTTTGACTCGGAGGACGAGGAACGGGAGTTCTGGGCGACGCACGACTCGACCGATCATGTGGATTGGAGCCGTGCAAAGCCCAAGACGTTCTCCCGGCTCAAGCCGACGACGCAGACGATCTCTCTCCGGCTCCCGGAGTCCCTGCTCGAGCATCTCAAGATGCTGGCTAACAAGCGCGACGTCCCCTACCAGTCGCTCCTGAAGGTCTTTCTCGCGGAGCGCGTCGAGCAGGAGCTGCGCAACCTTGGTTGAGTCGAAGCACGCGGGAAGACCTACGTCTTCAGAGCCGCCCAGGCAAAGAGCAGGAAACCCACGATCAGCAAGGTGCCGCCGATCGGGGTGATGGCTCCCAGCCAGCGGGGGCCGCCGAGCGCGAGGACCGCCACCGTGCCGCTGAAGATCAGGCTGCCGACGAGCAGGCACCAGCCGGCGCCCGTCACGCCCCGCACCACCCCCTGACGGCCGAGCAGGCCGACCAGGGCGAGGGAAAGCGCTCCATACATGAGATAACGCGCCGACGTCTCCCAGTGCTCCAGAGAGCGGGCATCCAGGCGCGCCGCAAGACCGTGAGCGCCAAAGGCGCCCGCCATCACGGACACGGCGCCCAAGAGGGCGCCGATAAAGATCCAGTTGGGGGTCATATAGGGTCTCTCCTTTCGGGGGAGAGCTTAGCTCGACTTCAGGCGAGATACCGATCGATGTCGAGTGCGCCGTGGAAGACGCCGAGGATGTCGACCTGCCGTTCGGGCATCACCACGTAGGCGATGCGGTAGTGCCCGTAGAGCAGAATCCGGATCGGCTGTTTCCCCATGAAGCAATCCGCCGCCCCATCTCTTCGTGGCTGATCGTGCGCCCGGCATCGGAATCGACCAGGCCACGCTCGACCATGCGTGCAAAGGCCAGCTCCCGCAGAATCTCCTCGTAGGAGCTGTCGTCCGGCAGCTCCCGGATCGTGCGGATCATGACCTCTTTGGGTGTAGCGTCTGCGATCGACATCAGGCTTCCTCCAATCGGGCGTACCAAAAAATATAGCCCTACGGCTTCCACAGGGGCAGGCACAAGGCCTGCCCCTACGATTGCCCATGACGGCCCTGGGTTGGCGTAGGGGCAACCCTTGTGGTTGCCCCCGGGGTGAGGCTTAGACCTCGGCGAGCCGCCGCACCGACGCGATCTTCTCGCGCGGGATGAACAGATGGTCGTGCTTCTTCCAGACGCCGACCATGGACGCCCGCTGGACGTAGGCCTCCTTCGAGCGCCCCCCCTCGCCTTCGCGATGGACGTCCGCATCGTGGAGGAAGATGCCGCGATCGTCCTCGTCATCGCAGCGGCCGATGACGATCTCCGACCCGATCGTGTCCACGACCACGGTGATGCCGTGGAGGGGACCCTTGCCCTGATGGAACGTCCCCATCTCAGGAGGCCGCCGTGACCGGGCAGTGCTCCTCGAAGACCGCCACCAGGTCGCCGGCCACGGCATCGGCGTTCCGCCCCTCGATGCGGTGACGCGGCATGAAGTACACGAGCTCGCCATCCTTGAAGAAAGCGATCGACGGGCTGGAGGGCGGGATGTCCTGCAGATGCGCCCGGGCGCGCGCCGTCGCTTCGAGATCCTGTCCGGCGAAGACCGTGGCCACGCGGTCGGGCCGCTTGCCGTTCTGCAGCGCCTGGCGGATGCCCGGACGCGCCATGCCCGCGGCGCAGCCGCAGACCGAATTGACCACCAGCATCGCGGTTCCGTTCTTCTCCGCCATGAAGGCATCCACGTCCTGAGCCGTCCGCAATTCCCTGACACCAGCGCTCGTCAGCTCCTCGCGCATCGGCCGGACCAGCATTTCACTATAGGGCACTTGAGCACCTCCTTGAATTGAGTCGGTCTATTCTAACGCCGAAAGCCGGGGCCGGGTTGGCGCCTGGCTGGCTTCTTGCTATCTAGGAACCGGCTTCCGGTGTCCAACCTTCCCGTGAGCGAGAGGGAGATCTCATGACCCGTCCACAAGCCGCCCTGCTGCCCACCACCGCGCTCCTCCTGGTTGCTCTGCTTGGAGGCGCCTGCCGCCCCTCGGAGCCCGAAGGGGAGACCGCGGCATCGTCCGCCCCCGAGACTGCCGCCCCGGCACCCGCTCCGGCTCCACAGCCGGTTCCGCCACCCGCGACGGAGCCTTCGACCAGCGATCTGGGAACCGACCTGGCGCCGCCGTCCGAGCCCGCCGCGTCCAGTGCACCCAGAACAGGACCCGCCGCCGACCTGCCGCGGGACCGGCCGCTGCGCGCCGGCTTCCTGATCGTCGATGGGGTCTACAACACCGAGCTCGCGGCGCCGTACGACGTGCTCCAGCATACGGTGTTTCACACCAAGCCCGGCATCGAGGTGTTCACCGTCTCGCCGGACGGTCAGCCGCTGACCACGTTCGAGGGGATCCGCATCGCCCCGCGCTACTCCTTCGCCAACGCCCCGCCGATCGACATCCTGGTCGTGCCGAGCTCCCGCGGCAGCATGGACAAGGACCTGCAGAACCAGGCGCTGATCGACTGGGTGCGGCGGGTGGCCGGCCAGGCGCGCCACGTGGTGTCCCTCTGCGACGGCGCCTTTGTCCTGGGCAAGGCCGGGCTGCTCGACGGCGTGCCGGCGACCACATTCCCCGAGGACTACGACCGCCTGGTCCAGATGTTCCCCAAGGTGGATCTGCGCGTCAACGTGAGCTTCGTGGACAGCGGCAAGATCCTTACCTCCCAGGGGGGAGCGCGGAGCTATGACGTGGCCATGTACCTGGTGGACAAGCTCTACGGGCAGAGCGTCGCGCAAGGGATCGGCAAGGGTCTGCTGATCCCCTGGCCGTCGGACCCGGACACCATGCCGCCGAGGTCGGTGGAGACGCCGAAGGCGCCCGCTCCCGGCGCGTGAGGCCCAGATTGCCGCGGCTCGCGAGATCGTCTACAGTCCTTCGACGATCTCATGAAGAGCTTGCGGGGATGTCTGCTGGTTGCGGCCCTGGCGCTCGCCTGCGGGCGGCAACCGGCAGGGCCTCCTTCGGCGCCGGACCCGGCCTGGGTCACGGCCTATCACCCCCGCCTGGCCTGGACCGGCTACACGCTCACCCTCCACGAAGCGCGCATCCCGGTGCTTCTCGACATGAACGGACGGACCGTGCACAGCTGGCCCGAGGCGCGGGTCAAGTCGCGGGTGCGGCTGCTCCCCGACGGCTCGATCCTCGGCCTCGGTCTCGGCCGCCAGGTCGTCGAGTATGACTGGGAGGGACGGAAGACCTGGGAGCTCCGGACTCCCGGCGCGATCCCGCACCACGACGTCGTCCGCCTCGCCAACGGCAACACGCTGGTGGTGGTGTTTCGTGAGGACGAGCCCGCCGATACCCTGTTGGAGGTTGACCACTCCAGCAAGTTGGTCTGGACCTGGAAAGCCCTGGACCATCTCGGAAGCCTGATCCCGGCCGATCCGGATCATCCGCACGATCTCACCCATATCAATTCGATCCAGGAGCTCCCGGAAAACCCCTGGTTCGCCGCCGGAGACCGCCGTTTCCGGCCGGGCAACCTGCTGGTCTCGGCACGCAACCTGAGCACGATCTTGATTGTCGACCGCCCGAGCGGCGAGGTCGTCTGGTCGTTCCGCGACGGGCTCGCCATGCAGCACGAGGCGCTGATGAACGGTCCGGGCCTGCTCGGGCCGGGGTTGATCCAGGTGTTCAACAACCGGCCGCGCAGCTTCGCCAGCGACCGCCAGAGCGAGTTGCTCGCGGTCGATCCCCGGAGTGGCTCGGTGGTCTGGCGTTACCGCGCGCCTGGCTTCTTCTCGCCCACCGGCGGTGTGCTGCAGATGCTGTCCAACGGCAACCGCCTGGTCACCTCGACCCGAGGCGGCCGGGTGTTCGAGCTGACGCCGGCGGGCGCGATCGCCTGGCAGTGGGTGCCGCCGCGCTATGAGCCCGTGCGCGCCGCCCGCGTCGCCCCGAACGCCTGTCCTCAGCTCGCGCGCCTCCCCGCCCAGGTCCCGGCGGCCGTCGTGCCCCGCCCCGGCGACCGGCACGTCGACGGCGAATGCTACCGCTTCGCCCGCCGCGGCTCACGGATCCGCCAAGCCATTGACGGCACGAAGCGCTTCGTGCTCAAGGAGGAGAACGACTGCCGCGATCTGGTCCTGCCGGCCGGCGCCACCGTCCGGGTCGGCTATGGCGTCGACCGCAAGCGCCTCCGCGCGGCGGGCCGCGCCGGCCGCCCACCCGAGTTCACTCTGCGCATCCGGCCGGCGGGCGCTCCGGAGAGCGTGCTGCTGCGGGATACGGTGGGCACCGAGGGCCCCTCGTGGCGCGTGAAGACGATCCGCCTCGACCGCTTCGGCCTCCAGCTTGTGCGGCTCTGTGTCCAAGTCGACGGCGGAGAGCCGGGAACGGCCGGCCCGGGCCGGCGGTTCGCGTATTGGGAGCAGCCCTGGGTCGCCTCGCCCCGCCACCGGGCGCGCCTCGATCTGGATGATGGGGACGACGGCGATGACGACGACGCGCTCACCGGCGACCTGACGCCCGAGGAGCTGGAGGTGCGCCGCAAGCACCTGAAGGCGCTGGGCTACACCGGATAACCCTACCCCCGCAGCCGCTCCACGATCGGCTGGAGCTCCTCCAGGAGTGCCGGGAGATTGAGGATCTCGACGCCCATGCCGGAGAGCAGGTTAGGTCCGAAGGAGCCCTCCTGCGGCTCGAAGCGCTGGACGACGCGGGCGCGCAGGAAGACCGACGAAGAATCCGGCGGACGGAGCTCGATCCGCACGGTCTCCTGCAGGCGGCCGGGATAGCGCGTCGAGACGAACAGGCCGCCGTTGACGATGTCGCGCTGGTAGACCTCCAGAAACTCTCTGGCGCCGAGGAATCCCACGCTGAAAACGCCGGTCCCCTCGGTGGGCCGCGGGATCGGCGCGGATGCCGGGGCAGGCCGTGCCGGCGCTGCCGGGGGCGGCGGGGGCGCCGGCACCGGCTGGGCCGACGGCGGTGCCACGGCCGGTGGAGGGGCCGGTAGGGGCGGGTCCGGAGAGGAAAAAACGATCTGCTCCGGCCCGGTGGGGATCTCCTCGGTCTCGCCTGGGAGCACCGGGATCAGCTCGCGGACCAGGTCCTCCACGGCCAGGAAGCGGACTCCCATGCCCGGCTGGCTCATGCGCATCATGTCGCCGCGGATCTTGCGCGCATGAGCGACCACGCCTTCGAGCATGAAGCCGCGGTCTCCTTCCAGGACCTCGATGCGCAAGCGGGTTCCGGGTGGCTGCGGGCTGTTCGTGGCGAGGAACATCCCAGTGGTCGAGATGTTGGTCGTATAGCCGGGATAGACGTGCGGCTCTCCGCGTTTCCAGAACTGTACCTGCACTCGGCGGGGGCGACGGACGGCACGGCGGCGTGTCATGGAGTCTATATCTTACGGTGTATCGACCCGGAACCTCGCTCCGCCGCCTTGCGGCATGTCGCCCCACCCCACTACGATTCGGTTGCCATGGCGAACGGGGTGACCATCGGAGAGCCGACGACGGACCTGATGACGGTCGCGGCCTGCGCGGAGCGCGGGGCGGTCCGCCTGGAGAGCCGTCCGCGGCCGGAGCCCGGGCCTGGCGAGATGCTCCTCGCCCTGCGCTGCGCGGGCCTGTGTGGGACCGACCTCTTCAAGATCCATTACGGCACGGTGCCGCCGGGCACGGTCCTCGGGCACGAGGTGGTGGGCACGGTCGAGGCTCTCGGAGCGGGCGTGACCGGCTTCACCCCAGGAGACCGGGTGGTCGTGCCGCACCATGTGGCCTGCGGTGAGTGCGCGCTCTGCCGGCGCGGCAGCGAGACGCTCTGCCCGGTGTTTCGCGAGAACCTGCTCTCCCCCGGCGGCTTCAGCGACCGCGTGCTGGTGCGCGAGCGGGCCGTGCGCCGGGCAGCCTTCGGCCTTCCGGATCACGTGACCGACGAGGCTGCCGTCTTCCTGGAGCCCGCCGCCTGCGTGCTGCGCGGCATCCGGCACGCCCGTCTGGCGGAGCTCGCCGTGTCCGGCCCGCCGGGAAGCCCGCCGGTCGCGGTCGTCCTGGGCGGCGGCAGCATGGGGCTCCTCCACGTGCTCGTCCTCCAGGTCCTCTTCCCGGATCTGCGGATCGTGGTCTCCGAGCCTCTGGAAGAGCGCCGGGCGCTGGCCCTGCGTCTGGGAGCCGCCGCGGCCGTCGCGCCGGAGGCGGCACGCGCCGCGGTGGAGGCGCTGTCCGGAGGCCTGGGTGCCGACGTGGCCTTTGATACGGTCGGGGGTGTGGGCCCGCTCGACGCGGCGCTCGCCCTTACGCGCGAAGGGGGAACGGTGGTCCTCTTCGCGCACGCGCCCGGCTCCGGAGCCTCCTCGGAGCGTGCCGGCTTCGATCTCAACGCCTTCTTCAAATCGGAGAGGAAGCTGATCGCCACCTATTCGAGCGCTCTGCCCGAGCAGCGGGAGATCTACCGGCTGCTGGCCACGCGCCGGCTCGATCCGTCGCCGCTCGTCACTCACCGGCTCCCCCTGTCCCGCCTCGCCGAGGGGATCGAGCTCTCCCGCGAGCGCCACGCCCTCAAGGTCCTCCTGACACCCGGATGAGATCCATCCGAATGAAGGATCAGCGAACCATCTTCCTCCTCGGCCCGGAGCGGGTGGAGCTCCGGCGCGTGCCGGTGCCCGAGCCCGGCCCGGGCGAGATCCTCGTCCGGATCGGCGCCGCCACGACCTGCGGCACCGACGTAAAGGTCCTGCGGCGCGGCGGACATCCGCGCATGCTGGTGGCGCCGAGCCCGTTCGGCCACGAGATGGCCGGCACGGTCGCGGCGGTCGGCCCCGGGGTCGAACAATGGGTGGCCGGCGACCGGGTGGTCGTGGCCAACTCCGCGCCCTGCGGTACGTGCGAGCAGTGCCTGCGCGGCCGGGAGAACCTCTGCGAGAACCTGCGCTATCTGAACGGCGCCTTCGCGGAGTACGTCCTGGTGCCGCGCCACTTCGCGGAGGTGAGCACCTACGCCATCCCCGCCGGGCTCCCCTTCGAGGTCGCCGCGCTGGCGGAGCCGCTCGCCTGCGTGTTGCACGGCCTGGAGGTCTGCCCGCTGAACGGCGCGGCGGACACGGTCGTCTACGGCGGCGGGCCGATCGGCCTGCTCTTCGTAAACCTGCTGGCCGACGCCGGGCACCACGTCGTCCTCGCCGATCCCAATCCGCAGCGGCTGGAGTCGGCCCGCCGGATGGGCGCGGCCGAGGCCGTGCTGGTGGGCCGGGACGGCGGCGAGGCTCCACGGCTGCGGCGCCACGCCGGCCGCGGAGACGGCTTCGACCTCGCGATCGAGGCGACCGGCTCGCCGGTCGCCTGGGAAGATGCCCTGGCTTCGGTCCGCGTCGGCGGCACGGTCCTCCTCTTCGGCGGCTGCCGTCCGGGGACCGTGATCCCGCTCGACACCCACCGCCTCCATTATCTGGAGCTGACCGTGAAAGGGGCCTACCACCATCGCCCCGCCACTTTCCAACGTGCCCTCGACCTCCTCGCCACCGGCCGCATCCGCTCCGCCGAGCTCCTCTCCGCCGAGCGCCCCCTCGAAGAGCTCGAAGGGGCTCTGCGCAGCATGATGCGGAAGGAGGCTCTGAAGGTGGTCATCCGGCCGTAGAAGCCCTCACCCCCAACCCCTCTCCCGCAAGCGGGAGAGGGGAGTAAGGCAAGAACAACGTTAAGTCTTGCAGGAAGCAGCGGTGAGCTGTTCACCCCTCTCCCGCTTGCGGGAGAGGGGCCGGGGGTGAGGGCTTGCAAAAAATTCCCTCTAGCTTCCTGGTTGTACCTGTGTAGAATCTAGGCAACATTCTAGGAAGAAGAGAAGAAGTTGGACCGAAGGCAGTTTCTCAGGACGTCCCTATTCGCAGGTGCCGGAGTGCTCTGCGCTCCGATGATCAACCGCGGACGATTCCAGCTGTTCGCGGACGACACCACCGAATATTCTTCGCGCGCCATCGAGCTCGTCGGCCGGTCGACCGTGATCGACATGCTCAGCCTGTTCACCCTGGACTGGCCCAAGCTCTACGGCTGGCAGGACGCGCCGGCCACCTTCGGCGAGACTGAATTCCGCAAGCTCCAGGCTTCCGGGGTGACGGTCTTCCACCCCGCCGTGGACCCGCAGAGCGGCAAGCCGCGCGAGGCCGCGCTGCGCTGGACCTCCCGCTGGAACAACCTCCTGGGCGCCCACCCGAGCTGGTTGCAGCGGATCGACGGCATCGCCGACCTGAAGCGGGTCCGCGACGAGAAAAAGATTGGCATCCTGGTCGGCTTTCAGAACTCGGAGCACTTCCAGTCGGTTGACGACGTGGAGCTCTTCTATGGCCTGGGACAGCGGGTGTCGCAGCTCACCTACAACGCCTGCAACCGCCTGGGAGCGGGCTGCCAGGAGGCGCGCGACACCGGCCTGACCGAATACGGCGCCCGGATCGTCCAGGAGATGAACCGGCTGGGCATGGTGGTGGACATCTCCCACTGCTCGGACCGGACCTCGCTGGATGCCCTGGCGGTCTCGCGCAAACCCGTCCTGGTCACGCACTCGAACTGCCGTGCGCTGGTGTCGCACCCGCGCTGCAAGTCCGACGCGGTGATCCGGCAGCTCGCGGCGCGCGGCGGCGTCATGGGCATCACCGTGATCCCCGCGTTCGTGCGCCAGGGCCAGCCCGCCCGCGTCGAGGACGTTCTGGCTCACTTCGACTACGTGACGCGCCTCGTCGGCGTGGAGCACGTGGGTCTCGGCAGCGACGCCGACCTCGATGCGATCGATCCGCGCACGAAGCGGACCCGCCCGCGCTATGTAATCCGCGGGCTCCAACACGCGCGCCGGACGTTCGACATCACCGAGGGTCTGCTGCGCCGGGGATACCGCGATCAGCAGATCGAGCTGATCCTGGGAGGCAACTTCCAGCGGACCCTGAACGCGATCTGGGATGTGAAGCCGGCAGCTCTTGTGCCGGCTTGAAACAAAGTAGAACCTTTGAACGTTGTGGCGAATCGGAGCTATGGTTTCATGAGCAGCGAGATCCTTCTTCCTCTCCGTTCCTTCCCGGTCCAGGTTGCGCTCGCCGCTTCGCTCACCCTGTGCCTGGCGGCCGCTTCGACCTACGCCCAAAGCCTCGCCGGCTCGAAGGCCTCGATGATTCGCCAGAATCGTCAGGCAAACCAACACGACTACACCTTCATCCGTACTTCCGGTCAGGTCCGCGAGTTCGTCCGGCAAGGGCGGCTGGTGCGGCTCTCCGGAAACTCGAGCTACAAGGTGGTGGACGTTTCGTACCCGTATGCGCGGCCCGAGGTGAAGACCTTCGTCGAGCGGCTGGCGGGCCAGTACCGGGACGCCTGCCGGGAGCCTCTCGTGGTGACCAGCCTGACGCGGCCCTCCACACGCCAGCCGCGCAACGCCTCGCCGCTGTCGGTCCACCCCACCGGCATGGCCGCCGACTTGCGGGCCAGCAACCGTCCCGCCTGCCGCGCCTTCCTGGAGAAGACCCTGCTGACCCTGGAATCGCGGGGCGTCCTCGAAGCGACCCGGGAGCATCATCCGCCGCACTATCACGTTTCTCTCTACCCGAGCTCGTACGCCCGCTACCTGGCCGGCAAGGGTGCGACCGTGCAGACCGCGGCCGCCAAAGCGGCGAACGGCAAGCGCTACCGCGTCGGCCGGGGTGACAGCCTCTGGACCATCGCCCAGCGCCACGGCACCAGCGTCGCCAGCCTGAAGAAGGTCAACGGCATGAGCTCGAGCCGCTTGAAGCCCGGGCAGATGATCGCGATTCCAACGCGGTCGCGGTAGAAGAGCTCAAACCCCAGCCACCCTGTACGCCTGAATCTTCTGCTGCAACCCCTTGAGCTGCAGCTCCCCGAGCGGCTCGGTGGGAATCTCGCCGCCGAGCAGGCGCCAGGTCTCGGGCCCCAGCACCACGTCGCCGGGGCGGGCCACGTGCGACTCCAGGCGCGCCGCGACGTTCACCGTGTTGCCCAGCACGGTGTAGTCGACGCGCCGGTCGCTGCCGATGTCCCCCACCACCACGGGGCCGCTGTTGAGCCCCACGCGCGCGGCGAAGCCGGGGAGGCCCCTGGCCTGCCGTTCGGCGCTCCATGCTGTCAGGCCCTGCTGGATCTCGACCGCGGCCCGCGCCGCGCGCAGGGCGTGATCCTGCTGCGGCACAGGGGCTCCGAAGAAGGCCATCACGCAATCGCCGATGAACTTGTCGAGCGTGCCACCGGCGCGGAAGATCGCCTCCACCGACAGGTTGAGGAAGGCGCCCAGGAGCTCGGCCACGTCCTCCGGCCCCGAGCGCTCGCAGAAGGCGGTGAAGCCCACCAGGTCCGCGAAGAGCACCGTGGCCTGGACCAGCCGCGGCTTCCCCCCCGGCACCCCGCCTCGCTGCAGAACCTCGTCGATCACCGCGGGCGAGTGATAGCGCTCCAGCCTCCCCCGCATCTCCCTCTCCTGCGCCGCCTGCCGGGCGTAGCGGATGCGCTCCACCGCCACGGCCGCGTAGTTCGCCAGGGTCGTCAGGAAGTCGAGGTCGCGCTCGACGAAGGCTCCCACCTGGAACGGAGAGTCGACCTGCATCACACCGATGATCCGCTCGCCCGACCAGACCGGAACGCACATCGCGGCCCGGATCTGGTGCAGGCGGATCGACTCGCCGCCGGAGAGCCGGTGGTCCGACTGGGCGTCGAAGGTCACCAGCGCCACCCGCTCCCGCATGACGGCGCGCAGCATGGTCCGCGACACCGGCACCTCGATGGACGGATGGAGCTCCACACGGTCCTTGATCCGCATCAGCTCACAGACGAGCTCGCCCTGGTCGTCCGAGAGCAGGATGAACCCGCGGTCCACCGGCAGCGCCTCGAACGCGATGTCGAGCACGCGGGTGAGCACGTTGTCGACCGCATCGGCGTCGATGAGGATGCGCCCCAGGCGGGTGAGGTATCCGAACATCCGGTTGGCATAATCCAGGTCCGACGCTTCGGCCGGCAGGGGCGCGGTCTTCTTACCGGTCAGCCCGAAGGCCTCGGCGAAGTCGGACAGCGGACGGACGATCGTCGCGTTCGTCAGGCTGGCCAGAGGCGCGGCGTCCTCTTCGGTCGCTTTGTCATGGACATCGCGCACGTCGCGCGGCCGCTCCCGGCCGAGCGCGACGAGATCTTCCACGGCGAGCTCGAAGACACCGATCCCCAGGCGGTCCCCCGCGTGCAGGGGCGCCCTTTCGATCGGTCCCCGGTTGAGCTCGACTCCGTTGGTGCTCTTCAAGTCCTGGACGACCCAGCCGTTGGTCTCCCGGCGGATCTCCGCGTGATAGCGCGACACGGAGACGTCGGGGAGGACGACGTCGTTGTCGCTCCCCCGCCCGAGGCGGATCCGGTCTCCGGTCAGGGTGTAGGTGCGTTCTTCGCCTTCGGCGGCGTAGCGCAGGCACAGCATCGGATGAACAATCTTCTATTTTCTATTCGTAGATCGACCGCAAAATCCCTTCGCTCGCCGGCAGGTCGAAGCGGCCGGAGTCGAAGAGGGTCCGGAACGCGGCGACCACCGTCGGGCAGAGCTGCGAGCCGGCCGAGCCGGCGATCTCGGCCGCGGCCCGCTCGCGCGGCAACCCGGCGCGGTACGGACGACTCGTGGTCATCGCATCGAAGGTATCCGCCACGGCGATGATCCGCGCCACCAGCGGCAGCTCGTCGTCGCGGAGACCGTCCGGGTACCCCCGGCCGTCGATGCGCTCGTGGTGGTTGCGCACCCCGACCAGCACGCTCGGGTTGGCCAGGTGGGAGACGATCTCGGACCCGAAGACCGTGTGCTTCTTCATCAGCTCGGCCTCCTCGGAATCGAGGGGCGCCGGCTTGCCCAGGATGCGGTCGGGGACGCCGATCTTGCCGATGTCGTGGAGCGTGGCGGCAAGCCAGAGCTCCTTGAGCTGGCCGCGGCCGAGGCCGAGCTCGGCGCCGAGCAGCATCGAGTAGCTGACCACCCGCCGCACGTGGCCGCCGGTGTACGGGTCCTTCTTGTCGAGCGTCTCGGCGAGCGCCGTCACCATCTTCAGGAACTGCCGCTCCTGCGCCTCATAGAGGCGGGCGTTCTGGAGCGGCGGTGCGAGCAGGCCGGCGAACAGCGTCATGCGCTGCAGATCCTCCTCCGTGAAGCGCTCCCGCCCCACCGGGTTGAGGAGCTGGAGCACCCCGATGACCGAGCCCCGGACGCGCAGCGGCACGGTCAGGATCGCCCGGGTGTGGAACCCCGCGGCATCGCCGTGCCAGCGGGCGTCCGCGGCCACGTCGTTGACCAGCTCGGCGACGCCGGACTGGGCGACGCTGCCGACGATCCCGTGCCCTATCCGCACCCGCAGGTTGCGGATCTCGCCCGCGGCCTGGCCGCGCACGACCCGGAAGAACAGCTCCTGCGTCTCCTCGTCCAGCTCCCAGATGGAGCTGGTCTCGGCCTGGCAGACCTGCTCGGCCGTCTCCAGCGCCATCTCCAGCACGGTCGGCAGGTCGAGCGTGCCGGAGAGCTTGACCCCGATCTCCAGCAGCACCTCGTAGTCGGCCAGCCTCCTCTGGGGATCGGACGGGCTCTCGAAGGGGCGGATCTGTCTCTCGGCGATCATGGGTGGTCTCCCATTCGCTCAGGCGCTCAACGTTTCGAGGTCGTGCAGGAGATCTTCGATGGAGCGGTAGCGCTCCCCGGGCTCCTTGGCCAGGCAGCGCAGGATGACCTGCTCCAGCTTCGGCGGGATCTCCGGCCAGTGGACATGCGGCGGCGCCGGCTGCTCGCGCAGGTGCTTGAGCATGATCTCCATGGCGTTCGCGCCGCGGAACGGCAGCGCTCCGGCGAAGATCTCGTAGAGCACCACGCCGCAGGAGTAGACGTCGGCGCGCGCATCGACCTCCTGCCCCTGGAGCAGCTCGGGGGACAGGTAGAGCGGCGTCCCGACGATCATTCCGGCCTGCGTCTGCCCCGGCTCCATCCGGTGGATCGGCCGCGCGATGCCGAAGTCCATCAGCTTCGCGTTGCCGTTGGGCTCCAGGATCAGGTTCTCCGGCTTGATGTCGCGGTGCAGGATGCCCACCGCGTGGGCCGCCGCGAGGCCGGCGCAGAGCTGCTTCGCCAGGCGCAGGCCGGCCGAGTACGGCAGGCGCTTCGTCTGGTCGAGCATGTAGCGCAGCGTGACGCCCCGCACGTACTCCATGGAGATGTAGGGGATGCCGTCGATCTCGCCGAAGTCGAACGTCCGCAGGACGTTCGGGTGCGTGATCTTGCGCGCCAGCTTGATCTCGCTCTTCAGCCGGTCGAGCTGCGTGCGGTCGACGAGCTGCTCCTTTTTGAGCATCTTCAGGGCGACCAGGTCGTCCAGCTCGCGGTCGCGCGCCTTATAGACCACGCCCATGCCGCCCGCGCCCAACACCGACAGGATCTCGAACCGCTGCCCCATGAGAGCGCCCGGCGCGATGCCGGACAGGGTCTGCCCGCCGGGCGGGGTGATGGTCTCGCGTCCGTCCGCGGTCGCGCCGCCGAGCCCGCCCAGCCCGCGCAGACCGGTCAGGCGCGCGGCGAGCGATGCGGTCATCGCGTACAGCGGCTGCGGGCTCAGCACGCCGCGCCGCTGGGCGAGTTGATATCCCGCCTGCTCGAAGGCGCCGCGCAGCTCGTCGTGGACCTCGCGCGACAGGAGGAGCTCGCCCGGTGTGGCTTCGCGCAGCAGACCGTCGATCTGCTGCACCGGCAGCCCCACGAGCGCCCGCTCCATCTGATCGTTGATCGTCACCGGCCCGGTCACCGTCCGGCCCGAGGCCAGCGCCACGGCGGGCGCCAGCTCCTCGGTGGACGGATCGCCGCCGGCATAGGCGGAGAGCACCTGGGCGGCCGCCTGCAGCGCCCGCCGGCCCCGCGAGTCGCCGATGAAGCTCGCCAGCACGCGGTGCCCGATGACCCCTTCGAGCTGTCCGCGCTGCGCGCCCACGGCCGTGGTCACCCGCTTCAGGTCCTCGGTGAGCTGATCCAGCGCGTCCTGGGGGCCGCCATTGGCCGTGGCGCGGGCATAGCGGCGCAGGTCGATCCCCATGACCAGGATCTCGCGCGTCTGCGGCCCGCCGACCACGGCGCGCCCCTGCGACGGCTCGGGCAGGTTGCGCGACAGCTCGGTGACGTAGGCCTCCATGTCCCGCTTCTCGCGCAGGTCGGCGAGGAGCTCGTCGAAGGAGTGCGCGAGCCGGCCGACCTCGTCGGTCCGTCCCGTGGCGATCGTCTGATCGTAATCCCCCTGGCGCGCCCCCTCGGCGGCGGCGGCGAGCTGCCGCAAAGGCGCGAGCGTCCGCCGCGCCAGGGCGAAGCTCAGCAGGCCGCCGAGGAGGGCGGAGATCAGTCCCGCCACGAGGAGGACCGTTTCGATCTCGCGGTAGGCGGAGAGCTCCTTGCGCAGCGAGGCCAGGGCGATGGTCGCGCCCACCGGCCGGCCTTCGGCGGCGCCCAGCGGAGACACCACGGCCATCCACGGCTCGCCGTCGAGCTCGATCTCAATCTCCTCCGGCTTCTCCGGCTTCTGGCCCCCTTGGAGAGCCCGACCCAGGGCGTGGTCGCGCGAGCCGATCGAGGCCGCCAGGCTGCGCGCCGTGGTCTGCGGCAAGGTCGAGGCGACGATTTTCGGCCCCTCCTGCCCGAGGGAGACCAGGGCCACGTCAGCGCCGCTGACCTCCTGGATGCCGCGCGCCGATTCGTCGGTGATGGCCAGGCCCGTCACCAGGAAGCCGAGGAGCTGGAAGTCGGGGCTCTGGACGTGCACGATCGACGTGTCGTAGAGCCGGCCGTTCTCTTCCCAGATCCCGACCACGTCGAGATCGGCCAGCGCTTTCGCGACCAGGGGCCGGCCCGAGAGGTCCTGTCCCGCGGCGTTCACGCGGTCGGTCCGCGCGATCACCCGGCCGGAGGGATCGAGCAGGATCGCGAAGTCGAATCCCAGGTCCTGCTGCTTGGTGGTGAGCACGTCGAGGATGGAGGCGGTGTCCATCTCACCCGAAGCCTGGGCGATGTACGCGGCGAGGTACGGATCGGCCACCATCAGACGCGAGATCAGCTTCAGCCGCTCGCGCGCCTGCCCCTGGACGATCTCCTGCACCGAGGACGAGCTGGCGAGCGCCTCGTGCGCAGCATTCCGGGCGATCCTGCGGACGAGGAACGAGGTGACCGCCACCGCCGTGCCGACCGACAACGCGATCAGCAGGAAGGTGACCAGGAAGACCCGCGTACCCAGCGAGGGCCCGGTCTGGCGGTTAGGGTTGGTTGTAGCGGTCACGTCCCGACTTGAAATACGACTCTCCGACCTTGTTCAGATGTGGCGGCACGCGCGGCCGCACCACTTCGACGCGGGCCGCCACCGGCGTCCCCTGGGGGACCTGGAGATCGGCCGTCCAGGGGTCCGCCTGCTCGTGCCAGACGGTCAGGCGCCCCGGCCCCTTCGGCACGCCGGACAGCACGAACGAGCCGTCCGGACCCGGCGAGGCGAAATACGGTGTGCTCACCACGAGAAGATAGGCGACCATGTCATGGTGAACGTTGCAAAAGACCCGAACCACTCCGGGCTCGTTGAACCGCTGCTCCTTGCCCGGTCCCTTGCGATAGAACCCCAGATCGAAAGCGCTGCCGGGCGATACCGAAAAGACGTTGTGGAGGATCGGGTCCTCGTTCGCGAAACGCACCCGGGCGCCGCGCGGCACCACGAGCATGCGGGGCATGAACTGCTTCTGGCGGGTCTTCATGAGGAGCGGCGCCTCGGGCGGCCGCGCGTTCGCTCCCCCGGCCGGCTCCCAATACACCACCGCCTGCCGCACGTCCGCTCCGCGCGCCAGTCCCTTGCCCCCCTTGGCCAGGAGCTGCACCGTGCCGCGGAGATCCTCGGCGCTGGCGGGGCCGGCGAGGAGGAGGACCGCGAGGAGAAGCTCAGCTCCGCCAGCGCAGCGTCGCCAGGTACTCATTGTTCTCCCGCTCGGCCCCGTTGCCGAGAATGAACTTGTTGTCGGCGTACTCCAACGTCAGGTCGATCCCCTGGAAGATGCCGAGGCGCAGGCCGGCGTCGATCTTGTCCCAATCCCAGGTGAGGCTGGGAGCCGGCGTCCCGCCGCGGGGATTCCGGAAGTCGTTGTCGAGCCTGGACCAGCGCACCGCCGGGGCGATCCAGGGGAAGAGCTGCCGCTCCCCCACCGCGACCCACAGGGGCAGCTCGAAGCGCCAGGCGGCCTCGGCCTCGAGGCCCGTCCGCGGCAAACCGGCGATCTCCTGATCGACGTACTGGGCGAAGAGCGACAGACCGCCCCAATAGAGCCAGACGTTCCCTCCCACCTCTTCCTTCTTGTCGCCGCGGATCGCCAGGGAGACGTCTTCGAAATGACCTTCCGGTCCGTTCAACAGGTCGAGGTCGCCGCCGTAGAACGTCCCCTCCAGCTTGACGCGGTCGGCGAGGGTCCGCTGATAGGACCAGACGAGCACGTCCACGCCGTTGCGTCCCTCTTCATCCGAGAAGCGCACGCCCAGGCCGCCCCCGAGCTCCAGGTCGCCGTCCACGTCCAGGTCCTCGACCTCGGCGTCATAGAGGATGACGATGCCGCTCTTCAGGTCCGGGTTCGCGTCCAGCGTGCTGCGGTCGGGCGTGCCATTGTCGCCGGCCAGGGCGTTCGGGTCGCGGATGAACACCGGATTGCCCTGGGTGGCCGAAAGCTTTGCATAGACATGGCGTCCGAGGCTCAACCCCAGCTCGGCGCCGGAATCCTCGAACCGGTTGAAGGCGGTGGATACCAGGCCATAGCTCTCCAGGTGCCGGTCGTCCTGGCGCTCGAACTTGGAGAACTTGCCGATCTTCAGATAGAGGCCCGTGCGCGGCGCGAGAGTCGCCGGCTCGGGCTCGACGCCGAAGCGGACCCAGGCCTCGTCCACGTCGGCCTTCTTGTCGGTGGAGGTGGGATTGCGGTCATAGAGATCGATGAAGTCGATCTTGCCGTGGGCGGCCAGGCCGTCGCCCCAGTCGGCGTCCACGAGAAGCGTGAGGGTCGAGACCTCGAAATGCGAGCCGGAATTGACCGTCTCCTCGAATCCTCGCACCACCCCGTTCGGCGACGGGTCGAAGTCGAAGGGCACCTGGAAGCGGTTCGCTTCACTGTCCCGGTAGTTGGCCTTGCCTTCCAGGCTGAAGTGGAAGCGCGGCCGGAGGCTCTCCGCCTCTCCGCTGCTCTCCGCCTGCCCGGCCTGCTCACCCTCCCCCTCCTGCGCCGCGGTGGACGCGGCGAGGCAGAGAAAGAGGAGGACAGCGCACCACGTCTCACGGCTCCTGCTCTGCGCCATGCGGTCGACCTCCGAAAAACCCGTGGAACTACGCGAGTAGCTTAGAGGTTGCGCGGGGCGCAGTCAAAGCGTCCAGGTCGTGGAGGTCTTCCGCGACAGGGTGAAATGGCGAAGAGAGGAAAAGAAGGGGGGAGAGGGCGGCGGACCGCCCTCTTTAAGCGTAGCGACGGCGGGCGCGCAGGCGCCGCGCCAGGAAGTAGGCACCGGCCATCCAGAGCGGCACCGACATGAAGCCGATCCGGATCGGCTGGCTCAGGAACGACTTCACCTTGGCTTTATCGATATTGGGTCTGGTGATTTTGGCCATCGTGGTTCTCCTCGGTGTTCTCCTCGGTGTTCTCATCAAAAACGGGTCGATTTTCAGCTGGGTGTCCTCTCCAGCCGGCTTTCGCTGCACTAAGAGAGTGCAATCGCAATGCCACTGGAGGGGGCCGGGAGCTCCCGGGGGAAGCGGTAGAATCGGCCCGGAGCGCCCGGATCATTTAATTTCTTGTTTCTTGAAGGGAGACGCCGAAAGTGATTTCGTCTGAAGAATTCCGTATCGCCCTGCGGCACTTCCCTGCCGGGGTCACGATCGTGACGATCCGCGCGGGGGAACGGACCCACGGTCTCACGGTCTCGGCCTTCGCCTCGGTGTCCGCCGAGCCTCCGCTCATCGCCATCATCATCGAGAACCGCCACAAGGCCCATGCCCTCCTGGAGGAGCCGGGAGCGGTTTTCGCGGTCAACATTCTCGGAGAAGAGCAGTCCGAGCTGTCGAACCGCTTCGCCTGGGTCAAGGACGAGGATCGCTTCGCCCAGGGAGACTGGGCCGCGGCGGATACCGGAGCGCCCGTGCTGGTCGACGCGCTCGCCTGGCTCGACTGCCGGATCCACGCGCGCTATCCCGCGGGCTCGCACACGGTCTACATCGGCGAGGTGAACGCGAGCAACGTCCCCAAGCAGGAAGCCCCGCCGCTCATCTACTGGAACCGCGGCTACCGCAAGCTCAGGCTCCACGAAGAGCCGCCGGCGTAGGCTCTCACCCCCGCCCCGGGTTGAAACCCGGGGCTACCCAAGATGCCGTCCCTCCCGGGACGGAAATGGGCCGATGCGGTGCCCCTCCGTCCCGCCAGGGACGGCATTTTTCCTAGCCCCGGGTTTCAACCCGGGGGCCGGGGGTGAGGGCCCGCGCCAACCCCCAGAACCCCGCCAGCAGCAACACCCCGACCGCGATACAGCCGATCCACAGCACGTACGGGCCGAACGCCTGATAGATCCAGGTGCCGGCGAGCGGCGAGACCACGAAGGCTCCTTCGAAGGCGACCGTGAACAGGGCCATGTAGCGGCCCCGGCTCCTCTCTCCCGCCCGGTTGGCCACCACCCCGCCCAGAAGCGGCAGCGTCAACATCTCCCCCACCGACCAGAGCGCCACCGTGAGCGCCACGTAGAGGAAACCGCCGGCGACGCCGAAGGGCAGCAGCCCGAACCCCAGGCAGAACACGAAGCTCCCCAGGGCGACCACCCGCAGAGGGTTCTTCTGCGCCAGGCGGTGGACGAGCACCATTTCGAACAGAACGATAATCACCGTGTTGATCGACATGACGAGACCGATCCGCGCTTCCCCGAAGCCGTAGAGATCCCGCAGCGTCAGCGGATAGGTGCTGAGCATCTGGAACGTCACCGTGGCCAGCACGAAGACCAGAGCCATGGCGACGAGAAACGGCGCGTCCCTCCAAGGGGAGCGGTCGGCCGGGGCACCCGCCGCGGGCGCGCCCGGACGCACCACCAGTGGCTCCCGCCGGAACGAAGCCCAGAGGAACACGGCCGCCAGCAGGCAGGTGGCGCCGTCGACGCGGAACAGCCACGAATAGTCGCGGGAGGCCAGGAAGCCGCCCACCGCCGGCCCCAGGCTCATCCCCATGTTGATCGCCAGCCGGTTGAGCGCGAACGCCCGCACCCGCTCCTCCGGGGCGGCCTCCGAGGCCAGCGCCGCCGAGCAGGCCGGCCGGAACGCCTCCGCCACCAGGCTCAACGTCAACATCATGAGGAGGATCGCCCAGCGCTTCTCGGCATGCTCGAGGACGAGGAACCCGGTGCCGGTCAGCACCAGGCTCGCCTCCATGACCCGGCGCGGCGGAAAGAGGTCCGAGAGCCAGCCGCCGAGATACGACCCGGCGACACCGCCGATCCCATACATGGCGAGCGTCTGCCCCGCCTCGGTCGTGGAAAATCCGCGCTCCGACGTCAGGAATAGAGCGAGGAACGGCAGCACCATCGTGCCGCTCCGGTTGACCAGCGTCGCCGCGGAGATCAGCCAGACCGGCCGGGGAAGGCCGGAGAAGGCATCGCGATAGGTGGCGGCCAAGGCGCGGAGCATGGGGCGGTACTGTAGCAGTCGGATAGAATCGGGTATGTGCCGTACCGTTCCCCCCTCCGGGCCGCGGCGCTCGCCGCCCTTCTCCTGGCAGTCTTGCTGGCGATTGGGGCCGCGCCGGCCACCGCCCTGCCACGCAAGAACGATCTCTGGATCCTGCTCCGCAGCCCGCACTTCACCCTGTTCAGCAACGCCAGCGACCGGACCACCCGGAAGATCGCTCTGGACCTGGAGCGGCTCCGCTCCGCGCTCTCCCAGCTCAATCCGGACCTGAAGCTCGGGTCGCCGACCCCGACCTGGATCTACGTCTTCAAGGACACCTCGTCCTTCGCCCCGTATCGGCTCACCTACCAAGGCCGGCCGCAATCCGGCGAGGGCTACTTCGTCGCTCATCCCTACGGGAACCACGCGGCGATCAACGCCGATCCGCGTCGCAACGCCACCCGGTTCATCTACCATGAGTATCTACACGAGGTCCTGGCCAACAACTACCCCGACCTGCCGCTCTGGCTGAACGAAGGGTTGGCCGAGTACTACAGCACGTTCGAGGTCGTCGGCGGCGTGGCGACGATCGGCCAGCCGATTCCTCTCCATGTCGCCTGGCTGCAGAGAAACTCCTTGATCCCGCTCCTCCAGCTCCTGGCGATGGGCACCTCCGCGCGGGACTACAACGAAGGGGAACGCCGCGGCGTCTTCTACGCCGAGTCGTGGGCGCTCGTGCACTTCCTGCTTGCGAAACCGGAGCGGCGTCAACAAACCTTGGAGCTCCTGCGGGACTTGGCGGCCGGAAAGCGAGGCGCGGACGCATTCCAGCAGGCCTTCGGGGACCTGGGAGCCCTGGAGCGCGACCTCCGGACCTATGTGCAATTCGGCGTGTTCAATGCGCAACGGACTCCCATCCTGGAAGAGGCGAGCGTGCCGCTCGACGTCGCGCCTCTCGCCTGGCCCGACGTGCTCTACCGGCTCGGCGACCTCCTGCTGAACAACGGCGACGAGAAGCACACGGCCGCGGAGGAGCACTTCCGCGCCGCCCTCGCGGCCGCTCCCCAACACGGTCCCGCCCTGGCCGGGCTCGGCCGGATCGCCCAGGACGCCGGACGCCTCGCCGAAGCGCGCGCCGACTACGCGCAGGCCGCCCAGGCCGCGCCGGACGACTTCTTCCTGCACTACCTCCTGGGACTGAGCCTGCTCGAGCCGGCGCCGGACCCCGCCGACCTGCCGCGGGCCAAAGCCGCCTTGCAGCGGTCCGTCGAGCTGCGGCCCGACTTCGCCGAGGGATGGGGCCGCCTCGCCCAGGCCTTGACGTACGAAAACCCGCTGCCGCCCGACGCGGCGAAGGTCTTCGAAACCGCCCACCGGCTGATGCCGTCACGCCAGGACTTCGCCTTCAACCTGGCGGTGTTCTACGCCCGGACGGGCCAGCGGGCCAAGGCCGAGGAGCTGATCGACAACGTCCTCGTCCCTCACAAGCGTCTCGATCTGGTCGAAAAAGCACGGGAGTCGTTGCTCCTCGGAGAGTGGGACGAGATCGAAAACGATCTGATCAAAAAGGGGAAGCTCGCGGAAGCGGCACCGCGTCTCGAAGCGCTCCTTCCCCAGGCGCAAACGCCCGAGCGGCGGCAGGCCCTGCAGAGGCGGCTCGATGAGATCCTCAACGCTCTCGACTACAACAGCTTCGCCGACCGCTACAACCGCGCGATCGACTTCCTGAACGCCGGCAAAGACGCCGAAGCGATCGCTCTCCTCGAAGATCTCGCCGCCAAAACCAGAAATCCGGGCCAGGCGCAAGAGGCCCGCACACTGCTCGAAAAGATCAAGGCCGCACCGAAGCGGAAGGGTTGAGCCGCGCGGTCCTTGTCCCGAGGCCCTCTCCGGGCGCACCGTCTTTAGCAGAAGCTCTGTATTCCAGAAGCCAAAGCTAAATCTCGCGCCGTCTCGAAGGAGAGCCCAATGAACACTGTCCATTCGAAGGGGAGGATGCGCAGCGGAGCCGTGATCTCACGGCTGCTGCGCGTGAGCGTAACCATCGCGGCCTGTGCAGCACTGATCGGATCTGGCGCCCGCGCCCAGGAACAACCAGGAGCCGCCGCGAAGATCGAGTCGTGGGTGATCGAGAATACCCGCGCCGGCGCTCAGGCCGAGTTCTTTGTCGTCCTGAAAAATCAAGCGAGCCTCGCGGGCGCCCGGCAGCTCAAGACGAAGCTTGCCAAAGGCGAGCTCGTCTACCGCGAGCTGTTCCGGACCGCGCGGGAAACGCAGAAGCCGATCATTGCCGAGCTCGAAGCCCGGGGCGTGGAGTACCGTTCCTTCTATCTGGTCAACGCGATCCTGGTCAAAGGCGACCGGAGCCTCGCACAGCTCCTCGCCGCGCGACCCGACGTGAAGCGGATCGACGGCAACCCGATCATGCGCCAGGACGTCCCCAATCCGCAGGAGCCGGAGCCGCTGGAATTCAATCCGGACTGGCCGGATCTCGCGGTGCCGGGCAAGGCCATCCTCGCCGCTGAGCCAGGCATCAGCTACGTGCGCGCTCCCCAGATCTGGAATCTCGGCTACACCGGCCAGGGCATCGTCGTGGGCGGCGCCGACACCGGCTACCGCTGGACGCACGCCGCGCTCAAGAACGCCTACCGTGGCTGGAACGGTACCTCCGCCAGCCACAACTACAACTGGCACGACTCCGTCCACTCCGGCGGCGGCAGCTGCGGCGCCAACTCCGCCGCGCCCTGCGACGACAGCGGCCACGGCACCCACACCATGGGCACCATCGTGGGCCTCGACGGCGCCAACCAGATCGGCATGGCGCCGGGCGCGAAGTGGATCGGCTGCCGCAACATGAACCAGGGCGCCGGCACCCCCGCCACCTACATCGAGTGCATGGAGTTCTTCCTCGCTCCCTATCCCGTCGGCGGCACCACCAGCCAGGGCGATCCGAGCAAGGCCCCCCACGTGACCAACAACTCCTGGGGCTGCTCGACGAGCGAGGGCTGCACGACGCCCAACATCCTGCTGACCGCGGTCGACAACACCCGCGCGGCCGGAATCGTGATGGTGGTTTCGGCCGGCAACGCGGGCTCGGGCTGCTCCACGGTGAACACGCCCACCGCCATCTACGACTCGTCGTTCACCGTCGGAGCGCTCAACACCGGCGCCGACACCATCGCCTCCTTCAGCAGCCGCGGGCCGGTCACTCTCGACGGCAGCAACCGCATCAAGCCGGACATCGCCGCGCCCGGCACCAGCACCCGGTCGTCCTATGGGACCAGCGACACCACCTACAGCTCGCTCTCCGGCACGTCGATGGCGGGCCCGCACGTAGCCGGCGGCGTCGCGCTCCTCCTCTCGGCGTTCCCCTCGCTCATCGGCAACGTCACCGCGGTCGAGAGCCGTCTCACCTCCTCCGCCAAACCGATCACGCTCTCCACCACCACCTGCAGCAGCGCGGCCGGAGCCGTCCCCAACAACGTCTTCGGCTATGGCCGTCTCGACGTCGGGTGCGGCATCCCGGCGAAGGTCTCGGGCTCGACCTCCGTCTGCTCCGGCAGCCCGGCCACCCTCACCGTCGATCTCGTGGGAAGCGGACCGTGGACCCTCACCTGGTCGGATGGCACCGTCCAGAGCGGCGTCTCCGCCAATCCGGCGACGCGCACCGTCTCGCCGACCACCGCCACCACCTACAGCCTCACCAGCGTCTCGAGCACCGGCTGCAACCAGCCTGGAGCCGGCAGCGCCACCGTGAGCATCGCGGCGCCGCTCTCCAATACGACGATCTCGGTCGCGGGCAGCACCACGATCGGCAGCCCCTGCCTCGGCGGCACCGCGACCGTGACGGACACCGGCGGCGGCACCGCCACCCACCAGTGGGGCTACCGCACGACCTCGGGCGGCACGATCACCAACATCTCCGGCCAGACGGGGACGAGCTACACCCTCAACTGCGCGAGCTTCCCCGCCGCCGGCAGCTACTTCCTGGTGCAGAGGACCACGCCCGGCTGCGGCTCGACCCTGACCTCGAACGAGATCCCGGTGACCGTGACCAGTGTGCCGGCCGGGAACCCGGTCACCGTGACCTTCAACTCGGTGGCGGCGGAGGATGGCCGGATCTGGGAGAGCGGGGAGACCGGCAACGTGGGCGGCGGCGGCAACTCGACCGACAACACCACCGCGGCGCTGCGGGTCGGTGACACCAACGTCGACGAGCAGTACAAGACCCTCGTGTCCTTCGACACCTCCTCGATCCCGGACACCGCGACGATCACTTCGGCGACGCTCCGCCTGGTGCGGGGCACCAGCTCCGGCACCAACCCCTTCACCACCCACGGCTCCTGCGTCGCCGACATCGTCACCGGCGGCTTCGGCGGCTCGACCGCCTTCGCCTTCGCCGACTGGCAGGCCGCGGCCACCGCGACCAGCGTGGCCACGATGTCGAACCCCACCGCCACCGGCTCGGCCTCGACGGGCACCCTGAGCGCCGCCGGCCTCGCCGCGATCAACAAAACCGGAACCACCCAGCTCCGCCTCACCTTCACGCTCGACGACAACGACGACCTCGGCTACGACTACATCGGCTTCTATGCCGGAGAGAACGCGACCACGAGCAACAAGCCGCAGCTCACGGTGACCTACCAGCCGTGAGGTGAGGTGATCTGGATCTCATCCCCTCCCGCCGCTCCAGCGTCGGGAGGGGGCATGCCCCCAGGTTCCCACGACGTTACCGTAGAGACGCCCCAGTCCGTGACCACGGACAGACCGGGTGTACACAGTCGGGGCGTCTCCCCACCGCGGCCCAAACCGTCACAGCCGGTTCCGCAATGCGTGAATCCCACACCGTCCCCTGCGTGCTGCCCGCGTCGGTGGTGTCTGGAGCCTTGAGACGCCCCGACGGCGGTGGACCCGGCAGGTTCGTGGTAGCGGACTGGGGCGTCTCTACCGCGCCCCTGTGAACTGCGGCGTGATCACCTGCGCCCCTGCCGATCATTGTAGGATTCCTGCGATTCTCGCGGTATTCGTATGACCGGGTGACCACGATCGAGCTCAGCAAGGAGGTCTGCTGAGAACCTGATACCGCCGTTCTCTAAAGACTCACCCCCTTGAATAGCCACGGCTCAACCTGTGGTCAAAAGATTCTGAATGGGCGCCGAGCACAATCGGTGTCATTGGTTGAAGAACCACTCCATGTATTGCTCGGCAAGCTCGGGCGACGACAGCTCAAGCACCGCTTCAGCGATGGAAGGCTGTCCCTTGGCTGCTGCAATAGCTGCAAGTGTGGATGCGAGAAAGTCTGGTTCCCATTGACGGCCTGACGCAGAAGCGACAAGGGTGGGGAGGCGTGCCAACGACTCGAAATAGGACAGGCGCAAGTCTTCCGGTATTTCAACTCGGGTCTTGGCCCTGCATATCTCGACCCATGCGGGGAAATGAAAGTACGCTGAATCTGCCTTCGCCGGAGCGGAGGCTAACGCTTCGATTACATGCGGGACAGCCGCAAATGAGGCCGAGTAGACATCGCCTTGGTGCGCAAGTGCGCTCCACAGGGTGAACCACGGTTCTGCTTCGCCTCCTGATGAAGGCAGCCCCTGAAGCTGCCGCAACAGCACGGGAACGTTCGCGGCACTTCCGTACGCGTGCTCAAGCTGTGCCCAACGGTGACTTTCGAGACTTAGCACTGCGCCTCCGCTCTTTTTGTGATCTCTACCAACTCCCCGTCGTTTCAACCCCGATAGGCTCGCCTACCCCACTGCTTCCCAAGATAGTATCGCAGACGGCGACGAATCCACTTCTCGACCTCCTGAAGAGGGCTCGGCACCTCGTGTGCCGCGTCCGACTCATGCCCAGAGCCGCTCCGTGCTACTCTGGATCGACTTCAAAGGACCCAGACGACATCGGCACGCCAGTGCCATCAGGAGAGCAGCGATGCGAAACGTGATTTTGGCGATGATCCTGGCTTCGACTCTCGTGACCGGAGAGCTCCATGCAGCAACGTCCAAGACGCCACCGGCGGATGTCGGACCGGGCCGCATCGCCTGGTTCGACATCACCACGACCAACCTGCCGCGGTCCATGGATTTCTACGGGAAGCTCTTCGATTGGCAATTCACCCCGGTCCAGGGCACTGATCAGGCGATGGAGATCGTCGCGGGTGGCACGGCGATCGGAACACTACGCGGCGCGGAAGGCACAATTACCGCGTTCAACGGAGTGGTCTATGTCCAGGTGACCGACCTCCAGGCCAGCTGCAAGAAAGCGAAGGAGCTGGGGGGAACAATCCCCCCTGGGTTCCCCTTCGACCTGCCGGACGGCATCGGAGCCATCGCCCTGGTCGTCGATCCAGCCGGCCACCCGGTCGGCCTCTACTCGAGGACCCCGCTCGCGCCGGCGCCCTCCCCGGCCAGATGAGGAACGCCCGCGAAGCCTATGGCTGGTTCATCGCGGCCTTCCAGCCGAAGAGCGACTCAATCGCAGAGACTCGCGATGGCAGCCTCGACACTCAACCTTGAACTTCGGGCTCTCCGTCGATGACGACAAAAGCATTCGGAATCCTTTTGCCGTTCTTGGTCGGAAAAGAGTCGCCGGCAAAGGCTTTCAGATCGTCGATGATGGCGATGACCCGCTTGCGGCTCGGCACGAAGTCGATCGTCTCGGCAGCGTTGGGCAGCGACGTGCAGGGATTTATGCAACCAACGCTCGCGAGAAAGCTCTGGCCGGGGTGGATGAGGATCTCTGAGCGCTGACCGGTACTCTTGAGCTCGAGCCCCGGCTTGGGCTTGGCCGAGGCACTCTCCGACTCTTTGTAGCCGATCGTGACATACTTGGAGCCGTCCTGGGTGAACAGGGGATAGCGCCCTTCCTCGATCCGGCGATTGTTGCCGGCAGGCTGATTGGCGCCAGGACCGCGGGTCTCCGCAACCGTACCCGACAGACCTGCCCCCGTTTGCTTCACCCCATCGTGAAAGATCTCATATCGGCCGACCGTGCGTCGTTTGCCACTGGGCCGCCGCTGCTCAGACTTCCTGATGATGTGGAATTCCCAACCAGTCTTTTCTATTGGCATCAATGGCCTCCTGGCTTGCAAGAAGAATAGGCAAGCGCAAAGTGCGTAGGCCCTCCTCTCGCCCTGGTCCTCCGCTCTACTTCCATCTAGACGGACACGCCTCGCCCGGTTCAGTTGCCGCGAGGCGGAATCTCGACGTCGAGGAAGTCCCGGCCTTCGATCACGAATTCCAGATCCGTGCGCATCGGCTGCGGCTGGTCCAGAAAGTCCTTCTCGAACTTCTCGAAGAACTTGTTTTTCTTCGCCTTCGTTGTCGTCCAGATCGACGTCGGGTCGATGTCCTTCTGCTTCAGGCGCTCGCCGTAGGAGCTGGTGTTGCTCACGCGGCGCGCGAGGTCCACCAACCGCTTGCATTCCGGAATCGGGTTGTAGAACTCCCGTTCCGTCGAGACGACCGCCTGGGCGGTGGGCTTGGCGTCGCCCGTCGGGACCGGCAGGATTGTGTCGAGCACCGCGTAAATGCCGTCCGGCAGCGCCGTCTTCGGCCGCGTCTCCGCGGGCGGCGGGGTGGCGTTGATGCTGCCGTGATGCCCGACCTTGAGGAAGTCGACCGGCTCCTTCAGGTGGGTCGTGCGGTGCTTCTCCCACATCACGTTCCAGCTGCCGTTGTGCTTCCCTTCTTTGAACTCGCCCTCCCACTCCGCGTCGCCGACGAACAGGAGGCGGCGCTTCTTCCATTCGATCAGCAGCACCACACTGAGGTTGTTCTGAATCGACGATTCCTTCGCCGCGAAGGCGAGGCCGTTCGACAGCATCCGCGACTGCAGAACACGGAAGTCGGTGGCGCTGATGTTGGCCGGCTGGGCAGGGGCCGCGGCAGCCGTGGCGGCCCCTGCCGGCGCCAGCGAGGCGGTGAGGCCCTGCAGGCCCTTGAGGCTCGCGTCGAGCTCCTCGCCAAGATAGAAATGGTCCACGTCCTTCTCGGGCGCGAGGATGTGGATCTCCGTGTCGGGCGGGAGGTCCAGGCCGTGCTTCATGCCCGAATGGACGTAGCGCGGCTGAATGCCGTTGTTTTTTGGCAGAGTCTCCATGAGGAGCCGGTCGGCGGCGTCGTTGCTGACACCGTACATCGACGCCAGCAGCTCGACCTCGGGGCTGAGCGCCTGACCGCTGGCCATCAGCCCGCGCATCGCCTTGGCCGCGAAGTCGTGCAGGCCGTTGACCCCCTTCGCCTGCGGATGCTTGGGATCCATGGCGACGCTGAGCCAGATGTTCTTCACCTCGATGTTCTCGAACCATCGAGGATCGAATCCCTTGATGTGGTCTTCGTGCCGGTGGGTGGCCACGATCAGATCGAGGCGCTTCTTGTCCGGCGCCGACCCGGGCGGCAGCTCGCCTTCCAGGTGTTTGACGGCCTTCTCGAGCAGCTCGTCGCTGCCCTTCTTGCCGCAGTCGATCAGAATGTGGAACCCGCCATTTGGACCCGGAATGCGCACGTAGATGCAGTCGCCGCACCCGACGTTGTAAGCCCGAATCAGCAGCTGATTTCCCATTGCCGTTCTCCTGTTTCTGCGGCCTTGGCCAGGTCTTCGTCGCTGGAGAGATGCAGGTGCGGCGACAGCTGGAAACGCACCAGCTCTCCATCGCCCTCCGCGATCATCGGTGGCACCATGGACGCCATCAATCCGTTCGGCGACCCCAGCAGCGTGCCGATGTGGCCCGCGGCGATTTGGGCGGCGAGCAGCTCGAGCAGCGCCGCCTTGCGCGCGGCTCCCTCGCGCACGGCATTCGCCCACTCATCTGCCTTTCCCCGGCGCGGGCGCTTGCCGCCGTACGGCTCCGAACCGGGCTTGTGCATCCACGAGAGCACGTTGCCGTTCTCGTTGAACACCAGCGTGCCGCCGCACAGCATCGTCGTGATGCGGCCAGAGAACCGGCCGAACCGCGGGCCGTCCAGCAGGACCTCCTCGCGCCAGGCGTACTGCAGGACGATCTGGCGCGGCAACGGCAGGTTCTGCCGGAACCGCTTCCTGGCGTCGTAGAGGTCGGCGACGAAAAAGTCGCGGTTGGCCGGGATCAGCAGGTCCTCGCGGTTGTCGTCGAGGAAGCGGTAGGCCGCCGCCCGCGATCGCGAGATGTTGTCGAGACTGTGGCGGACGCTCAGGTCCAGGCGCTCGTAGAGATAGCGCGGCTCCCTCAGGACCGCCTCATCGTCGGCCGAGAAGATCTCGCGGTCGCGAAACACCTTGATCAGCATGCCGTAGTAGTCCCCTGGGTCGAGCGGATCGGACAGCTGCTGCGAGCGGCATACCGCCAGGGCGTAGTCGCGGAACGTCGCCTCCACGGGAGGCAGCAGGTCGAGCGGCTGGATGGCCGTGCGCTGCATGCGATCGGACGCGAACTGGAACGCCTGAATGGGAGTCTTCTTCTTGGTGGGCTCCTCCTCGGCGTCGTCCTCACCCCGTTCCTGATAACGCTCGCCGAGCGCGATCAAGACGTCGTACGTGGCGCCGGTCAGGACCTCGGACAGCCGGTGCGGGCTCATCTCGTTGACCATGTCGCTCATCTTGCTGTCGTTGAGCGCGTTGCGCAGGTAAGGCCGCCCCTTGACCGCCTGACCGAACTGTTCGGCCAGCGACGCCAACGTCGTGGCGTCCCTGAACCTTCCGCCCGACGACTCGGCCATCTGGCGGCGTAGCGTGTCGTTCTTCAGCGTCAGGAGAAGGGCGGTGAGATCGCCCATGAATTCATGGAAGGCGGCGGTCTGCGGATGGCTGCTCTCGTTGAAGAGCGGCCGGATGCCGTCGAGCACGGCGTGGCCGAACTCGTGATGGACGATGTCGGAGGACAGACAGGTGTAGATGGTATCCGCGGGCTCCGAGGTCTCCTCCTCCGGACCGAAGTAGTAGAACTGGAGCGACTTGCTGGCCCGGTCGTAATAGGCGTTCTGGCCGTAGCTGGCATGAGGAACCACGATGAGCCGGTTGCCCTCGAAGGCCCATGGGATGGTGCGTCCGAGCGCGGAGGCATCCTCAAAGAACTCCAGAGCGCACTGTAGCAGCGCCCAGACGCTCACCTGGTGGAATTGAAACGTGCCGGCGGCGCTCGCGTCGAGCGACGCGCCCGCGACGCCGACGAACGCCTGCGACTCCTCGTCCCACACCGCCGGCGGCTCAAGCGTCCCGGTATCGGCGTTGTAGTCGACGATCGCAAAGCGCGAGCTGGTGGGACCGTCAGTGAGCCCCGGCTCCCAGGCAACGAGGACCTCATCAAAGGCCTTGCGCAGATCCCGGGCGACGAAGGGGTCCTGGAAATAGGTGAGGAAGGGCAGCAGCAGGAGGCCGCGCTCCTTCCTGAGCTCTCGAGGAAGCGCGCGCGCCAGACTGTACAGGCTGACGCGTGTGTCCGGCGAGATGTGCACGTCGCTGATCGACTTGCGGTTGGGTGCTCTGGACGGCGTCACGCTCGCGGTCGGAGCCGGCGGCGGGTCGCCCGCCGAGGTCCCATTCATTGCCGCGGGTGAGGACTTCGCCGTGGTCTTGGTTTTCTTGGCATTGCCCATGTCAGACTCCGCGATTTGGGTAAGGGAGCGCCGGACGCGCGGTGGTTCCCGGCTCGACATGCCGGCGCATGGCCGCGTCGCACACTGCATAGCCCCAGTTGATGAGCCGCTCCTGCACGTCCGCGTCCAGCCGCTTCAGACGCGTCTTGATTTCCGCCAGCACCATCGTCTTGTCGAAAGGACACGGCAGCGCATCGGCCAGGCCGTAGTCGGCGATGTTGGTGCGCACACCCCAGTAGGTGCCCTCCCGCTTGCCGGCGTCGAACGACCCGATGACCTGGCGCGCCCGCAGGCTGCGCACCTGGTTGTCGATGATCTCGTTGATGCGGAGGGCGTGGCGGGCCCAGTCGCCCTTGGGCTCGGCCTCTTCGCTCATCTTGCCGCCGCCGTTGCTCACCAGGACCGTCTGGTACTTCTTCCACGCGGTTTCGAGGCCGAGGTTGTCGTAGACGCCGCCGTCGGTGAGCACCACGTCGGTCAGAAAGGGCTCGCGATGCAGATCCTCGTGCGGCAGCCCGCTCGCCGTCCACGCTGACGCCTCGAGCTCGATGCGCATCGGCGACAGCACGGGCGGGAACGCCGACGAGGCGGCCACGGCGACGGCCAGCTCCACCCTCGGATTGGGGATGGTACCGAGACGATAGTCGGCGATGAACGGACGGGAGAAGCGAAACAGCGAGCCGGTCTGGACATTGGTGGCGTTGATGACGAACCGCGGCGGATCGGCCGGCAGGTCCTGCAGGGTGGCGTTGCCGAACAGATGCTTGCGGTAGGCCTCCGTTACTTTGTCGGCAATCGAACCGGGCATGAAGATGCCGCCGATGATCGCCCCTTCGTCGATGGTCTTCCCGGCAAGCTGGCGAATCGGCTCCACCACCTCGGCGGTGAAGCGGGCCGGGATGCCGTGCGCGTCGAAGCCGAGGCGGGCCCACTTGAGCCCCAGCACGGCGGCGGTAATGGAGCCCCCGGACACCGACGACACGCGATCGAGCTTCGCCAGATACCCGAGCTCGGCCAGGCGCCACAGCGCGCCGAGATGAAAGAGCATCGCCCGGTATCCCCCACCTGAGAGGCACAAGGCAATACCTGGTTTGGGGTGATCGAGACCGTCGGTCGAACCGGTCGCAACGACGGTGACGGGGGCGGCGAGTGTGTCGGGCATGGTGCTCCTCCTGCCGAAGCCTCTCTCGCAATAGACGGACAGGGTGGCCGGTTTCCCACGACCGGGCCGGGCCGCCGCTGCAGTGCGGCGGCAAGCAATCGCCGTCGATCTCGCCGAAGCCGTCGGTGCGCCGGCCGAAGAAGATGTGTGAGGGGGCCTACCCCCGCCGCAGGTCGTAGACGTAGAGGTTGTCCTGCTCCCGCAGGTAGAGCTTGCCCCCGGCCACCACCGGATGCGACCAACTCGGGTTGTTGACGTTCGGGATCGAGAACGCCCCCTTCTCTTTGTACCCCTGCGGCGTGGCCTCGATCAGGGCCATGCGGCCGTTCTGATAGCGGAAATAGAGGTGGCCGTCGGCGGCCGTGACCGCGGCCGAGCCGGTGCCGCCGTGGCGGGTCTCGACTCCTTCGCCGCCCCAGGCGACCTTGCCGGTCGCCATTTCGACGCAGATGGGGTAGCCCCGGTTGTGCCCATGACCGCCGTAGATGTGGCTGCCGAGCAGGACCAGGCCGCCATGGTGGTTCTGCAGCGACTTGGACGGCAGGAAATAGACCTCCTGCGCCTGGACGCCGTCGCCGGCGCGGCTCAGCTTGAGCAGCGCGCTCCCCGTCTGGTAGCCGGTCGAGGTGAAGACGTGGTCGCCCTGGATGACAGGCGTCGGGATGTTCGCCACGTCGTTGGCGATCTTGTTATAGCCCCAGAGGAACTTTCCGTCCGCGGCCCGCACCGAGACCAGGCCTCGGCCGGTGAGTTGGACGTACTGCTTGACGCCGCCGCCGTTCGAGACGACGACGGACGAGTAGCCGGCACCGTCCTTCCCCTTGTCGCCGAGGGCAGGCGTCGCGGCGCGCCAGATCTCCTTGCCGGTCTTCTTATCGAGAGCTACCAGGGTCGCGGCCGGCACACCCGGCGTCACGATCAGCCGGTCGCCGTCGACCAGCGGAGATTCGGCCCATTTCCAGACGGACATCACCCGGCCGCCGAAATCGCGGGCCAGGTTCTTCCGCCAGACCTCCTTGCCCGTGGCCGTCTCCAGGCAGACCAGGTCGCCTTCGGTGCCGAGCGCATAGAGCCGGTCGCCGTCGACGGTCGGCGTGCCGCGCGGTCCGCCGTACTCATCCTCCCAGGTAGGGCCGACCTTCGCGGTCCAGACGATCTTTCCGTCCGCGAGATTCATCGCGACCACCTGCTGGCTGCCCTGACGGTCGCCGAGGGTGAAGATCCGGCCGCCGGCGATGGCGAGGCTCGACAGGCCGCCTCCGAGGCCGGACGCCTTCCAGGCGAGTGGCGGGCCGCTCTCCGGCCACTGTGTGAGCAGCCCCGACTCATTGGCGATGCCGTCCCGATTGGGACCACGCCATTGCGGCCAATCCGGAGAGGCGGCCGGAGCGGCGGCCCCGAGGACGACAGACATCGCGAGGAGGAGAGCGGCGGCGGCAGGTCTTGTCAGGATGCTGGACATGGCAGACCTCCTTTTGCCGGTGAACGGCAGCCTCGATCCTACAACGGAGCCCGGCCAAGCCGGCGGATCGGAGACGTAAATTTTCTGTAACGCTCCGCAGAGGCGTTGGCGGGAGTCTCGACCTCTACGGTCATGGCCCCTGCAGCGCCAGCCTGATCTGAGCCAGGTGATGCTCATTATGAGAGGCGACCTTGTCGAATTCGTCCTTCAACGTCCGCACACCCGTGACGCTATGCACGAACTCGAGGCGGCCTTTGCTCTCGTAGTGCACGCCGGCGTAGTAGATGATTGCGTTGCGAACCGATTCGTAGACCCGCCGCGAGATGTCGAGAGGCACCTGAGAATAGTCGAGTCCCTTCGCCCAAGCCTCCTGATCAAAGACCCAAAGCACCTGACGCGGCTCGCTCAAGACCCGGCGAATGCGCTCGAAGAGAACCGTCTCGCTGTCGGCGAGGTGGTGGAGGACAAATCTGACGGACCACTTGCCTGGAGCGTACGTGCGCGCCAGATCGAGCGGGTCGAGCGAGAAGTATCTCAGCGTCTCGTCTCTGGTCTTTTCGAGGTCTTGTATGAGTTGCATGTTAAATCCTGGCCGTGTATCGGGCAGTCTCCTGGTGCGCTCAACCTACGCCAGCTTGCGTATCTATGGCAACGATGGAGCGCGCGCAGTCCCGAAGCATTCCAGATCCAAGTCCTCGCTGGTGGCTTTTGGGATGGGCTGGGATGCTTCACGCCAGCCCTATGGATTCTAGCGGGCTGGCGGCTTCGGCGACAGGCGGCGACTGTCGTGGCAGGCGGGGCCTTGGGCCGGCGGGACGCTCTTTTGCAGCCTTTGTAATACGCACTTGCAGCCGACGTACCTGGTGACGGAGCTGGTTCCACTGCATGGAATCCCAGTCCTTGAACCATGTCGGGATTGCACCGGCGTCTGGCTGAGCCAGCGCCTCTTTTTGCTCTCCCTTTCCGCATTGGTTCTACAGGCTCTCTTGCAAAGAAAGACCAGTCGGACGTGGGCTCACTTTCGTGCCGGGTGACGTTTAAACCCGTATCCGCCCCATTACAGGACGGCCTTCGCTTCTTCCGACCTCCCAAGCCCGCACCTTCAACAGTTCCCCTTGCGGTTCCCTCCCCGCACGCTTGCGCGTGCTTCTGTACTTTGTCAGGGCCGCTCTTTATTCAGGCCCCTAGATTCACCCCGTGGTAAGGGTGGTCCTCTATCAATCGCCAATGAGGACAACTTCATAGAAGCGACTTCGTGTCGCAGTAACGTTCTCGGCAGTGAGCGGCGGGGCCGCGCGAAAGCGCGGTATCCGTCCGCTGGTAAGCCCGGGGTTGGCCGCCACACTTGCTGGACTTCTTCGCCGTATTTCGATGTGCACATCTGGATGTCGCCCCTGCTGAACTGGTAAAATTCTACACCTGAGCCACGAGAAGGCAAGCGCGCCAAGGTCTACCGGCTCACCGACCGAGGGACAGCGCCAGCTCGACACCGAGGTGACGAGCTGGCGAGCCTACGTCGAGGCGGTTCCAAGGTTCTGGAGACGGCTTGAGAACCAGCTCCCGTATCCCCGGCCGGCGCCTCTTCCGCTTTCCTTGGCGCACCGCCGCCACAGGTGGCCGGACGTCGACGACAAGCTCCAGTTCCACCTCGACATGGTGGCCAAGGAGCCGGTGGACGTGAGCAGGAACCCAAAACCGATTTCTGCGGATCAAAAATCTCCGCCGTCGCCACGAACCCGGTACGAACCCGCCTTAAGGCTGGTCTGGACCTTCATCGCCGTCCTCCTTTCCTTAGATCATACGTTGATGGGTGCAGCCATGCGGCGACACACGCCGCCGCAGGAAGCCAAGGGTCGAGACTCTCGAACTCGCAAACGGTTGCCCGCCTCCCAGCCACAAACCGCCAATTTACCTTGAAGAAACTGCTTTCACTGGGTAAAGCTGACAAGCTCGTTCTACGAAAGAGGATCTATGATCAGGACCGGTCCAGCCTTAAGATTCGTCTTAACGTTCATCCACGATTCTCCTTTTACATCACGGTGGAGCAATACCACCGAGACCTCAGACAGTAGCTAATGGAAGCGCAGGTAAGCACAGAGGCACCTTCTTTCCGACTTGTTCATGTGCTGCCTAGCCGCCAACGGTGCGGCGTTCACCGGCGGCCTAGCCGCCCGGTGCAACGCCGGGGTTGGCCGATATTACACGTTGACCTAGATCTGCACGCTCATACACGAGCATACTCGACTCCTCTAGCCCCTGAGCTACATGCGGTGTGCCGCCACTGGGGTCGTGCCACTCCAAGTGTAAGGTCCACGGTAGTTTGGGCTGCAGTTCCGCTCGCCAGGATTTCGCTTTGCAAATCCAAGTCGCCAGGCAGTTTCCGTCGTAAGTTCCTCGGTCGAACTCTAGCGCCACGTCAAGATCACTATCAGGCCGCTGCGTTCCCCGAACTCGACTCCCGTAAATGAAAACTCTCCTGATGAGGGGCTGACGACCAACCCATTCTACAATGATGCCTACTGCCCGCTCTAGCTCTGACACTACGGGACCACTCACGCTCCCTTCATTGTGGCGTGCCTCAGCGTCTGTCTCTTGCATGGTCATGAAGTATCCGCCGGATAATTTCGGCCTCGCCCTCAGCAGGATACTTCTCTCGGTAGAGGCGTAGATAACGCTGACGCTGATCCTCCCGGAGGAAGCAATTCCGGAAGTCCCTCCTGAGATCATCAAGTTCCCGAGTGTCGGTCCTTGCCTTTGCAGGAGAGATACTAGTCGCTCGATTTGAGCGACGCCAATATACTGCCGCTGCTAATCCTACCAAGGCAATTACGATTAAGGCGATAAGGACCCCAGTCAATCTGGCCTCCTTGTGCTAAAGCTTCGTCGGCCAACAGCTTAGATGACCGTCGTCGTATAATCCCCAACCCTTATACGTCAACTCATTGGCTTATCCGACCTCCTCGCCCTCGCCTCTGCCTCTGACCACGTCGGATAACGGACTCCAGCATGGGCCCGGCCCGGTTGGTTAGACTGCGATATTTCCGTCGTGTAAGCTTCTTGGGACACGGAGCCAGGTGTCTCGATGTCCCTTCTTATCAACCGGTTGGTTCGAGCTTAGCCGAGTTGCGAAAGTACGTCAACGACATTTGCTGGAACGTATATGCGCCATTCTCGCTGGCGTGCTTGGGGACAGCCGCCGGGCAGGCGCGTTTGTCGGTAAGTAAGCACTCATGCGCCAGAATCACTGCCCACACTCTCGCTCCATGGCGGTCGGCCACGGGCCTCGTCTCCACGGAACCTCCGTTTCTCTCCCGCTTCCCTTCTAATAAGGTTGGGCCTTCGGCCTCACTGTCTCGAGGAGGCCGGCGAGACGCCGGCGGTCCCAGGGGGGCGCGCGCCTCAGGATTCGGATGGCATCTCCTCTCCTCCGGCTTTGGGGTGGACAGGAATGCTTCGCACCAGACTTATGGGGGCGTGGCCAAGGCCACGCCCCTTTGACCTTCAGGAAGTGCAGGGACGAACTACTGGTCCGTCGACTGGGTGGGCTCCTGGCTCGGCGGAGCCGTCGGCTGCTCCTCGGCGAGCCGCCGCTTCACCGGCTTACCGTCCAGCCCGATCACCTTGACGCGCGGACGGCTGCGGAACGGCTGCAGCCCGAAGGCCACCAGCTTTTCCGCCCGCTTGCCGAAGTGCTCCTTCACCGCAA